>JRYL01000034.1_pt1 | contig 144625 bp, 120 predicted proteins | sample 235391 | NCBI WGS metagenome assembly JRYL01 (sample SAMN03074223, study PRJNA261481) | activated sludge metagenome | biome: Wastewater Treatment Plant; feature: Wastewater; material: Activated sludge; isolation source: activated biomass of a wastewater treatment plant treating wastewater from......
GCCTCGGGTGTAAACGCCACCGCTTTTGGTGCCAATACCTCTGCCACCCGTTTGAACAGCACTGCTTTTGGGTCAAACGCTCATGCTACGGGCAACTACGCCACCGCTTGGGGTGTTGGCAATACCGCCGCTTCTTCAACAGAAACCGTTTTTGGATTATATGCCACCCTTGCCGGAGGAAACCCCAACAACTGGGTACTTACAGACCGCCTTTTTGCCATTGGCAACGGTACAAACAATGCCAACCGCAGCGATGCCCTTTCTATCCTTAAAGACGGGCTTACACGCCTGCCTGCCACCACTATCGCAATGATAACTGCCGCCGATGGCAAAGCCGTGGTAACCAAAGAATATTTAGAAGACTATACAGGTGGCGGTGGAAGCGGCTGGGAGCTGTTGGGAAATACAGGGATAGATGCTACTGTAAACTTTTTGGGAACCACAAACAATGCCGACCTTGTTTTTAGACGTAATAATATAGTGTCTGGGCGGATAGGAACTAATAGAACCTCTTTTGGTGTAAATAGTTTGGTTAATGAAACAGCTAATAATGATAATACCGCTATAGGTGTAGAAGCATTGAGGTATAACACCACAGGGCAGTTTAACACCGCTGTCGGAAGCTATGCATTGGGAAGTAATATCTCCGGAAATAACAACTCCGCTTATGGCCTCGTGGCATTGTATTCAAATAGCTCAGGATCGGGTAACACAGCTACCGGATCCCGAGCTATCGAATTAAATACTGTTGGTAATAACAATACTGCTTATGGTTCTTGGGCATTGCAAGGAAACCAAGCCAATTCAGGAAGTACAGCAATCGGATATGAAGCAATGCGATATGCAGACAACCGTACATCCGGAAGGATAACCTATAATACCGCAGTGGGCTATCAGGCTCTAAGAGGTAGTACAACAGCGGCCAATAATACAGGTCGATTCAATACCGCTGTGGGCGACCAAGCGTTGTATGGTAACACCTCGGGAAATTATAATACTGCCATAGGAGTCTTGGCAATGAATAGCAATCTAACCGCAAGCAACAATACTGCCGTGGGATATGAGGCATTAACTAATATGACTCAGAACGGCAGCAACACTGCTGTGGGGTATAGAGCAATGCTAAATACTTCTACAGGAGAATATAACGCTGCCTTTGGCGTTAGTGCTTTAGCTGCTAATACAACCGGCGTATATAACACTGCAACAGGGTTTCAGGCGATGTACAGAGCTACCGGAAACAGGAATACCGCACACGGGTATCAAGCATTATATAGTGCTGTCGGAGCTACCGGAAATGACAATGTAGCAATCGGAAATGCATCTATGTACCATAACACTTCAGGAAGCTCCAACACTGCTTTGGGATACGACTCCCTATATTCAAATACCTCCGGTAATGCCAACACCGTTAACGGATATCAAGCCCTCTATTTAAACACAGAAGGAAATTGGAACACTGCCGTAGGCATTGGTGCACTCTATAACAACACCACTGCAAACAGCAACACCGCCGTGGGTGTAGATGCCCTGCGTGCAAACACCACCGGAGCCAGTAACACCGCTATAGGACGAAGAGCGTTTTATACCGGTACCGGTTACAGCAATTCTACCGCCATAGGCAATGAAGCCTCAATAAGTGCCAGCAACACGGTAAGGATAGGTAATGCTTCTATAGCCAATATATATGCTCAAGTTGGTATTACAACCACATCAGACAGCCGCTTTAAAAAAGACATCCAAAACAATGTACCCGGGCTGGAGTTTATAACAAAACTCAATCCCGTAACCTACCGCTTTGATGCCCGCAAGCAGGAAGCCTTTATACACAAAAACACCGATTATAATCCCGCAGACGATTATTATCCCGAGAAGTACGATATAGAGAAAATTACCTTTAGTGGCTTTCTTGCCCAGGATGTAGAGCAGGCTGCCAAGAGCATCGGTTATGATTTTAGCGGTGTGGACATTCCCAAAAACAACGACAGCTATTACGGCTTGCGCTACTCGGAGTTTGTTGTGCCGTTGGTCAAAGCCGTACAGGAGCTTAAAGCCGAGAATGATGAGCTTAAAGTAAGGTTGGAACGGTTGGAAAAGCTATTGCTTGAGAAGGAGTAGTTGGTAAGTAAGCGCGGTAAGGCTTTGCACTATAGTTACAAATAAACCTGCAAAGTCAGCATTTACGGTTTCCTCTTTGGGGGTTAGTTGGCTTTTGGGGCTTTTCTGGTACCAAATATACTGCTTCCTATCCTCACCATTGTGCTGCCGCAGTCAATAGCTAACTGGTAATCACCGGACATTCCCATGGAAAGGGTTTCAAGTTTTAGGTTAGAAGCTTGAAGTTGTTTGTATTTATCGAAGACGGATTTCAGATATTGAAATTCCTTTTTAATTTGTTTTTCGTCATCGGTAAAGGTTGCCATGCCCATTAAACCGGTTATTTTGATATTGGCCATTTCGTTATCGTCATTCCGAAGGAAGTTAAGAATATCTTCCAATTCATTTTCGCTCAACCCGAATTTGGTTTCCTCTTCGGCGATGTGCATTTGAAACAGGCACTTTATGACCCGGTCGTTTTTTTTGGCTTGTTTATCGATTTCTTTGAGCAGTTTTAGGCTGTCAACACCGTGAATTAGGCATACAAAAGGCGCAATATATTTCACTTTATTGCTTTGCAGATGCCCTATAAAATGCCATCGGATGTCTCTGGGCAATTGCTCGTGTTTTTCAACCATTTCCTGAACGTAATTTTCGCCAAAAACACGTTGCCCTGCGTTGTAGGCTTCCATGATGTCGGAGTTGGGCTTGGTCTTTGAGACGGCCACCAAAGCGACATGTTCGGGAATACGTCTTGTGATGTTCTTTAGATTTTTTTCGATTTCCATCGTTCTAAATTTCATAAATCGTAATGCCACTGCGCAATTTTGGTTCGATAAAAGTGCTTTTTGGCGGCATTCTCAAACCTTCGTCAGCAATCTGTTTCATCTCCTCAATGCTCACCGGTACCATTCCAAAACCAACCGTGTAGAAACCACGGTCCACACTATCTTTCATGCTGATGGTGTCTTTTTTTCCATTGATATATGCAATGCGATTATCGTTGCGCAGATCTTGGATTCCCAAAATGGGCCCTAAAATTGTTTTGTGAAGAATTTGAGCATCCAGTGCATCCAAAGATGTTGCGAAGTTGAACATGGCCTTACGTAAGTACAATGAATAATAATCGCCATCGAGATACATGCTGAAATGATGCTTTTTTGACGGTTTGTAGGGCATTTTTCCTCTGTTTTCAATGCGGTACCAGGTGTCGAGCTTGATCAAAAACGCTTCTTTGGTTAATCCGTTCAAGTCTTTGATGACACGGTTGAAATCATGGATTTTCAAATCGGATTCGGGAATGAGGTAACTCATAAAAAAATTATAGTGTTCATCACCTTTATGGTTTGGGTTATCGGCCATCAGATCGCGATATAAGAGATAAGATGATGCTGAACGGTGGTGGCCATCGGCAATGTATATAGTGTCCATCTCCCCGAATTCTTTACGGATGCCGTCAATCAAAGCTTTGTCGCCAACAGGCCACAGGTAGTGCGTGTCACGGTAAGTGGTGGTAAATTCAAATTCGGCGCGCTCCTTCTGGACATTTTTGATGATGTTGGCAATGACCTCATTATCGGGATAGGTGAGAAGCACGGGCTCTGCGTTGAAGCCTACGGTTTTTAAATAATTTTTAAAAACAATCTCCCGATGCTCTATGGTGTCTTCATGCTTTTTGATGATGTCATTTTCATAATCTTGCGCACTTGTTGCCGCAACGATGCCATTGAATTCTTGTTTGTCCCTGTCCACAATTTTGTAAACATAGTAGCAAGCGGTGTCGTCTTGCATAAAAATTCCATCTTCAATGAACTCGAGATAGCGGTTCCTTACCAAATGATAGTTGGGTTCACCAGATAGTTCCTTGTCATATCTGTAACCTGGATTGACAATTTGCAAAAACGAAAAAGGATTGTCCCTTAAGCGTGCCTCAACCTGTTCTTTGGTATAGCTTTGATAAGAGCGCGATGCTACAAGGTTGACCTTGTCTCGTGTGGGCCTGACCGCTTTAAAGGGAATGATGTTTGCCATTCTATTTGGGTTTTGCTTTCAACAGATGGTAATTGAAACATTGAACATTGGCCGTTCGTTTAATTCAAAAACTGTTTTGCAACCTTTTCTGCTTTTTTGCTTTCGGAATAATCATAAAAACCTTCGCCCGATTTTACACCGAGTTTTCCGGCGCGAACCATATTTACCAATAATGGACAAGGAGCATATTTTGGGTTTTTGAAGCCGTCGTACATCACATTTAAAATGGATAGACATACATCAAGACCAATAAAATCAGCTAATTGTAATGGACCCATGGGGTGTGCCATTCCTAACTTCATCACGGTATCGATTTCTTCAACGCCCGCAACGCCGTTGTATAGGGTTTCGATGCTTTCGTTAATCATCGGCATTAAAATTCTATTGGCCACAAAACCGGGATAATCGTTCACTTCCACGGGAACTTTCCCTAATGTTTTGCTCAAATCGTATATCGTGTCAAAAGTTTCTTTTGAAGTCGAGTAGCCTTTGATGATTTCGACCAATTTCATGATAGGTACAGGATTCATAAAGTGCATTCCGATAACCATTTTTGGTCGAGATGTTACTGCGGCTATTTGTGTTATGGAAATGGATGAGGTATTGGTTGCCAGAATGGTGTCTTCGGGACAGGCTTCGTCGAGTTGCTTGAAAATCTTGAGTTTTAAATCGATATTTTCGGTCGCGGCTTCCACGACAAGACTGGCATATTCAACGCCTTCGTTTATGCTTGTATAGGTTGTGATATTGGTGAGTGTTTCTTGTTTTTGGGCTTCGGTTATGGTTGCTTTTGCCACCATACGGTCAAGATTTTTGGTAATGGTGTCCAAGCCCTTTTTTAATGATGCCTCGTTAATGTCGATGAGCTGTACTTTAAATCCGCTTTGTGCAAAGGTATGGGCAATGCCATTGCCCATGGTTCCTGCACCTATTACTGCTATGTTCTTCATGTTCAAGCCTCTGTCCCCAATGGGGAAACCTACCAGAGGAAGTAGGGTTTTTATGGTTGTTTATGTTATAATCCGCATGATTTCCAAAAGGAGAAATCAATGTGTGGTATTAGGTATTTTTATATTTATCCGGTCACCCTTTTCGGGTTTCTGGATCCATGCTTTCAATAACACGATTGGCCACCCGCAATGCTTCCGTACCGTCGTGTAGTGTCACGATTGGCCTGGTGTTGTTTTTGATGGCGTCCGCAAAGGTTTCCAGCTCGTCCAGAATGGCGTTGTTGTTGGGTATTTCGGGATTGTCAAAATAGATTTGCTTTTTTACGCCTTCGGCATTTTGCAAGATCATATCAAAATCTCCCGGTTGCTCCGGAGCGTCCTTCATTTTTACGACTTCACATTTTTTCTCTAGGAAATCTACCGAAATGTAGGCATCTTTTTGGAAAAAACGGGTTTTACGCATATTTTTAAGCGAAATACGGCTAGCGGTAAGATTGGCCACACAGCCGTTTTCAAACTCGATACGGGCATTGGCAATATCGGGTGTATCACTGATGACCGAAACGCCACTTGCCGAAATGTACTTCACTTTTGAATTGACGACACTCAAAATAATATCGATATCGTGGATCATCAAATCCAGGACCACTGGCACGTCGGTACCGCGCGGGTTGAACTCTGCCAAACGGTGCGTTTCGATAAACATCGGGTTGTGGATTTGGTTTTTGACAGCCTTAAAAGCAGGGTTAAAACGTTCCACATGGCCCACTTGCCCCTTAACGCCGTGCTCGGCAACCAATGCCCTGATGGCTTCTGCCTCTTCTACGGTTTTGCTGATGGGTTTTTCTATAAAAATATGCCTGCCTTTAGATACGGCCAATTTTGCACAATCAAAATGCGATAGTGTTGGGGTCACGATGTCCACAACATCCACCGCTTCAACCAGCGCTTCGATGGTACTGAAATAATTGTATCCAAATTCGGCTTCCACCTTTTTGGCATTGGTTTCATTGGCATCATAAAACCCGACCAGTTCATATTTATCAGATTGTTGGAGCAATCGCAAATGTATTTTCCCAAGGTGCCCGGCACCTAGTACGCCAACTTTAATCATAATTGCATCGTTTTCGCAAAAATAATGTTTTCGCTTCATAAATATTTATCCAGATGTGCCAAACTTTGCATTTTGGCTTTGAACTTCTTTGGGTTTGGATTATTTTAGCCCAAAACTTCTTTGGGATTGAATGATACTTTCAAACATAAAGGCATGCGGCAGCAATTAGTGGAAACGCTTAAGGCCAAAGGTATCACCGATTCAAAGGTCTTGGACGCTATTGGCAGGGTTCCGAGGCATCTGTTCATGGACTCTGGTTTTTTGGACCATGCTTATCAGGACAAAGCCTTTCCCATAGCAGCCGGACAGACAATTTCGCAACCCTATACCGTGGCGTTCCAAACTGAACTGTTGCAAGTGAAAAAAGATGCCAAAATTCTCGAAATCGGTACCGGAAGTGGCTATCAGACGGCCGTTTTGTGTGAACTTGGTGCCAAGGTCTACAGTATTGAACGCCAATTGGAACTTTTTAAAATAACGACCAAGTTTTTGCCCAAATTAGGTTATCGCCCCAAAAAACTTATTTTTGGCGATGGCTACAAAGGTTTAAAGGAAGAATCACCCTTTGATGGTATCATTGTTACCGCTGGAGCACCATTTGTGCCAAAACCACTGATGAGCCAACTTAATATTGGTGGAAGATTGGTCATCCCTGTTGGCGAGCAGGTACAGGTCATGACCTTGTTTGTCAGGACCGGCATTAAGGATTTTGAAAAGCACGAATTTGGAGAATTCCGTTTTGTACCTTTGTTAGAAGACAAAAATTGATAGAAAATGTGTTAAACCTTAAAAAGAACCCAATATTGGAACCAACTATACAAGCTCTGGCAGATGATACAGAAACCACAAACCGAATACAACTACCTAAACTAAACCACTGTTTTTTTAAAATTAATAAACTATAGATAAAATGAAAAAAATTACCATTCTTTTGCTCGTTTTGAACTTTCAATTGGCATTGGCGCAAAATTATACCGAATACCTAACAGGGAGTGCAACCGATGTTTCTACTAACCACCAACCGGGTATATGCCTTATGGGTGGTGCTGCAGAAAAAGACGAAGCCATGGTTTGGTTTTTGGAAAAAGCCGATGGTGGCGATGTTGTAGTGTTGCGAGCATCTGGAAGTAACGGCTATAACAATTATTTCTATTCAGAACTTGGTGTGACTATCAATTCCGTCAGGACCTTTGTTATCCATAATGAGGCCGGTGCTACTGATCCGTATGTCCTTCAAAGTGTTCAAAATGCAGAAGCAATTTGGTTTGCAGGAGGTGACCAATATGATTATGTGTCGCTTTTTAAGGACAATGCCCTTGAAGATGCGCTCAATGAGTTTATCAATACCAAGCAAGGTGTCATTGGTGGTACCAGTGCAGGGATGGCCATATTGGGCAACTATTATTTTACCGCGCAGAATGGTTCCATAACTTCAGATCAAGCTTTGGCCAACCCTTACCATAGCAGAATGACATTTGGGTTTAACGATTTCTTGCAGATACCGTATTTGGAAAATGTCATAACCGATTCGCATTATGATGACCCCGATCGCCGTGGCAGGCACGTGGCCTTCATGGCACGCTACGCTACAGACCACGGGGTGCGCCCTTTTGGAATTGCCTGCAATGAATATACCGCAGTATGTGTTGAACCCAATGGCGATGCTCACGTATTTGGTGAGTATCCTCAGTACCAAGAGTTTGCTTACTTTCTTCAAGGTAATTGTGTTGCCAATTTTGCCCCCGAAACCTGTACCCCCGGAACAGCTTTGACTTGGAACAGGAATGAGGAAGCAGTCAAAGTATATAAAGTTCCCGGCACCGATAACGGTACCCATTATTTCAACATTGCCGATTGGAGGACCGGTAGTGGCGGCACTTGGCAAAGTTGGTATGTGATAAACGGTAATTTTAATTCTATTTCTGACACTAATCCCAATTGTGCCTTGACTGTTGACGAGGCTGAAAACAGTTTGGTAACGGTATATCCTAATCCATTTTCAGATCAGATTCAAATACTTTCTTTGTCACAAAATTTGGACATAACCATGTATGATATGCTCGGAAAGCAAATTGCAGTTTCATTGGCGGCCGATGGCACAATCGATACAAGACACTTGTCTTCGGGACTTTATGTGCTAAAGGTAGCTTCTGAACGTTCCTATAAAACATTTAGATTGATCAAAGAGTAATAGTGTTTTGGACGAAAAAGTAAGCGTCTAATTTGGCAATAAAGACGGAATTGGTCTTTTTGTGGGATTTTTTTACAATTTCACAAATTGGATTTTAGGCTTCCATTTCAATATTTGCCATAACATGGTGGGCAAGCAATATGTGAAATCCAATAAATTTGGAGTGTCCTTGAGCATCAAAAAACAAGGATAGAAAATAGGCCGTATAGCGTGCCAACAAATACCAACAACTAATTCGTGTTTGAAAGGACAAAAAGAACGGTTAATCCTCTTTTTCTACGGCCACTTTTTTAACTTTTTTGAAAATTGGAATAAGATAGGACACATGGTAACCAAATCCAGAGCCAAAGCGTCCGCTGTCATACACTTTATTGAACCCCGGAATATGTAGGTTGCCAAAATTTTCGGGCTGATCTTCGGTAATTCTACCTTTTAGCTGCACATTGATACCTACATACAGATTGTTAAGGACTTCCACTTTTATACCGATGATAAGTTCTGCCCATATGGCCGATAGCCCTTTAAATTCTTGCGATTCAGTGATTGTTAGAGGGTCATTGTAATATTGGTCTGTGGTGTATATCGTATAACTGTTCAAGGTTTGGCTATATGATCCCACGGCTACACGAAATCCTCCGTAAATCATGTTTTCCATATCAAGCCAGTTTTGGTAAAAATTATAGTCCACCCCAGCCTTGAAATAGCTGCCTTTCGCCGTAACATTCAGATAGTCGGTAACGTTGGTGCGCTCTTCTGTACCGAGTTCTCCTGCCAGATAAATATGTTTGGTCAGGCGGTAATCGCCTGAAATTTCAAATCCTTTATAGTCGTCATCCAAAAAGGAACGTACGGGCTTGCTCAAATCGACCCCCAACCGCAAGCCATATTTTTGTTTATATACAAGTGTGTCTGCTTTGGTTTTGTTCGTTTCCTGTGAAAATGAACTCACTGACACTAGCAGCAACAATAGGCTAATGCCGTAGAATGATATGCGTTTCAGTCTCATTTTCAATGGTAGTGTTAACGGTTTCGTTGCTTATTATCCAGTTGTTGTCGTCCTGAAGTATGGTGACGGATAGGTTTTCAAAAATACTTTTATATCCGCAAGCCCTGGACACATAGATGAATTTTGTGGTATAATGTACTTCTATGATATCGATATTGGGTTCTGTGGACGGGTCTTCATCAAGTCCGAAATCTGTGTCTCTTTCCAGAATAAAGCGCGACACGGCAGATTCACCGGATAGGTGTAATGGCAATAAAATGGAATCACGGTCGGTATTGGTTATGATGTCGGGTAGCTCGTTGCCTTCAGAATCAAATCCGCGCACAGATAGCCGTCGGGCAATTTTGCGTTCGTCGGGCACATTGATATCGTTGAACGCGATATTGAGGTGCGGTGTGGTCTGTGTTGCCGCAGAACAGATATCATCGCGCTCACAACTGTACGTGGCGATGACGATGAGCATTAGTGACAGGCCTTGTTTTATAAAATTTGTATTCAAGTTGTGGTATTCAAAAATTGGTTTCAAAATTTATTGGCGCCGTTCCAAAAGTACAACATTTTCGATATGGTACGTTTGCGGAAACATATCCACGGGCTGAACTTTAGATATTTTATAATGTGCGTCCATAAGTTGCAGATCGCGTGCTTGCGTGGCACTGTTGCAGCTTACATAGACCACTTTTTTGGGTAGAATCCTTATTAGCTGCTCCACCACATCTTTGTGCATCCCGTCCCGTGGCGGATCGGTAATGACCACATCCGGAATGCCGTGGGCCCGGATAAACGGTTCATTGAACACGTTTTTCATGTCGCCCACATAAAATTCAACGTTGTCAATACCGTTTAATTGTGCGTTTTCTTTGGCTGCGGCTATGGCATCCGGCACGGCTTCCACACCGATGACCTTTTTAGCCTTTTTGGCTACAAACTGTGCAATAGTCCCGGTTCCTGTATAAAGGTCATAAACGAGTTCGTCGCCTTTCAAATCGGCAAAATCACGGGTTACCCTGTAAAGCTCGTATGCCTGTTTGGAATTGGTCTGATAAAACGATTTAGCATTGATCTTGAAACGCAAACCTTCCATCTCCTCAAAAATATGATCTTGACCTTTGTAACAAATGACTTCTTGGTCGTAAATGGTATCGTTGGCCTTGTTATTGATAACATACAGCAAAGATGTTACCTGTGGAAATTGTTTGCCGATAAAGTCCAAAAGCAATTGGCGTTTTGCCGTGTCTTCACAATAAAACTGTACCAGGACCATCACTTCGCCGGTTGTGGATGTACGGATCATCAACGTGCGCAAAAACCCGGTTTGGTTTCTGGTGTTGAAAAATGGCATGTCATTTTCAATGGCAAAAGCTTTTACGCTGTTTCTAATGGTGTTGGACGGCTCTTCCTGGAGCCAACATTTTTTGATGTCCAATATCTTATCCCACATTCCGGGAATATGGAATCCAAGCGCATTCCTGTCGCCCACATCCTTACCCGATCCAATTTCGTCTTGCGAGAGCCATCGGTTGTCGCTGAACGAATATTCCATTTTGTTCCGATAAAAATAGATGTTTTTTGAGCCGAGAACAGGTGTCGTTTCGGGCAGTTGCAGGTGACCGATGCGCTTTAGGTTGTTCTCAACCTCTTTCTGCTTGTGTGCCAACTGGTAACCATAGTCCATATCTTGCCATTTGCAACCGCCGCAGACCCCAAAATGTTGGCATTTCGGGTCGGTGCGCTGTTCCGAATACTGATGAAAACGGATGGCTTTTCCTTCAAAATACGCTTTCCGTTTCTTGAAAGTTTGTACGTCCACCACATCGCCCGGTACGGCATTGTTGAGGAAGATGACTCTCCCGTCAGGAGCTTTGGCTATGCTTTTGCCTTTGGCTCCGGCATCCAGCACTTCGATATTTTCAAAGATTTGCGTTGTGTTTTTTCGGCTCATGGCACAAAAATAAGGTCTTTTTGTGAATGCAGGCAGATAATTGGATTTTTAGCCACATAAAAAAAACATGGTTACAATGTGCATGAATATAAAACAGAATTGTTATTTTGCATAACCATAGGGATGATTTCTCTCCCACGCTGCTTTTTCGGACCCCTCGAAAGAATAAAGGTACTGTAGGAATTGTTGTTTTATTGAACTCGTTTATACTTTTTGTATTGAAGCGAAAATGAGGCATTTTTTGTTCAATTTGAAAAAGTTTAAATGGGTCATTCACAAAAAATTTATCAAAATGGCTGTTTTAGAACACTTATCGTCGCAAGAAGCGATAGAACTGGAAAACAAGTATGGCGCCCACAATTACCACCCGTTGCCCGTAGTATTGCACAAGGGAGAAGGCGTGTATGTCTGGGATGTGGAAGGCAAGCGCTATTACGACTTTTTGTCGGCATATTCTGCTGTAAACCAAGGACATTGTCACCCAAAAATCGTCGATGCACTTATAGGGCAGGCCAAAACTTTGGCACTGACATCAAGGGCATTTTACAATGATATGCTCGGTCGATATGAAAAATTTGCCTGTGAGTATTTTGGGTTTGACAAGCTCCTGCCTATGAATACCGGTGCAGAAGCCGTTGAGACCGCACTGAAACTGTGCAGAAAATGGGCCTATGAAGCCAAGGGTATCGAAAACAATGAGGCAGAGATCATCGTTTGCAAGAACAATTTTCATGGGCGTACCACGACCATAGTATCGTTTTCTAACGATCCCGTGGCCCGAAAGCATTTTGGGCCTTTTACCGATGGGTTCATAAGGATCGATTACAATAACCTGCGTGAGCTCGAAACGACCATGAAAAATAATCCCAATGTAGCCGGATTTTTGGTAGAACCCATTCAGGGAGAGGCTGGCGTGTATGTTCCGGATGAAGGGTATTTGGCTGGTGCCAAAGCCCTTTGCGAGAAATACAACGTACTTTTTATAGCTGATGAAGTCCAGACGGGCATTGCCCGTACCGGTAAGCTTCTGGCTGTGGACCATGAAAATGTAAAGCCCGACATTTTGATACTCGGCAAGGCGTTGAGCGGTGGTGCCTACCCGGTAAGTGCCGTACTTGCCAATGATGCCGTCATGAACGTCATCAAGCCCGGAAATCACGGTAGCACTTTTGGTGGAAATCCCGTGGCTGCTGCCGTTGCCATTGCGGCACTCACCGTGGTCAAAGAAGAAAATCTTGCACAAAACGCCCATATTCTTGGGCAATTGTTCAGGGACGAACTCAATAAATACATCGCTAACAGCAATATCGTGACCTTGGTAAGGGGCAAAGGACTCCTGAATGCCATCGTAATCAATGACAGCGAAGATAGTGACACGGCATGGAACATCTGTTTGAAATTGCGTGACAACGGCCTGTTGGCAAAGCCCACGCACGGCAATATCATTCGTTTTGCACCGCCATTGGTAATGGACAGGGAACAATTGATGGATTGCGTGGGCATCATCATCAAAACGCTCAAAGTTTTTGAATGATGCGCTATTGTATATAAAAAACCATCAATAAAAACCGCCTTTACGTGTCATGCTGAACTTGTTTCAAAAGCTTTTGGGCAAAATGCTGAAACAAGTTCAGGATGGCAAGGTTCAACTTAATACTAAGTACGGATTTTCAGACAGTTTATATCGCTTAATAAACGGGCTTTATTTTTGGCCCATATTGCGCAAAATTTCATCTTGCATTTCTTGGAAACCGCTAAAGCCTATGGTTGAGAATACCCAAATAACATAAACAAGGTAGATAACATTGAGCACAATACCGATTATGGCCAGTATTTTACCGGTTTTCACATTCTGGAACCCGGTGTACAGTTCCGGATTGGCGGCATAAACAGCTGTGGCTTTGTTGGCCAGAACTAATGCAACGATGCCCAAGATCAAGCCGATGACACCATAGCAGCAGCAGGTGATAATGGATAAGATACCGAAAATTAAAATGAGCGTTGCGTTGGGTAATTGTTGTTTTTCCATGAGGTGGTTGGATTTTAAGTGTTAATTTTTATGAGATAACCGATTACGACAATAAATACGTTTAGTGCAATCAACCCCATTTTGATTGTTTCGCTATGTTTGAACTTAACGAACAGGTTAAAGATAAGAAAAATCGCCAACAAAAAAAGCGTGTAAATGGCCGGGTACATTTGGAATGCAGCCACAAATTCGCCTTTGAACATCAGGACAACAGCCCTCTGTATGCCACAGCCCAAACATTCAATCCCAAAGAGTTTTTTGTTGAGGCAGGGTAGCATAAAATCTTCTGGTGAAGACATAGCGACTTACGATTTTTTGGATTAGCGTATGCAATATACAATTTTTCTGAAAATCACAACGCACCATGGCCCAACCATCATGTCCGGTTGCAATCTGTAAATCCGAAAGAGAGCGTCCACGCAATTTATTGATTTAAAAACGCTGCTCTCTATTGGACGGCCATTAATTTTTTACAATTACCTTTTTAGAAATCACGTGGTTGTCAGATAAGGTAATGGTTGCCACATATACACCTTCGCTCAAGGTTTTGGTGGGAAAGTGGTAGGCCGGTGCATTGCCCAAAGGCAAAGATCCGAATACCATTTTTCCTGCAGTGTCAAACAAGCGCACATTTTTGATATTGATATTTTTTGGGTTCAGAACGGTAAGTTGCGACTGCACATTGTCTTGGAAGACATCAAAATCTGAAACAGCAATGTCTGGCACGGCCAATGCTTCTCGAGAAAAGGTTATTTCAAACCGGTCGGTATAATTGCCGGCAGGCAGGTTGATCTCGTAATTTTGTGCCCTCAAGTCCACGTACAGATTGGCATGGATGTCGTGGATATAGATGGGCTGCGACTCATCAAAGTTCTGGATGTCAAAAATTCTGAAGCGTAAAGGCTGATCGTGCTTTGCATTGACCACCAGCGGAATCCTTAATTCCGTATTGAAATCAAAAGCTTGGATAAAATACGGATCATTGTCCAGTACCCAGTGGGCATCAGAATGTTCTGAAAGTTTGCCCTTGGCTTCCAGTCCATAATCAAAACCATCGGTGGCCGTATGGTGAAAATTCATCAATAATTGCCTTGTGTATGATTCCACATCTACAAAATCGACATTGATCCTAAAGCGTTTGAAATCTTCTGGAACGATGTTCAGTCCATATTCGTTATATTCGGTTTCAACAACGGTAGTGGCTTGGGTGTCGCTGTTGTTGGACCTAAAAAAATAGCTGTCCGCTCCGGATTGTTTGTAATATACCCGCTGTGCATTGGTATAGGTAACGTTTCCGGTGGACACACCTTCTATCATAAACCCTTGCCCTATGGGGATATATCTCCTTGCAATCTTGGAACCATCATCTCCCGTTGGCCCACCATCATCACCGCCGGACAAATACGTATGAAATGGCGCAGCCGTAAAAGATTCTACACCGCCGGAAGAAATCGTGTACAAAGCATAACCACCCACATAATCGAAAATCATGTGCGAACTGACGGTTTGGTCGTGCTCCCAATATTTCAATACCCCGGTGGTCAGTCCGGCATTGAGTGGGTCGTGTATAAATAGCAAAGCATCCAGGGCAGAAGGATATGGGTTGCCCACCAAGGTTTCCTCTCCGGCTACTACACTCACGCTAATGTTTCCGGTGTTTGGTTTGCCTCTAAAATCGTAATTCTGCCCACCACTTGAGTTGCCTTTCATGGTAAAGCCATAACCGGGACCTACGGCTCCGGTTTCGGCGATATGATCCCATTCTGAATAGAGAGTGCCGGGATCGTAACTGTAAAGCCAACGGCTGGATATGACCTGTGGCGTTGTTAGCGGTACTGTTGGCGTACCGTCCCAACCGGTGGTGTAGGTGGCAAGTGCACTGGTTATGGTTGCCAGGGCAGGGTTGGCATGACCAATGTTGTCATAAATATTGTTATTGGCTCTAAAAGGTCTGTTTGTGCTGTTGTTGGCATCTGTATTGCCAACGGGAGGACACCAGTAGTTATAGGCATACTGGTTGACAGTGCCGGCCTGATAGACACTCAATTGCCCTGTGCCGGAGTTGCCCGTAGCCGTCGAGCCCTGAAGCAGTTGCGCCTCATTGCGCAGGTACAGGTGGCTGTTTGCACCGTCCAATTGAATGTTATTGGTGACATACAGTGGCACATTGCTGCCAGAGGCCGCAAAGCTCGTACCATCTACATAGATATAGGTGCCCGTATTGCCAACATATAGGTCGGTCTGTGCAGATAGCACACCTGCTACCAAAAGGCATATAGATAGAAGTGTGTGTTTCATGTTACATGATTTAACAAACATTACAAATATATTGATAACTTAATCCAAATGGCTGATTTTTTAGAGGTTTCTGCATTTAGTTTAAATTTTTTGGATCATTTTATTCCTCTAATTCATTCAAATTACTTTCTTCTTTTACATCTTCTTTTACATCTTCTTTTTTGAAATCGCCACGTTCTTTACGCTTAATTTCGGGCATTTGAATGTTATCTTCGGTCAATTGTTGAGGTATGGCCTCACTATATTTTTTCCTTAAAGCAGGGTCGGTAGTAACACTTTTATTTATAGATAGACTGCTTTCCCTTGATTTGCCATAAAGTTCAGGCATAAGATATTTACCACGATCGTTGCCTTTATCTGTTTCCATAATGCGTTTTTGAGGGTACTTTTGCATGTAGGGGTCGTTCCTTTCTGCGGTTAACTGCCAAGAAACTTTTTTTCCGGGTACACCTCCGGCAACAATAAATCGTCCGTTTGTTACTTCTTGCTCTATATAGAGGTTGGGCATTGCCGCACCTACAGGAGTTAATTGATATGACGGATTGATATTGATGGCATCATAATAATTAGGGAGGTTTACCACAGCCCTGCCGCTTCCGTCAAATATTTCGGTGCCTCTATACAAATTCAATATTTCATTAGATTCTATATTGGCGTGCTTTAGGTACTTGTTGGCAGGATCTAAAGGATGGTCAATAACAAAATATTTCCCTCCAGTTGCACCAAAATCTCCAAATGAAAATACACCCCAGCCATTGATTGGATCATAAGTCTCTCCAACAACTCCACCAAAACCCAAGCCATAAACGCCCATATCGCCACCGTCGCCATAAATTCCAGTACTATTGATGTCAGTACCGTAAGCATAGATACCAGTGTTTGTGGCTGTTGCTGAAACACCGCTGCCTCCAGGCACGGTGTAGGCTGTCAAACCTCCATTACCTATAGCCAAGATACCGTTCGAGTCTCCGGCAACGGTGCTTCTTCCAAGTATTCCTATAAGCCTTCCAGTACCAGAAATACCAAGCCCTGTACCAGCAAATGTAGTTGCTGCTTGATTGCCACCAGCTACAAGTAGCCCATGGCCGTTGGCAGCAGTATGTTCAAATCTACCGGCCACACCAGTTGTGGCATCTGAAGCTACACCCAAGACACCAATACCTGTTGTTGCATCACCATACACTCCGATGCCGGATAAAGTTAAACCGGTCACACCATTTCCTGTTAGAGCATCTCCATAGACACCATCTCCGGAATTTGCAAACCCGACTACGCCAGTTCCGGTAGTTAAGGCCTCACCTTGCACTCCTGCATTTGAATCTGTTAATCCGACGACCCCTCTTCCTGTTGTGGCATCTCCAAAAACACCAAATCCATTTGTTGCCTGTCCATAAACGCCCCACCCATTAGTTGTACTGGCGTATCCATTTACTGCATATGGGCCATATGCACTAAACCGATCTCCGGCAAAAGGTGCTGTAGCACCAAATCCTACGGTTACGTTGCCGTTGTCATAAACACGCATCCTATCCCCACCATTCGTTGAAAATGCCAAAATATCGGTTCCTGCCCTAAACATTCCCATATTAGTGTCTGTGAACCACGAATAGATAGGCGAGGCAGCGGTACCATTGGCTTGCGCCTGGAGCCTGCCACCGGTAGCTGCAGTTCCTGTAGTAATTGTAAATCTGTTTAAATTATTGGTCCTAAAGCGAAGGTCATAGGCGTTGGTAGTGCCCAAGAAATTAGTTGCAAGGGTAGCATTACTATTCCCCGTCAACGACCAGGAGCTGTTGCTTGCAGCACTAAATAGCGGTACCCAAGCACTGCCGCTCCAGTAGTGGTAGCCAACGCCTGTTGTGGCATTGGTGTTCCATACCAACAATCCAACTGTGGAGCCACCGGTTACCGGGGCAATGTTGCCAAGATTTGGAATATTTATCCGTGGTACCAAAACACCTTTGTTGGTACTGTTAATGTCAAGGATGGATCCTCCGGCAGGTGTGGTAGTTCCAATCCCAATTTGCGCATACGCACCAAGACCCAAAACCAGTGACGATATTAGGGCCATTTTTCTTATTTTTTTGGTAATTTTGTACATAGGTCATTAATTTTTTATTAAAAGTAACATTATTTTGTATTGTTATTGCGACATTCCATATCGGTAAGCCGTATTTTCGACCAACAGTTAATTAAATCGATAAAATCATGGGTTTTTCACGGATTGTTAATATTATTTTGATAGTAACGGGCGGTGTAGTAGCTGTTTATGCACAGGCGGGCGCCAATCAAAACCAGTATTTTCTCATCGCCGGCATTTGCGCCCTGATGCTTGGCGTTTATGGCATATCAAGAAATATCCCGGGCAAATCGGATAATGACGATACAGATGAGCGTGTTTGAAATTGGCGATAGGGTAATGGCACTCGATGCTGATTTGAGCGGCAAGGTCATAAAAATTTTTGGTGACAGGGTTGCCATTGTTACCCATGATGGCTTCGAGATGGAATTTCGAAAGGACGAATTGCTAAAAATAGCTTCCGACACATCGCTTAAAGCCAACCTGTTTGCTCACCAATCCGTAGATGCCATACTTACCGAAAAAGAGCAGCCGCTCCGCAAAAGCCCGCCAAAATCAAAACCAAAGGAGCGCAACCGTACTGTCTTGGAGGTCGATCTTCACATCCACAAATTGACACCTAACTTCCGGCGCATGAGCAATCACGAGATGCTTACCTTGCAGTTGGATACTGCCAAACGCCAGTTGGAATTTGCCATACGCAACCGTATCCAAAAGGTGGTGTTCATACACGGTGTGGGCGAGGGCGTGCTAAAACTCGAATTGGAATACCTCCTGGATCGTTACGACCACATTCGCTACTACGATGCCAACTACCAAAAGTATGGGCTTGGCGCCACAGAGGTTTATGTCATGCAAAATGCAAGGGTCTAATGGTTTGTAAATATGGAAACTACAAATTTGATCTTGGTTTTTTTTTGACGATGTTTCTACCTTCCTTCACTCAATGGTAACCGAGTATTCATAATTGCCAAAATCAATATTGTCAGAGCTCAAGATCTGGAGGTCTATATCTGTAATTCTAAATTGTACCTTGTAATTACGGGTAAAAACATTGGGCACCAAATGGTCATTGGGAAAAGACTGTGTTGCGGTAGGGTCCAGATACCTCGGGATATCCGGTGTTTCTGAAGCTTCGTCAAAATCGTTTCTTGGGTTGTTGTCGCCATTTTCGTCTTCGTAGCGTGTTGGTACGCCATCGCCGTCGTCATCATCGTCCAGATAATCGGGTATGCCATCGCCATCGGTGTCTTGTGCATTGGCCAATCCGTTCTCCGGGGTGTAGCCATGGTTTTCATATTTGGTAAGGATATTGTCATTGTCGTCATCGGCATCCATATAATCGGGTATGCCATCGCCGTCAGTATCTGTGGGGTTGGTGCTTGGGTCGTTGTCTCCGTCCAGATTGGCATCTTCTATATGATTGGGTATGCCGTCATTGTCATCGTCTTCAAAGGTTGTAATGGTGTACACCATGCCCGATGTAGCACTGTAATCCTTGATAATGCTGGTGTTGGGATCGGGCAGGAGCGCACATAACAGGTTTTGCGGGTTGCCGTCATACGTGCGATAATTGAACAGCACCGACGAACCATTGATGGCAAACGACGATACATAACCGTTTTCGGAAGTTGTAAAAATTTGGCTTGTGGCACTGCTTATCGGAAATTGCAAGCTCAACGATTCAAAAGGATTAAGGCGAATGTTGTACAGGAGATAGTCTGTGGTGCTCTGGTCGCAAAATTGGAGATTTCCGTCAAAATCCAAAGTAACATCCATTATATCGCCGTCGTCACAGGCATAAAACAAAAATCCAAAACATAAGAAACACACAAGCTTTTTCATATCAATCAATTTTAAGCAAAAATAAGGCATTTGATCCAAAAATGGTATTGGGTCTATTAAGTAAATAGCATTTGGAGCTATCGGACCGGTATTCCCAACATGTGGGCCGGGGCAAAATGGTGTTTGCAAAAAGCCGCAAGCGGTTGGTATATGCCATACTGAAGCGGTCTTGGCCTTCCATCTTTTGGCCTCAATTGGAAGTAACCTAACATTGGTCTTGGTGGCGGGCGAGAGTGGCTGCGACCGGGGATTTTGCTTATGCCTTCATTTTTTTACTTTGCTTGCTGACCAATGCCACTGACCGTCGATTTGGGATTGGGAATTTGTGATTTGGAAATTTTTTATCCTATTTTTGATCATTAAACCGAATACCACATGGCCACACAGGTTTATTTTGACAATGCCGCAACAACGCCTTTGAGGGACGAGGTTGTGCAATGCATGGCAGATGTCATGAAATTTCATTTTGGAAATGCCTCTTCATCACATAGTTACGGTAGGTCGTCAAAAGCATTGATAGAACAATCCCGAAAAACCATTGCAAGTTGCCTCAATTGTAGCGATTCGGAAATTATTTTCACCTCCGGCGGCACAGAGGCCAATAATCTGGTGCTGCAAAGCGCCGTCCGTGATCTGGGCGTTACAGAAATCATCACCTCCGGGATTGAGCACCATGCCGTGTTGCGTACTGTTAAAGCTTTGGAAATGGCTTTTGGTGTAAAGGTTTCATATCTCAATTTGGACAAACAAGGAAACGTAGATATTGCACACCTTGAAACCCTGCTCCAATCGCCAAAAAAAAAGTTGGTAAGCTTGATGCACATCAACAACGAAATTGGAAATATCCTGGACATAGACCGTGTGGCGTTGCTTTGCAAAGCGCACGACACGCTGTTCCATAGCGATGCGGTGCAATCGGTGGGGCATTACTCTATAGATCTGCAGAAGACACCTGTTGACTTTATCGTGGCGAGCGCCCATAAATTTCACGGTCCCAAAGGTGCCGGGTTTGTTTTTGTAAGAAAAAACAGTGGGATCAAAGCATCGGTACACGGCGGCGACCAAGAGCGTGGACTTCGTGCCGGAACACAGGCCACGCATGATATCGTCGGGATGGGCGAGGCACTGAAAATTGCTTGTGCCAATATGGAAAGCGAACGTTGCTATATCGAAGATTTGAAACAGTATTTTATCAACGCCTTGAAAGATGCTTTTCCTGGGATTGCTTTTAATGGCGCTTGTACCGATCCTGAAAATGGCGCCTATACGTTGTTGAACGTGTGTTTCCCAATGGCGCCGGAAAAAGCGTCTTTATTGCAATTCCAATTAGATTTGAAAGGCGTAGCAGCTTCACGGGGAAGTGCTTGCCAAAGTGGGAGCAATAAAACTTCGCACGTACTTACCGAAATTTTGGACGCTGAATTTCTAAAACGTCCTTCGGTGCGTTTTTCGTTGAGCAGGTTCAATACCAAAGAAGAGGTGGATTATGTGGTTGAGGTCCTGCGGGCCTTTGCCTAAAATTTCATCGATAGCCTCACGTTGTAAACCCTTGGACTCAAGTAATTGGGTATTGCATACTGGCGCTTGCTATAAACGTCGCGTACCCAAGTATTGGTAATGGAGTTTTGTACATCAAACATATTGAATATTTCGGCACCAATGGTAAGTTCCTTAAAATGTTGTTTCCAGCGGGAAGCATACGTTTTTTTGTTATCTACCAATACATAGCTGATACCCAGGTCGGCACGCTTGTAGTCGCGCAAGCGATTTTGGTAATCATACGGATCGGCATAGCTTGGCGAGCCACCCGGAACGCCGGTATTGTAGATAAGGTTAAGGTACATTTTTAGGTCGGGCATGTTGGGTACATAATCTTGAAATAGTACGCCAAACTTCAACCTTTGGTCAGTGGGGCGGGGTATGTTGCCGCGTCCGTCGATGTTTTCCTCGGTTTTCAGATAGCCAAAACTAAACCACGATTCAGTTCCCGGCACAAACTCGCCATTGAGGCGCAGGTCCAGGCCGTAGGCATAAGCCGTGGCGTTGTTCCTTGCCCTGTACCGTATCCGTACATTTTCTATGGTGTACGGATTTACGTCGTTCATGTTTTTGTAGTAGGCTTCAGATACCAGTTTGAACGGACGGTCCCACATCTTGAAACTGTATTCGTTGCCCAAAACAATATGGATCGATTGCTGTGCCTTGACCTCCGGACGTACCGTTCCGGAAGAATCTCTCAATTCTCTGTAAAACGGTGGTTGGTAATAAAGCCCTCCGGCAATACGGAACAGCATGTCCTTGTCCCAATCGGGTTTTATTGCAAATTGGGCGCGGGGACTAAAAACAGACTGTGCACTGCTTTTGATGCCGTCACCGCTCACGCGCCAGTGGTGCGCACGTATGCCCGCATTGTAGAAAACTTCGTGCTTGCCCATGGTGGAACGCTTGCTCCATTGGGCAAAAGCTTGGAGCCTGTCTATTTCCACCTGATTGGTCGCCCTGACATTTTGAAATGCGACCAACGGCCCTTGATATGCTTCGTAAGGTTGCTCGTTAAAAAAGTCGAGGTGGGGCGGATTGACAGAAAATCCGGCAGAATCGATGACTTCCCATTCTACCAATCGGTCACGGATATCTTCTTTGGTATATTTTAATGACCATTCAAAGGTATTGCCATCGTTTTTGTAATCGCCACGATGCTCTACCGTTACAATCATGGCATCCAGATCGTTGCGCCCATGGGTAAGTTGCCCGCCGATGCCTTCGCTAAATTCGACCTCACCGAGGTTTTCATCGCCAATATTGCTGTTGACCTCGCCCATGCGGTACTGCGCCAATATGTCAAAATACTCTTCTTCGAGCGTATGGTAAGCCGATGTTATGAATTTCAGGGTCAAATTGTCGTTAACGAAATAATTGGCCTTGAAAGCGCCGAAATACGTTTGGTATTTGTCTTTTTCCTGTCCTTCGTAATAGACGATAAGCGCCAACGGATTTTCAAGGGTGCCAAAATTGGTCTGGCGGTTTTGTGGTTGAAACTCATATTTGTTGATGCCTATGTTACCGAGAAAATCCAATTGGAATTTGTCCGTAAAGCGATAGGTAAGATAGGTTTGTGCATCGGCAAACACGGGTTTTACGATGCCTTCGGTTTCAAGGGAATTCAATACAAGGCTATTGTCGCGATACCTAACGCCCACGATGCCCGTGAATTTGGAATCTTTGGAAATGGTCTCTGCGGCAAGGCTTCCGCCCATTAAGCTCACATCGGCACTCAAGCCAAAATGGATAGGCCTTTTGTAGGTGATATCGAGAACGGACGAAAGCTTGTCGCCGTATTTTGCCTGAAAGCCTCCTGCCGAAAAATCAACATTCTGTACCAGATCGGTGTTGACAAAGCTCAAGCCTTCTTGTTGCCCCGAACGTATTAAAAACGGGCGATAGACCTCAATTTCATTCACATACACCAGATTTTCATCAAAATTACCGCCCCTGACAGAATATTGTGTGCTCAACTCGTTAGAAATGTTGACCCCCGGTAGCGTTTTGAGGATATTCTCAACGCCGGGTTGGGCACCCTTGACCGTACGTATGGTTTCCGGGGTCAGTGAAGTAACGCCCTCAAGAGATTTTCTTGGCGTACCGGTAATGACCACGGTTGGGATTTGCTCTACGTTGGTATCCATAACGGGGTTAAATTCCACCTCTTGCCCGTTTTTCAGATGGAATCTGGCAACTATACGCTGATATGAAATGTGCGTGAACTCAACGGTAACTTCGGTATCTACGGCAATTTGCAATTCGTAAAAACCGTTGCTGTTGGTTGTGGTTCCGGTAACTCCGCTGGATATGTTGGCATTGGCGATTGGCGATTGGTTGCTGTCCAAAATAACGCCCCGGATGGTGGCCGATTGCGAAATGCCCAATATAGAAAATGAGAGAAAAAACAGTAAGGCGGTAAGTTGTCTCAATGGTATGTTGTTTATTTATTTTCTAAAAAACGTTGCTTCAAATGTAGTACTATTTCCGACATTGTCGGTAACAATGACTTTCAATTCGTTTTTTGAGTCTGTCGTTATATTGTCGTTGAAGTCAAAAGTAAGTGTGTTGTCTTTGTATTCATATTCTGTAAGAATCCACTTGCCATTGATGGTGGCCCTGTAATTTCCAATGCCGGAGAGGTCGTCCGTGATTTTTAATGTTAGGTAACGGTATTTGCTCAACCATTTTCCGTCCTGAAAATTTACCGGGGTTATGGTGGGTGCAATCGTGTCCAACATGAGGGCATAACTTCCCAGGGCATTGGATGAAGCTGTGAGTGTGTTGTCAATGCGCTTGGTTTTTAGGTGGCTCGGATATTTTTTGTGGCCCAATAGTTCGGCAATGAAGAGCCTGTCCTTTTCATTGGACTTGTAATTGCTGATATCGTACTGGATGGTCAGGTTTTTTTGCAAAGGGATGATGTCTTTATCGAGGTACAGTGTGTCATTGGACACCCTGAAATCGATGAAAGTGTTTTCATAAAAACTGTTTGCCGGTATTATCACCGTGACATTCTTTTCGTTGAGTGTTGTCACTTGGTCAGAAAACACATAATAGTTTTTTTTGTTTTCGGGCCTAACAATGCTCGAATCGGGTTTTTTTCCCGTGATGGGTATGGTGAGCCAACTTTCGTTGCCGTGAAAATCACGCACTCTTACTTTGTAAACGGAAGCCGTACCTTCCTCAACATTGACATACCCATTGTCATCCAAATCTTTGTACATTCCTAGCACATTCCCTTTTTCGACAAACAGTTTTTGCAAGTGGTTGCGTTTAGTTTTGTAATGTTCGTAGTCGATAAAACGGTTGATGTGCCGTGTCTCGTTAAAAGAAAACCGTTTGAAATCCATTTCGAATTTCTTGTTTCCGTTATAAAACGACTGGATGTTGGAAACGCCGTTTTTGTTGGCTGCCAAATCGAGTTGATCGTAAGCGCCAATGGAAAATCCCAATTCGCCAAGGGCGGTTATGGGCTCAACTTTATAGTCGCTGTCTTTTGTCGGTATCAAGCGGAGTTCAACCCTCGAATGGGAGTTGTTCACAGAAGCGCCCAAGTCTTTGGGATAGGCAAACACAGCAGTCAATATTGGGTGCCGGGAGTCTTTCACATCCAAACCAAACAATAATGGGTTGATGGTGCGTTCTTCTTTGTCCCGTATCTCAAAATGCAGGTGCGGCCCACCAGAACTGCCCGTATTGCCTGAATAGGCGATAACTTCATCGGCCGTAACCAGGAGTTCATCGGCAGACGGAAAAAGTTCAATTTCGTAACTTTCGTTTTCGTACTGCCTGGCTTTGACATAACTTTCTATTTTGGGTGCAAAACTCTGTAAATGTGCATATACGGTCGTGTAGCCGTTGGGATGTGTTACATACAATGCCTTGCCATAACCGTAATGCTGTATTTTTACACGGCTTATATAGCCTTGGGCAGCGGTATAAACTTTCAATCCCGTCCGTTGCTGCGTCTTGATGTCAAGGCCAGAATGGAAATGGTTGGTGCGAAGTTCTGCAAAAGTGCCGGAAAGCACCAAAGGAATGTCCAATGGACTCCTGAAATAGTCCTGAGGGTATTCAACCTGCGAAGCACAAACCAATGGGAACAAAAGTAAAAACAAGATAAAACGCATAACCGACTTTGAGAAGCTAAAAATATTAAAAAGTTTCTATTGGCTGAAATATACTTTAATCCAAAATTATACCACGCGTTGCTTAACAGTTTTGTAATGGCTTGTTCTCCAATCCTGTTTGGTATGCCTTCACCGTTAAATATGCCAATAAATTGAAAATTTTCAAAAAAAAATGCAAAACAATTGCGATTATTGATTTGGTATCTTAACTTTGTTTCGCAAGTATTGGATTTTGTAAATGAGTAAGATTGAAGATATTGTTGATTCTCTGGAGAACAAAATCAGCAAGGTTTTGCACAGGCAAGAGGTCCTGAAGCAAACCAATGCGAAGCTGTCCGAAGAATTGGCCCAATATCAACAAAGGGTCATCCGGCAGGAGGAAGAACTGTCGATGTGGATCGAAAAATACGAATCGCTCAAAATGGCAAATTCAATGCTGGGCAGTGACGAAAACAAACGAGAGACAAAGCTCAAAATAAACACATTGATCAGGGACATAGACCATTGCATTGCGCAATTGTCCCAATAATGTAAATGATAATCGGAATGTCGGACCAGCTCAAAATAAAACTTTCGATCGCCAACAGGGTTTATCCGTTGACGATTGCTCCAAGCCAAGAAGAAGGTTTGAGAAGGGCTGCGAAGAAGATTGATGCGATGATCAACCAGTTTGAACAAAACTATTCCGTTAGGGACAAGCAAGATGTATTGGCCATGTGTGCCCTGCAATTTGCCTCCCAAACAGAACAGCGCAGCATCGACAGGCAAGAAGTCAGCGAAGAGGTGCAAAACAAATTGTTGGGATTGGACGAGTTGCTCCAGAGACATCTGGTATCTTAAAGTTCTTTTAAATATAATATAAGGTTACTGCCTACATTAGTCATTTTTTTGATAAACTCAACGTTATTTCTTTAAGAAGGGCGAGTTTAAACTGTAATATCGTGCTGCCTTTGAGCAGATTTTAGATCAGTTTGTTAGCCCTAAACTTGATTTCATGGAGTTTATACAAAATTCCTAACTGGTGTAGGCTTTTTTTATAATTCTAACTAAACTAAAAATGGAAACAAACACTATACTACTCATTATCGGAGGCTTGTTCTTGGGCGCATTGGTTGGTTTTTTGGTGGCAAAGTCTTTGGAAAAGACCAAAGCTTCAAAGCTGATCAAAAACGCCGAAGCGGAAGCGGAATCTATCATAAAGAAGGCCAATGCCGAGGGTGATGCCATCAAAAAAGACAAGCTCCTTCAGGCAAAGGAAAAGTTCATAGAACTAAAGGCAGAGCACGAAAATGTTATTTTGGCCCGCGACAAAAAAATTGCAGAGGCAGAAAAGCGTACTCGTGACAAGGAATCTCAAGTGTCCAACGAACTTGCGCGCAACAAAAAATTGGGTCAGGAGCTCGAAGAAAAAATCAAAGAGTCGGATTTCAGGCTGGAGTTCCTCGAAAAGAAAAAAGATGAAGTAGAAAAAGCCCACAAAAGCCAGATCAAGCAATTGGAAGTTATCTCCGGACTATCTGCAGAAGAAGCAAAATCGCAGTTGGTGGAATCTTTGCGCCACGAAGCCAAAGCCGATGCTATGGCTTTTGTCCAAAATGCAGTAGAAGAAGCCAAATTGACAGCACAACAAGAAGCCAAAAAAATCATTATCAACACCATACAACGTATCGGTACCGAAGAGGCCATCGATAATTGCGTGTCGGTTTTCAACATCGAATCAGACGATGTGAAAGGGCGAATCATTGGTAGGGAAGGCCGTAATATCCGTGCCATTGAAGCTGCAACGGGCGTAGAGATTATTGTGGACGATACCCCCGAAGCCATCATCCTTTCGTGTTTTGATTCTGTAAGAAGGGAAATTGCCCGCTTGTCGCTCCACAAGCTTGTGACCGACGGCCGTATCCACCCAGCAAAGATCGAAGAGGTTGTTGAAAAGACCAGAAAGCAAATAGAACAGGAAATCATCGAAGTGGGAAAACGTACCGTTATAGATCTTGGTATCCACGGCTTGCACCCCGAACTGATAAAATTGGTGGGGCGCATGAAATACCGCTCGTCCTATGGACAGAACCTGTTGCAACACTCTCGCGAAGTTGCCAAACTTTGTGGGGTGATGGCTGCAGAACTTGGGCTCAACCCAAAACTCGCCAAACGCGCCGGACTTTTACACGATATCGGGAAAGTGCCCGATTCTGAAGCTGATATGGAAACTCCGCACGCCATTCTTGGTATGCAGTGGGCAGAAAAATATGGCGAAAAACCAGAAGTTTGCAATGCTATCGGCGCCCACCACGACGAGATAGAAATGACAACGCTGCTCTCGCCGATAGTTCAGGTTTGCGATGCTATTTCTGGTGCAAGGCCGGGTGCAAGGCGCCAAGTGCTCGATTCTTACATCCAGCGATTGAAAGATCTTGAAGATGTTGCATTTGGCTTTAGCGGAGTCAACAAGGCGTATGCCATACAGGCCGGCAGAGAGTTGCGCGTTATGGTGGAGAGCGAGCGGGTATCCGACGAACAAGCTGCCAATCTCTCATTTGAGATTTCACAGAAAATACAAACAGATATGACCTATCCGGGACAGGTAAAAGTTACTGTCATCCGTGAAACAAGGGCGGTGAATATTGCGAAGTGATAAGCTTTCTGCATCTGCAAGCTTTTGGGGGCCTAACTTCTTAAAGCAAGCAGGATTGGAATTTTGGTTTTTAAAAATTTATTTCTTTCCTCGCCTGGGGTGGTATTGGTCCAAGACACCTTTAAGGTGGGTGCGATCCACGTGCATATAGATTTCGGTGGTGGTAATGCTTTCGTGCCCGAGCATCAGCTGAATGGAGCGGAGGTCGGCGCCGTTTTTTAAAAGATCGGTAGCAAACGAATGCCTGAACGTGTGAGGCGATATGGTCTTGTCCAAACCTGTTTTTTCGGCAAGTTGCCGTATCATCGTAAAGATCATGGCCCGTGTCAACCGTTTTCCCCGGCGGTTAAGGAACAGGATGTCACGGTGTTCGGGAGCAACTTTCAAATGGCACCTAATTTCGCCCCTATAAATGTTGATGTACTTTTGGGCTGTCTCAACAATGGGCACAAAACGTTGTTTGTCGCCTTTGCCCGTTACCTTTATAAAACCCTCGTCAAAATACAGATCCGATAATTTGAGGTTGGTAAGTTCGCTCACGCGCAACCCGCAACTGTAGAGCGTTTCCAGAATGGCCCTGTTGCGTTCGCCTTCTGGTTTGCCAAGGTCTATAGCCGCTATTAGGGCATCAATTTCATCGGTACTTATGGTGTCGGGAAGCTTCCTCCCGATTTTTGGCGATTCGATGAGGTCAAGGGGATTGGTCTGGCGGTGATCCTCAAAGACAAGATAGGAAAAAAAACTACGTAGCCCAGAAATGATCCGCGATTGCGAGCGTGCATTGTGCTGCTTTGATGTCTCATAGACAAACGCTTGGACAGTGTGGTGCGAAATGTCCAGAGGCGAATCGCCGCATCCTCGCTGCTCGAGAAATGCCATCAGTTTGAGGATGTCAAATCCATAGCTGGAGATGGTGTTTTCGGACAGACCCCGCTCAATTTTGAGGTATTGTTTGTAGCTTTTAAGTGCGCTTTGCCAGTTCATCCCGACAAAATTAAGCTAAAAACCAAATATTTTGGCTCAAAAAACACACGTAATATGCCGTATTTTATTAAAATAACTGTTAACAACATTTTTTTTAAATTGTTGAAATACAATTGTATAATAATTCAATGTTAATAAAATTGTTAATAACTGACGCTAAAATCATAATTATATCAAAAAAAAGTGTTTAGTTTGTATCAATCAATTTTAAAACTTAAAAATTATGAAAAAATTAATGCTTATGGCTGCTGTTGCAGTTTTTGGATTATCAAATGTGAACGCTCAAGATTCTGATTCAGGTAGCGCATTGTCTGAAGGAAGTTGGGTGGTAGAAGTTAACACCGGTTCTTGGTCAACAGGTAGTACCGCTTTTTCATTGACTTCTTCTGATGGAACTACCCAATGGTCTATTGGAGCTGAAGCTGGTTACTTTGTGATGGAAAATCTTGCCATTAAAGCTGGTTTAGGTTACCAAGATTATGGCAATGATTTTTCTGCTTTTGCTTACAAGGTGGGAGCGAAATATTACATTAATGGTCAATTCCCGGTTGGGGTTGATTATACCGGTGCTAGTTATAAAGACGCCGATGAAAACCCTTCATACTTTGGAATCCAAGGAGGTTATGCTTGGTTTGTTGCGCCAAATGTTAGTATTGAACCAACAATTCGTTATAATTTATCAATGAACGGTGACTACTATGATGATGCATTTCAAGGATTGATAGGTTTCGCATTCCATTTCTAAAATAAACACCAAAAACTTCAAAAAGCCAAAAACATCGTTTTTGGCTTTTTTTTGTCGATAATATTAAGATATGTTTGGCGAAATTAATAAATCATACTAATTTTGCACGCTGAAATTTTAAACAAATCTATCATGAAAAAACTAATGTTAATGGCTGCTGTTGCAGTTTTTGGATTATCAAATGTCGGTGCACAGGAAGCAGATGCTCCTGCTTTTGGTTTTGAAAAAGGAAACATCATCCTTGAGGGAAGCCTGGGTCTTTACAGTGAAAACGACAAAAACACGGAAGAAAAAGTCAGTGGTTTTTCGTTCAATCCCAAAGCGGGCTATTTTGTGACCGAAGACTTTGCTGTTGGACTTGAATTGGGCATTGGCTCATACAAAGAAGAATTGGCCGGTACGGACACCGAAAAGCAGTCTTCGTTTGCAGCTGGCGTTTTTGGTCGTTATTACTTCCTTGATTTGGGAAAACGATTTAAAACTTTTGCCGAAGTGGGCGTTGATTTTGGTACCGTAAAATATGATTTGACTGATGACAAAGGAAAATTTGTTGGTGCCGGTGTAGGATTGGGAATCAACTATTTTGTAAAAGAAAACATCGCTATCACATTCAATTTGAGCGACGTGCTTTCTTATACTTCAAGAAAATGGGATGGTGCTGAAGCCGTTTCGGAGTTTAATGCAAACATCAATGTGTTGAATAATTTCTTTGAGACCGCTCAATTTGGTTTGATGTACAAGTTCTAATTTTAGGACCCAAAAAATTAAAATAGAGAAGAAGCCGAAACACTGTTTCGGCTTTTTTTTTATGCCATCAATTATCCTGAAAATACCTATATTTAGCCTTTGCATTTTGTTTATGAAAAAAACACTGTTGTTAATTCTTGCTGTGATTTTTGCCAAGCCTTTTGCCAGCGCCCAAGACGTTCGGTTTGGGTTAAAGGCCGGTGCCAACTTGGCCAATGTGTCGAGCAGTTTTCCGGATACAGGCAGTCTCCAAAGGTTTCACTTGGGCGGGATTATGGAAGCAAAGTATAACAGTCACTGGGCATTACAACCGGAAATTCTATATGCGTTTCAGGGGTTTGAAGTTGAAACAAATGGAAGAAATTACACTTACAAGCTGTCTTATATCAATGTTCCTGTGATGGTAAAATATTTCCCAATTGATCTACTGTACCTTGAAGCCGGACCGCAAATCGGGTTTCTTCACAGGGCAAAAGAAGAGGTTGAAAGTACTTCGGGCAATACGGACAGCAATATAAAAGACGGTATGCGCTCCAATGACTTGGGGCTAGGTTCGGGGGTAGGCCTACAGTTGGCCAATGGTTGGGGCGTAGGTGCTCGTTATATATGGGGCTTGACCAATATTTCCAAAAGCCGTACTGTTTCTGATATCAAAAACAGCGTCCTTCAATTTTATATCGCTTATTTTTTTTGATGCCTTATATGAAAGGTTCCGGGGTTGGGTTTGAGTGGCCCAAATACGAAATTGTGTGGCTGCGGCTATAGATTATTGTTCTGAAACGGTTTCCGTCATCATTTATCAACGGCAAAAACGTTGGTTTGATAAAAAATAGCCTTCAACTCCCTGCTTCACAGCTAAACCGTCGATAAGAACAACTCCTTTATCTTCTTGTAGTGGATTTCAGAATAGTCGTTAATTACCAAATCTGCAAGTGACAGGTCTTGTTTTGGCGTATTCTGGGCGTTAATGGCCACGCAAAAAATCCCTGCTTCCTTTGCGGCAACAATTCCATTTGTGGAATCTTCGATAACCATGCACTGTTCGATTTTATGTCCCGAAGCCTTGGCAGCAAGTTCAAAGATTTCTGGATGGGGTTTTGAGGCTTTCAGGTCGGCACCGCTAATCTTGGCCGAAAAGTAGTTGCCAAGCCCAAATCGCGCCATCACAAGGTCAATGTTTCCCATAGAAGCAGAAGATGCCAGTACCAGCTTAAGTCCGTTGGTATGGTAATTTTGTATCAATTCCAGAGCTCCGTCCACAAGAGTCAATGATGTGTCGGTCTCAAAAAGGTATTTGTAATGATCTCGCTTGAGATCTACAAGGGTTTCCGGGCCTATGTGGAGGCCGTAAGACTTGCAGAGTCTTTTGCACACTTCAAGTGTGGTCAGTCCGGCAAAAGTAGCATAAGTGGCATTTGGCACCTCGATGTTGATGTCTTCAAACATGCGATGATAGGCCTTCAGGTGTATGGGCTCGGTGTCAACAATAACACCGTCCATGTCAAACAGAACAGCTTTGAGCATTTTTTTTCAGTAAAAGGTTAATAGCAAAATCGTACGAATATAAACATATTGCTAAACAATAACTATCTTAATTGAAGATTTGTTCCTTTTTTTTCCAAAAACTAAAAAAGTACCAACACGAGCCCCTACATTACTTTCTATATGGCAATTTTGCCATCAGGTAGGAGTGTGGTAGATTATTCGTAATTTTGGTTCTGAAAAACCAAACATCATTATGACTATGAAATTGGACATTCTCGCATTTGGCGCCCACCCCGACGATGTAGAACTCGGTTGTAGTGCCACCATTGCCAAAGAAGTACATCGAGGCAAAAAAGTAGGCATTGTCGATTTGACACGTGGAGAACTTGGTACAAGGGGTACTGCCGAAACACGAGATGCTGAAGCCAGGGACGCGGCAGACATCCTCGGGGTAGCCGTACGCCATAATTTGGGTTTTGCTGATGGTTTCTTTGTCAATGATCGTGACCATCAAATGGAAGTCATCAAGATTTTAAGGCATTACCGCCCCGACATTGTACTGTGCAATGCTGTAAAAGACCGGCATATTGACCATGCCAAAGGTAGCCAATTGGTCAGTGATGCTTGTTTTTTGAGTGGTTTGATGAAAATTCAGACACATTTCGATGGCAAAATCCAGTCGCAATGGCGGCCAAAAAATGTATATCACTACATTCAGTGGCAACACATAGAGCCCGATTTTGTAGTGGATGTCAGTGATTTCATGGATATTAAAATGAAAGCGGTCTTGTCATACAAGACCCAATTTTATGACCCCAAAAGCACATTGCCCGAAACACCCATATCCAGTAAAAATTTTACCGATAGCGTGGATTATCGTGCGCGAGATTTTGGGCGATTGATTGGTGTTGCCCATGCCGAAGGCTTTACTTCAGAACGTCACATAGCCGTGGACAGTCTTTATGATTTGAAGTAGGTTTTTGCTGGTTGTGTCATTTGGGCCATATCATGATAACGACAATTTAAAGCATTGGTTAACAGTTGATCCGCACAAACAATCCGGGATTTTTATGCACCGGATATATCTCAAAAATCCTTCTTTTTTGATTTTAAAACAATGCCCACTATTGGGATGACCACCCAAAGTGCCATCATCGCTGTAGAAACTGCCAAGCCCCAATTTGTGCCAAAGAATTGTTTGAAAATGGCTCCTGTATAGCCCATTAATGCTGAAATGTCGAGTTTCAACAAAATCAGAATACGCGACAGGTCGATAGGGTTGAGCACTGACCCAATGAGCGATAATTTATCAAGAGGATAATCTGAAAACAAGGTAAGGGTCATTAAAAAAATGCCGTCGTATATGATGGCCAAAAACAGCCACACCAAAATGGCCATACCAAATCCCTTTATCCGGTTTTCGTTATAAAGTGCAATGTTGAATGCCAGTGCCGTAAAAATGAACGTTAAGGATACGCCGGTAGCCATAAGCAGAAAAAATTCGCCCATGGCATCGCTGTTTAACAGGCCGTAAAACACGAAAGGGATGCCCAGGCCCAAAATCAAACTTAACGACAACGAGCCGGCTACCCCAAAATATTGCCCCAAAAATATGGAGGAACGCTTGAGGGGCTGGGCCAAGAGCAATTCGGTAAATTCCTTGGAATTGTAATAGTACATCACCCCAAAAATGGTTCCTATAAGCGGAATCAGTATGATGATAACGTTCATAAGGGTGATAACGGCTTTTGATAAATCACTGTTCAAAAACAGGAGCGTAACGCCCAAAAGCAGGTAAAACGCAAAGTAAACGTAGCTCCAACGGCTGCGCATTAAATCGAAAAAACTGTATTTTAATATCTTAAGCATGGTTTTCTTTTAAAATGGATGCAATTGCGTGTTCAAAATCGGGCTGCCCGGTTTTTTCCTTAAGCTCTGGAATGGTTCCCTTAAAATATATGTTGCCTTCCAGAATAAATACGATTTCGTTGGACACTTCTTCAACAAACCCCATAATGTGCGAGGTAATCAAAATGGTTTTTCCCTTGTTTTTTTCCTGATGGATGAGTTCCTTGAGCCGGATGAGCGACATGGGGTCCAGGCCTGTTGTGGGTTCGTCCAGGATAATAAGTGGACTGTCGAACATAAAAGTCAATACAATGTTCACTTTTTGTTTGGTTCCACCGGAAAGGTTGCCCAGTTTTTTGTCCAAAAAAGGTTCGAGTTTGAACAGTTCTATCAATCGGGTGTCTTCGGTAGTGGGTTTTCTCAAATCCTTGATCATTTTGATAAGTTCACGTACTTTCAGATTGCCCGGAAAATTGGCTATTTGCGGCAAATAGTCGATTTTATGGCGATAATCGGGGTTTTTCTTGATGTTTTTGTCAAATACCGATATGCTTCCGGCGTCTGGCAAAACCATTCCCAAAATGCACTTTATCAAAGTCGTTTTTCCAGAACCGTTAGGTCCCAAAATCGCAAAGATGCCGCCCTGGTCAATGTTGAGATCAACGCCCCTAAGCACTTCGTTTTTACCAAATTTTTTATGTAGATTAGTAATGGTTACCATTTTATTTGTTTTGTTAATGGGTTGTTGTCCAGCAGGTTGTCAGGTGTAAATACAGGTGACACTTTTTCTGAAAAATCGATGATGTCTATAAAAAGGCTACGTAGTAAAACAATGCTTTCTGGAGTTCGGTTCACGATATAAGTAAATAATTTTACCGGGCGGTATGGCACATCGCCAATGCCATCCTTATTGAGGTCGTAACCCGTGTAGTTGCTCCAAAAGTTGCGGTCAAAAATATTGTCGTTGATTTTACTGTTGTATGCCACATCAAACGAATTGTGTAAAAAATTGTTATTGGTAAAGGTATTGGCATAACATGCGCCCCTCACTTTCAAAGCCCAACCGTTTTTAATGAAATTATTGTTTTTGTACAAAATACGTGTAGAGCCCTCGATGTTGATACCAATGGTGTTTTCTGTAAAATTGTTTCCTATAATTTCTGCATCATAAATTTCCTTTAAAAGCATGCCATATGAAGCTGCTCCCCAATTGTCCTTAAAGGTGTTGTCGAACATTTTTATCTGTTTTGAAAACATGATGGCCACCCCGGCTCCGTTGTTTTTGAACAGGTTGTGTTGGTAGAGATCGTTATTTGAAAACATAAAATGTAACCCATAACGCAAATTGTTGGAACTGATGTTGTTCTTTATATTGCAATAATTTGAAAATTCCAGATAAATGCCGTCACGTACATTTTCTACCACATTATCTTCTATGTCAATATAGTTGCTATACCAAAGATGGATGCCGTTTCCGGAGTTGAACTCGTTTACTGCCTGACCTTTAATTGTATTGTTGTGAATTTTTCCGTAATTTGATTTTTCAATATAAATCCCAAAAAAAAGTTTTTCCAGAGTTATGTTACTGATTTTAAATTCTTTGCTGTTTTTTATTCTTATGGAAGCATAATCTTTGGTATAACTATTTCCCACATTTATCAACGAGAGTCCGTCAATGGTAACGCTGTCTGCCACAATGGTGATTATTTCGCCTTTCAGATCGCCGTCAATCAATGGGCTGTTTTTGCCTATAATTGTCAAAGGTTTGTCAATAATGATGTTATGTTCTTTGTAATGACCTTTATTGATGATGATGGTATCGTGCCTTTTGGCCAAACCAATGGCTTGGTCCAAGGTTGAAGTTTTGCACGACGGACAAACCTCGATAATTTGGGCATAGGCCATACAGGCCATGAACGTAGCTGCTAGAAAAAGGATTGCTTTACTCATACTGCTATTCTTTTTTCAAATGTGCGCAAAGTTCCTCCCAAGTAAACAATTCGCCTCCTTTTTCGCTTTGTATGATTTCGGCTTCTTCTTTGGTATTAAATGCCGAGAGATAAGCGCCCATGGGGCTAGGAATATTTTTGCTTATCAAAAAAGTGGCATTTTTTGCGTCAATAAGTGTCTCTGGTTCCAGATAATTGTTGGACAGGTACAATGCAACTTCCGAAGTGTCAAATTCGTTCAGGAAATGGACCATGCATTCTGTGGCGTCAAATTTATAGGCTTTGCCTTTTTTCGTGACTATTTGAGCAGCGTGCGTTTTATCTACAATGGTCATTTTGCAAAAATGGCAACTGTCCGACCCATAAGTTATGGGCTGTGGCTTGATGGTGCAGCCAAAGCCCAAAAACAATAAGGCCAATATTTTGAAATGATTTAGTGTTTTCATTTTTTAGTGTTTAAAGTGTTTTGTCACGTCATAGAGCCACGGTATTTTTTGAGCTTTTTTTACCAATAAGGTAGGCGATAAAACTTGTTCCGATACCCAATCCCAAAAACAGTGCGCCAAGTTGCGGATAGGAATGGGCAATGAAATTCAAAATTTTCTTGGTGCCTAAAAGTGGCGGCTGGAATCCCATTTGGGTGCCATCGGGATTGGTGAATTTCATAATGGCCTTTGGATCCAGGTTGTGGCCGTAATCATGTTCCCAAAGGTAAAAATCATAGATTCCGGCTGCACTCATAACAACCATGAGGATGAACCAGCCCAAGAACCATTTGTAGTTTCCCATAAAGGCAATGAGCAGGCCGATAACTGACGTTATGATAATGGCCATGGGGAAAATCTTGAATTCAGGGATAGCGTCTGGGATATATTTCATGCCCACGTAGTGGTTCATCAGGTTTATGTTCTTGATGTCGTGCGGATTGGCATCGGCAAAATCATTAATATAAATGTACATGCCCAGAGGTGTGGGGTATTGAGGTGCTTCCAGGGTAATTTTCCACAGCGGAAATAAAAATAGTCCCAGAGGCAGAATGGCTGCAATCAGCATGAATATGTTAGACCTTTTCATCTTTTATGTTTTATTTTTTTAGGTTTTTAATTTGAAAAAAGGCGAGAGCGAAAAACTCAACTCTCGCCTCATCAGGGGGATAAAACACTAAAACAAAATCCCCTTTTTGTTATTCAATGTCTTCGCCAAGAGACCATTTCAAAGGCGTATTGGCGTTGGCTGCAGATACCCTCACGTAGCCTTGCATTTCTTGGTGCAGTGCTGAACAGAAATCGGTGCAATAGAACGGCCATACACCCTCTTGTTTGGGTTCCCATAGGAAGGTTTCGGTTTGTCCGGGCATAATCAAAAGCTCTGATGTATTGGCGCCAATAATGCTTATTCCGTGTGGCACGTCATAGTCTTGCTCTAAATTGGTCACGTGGAAATATACCTTGTCGCCCACTTTTATGCCTTCAATATTGTCTGGTGCAAAGTGGCTTCGGATCATGGTCATGTTGATGTGTACCGTGTTTCCTTCACGTACTACTTTGGTGTCAGCTTCGGTTTTGGCGACATAAGGGTGCTTGTTGTCTTCCAGATTGAATATCTTTTTGGAACGTGGCTTGATAAGATCGGCAGGGCAACCAGCGGCGTAGTGTGGCTCACCAACGGTAGGGAAATCAAGTAGCAACTCCATTTTATCGCCAGATATGTCATACAGTTGAGCCGATTGGGTTACCTCCGGGCCGGTGGGCAAATAGCGGTCTTTGGTAATTTTGTTCATGGCCAATACATATTTTCCCCAAGGTTTTTGTGAGTTTCCACCGGGAATCATCAAGTGGCCCACAGAGTAGTAGCAAGGCTGTCTGTCAATGACTTCCCAAGTGCCAACTTTCCATTTTACGACTTCAGAAGAGATGAAGAACGTGGTGTAAGCATTGCCTTTGTCGTCAAATTCGGTATGGAGTGGGCCCAATCCGGGTTGTTCCACAACGCCGGCCAAAACATCTTCAAAATTCAGGATTGGGATACCATAAGCGTCACCGGCAAATTTCTTGTTCTCAATAGCGTCGAGCATTTTGGTGAACGAATGGACGGTAAGGTTGGCCGATAATTTACCATTGCCCACAATGTATTCGCCAGTTGGGTCAACGTCGCAACCGTGAGGGGATTTTGGTGTTGGCAAGAAATATACGGCACCGGGAACATCCAATGGGTTTACTGTAAGTACTTCTTTTTTCATGGTTGATGTGGCCATGTGAGTGCTTTCGTCGTAAACGTTATGTGCGTAGTTGGCTGGCATTTTTGTTCCGCCACCGTTGTTTACGTATTCTTCAATTTTTTTCCAGTTGACGGCCGCAATGAAATCTTTGTCGTTTTGAGAAGCGTTCACTTCAAGTAGTGTGTTGGCCTCTTCGGTATTATAGGTCGTGAAGAAGAACCATCCGTGAGATTTTCCGCGTCCAGGGTGTGATAAATCATAATCGAAGCCCGGCATAATCAATTGGAACTTGATGTCCATGTGTCCGTGTTCGGGATCTACCGAAATGAATGTCAAAGCGCCTTTAAAATTGCCTTTGTAATCTTTTATGGGCATGTCTCTTTGTGGTACGGGCACTGAAAAACGAGTTCCGGCCACAACATATTCAGTGTTTTCTGTCACAAAAGAAGAGCTGTGGTTACCGGCACTGTTGGGCACTTCGATGATTTCTGTGGTTTCAAAGGTTGATAAGTCAATTTTTGCAATCCTGGGAGTGTTGTTTCCGTTGATGAACACCCATCTTCCATCAACAACGCCGTTGGTTTGCGAAATATCGGGGTGGTGCGAATCGTCCCAAGGCACAAAGCCGTGCGATGTGTTGAGCATGGGCTTTGTTTCTTCGTTGTAGCCCCATGCTTTTTCTGCATCCTGTGAGAAAACGGGAATGACTTTGAACAAACGTCCCGATGGAAGGCCATAAACGGACAACTGACCGCTAAATCCACCGGAAACGAACGCATAGAACTCATCGTGTTCACCAGGGGCGACATACACTCTTTCGGCAACATTGCCGGCCAAAGCGCCTTTGCTCTTATTGGATTTGTTTGAGTTGTTGCAACTTGTGAAAGCCAAGAGTATACTTAGCATGGCAACAATTGGTTTTAGTGCATTTTTCATTTTTTATAACTGTTTAGTGTTAATGTTTGTTTTTAGTTAGTTGGTGGGAGCAATACCTTGTCTATTACATGGACAATCCCGTTGCCGGCGGGTATGCTGGCAATAATTTTTGCGCCGCCAATTATTGGTTCTCCGTCTATCACTTCAATCTGTACGTCTTGGTTGTTGGCCTGCCCCAGTTTTTTAAATTTCTTTAAAAATTCTTTGGAATAGTTTCCCGGTGTAACGTGGTGCTTCAAGATATTGGACAGCGCATTCTTGTTTTCGGGCTTTAAAAGATTTTCAACGGTGCCTTCTGGCAAAGCGGCAAAGGCTTCGTTGGTAGGCGCGAACACCATTAGAGGCCCTGCATTGACAAGGGCATTTTCGAGTTCGGCTGCCTGAACTGCCGCAACAAGCGTGGTATGGTCAGGCGAACCTATGGCTATGTTCAGCACATTTGGTGTGGCCTGGTCATCTTCTACAAAGGCCTGGCCGGTTCTTGTGGTTGGTTTTGAAAGTGCTGTAGCAGATTCTGTTGGGGCTTCTGTTTCGTTTTTACAAGAAGAAAAGATCAAAACACAAGCCAAAACTGCAAATATTCGATGTGTTGTTTTCATGTTCAAATGTTTTATAAAGTCCTGAAATATTCTAAAACTGCCCGGGCATCTTCTTCAGATAAACCTTGGTTGGCCATTGGAGAGCCGTTAAATTCTATGAGTAGGTCCTTGGCAAGTGGGTCGTTGTTTACCATGCCCTCTGGGTCCAAAATCATGTTCATGACCCATTCAGGTGTTCTGCGCTCCAAAATGCCTTTGGGTGCTGGTCCGATAAATTTTTTGTCAATTTTGTGGCAAGCAGTGCACATTTTGCTATAAACGTCCGCGCCGTGTTCGGCCATGCTTTTGTCGATTTCGGTACCGATACTGACAGTTTTTATTGGCCCAACTCCTTTGTTCGACAAATCTATTCTTTGCGATGCTGGCGTAGTCTCAACTTTTTTCACTGCTGCAGGCTTCCCATAAGAGACGCCACTATCCTTTTTTTCTTCTTTTCCGCCACAGGCAACAAGAAGCGCAAAACTCGTTAACCATAAGATATTCAATATTTTTTTCATAAGAGATCGATTTAAATTTTGAACAAATTTAGCGCACCATTTTGAGTAAAATAATGATAAAAGTCATATTTAGGATAAAACCATCTTTTTTATCGGATAGATCTTTTATTGGAGTTAATTTCACTTTTGGATTCATTTTGGACCATAAAGGAAACTTCCTAAACTACAGGCCAATACTTTAATGCTTTAATAAAAAAGAAATGGCACGTAAGCTTGTAAGTAGCGTGGGATTGTAATTTATAGGCTGCCATTAAATTTTCGTACTGAATGTAGGCATAATGAGTTTGGCGGACAAAGTTATTTGTTGTATCTTTGCGCTCCTTTTGGCGATACGGAAGAACAAAAGGATATGAATAAACAAATATAACAGCTTCTGTGCGCAAACGCTATCTTCTTCCATTGTGCACAGGATACAAAAACAATCCCGAAAATAATCGGGACAGCATTATGTCTGAAAATGAATCAAAACAAGTGGAGGCAGAAGTAGCCGAAACACAAACTGAAAAAGCGCCAAGAGTTTCTGAAGCCCAGGCCAACCCTGAACAATTTTTGAAAGATTTCAACTGGCACAACTACGAAGAAGGTATTGAGCAAGTTGACGAAAAGAAACTTCAGGAATTCGAAAAATTGGTTTCTGAAAACTTTGTGGACACCTTGGATGACGAAGTTGTCATCGGTGAAGTTATCCACATCTCTGATCGCGACGCCATCATCGATATCAACGCAAAGTCCGAAGGAGTCGTTTCGCTTAACGAGTTCAGGTACAACCCAAACCTAAAGGTGGGTGACAAAGTAGAGGTATTAATCGATGTGCGAGAAGATGCTACCGGCCAATTGGTACTGTCGCACAGAAAAGCAAGAGTCATCAAAGCTTGGGATCGTGTCAACAATGCCCACGAAACAGGCGAGATTGTCAATGGTTTCGTGAAATGCAGGACCAAAGGCGGTATGATCGTTGATGTGTTCGGTATTGAAGCATTCTTGCCAGGCTCACAGATCGATGTTAAACCTATAAGGGATTACGATCAATATGTCAATAAGAATATGGAATTCAAAGTGGTGAAAATCAACCACGAATTCAAAAACATCGTCGTATCTCACAAAGCACTTATCGAAGCTGATATCGAAGAACAGAAAAAAGAAATCATCGGTCAGCTCGAAAAAGGACAAGTATTGGAAGGTATTGTCAAAAACATCACTTCTTACGGTGTGTTCATCGATTTGGGCGGCGTAGATGGATTGATCCATATTACAGACCTTTCTTGGTCTCGTATCAACCACCCGAACGAAATCGTTGAGTTGGATCAAAAACTCAATGTAGTAATCCTGGATTTCGACGAAGACAAATCTCGTATCCAATTGGGCTTGAAACAATTGAGCAAGCATCCTTGGGAAGCATTGGCCGACGATGTAAAAGTTGGCGACAAGGTAAAAGGCAAAGTAGTGGTCATTGCTGATTACGGTGCATTTGTTGAAGTAGCCGAAGGTGTTGAAGGATTGGTGCACGTGAGCGAAATGTCTTGGTCAACGCACCTGCGTTCTGCCCAAGATTTTGTAAACGTTGGCGATGAAATTGAAGCCGTTATTTTGACACTGGATCGTGAAGATCGAAAAATGTCATTGGGAATCAAGCAATTGACTCCAGACCCATGGACTGATATCACTTCAAAATACCCAGTTGGTTCAAGGCATATAGGAACTGTTCGCAATTTTACCAATTTTGGCGTATTTGTTGAATTGGAAGAAGGTATCGACGGTTTGATTTATATTTCCGACCTATCGTGGACCAAGAAAATCAAACATCCGAGTGAGTTCTGCAATGTAGGCGATAAACTGGATGTCGTAGTACTCGAATTGGATGTCGAAGGACGCAAATTGAGCCTCGGACACAAACAGACCACTGATAATCCTTGGGATAAATACGAAACCAAATTTGCCGTGGGCACATCCCACACAGCCGAAGTTTCAGAGTTGGTTGACAAAGGTGCTACCGTAGAATTCAATGAAGATATCGTTGCATTCGTACCGGCGCGTCATTTGGAAAAAGAAGATGGCAAAAAACTGAAAAAAGGTGATACTGCCGAATTCAAGATCATAGAATTTAACAAAGAGTTCAAAAGGGTAGTGGCTTCTCACACTGCAGTTTTCAAAGCCGAAGAAATGGAGAACGTTAAGGCGGCAGCAGCAAAAGCAGAAGCTGCAGCAGCCGAAGCAAAACCCACTTTGGGCGATGCCAACGACGCCTTGCAGGCTCTTAAAGATAAAATGGACGGAAAAAGTTAATCCGATTCATTGATTGTTAGCAGTGCCTCTAAGCTTTTTAAGTTTGGAGGCACTTTTTTTTGGCATTGCGATGCAAAGACAATATTTTGCATTAAATTTGTAAACCAATCACGATTGGAAAAAAATATGGGCCATAAAGTTTTACTTAATGCAAAAGAGGTAAACATCATTCTTCATCGATTGGCCTGTCAGCTTATAGAAAATCACGGCGACTTTTTAGATACGGTACTCATAGGTATTCAACCAAGGGGAAAACATTTGGCAAACAGGCTTGAACGGATTCTCAAAGAAACATATAAGGTAAAAAACATCCAGCTCGGACATCTTGACATCACGTTTTTTAGGGATGATTTTAGACGCAGCGAAAAACCACTTGAAGCAAATACCACCGAAATCAACTTTCTTGTGGAGGAAAAGAAAATCGTGTTTATCGATGATGTGCTCTTTACCGGACGAAGTATCCGTGCCGCACTTACCGCCATTCAGTCCTTCGGAAGACCGCGTGAAATAGAGCTATTGGTATTGATAGACAGGCGTTTTAGTCGACATTTACCCATTCAGCCTGATTATAGAGGAAGACAGGTAGATGCCATCAATGAAGAAAAGGTAAAAGTGCACTGGAAAGAAAACGAAGGCGAAGATGCAGTATATCTGGTAAAAACCTGAAGCGTATTAATGAACATTGAAAACCATAATTGAAGATGAGCGAATTGAGTGTCAACCATTTATTGGGCATCAAATATCTTAAGCCACAAGATATACAGCTTATTTTTGAAACCGCCGACCACTTTAAAGAAGTCATCAACCGACCCATCAAAAAAGTGCCGTCTTTGCGCGATATCACCATTGCAAATCTTTTTTTTGAAAACTCCACCCGAACCAAACTTTCCTTTGAGCTTGCAGAAAAAAGACTTTCGGCAGATGTTATCAATTTTTCGGCATCACAGTCTTCTGTAAAAAAGGGAGAGACCCTCATAGACACGGTAAACAATATCCTTTCGATGAAAGTCGATATGGTAGTGATGCGGCATCCCAACCCCGGTGCATCGGTGTTCTTGTCGCAACACGTTGAGGCAAGTATCATCAATGCCGGCGATGGTGCACACGAACACCCTACCCAAGCACTTTTGGACAGCTATTCCATTAGGGAAAAACTCGGAAAAGTAAAAGGTAAAAAGGTGGTCATTGTTGGCGATATATTACACAGCAGGGTAGCACTATCAAATATTTTTGCTCTACAGATGCAAGGTGCGGATGTCATGGTATGCGGTCCTAAAACATTGATGCCAAGGTATATCGATAAACTTGGCGTAATGGTTGAGACAGATTTAAAGAAAGCTTTGGCATGGTGCGATGTGGCCAATATGCTCCGGGTTCAAAACGAACGCATGGACATTAGCTATTTTCCATCTACGCGCGAGTACGTCCAGCAATACGGAGTTAACAAAGCCATTTTGGATGGTATGGACAAGCAGGTAACCATCATGCACCCAGGGCCTATAAACCGTGGCGTAGAGATTACAAGTGATGTGGCAGATTCCAAGCAATCCATTATTTTGGATCAAGTACAGAACGGTGTAGCCATCAGAATGGCGGTAATTTATTTATTGGCTTCTAAAATTAAACACTAAAATCATGATTTTTGACAAAAACGATAACACGACAATAATCTCGCAAGAGAAAAGTACCATTGTTGAACTTGTAAGAAAGCTCTATGCAACCTACCCAAAATTCCAAAACGATAACGTCATCGTGGTTTTGGCCGTATTAAAGGAAGTTAAGCTTCAGGACATGCTCGAGTTTTTGGATATTTCCAATCGGCATAGAAAGACAAATCATTCGTTTGTGGTCGTCACGGACCAGATTGGAACAGACGAAGTTCCAGACGAGCTCGTGGTAGTGCCTACTTTGCAGGAAGCCTATGACATCATTGAAATGGAAGAAATGGAACGCGATCTTGGTATCTGATAATAGTACGAAAAAATGAAATTGACCATACTGGGATGTTACAGTGCCACGCCAAAGGTCGATACCAACCCAACTTCCCAAGTTCTGGAGATTGGCGGTAGTATGTTTTTAGTGGATTGCGGCGAAGGAACGCAGGTGGAGCTAAGGCGCAATAAGGTCAAATTTTCCAGTATAAAACATATTTTCATATCACATCTGCACGGTGACCACGTTTTTGGGCTTCCCGGATTGATTTCTACCTTCAGGCTGATGGGCAGGGAAACAGATCTCCATATTTATGCCCCAAAAGGACTTAAGGAAATTATAACCATGCAGATGAAACTTGCCGATTCATGGACCAATTACAAATTGGTTTTTCATGAACTTACCTCAAAGATTTCCGAACTTATTTATGAAAACGACAAGGTAGAGGTCCATACAATCCCATTGGACCATCGTGTCTATACCAATGGTTTTTTGTTTAAAGAAAAGCCTGGCGAACGCCTTTTGGACATGCAACTTGTTCAAAAAGCAGATATAGATGTGGCTTATTTCAAAAAGCTTAAACAAGGATTCGATGTCATGAACAACAATGGGGCGACCATTGAAAACAAAACCGTGACAAAACCTCCGAAGCCAACCATAAGCTATGCTTTTTGCAGTGATACTGCCTATTCAGAAAAAATCATCCCTTTGCTGCAAGATGTGGACGTCCTGTACCACGAATCCACATTTTTGGATAAACATATCGATCTTGCTGTAAAGACCAGGCATGCTACGGCAACACAGGCTGCAATGATTGCAAAACAGGCAAATGTCAAGACCCTTGTGTTAGGGCATTTTTCTACGCGCTATGATAATTTATTAGACTTTAAGCTAGAAGCTGAAGCTGTTTTTTCGCCTGTAGAATTAGCTGCCGATGGAAAAATTTTTCACTTTGTGAAGTAGCTTTTTGCAAAAAATAATTGGTAGTTAGATCTCGGGTAAAATCATGAACAGACAAAACAATGTATATAAATATAAGATATTAAGTGCATAAACTTAAAATCAATTTCATAAATTTATGGTCGGCCAAAACCCACTGTTCAATACCTGTAAAACCGATAAGTGGGCATGTCCGTTTTTCTGAAAATAATTATTAAAAACTAAACGCTCCTGGTATGCAAAGAGATTTGAGCAATTACAGAAGATCCTATGAGAAAAAGGAACTTTTGGAATCAAATGTGGCCGCTGACCCGATAGACCAGTTTGAAGAATGGTTCCGGGAAGTTGCATTGAATTACCCCGATATTGAGGCCAACGCACTAACACTCTCAACTATTGGAACTGACGGCTACCCAAAGGGTAGGGTGGTGTTGCTTAAAATGTTTAGCAACGAAGGTTTCGTTTTTTATACCAACTATGATAGTGAAAAAGGGTTGGCAATAGCCGAAAACCCGAACGTTTGCTTGTCTTTTTTTTGGCATGAGGCAGAACGGCAGGTCATCATCAAAGGTAAAGCCGCCAAGGTTGATATTGCAGAGAGCGATGCTTATTTTACTTCTAGACCAAAAGGGAGCCAGTTGGGTGCATTGGTGTCTCCACAGAGCCAGGTTATTCCCGGTAGGGAGTTTTTGGAGGCGAAGCTTGGCGAACTCGAAAAACGCTATGAAGCTGTCAGTGAAGTGCCAAGGCCCGAGAATTGGGGCGGTTATTTGGTCGTTCCTGTTGAAATTGAGTTTTGGCAGGGTAGAGCCAATAGGTTGCACGACCGAATACGTTTTAAGCGTGACGGATCTGACAAATGGAAAATGGAGCGACTGGCGCCGTAATACTGTTATTTTCGACAAAATACCATTTACATCGATGTAATATGAAAAATGTTGTATTGTAAATGCATTTCATCGATGATTTGCAGTTATTTTCGATAAAATACATGCATTTTATCGATTTTAACTTTTCTTTAACATAATATCATTCTCTATGAGGCTATTTTGGACTTACCAAATCTAAAATAACCTCTTATGAAAACGATCAAGCTCATGCCTTTGATGGCTTTGATGGCATTGTTGTCTTTCTCTTGTTCTACAGAAGAGATGCCTGACGAATCGATTGCCAATGTAAATCTCACCAACATTCCTGCGGCCAAAACCATAGAAATTGAAATCATGGAGTTGATTAACAACCATAGAATCAGCATTGGCAAAAACCCTTTGACCGCTATGGGGATCATAAAATCGGTGGCCTTTACGCATACAGATTACATGGTTGAAATAGATCAGGTAAACCACGATAATTTTTATCAGAGAAAAAACAGCTTGATACAGAATGCAGGAGCACGTACCGTTTCTGAAAATGTGGGTTATGGTTACAGCACCGCTGGAGCTGTGGTCAACGCTTGGCTCAATAGCCCAAGCCATAGGGAAATTTTAGAAGGCAATTTTACCGACTTTGAAATATCTGCCGAACAGAACAGCGAAGGCAGATGGTATTTTACAAATATTTTCATCAGCAAATAGATATTTGGATTTAGTTTTTAAGATTAGTTAGTTAGCAAAAGACCACGGTGAAAATCGTGGTTTTTTTTTGTTACATATCGCTGATTATCCGAATCTTTATTCGGACAATTGCTGTTTTTGTTTAGCTTGCGGTTTGTAGCCTTGAAATGCGTCAATTCTCAAGTAATTGCTTTATAGAGCTATGTACAGAGTGGGCTAGGTCCATCCCATTAAATGGATAATGTTTCATATGTATAGACTTTTGGTTTTTTTTAAATTTCCGGTTTGGTCATTCATTGTATATTTTCTGTCAGATGTCACTAAATGAGCCTCTGAAACAAACTATGCCTGTGATAAATTGGCTTTTAAGTTGAAAATTGACCCAATTTCGAATTTCAGGGCGTAAATAAGCCTATTTCTTTAACTTAATAAAAAGTTAGTGCATGTGTGGGTTGGTTCAAAAAATAATAAGGCAGGTTGTATTGATATCAACCTGCCTTATTGGCCAAAGGGTAAATTTAAATGGTAATTTAGTCCTTTAATATATAAAAGTAGGAACGTCTGTTCAATTGGTGCTCTTCTTCGGTGCATTTCACGCCGTTGGAGCATTTGTTGAGCAATTGTGTTTCGCCATAACCGATGGCGCTCTGTATCCTATCTTTGGCAATACCTCTGGAGTATAGATAATCTCTTGTGGATTTTGCCCTTCTGTCGGACAGTTTCATGTTGTAGCTGTCACTGCCACGACTGTCTGTATGCGATTCGATCTTGATGATCATATTGGGGTGCTCACGCATGACGTCAACAATGTTTTCTAACTCATACTCGGCATCTGTACGGATGTTCCATTTGTCAAAATCAAAGAATATCGGGTTGATGACAATCTGGTCATTGTCGATCAGAGGATGTAGGTAAAGATCGGCTTCATTCGTTTTGCCGTTGATTTTGTCAGTGGCAATTTCCACTTTATCATCTTTATAGTCTTCTTTACTTCCGAGAACCGTGTAAGATTTATCGCAATCGGCTTCAAGCGAATAAGAGCCATTGGCGTCAGTAGTAGTTGTTGCCACGATCTTTCCAGCTTTGTTGATGAGTTTTACTTCTACGCCTCCCAAAATTTCGTTGGTTTTCTTATCTCTGGCTATTCCGGTAACGGTTTGCTTACATTTTTGTGCCGTAAAACCATAAATGTCGTCATTACCATGGCCACCGGGTCTGTTAGATGAAAAATAACCGTCTCTTTTGTTCAAATTGCCACTGACAAAGAACGCAAAATCATCATAGCCGCTATTGTAAGGCACTCCCATATTTATGGGTTCAGCCTTGTCATCATTAAGGATGTTGGATTTGTAAATATCCAAAAGACCAAGTCCTAAATAACCGTCAGAAGAAAAGTAGAGTGTACCGTCTTTGCTGATAAAGGGGAACATCTCACGTCCTTCGGTGTTGATGCTCTCTCCTAAATTTTGAGGCTCGCCATAGCTGTTATCCCCAAGTATATCAACATAATATATATCCGTTTGACCGATACCGCCTTCACGATCAGAAACAAAATAGAGTTTTTTGCCGTCTGGGCTCAAAGCAGGATGTCCGGTAGAGAAATCTTCACCGTTAAAGGGGAGCTCTACGATGTTGTCCCATTGGTCGTCAACCAAGGATGCTTTGTACAGCTTCAAGTGGGTGGTGCCTTCTTTGTCATACCCGGTTTTGTTCCTTTTGGTCAAGTTGTCCCTTGTAAAGTAGATGGTGTTTCCATCATTTGTGATGGCCACCGAAGCTTCATGGTAGTCGGTATTGATGCCTTTTGCCTTGATAAAATCAGGAGAACCAAGTTCCCTTTTGCCATCATTGTTGGCAATAGAAACTTGATAGATGTCAAGAAACGGTTCGTCGTTCCAGGCATATTTCTTTTTCACATCGGTATTCCTGCCGGAGGCAAAATAGAGTTCGCCGTTGTGGATGAACGAACCAAAATCGGAAAACTGGCTGTTAATCGGTAGGTTTTCAACCTCGACGATATCATCATTGTCTGCTGATTCGAGTTCACCGAAAATATCGAGGTTGTCCCGATCATAATTTTTTGCCCTGCTGTCGCCACTTTGGATGTTCTTAAACTTTTCGAGCCATATGTTGGCTTCATCAAAATTCCCAAGGCTTCGTTGCGTCTGGATGTACTTGTAAATATGCTCTGGGTTGACATTCTTGTGTTTTTTAAGAGCAGCTTTGTACCACACGGCCGCATCGGCGGTTTTTGAGTTGTTGTAATAACAATCTCCCAGGCGTGTCAATACGTGTTCGCTGCTATCACCTTTTTTTACTGCCTCGCCGTAGAGCTCTGAAGCTTTAATGTACGAGAAGTTTTCAAAGAATTTGTCGGCTAATTTTCTTTGGGCAAAGACGGTAGCCGATGTACCAATCAGAAATATATATAGTAAAAATTTTGTCTTCATAGTCTTTGTTTTTAGAAATACCTTGGCGATTTGATTCGTCTGCTCTTGAAAATCTCGAACATCAAAAGCACTTCATGTGTGCCGTTGGTGTACGGTCTTAAGTCCGATATTGGGTAAGCATAAGAATACCCGATACGCAACTGTTTTGATACCTGAAAATCAGCAATCCCGGCAAATTCTCCAGCACGTTCGTCAAATCGGTAACCGCCACCAAGCCAGAATTTTTCGTAGAACAGAAAATTGGCAGTTAAGTCAAAAGACAAAGGTGCTCCGTTTGTTGCTTTTAACAAAAGTGCAGGTTTGAACTTTGTGTTCTCGCTCAAGTCAAACACATATCCACCGGTAAAGTAGTAACTTACTCTTTCCAGGGCCTCAAAACCGTCTGATCTGTTATTGTCTGTTTTGAGAATCCTGGGCGCAGAAAGTCCCAGATACCATTTTTCCGAAGTCCAATAAATACCGGCACCTACATTTGGACTCCAACGATCCTCTATTCCGTATATAGTCGGGTCATGGGCTTGGCTTGACCTGTATTCAGGGTCTAAACTGTAGCTCGTAAACCCGCCCTTGATACCAAAATAGAGCTTGGTTTTTTCACCGGTATTGATGTTGTATGAAAAATCTCCATAAAGATAAGAGAAGTTCTCATAGCCAAGTTCATCATTGATAAATGAAAGTCCTAATCCGACTTTTTCGTTCCTCAATGGTGAGTGAATTGACAGGGTCTGTGTTGTGGGCGCACCCTCAAGGCCTACCCATTGACTTCTGTGCAATCCAACAATACTCAATGTTTCCCTGCTACCAGCGTAAGCAGGGTTTATGGATATCGTATTGTACATATACTGTGTGAACTGGGGCAGTTGCTGAGCAAATGCACCCCAGCTGCAAAACAGCATAAAAGCGATTATGTTAAACTTGGTGATTTTCATAGGTTAAAATTTATTTGGTTGCAACGTAGATTGGGCCTGCAAAAGGTTTTAATCCACTATTTTTTAGGTTTATGATATAGTAATAGGTGCCTGTCGGAACTTTATCAGAGCTGCCAATGGATGCTTTGGATGAGTAACCATTCCAGTCGTTCTGGTAGTTGTTGTTCTCATAGATCTTTGCTCCCCATCTGTTGAAGATTTGTAGTTCTATAGTAAATCCACACTCTTCAACGCCGGTTATGGTAAAGAATTCATTGATTGAGTCACCGTTGGGGGTAACGGTTGTAGAAATCACAACATCATCTTCGCCACATGGCAATACAACGCAATCGTCATTGACCATCACTGTTACTTCATATTCCATTGGACACTCGCCTTCTGGAGCTACAGTGTAAGTAAACACATATTCACCCATCTCACTAACAGTGGCAGGATTAAAAATACTGTCGTCCAATGTAGCATTACCGGAGGTAACCACCCATGTTCCTGATGCGTCAACATTGCTTCCTATAACATCAAACAAATCAATTGGGGCATCTTCGATACACAAAGTATCGGCGGTAAATGTAAGAGTTGCACTTTGTACCGTGACATTGATGGTCTGGGTGTAGGTGGTTTCGTTGCCACAGTCATCAGATACTATCCATGTTCTAATGATCTGATAATTTGAGTTAATGTCTCCTACAATGGTTTCTTCAGGGCCGCTGACTGACATATTTTCTGAACATGCGTCTTGGAAAACCAAATCAGGCGTGTTAGGAATATTGTTACAATTTACATTGATGATTTCATCAAACTCTCCAACAATGACTGGTGCAACCGTATCTTGGACGGTTATGATTTGTATATGCTGTGTAGAATTTCCACATTCGTCAGAAGCCGTCCATTCTCTGGTGATGATATAATCTCCGGAACACGCTCCAGGTGTTATAACTTCGTTGAATGTAACATTGGCGTTTCCACAACTATCTTGTGCAGTCAATTCGGAAGCCAATGGAACATTGTCGCACTCCACTGTCAGGTCTTGAGGCAGTTCGTTGCCNNTATTGTCTGCACGTGCTGTGCGGAGTTTCCGCATGCATCGGTGGCCGTCCATGTCCTGGTTACCGTATAAGAAGAAGGGCAAGAGCCGTCGGTTGTTGTTTCTTCAAAGCTCACGTTTGCCTGGCCGCAGCTGTCCGTAGCGGTAAGCTCAGCGGCAGCAGGTATTGCCCCGCATTCCACTGTCAGGTCTTGGGGCAGTTCGTTGCCGTCAAATGTTGGAGCGGTGGTGTCCAGTACCGTAAAAGTGGCCGTTACGGTTGCGGAGTTTCCGCAGGCATCTGTAGCGGTGAAAGTCACGGTAGCGGAACCGGTATTGGCGCTGCATCCCTGTGAGAGAGCTTCAAAATCGTTTGACCAAGTCACCGAAGAGCAGTCGTCTGTAGCCGTCGCCCCTGCGTTGGAGGCTAGCCATTGAGAGATCGCCTGGTCGATGTCCTGTCCGTCACATTCCAGTGCCATGTCGCTTCCTCCGGCAATGACCGGGGGCACTGAATCCTGGATTGAATAAGTTGCGGTCGTGGAGACGGAGTTTCCGCACTCATCGGTAGCCGTAAAGGTAACCTCTACCGGTTCGGCGCAGTTTGCAGCCGCACCGTTGTAGTTGTTGGACCAGGTAACGGTACCGCAACTGTCGGAAGCGGAAGCGTTCCCGTTGTTTTGCAGCCACTGATCAATGGAGTTTCCGGCGTCGCCGCAGGCCACTGTAATATCAGAGGCAGGGGTTTCCAGTACGGGAGGCGTTGTGTCCTGGACGGTTAGGGTTTGTTCATGGATTACAAAGTTGCCACATTCGTCTGTAGCGGCCCAGCTTCTTATGATTGTGTAAGTAGATGCGCAGCTTCCTTCGTAAACCACATCTTTGTATTCCATGTATATCGATCCGCAGTTGTCTGTGGCTGTAAGTATTGCAGGATCAGGGATATTGTCACATTCAACAGTGATGTTTTGTGGCAATTCGCCATCAAATGTTGGTGCAGTAGTATCTTGGACGTTTATGGTCTGTATGTGCTCAATGGTATTTCCGCAGCCATCAGAAGCTGTCCAAGTTCTTGTCAAAGTATATGTTGCACTACAAGCACCATCGGTTCTGGTTTCATCATAAGTTACTTCAGCAGTTCCACAAGCGTTTGTTGCGGTCAAGGTTGGAGCAGTAGGAACTTGATCGCATTCAACTGTTTCGTCTTGAGGAAGTTGACCAACAAAAGCCAAGCCTCCGGATGAAGTTACAGTTATTACCTGCACAAATTCAGAGATAGTTCTTCCGCAAGCATCTGTAAAAGCCCAAGTGTTTGTGTAAGTACCTGTATTTCCACATTCTCCATCGGCTACAAAGTTTCCAGAGGTTTTGACAAGGTTAAATTCACATTTATCAGTAACCGGGAACAAGCTTTGTGCTTCGGCCAATGCGTCTGTATCATTACACTCAACGGTTCTATCAAGTCCGTTTGGAGCGGTTGCCCAAATGGCAGCGTCGGGTTGGTTGATGTTGATAGTCATTGGGAGTTGGTCGCCCATATTGCATTCCAGAAGGTCAGATGAACTCAAAGTGCTTAATGAAGAAGGATTTTGAACTCCATTATATGAAGCTACAAATTGCAAATCGAAAGATAAATTGCAATTTTCTTCTAAAAAGTAGCATTCATCTTTAATTGCCAGTTGGAAGTTGATATTCAGAGTTGGGTCACCAATATCTGTTATGCCATTGACAAAATTGAAGGTAAGGTTGCCTGTGGCAGGGTTGTATGTATGTGTTACCCCAGCAGGAAGGCCAGTTGCCGATACGAATTCGACCTGTGGTGGCAATGTTGTAGATACCGATACATTAGCTGCATTGTCGTTGCCATTGTTTTGGATATTGAAACTGAATCCCATGGTATCGCCAGGGTTTGCGGGGTTGCTACCGGAAGTTGCCTGCAATAAAATGGGGTCAAAATTGGGGGCATAGACATCGATGGCCAATCCCAGAAGGAACAAACCATAGGTTTCTTGGTTTGATGTCATCCTTATTGTTGCCGAAGATTGGTTGTTGCCAATGATTGAATTGCCAGGGTTGTTCAAGTTGAACACAGCTGCATCAAAACCCAGGGTGTTTGTACTTGCTGGGGCTCTATTTATAAAATCGGAATTGCCTACAGTGATACGACTGTTAAAAAAGTTGTTGGCAAGCCTCAATGGTGTTGAGATGTTCACAAAATTTCCAGAGGTGTTCCTGATCTGCAATTGGTCCCCGCTCAAGCTTCTGTCGCCTTCCAGTGCACCAATAACGATGTCTGCGTTGACATTTCCTGTTGAAATGGTCTGGAATCCATTGAAATCCACGTTAAAATTGTTGCTAACCCGGTTTACGTGCGCATATCCATCAAAAAGTGTTACGTTCTTCTGTGGTAGGTTGGGGCTTTCGTATACAAATACGATTTGCCATCCCCCTGCAGTTCCTGTGTTTCCATTTGTGTGTGAAGTAAGGCTACCTTCCTTGGCTTCAACATTAGCCACTTGGTATTTGCCAAAAGGATTGGAAAGGCCTGAAACTAATGTTGTTATGTCCTTGACACACACATAAGGGTCGTTATCAAAATGTGCCACTTCATCCCTGCCTCTATAAATGACTTCGCCGTCAGCATAGTTTGCTGTAAGCGTAATGTATGAGCTTTGGCCGGGCAGCATGAGTTTTACATCATTAAAATTCCAATCGGGTTGGTTGTCTTCTCCGGAATTTAGTTCTTTATCGGAGGCGGCCCAATACAGGTATGCCTTCCTTATGGACAAACATTCCAAAGATGGCTCTGGGTTTATAAAGTCAGCGCTGCTGGAATTGAATGTCGTATCGTCATTGTCGATATCAACATATACGTTGTTAGTGAAGTCATGGTTATCGGCGGTACCGTTATAGTTGTCGGTGGCCGTTCTGGACAACATATTGTTAGCAATGATACTCACGTTTCCTTTTACTGTCTGGTTGAACCGCGCAGAAAATGGTTGCTTTATTTGTGCACCGGACAGTGTACAAAACAGCAAAGTGAATATTACAAACGCATTGTTGATTTGGGTGAGTTTAGTAAGTTTTTTCATACGCCCTAAAATTTGTGTTAATTGGGTAAATAACAAAAGTGTTAATTATTGTTTCTTGGGTCTGGGATCAATGTTTCTATCGTGACCGAGTTGCTTATGGGTTTTTCGTTTTGGTCAATAGCATAGATTTCGGTACAGTTCCATGTATTGAGCCTGGTGTTGAATGGCCTTGTAAGTTTTATATAAAACACTACCGATTCGCCGGGGGTAACCGAAATGTGATCAATAGGGTTTTTATTGACATCCAACAGTTGGTTTTTCAAAATGGATTGTTGCGTTGTTTCGATATACTCACATTCCTTATTTACCATTGCAACGTTGAAGTCTGACGTACTCCTGCCAAGGTTTTTGATTTCCATCAGATGTAGATGCTCACTTACACTGTTTATAGCATCACTTGCTTTTTTTATGGAAAGTTCAAGCTGGGTTTGCCCATGGACAAACAGGGATGCAAAGCATAAGAACAGAAATGTTGTGATTGTTTTCATATTATATAAAGGTTAAAAACTATTTTTCGCAAAGCGAGTTTAAAATTTATCACTTGGCCGCTCTCATTATTGTGAGCGGTGTGTGGTCTGTTAATAACATAAATACTGTACGGTAATGAAACCTTTGTACTTTTAGAGGGAAGAACTTTGACAACCGAAGTTGCAAAAATGGATTGATTAACATAATTTTGATTTGTAACCCATGCTTCATTAAATTCACATGACAAATCAACTCAATACTATTTTGATGAACAAAAATAAATGTTGAAGCGACGAAAATAATCGTTAAAACGGAATTATGCAACACTTTATCGAATTATTTTGCATTTAATCGAAAAAAAATGAAAAAAATTCTTTTTATCAGGCATGCAAAATCGGCTGAAATGCCTGGATTTACTGATGGTTTGAGACCATTGACCCCTCAAGGTGAAAAAGATGCGAATTTACTTTCAAAAAATTTTTTAATTCATGATTTTTCGCCCCAGGCTGTCTTTTCGAGTAACGCAAAAAGGGCTTTGGACACCTGTAAAATTTTTATGGAGAACCTTGGATGGCCTCAAGACTTGCTAACAGTGACCGAAACTTTGTACGATTTTTATGGTGATGAGCTGTCTGGTTTTATATATGGATTGGATGACGAACTTGATCATATAGTTCTTTTTGGACATAATTATGCCTTTACGGCAATGGTGAATAAATTAGGCGACAAATACATTGACAATGTTCCGACCTGTGGCTTGGTCATGATACGGTTTGACCAATGCCACTGGAATCACATCGGTAACGGCCATACGGAATTGACATTATTCCCAAAGCAATTGAGATAATGTAATATTATCATTGGTACGACGTTTTCTCCGGAGTTTATTTATAAAAAAACCTCAATCTTTTTGATTTCGGTTGATCCAAATCTTCAATAAAAGATATATTTGCATCTTAAAGCAAGCTTTGATGTTAAAAGACCGGAACAATTATATCAATAGGGATTTGAGTTGGTTGCAATTTAATGCAAGGGTTCTTCAAGAAGCTGAAGATACCGATGTGCCATTGATTGAAAGGCTCCGTTTTTTGGGGATTTTTTCCAATAACCTTGATGAGTTCTTTAAAGTACGTTACGCCACTATAAAGCGTATCGATGATGCCGGAAAAACGGGCAGGAGCGAACTTGGTGGTTTTGCGGCCAGTGAACTCCTTGAAGCCATAACGCAGATTGTCATCAAGCAGCAAAGCGAAAGCCTCATCATATTGGGCAAGATTCTCGGGGAACTTTGCGAAGAAAACATTTTTACCATAACTGAAGACGAGATTGACCAAGCCCATCATTCGTTTATAAAAAACTACTTCATTCAGCAGGTAAGTCCTGCTTTGGTTACCATCATTCTAAACGATCAGGTTGAACTTCCAACACTCAAGGACAGTGCTGCTTATTTGGCAGTAAGGATGAAGTTGCGTAACGGCAAGAGCCAATATGCGCTTGTTGAGATTTCAAAGAATATGGACCGTTTTGTGGTTCTTCCAAAGAAAGACGGCAAAAACTACATCATCATGCTCGATGATTTGCTTAGATACTGCCTGAACGATATTTTCAGCATTTTCGAATATGAGAGTATCAGTGCCCACATGATAAAGATTACAAGGGATGCTGAGCTCGATTTTGACAGCGATTTGAGCAAAAGCTTTATAGAAAAAATTTCTGATAGCGTTAAGCACCGCCAGGTAAGTGACCCGATACGGTTTGTGTATGACAAGACCATAGACGGAGAAACACTCAATTATTTCATGACCAAGATGGGTATTGAGCACAATGACAGTGTTATCCCCGGTGGACGTTATCACAACCGCAGGGATTATATGGATTTTCCCAGTCTGGGCAGGACCGATCTATTGTACGAAAAAATCAGCCCATTACCGGTCAAAGGTCTGGGCTTGGAAAAAAGTATCTTTTCTACCATCGCACAAAAGGACTATCTGGTTTATACACCTTACCATACGTTTTCATATATCGTAAAGTTCTTGCGAGAGGCAGCGTTGGATCCACAGGTACGTACCATCAAGATTACCATATATCGTTTGGCCCAGATTTCACACGTAGCAAGCTCGCTGATAAACGCTGCCAAGAATGGCAAAAAAGTGACCGTGTCCATAGAGCTTCAGGCAAGGTTTGACGAACAGGCCAATATCGACTATGCCGAGCAAATGGTGGCCGATGGCATCAACCTGCTTTTTGGTGTTAGAGGTTTAAAAGTGCACGGAAAGATGTGCATCATAGAGCGTGAAGAAGCCACAGGATTGGTAAGGTATGGGTTTATCAGTACAGGCAATTTTAACGAATCTACGGCAAAGCTATATACAGATTTTACACTTTTCACTGCGGATCAGCGCATTTTGAAGGACATCAATAAAGTGTTCAGTTTTTTTGAAGCCAATTATAAGATATTCAGATACAAACACATCATTACCTCGCCGCATTACACAAAATCGAGGATTTTTAAATTGATTGATAACGAAATAGATAATGTACGTCAAGGAAAACCCGCTTTTATCAAAATAAAGCTCAACAGCCTGTCGAGTTATATGATGATAGACAAACTCTACGAGGCGAGCCGGGCAGGTGTCAAGGTACAAATGATCATAAGGGGCATTTGCTGTCTGGTTCCAGGTATACCTGGATTGAGCGATAACATTGAAGTCATCAGTATCATCGACAAATTTTTAGAACACACCCGATTGCTGATGTTTTGTAATAACGACAGTCCCAAAGTGTATATTTCATCGGCCGACTGGATGACCCGCAATATTGAAAATAGGGTAGAAGTAACGTGTCCGATTTACGATGAAGATATCAAACAGGAGCTGATGGAAGTTTTTGATATCTGTTGGAACGACAATGTGAAAGCACGTAGGCTCGATAAATTGCAGACCAATGACTACCGTCGCAATGACAAACCAAAGATCCGGTCGCAGTTTGCCACTTACGATTATTATCTAAACAAATTAAAAGAATGAACATGTTGGTAATCAAAAAATATGCGGCTATCGACATAGGTTCCAATGCGGTTCGTTTGCTCATATCAAACATCATTGAGCAAGACGGAAAGCCGGCATTGTTCAAAAAAAGCTCATTGGTGCGGGTTCCCATCAGGCTGGGTGCCGATGTGTTTCTCAACCATCGGATTTCTAAAGAAAACCAAACGAGGCTTATCGATACCATGAATGCCTTTCGTTTGTTGATGCAGTCCCATAAAGTAACTGTGTATAAGGCCTGCGCCACTTCGGCAATGCGCGAGGCCAATAATGGCTTTGAGGTTGTTGAGCAGATTTTGGAGCAGAGCAAGATCAAGATTGATGTCATCGATGGCGAAGAAGAAGCAGCCATCATAGCCGCTACGGATCTTAACCAATATATTGACGAAAGCAAAACTTATCTTTATGTTGACGTGGGCGGTGGCAGTACGGAATTTTCGGTCATCCACCAAGGGAAAACCGTGGCTTCGAGGTCGTTTAAAATAGGTACTGTCAGGTTGTTGAACGATATTGTACAAAAAGAGGCTTGGTATGACCTTGAGCAGTGGATCAAGGCCAACACCAAGGAGTATGACAAGATAGACCTAATTGGTTCGGGTGGCAACATCAACAAAATTTTCAAGATTTCGGGCAAGCCTATCGGCAAGCCGTTGACCTATTTTTACCTGACATCCTTTTACCAAATGCTTCAATCCTACTCATATGAAGAGCGGATTACCGTTTTGGATTTGAACCAAGACCGTGCCGATGTGATCATACCGGCAACACGCATTTATTTGTCTGCTATGAAATGGAGCGGGGCAAGAGATATATATGTACCGAAAATCGGGTTGTCTGACGGTATTATCAAAAGCATTTATTTCCAAACCGTTTCGAGCCAAATAATGTCATAAATTGGTATTTTGTCTTGTTTTTCTTGTTTCATAACTAATATTTAGCAACAATTATTATTTTTGAATATATATTCACGGTCTCAAATCAAAAATTTATGAAAACATTTTTTACTTTATTATTGTTTGTGGGTATGGCCACAGTGTCCTATTCTCAAAGTACCTTGTACGGTGTTCGCGCAGGTCTGAACGTTTCCAATTTAGATTTTGAACCCGATCCTGATTTCAGAAATATGCACCGTAATGGTTTTTTCTTTGGTGGCTTTGCAGATTTTGGAATTTCCAATTCGCTCTCTGCACTGGTTGAACTGCAATATTCTGCCGAAGGCGCCAAAGCAGATGACATAAAGGCAGATTATATCCAGATGCCAATTATGTTCCGTTATACCATCGGTGATACTTTTACCATTGGTGCCGGACCTATGGCCAGTTTGAAAACATGGAAGAACAAAGATGCCTTTTCAACATTTGCTTTTTCTGCAGTTGGAGGCGTTGAGTACATGATTACCGACGAATTGTTTATAGACGCTCGTTTTTCTTACGGGATAACCAATATTTTGGATGAAGACATTAATGGTCTTGAAGCCAAAAACAATAATATACAGATAGGTGTCGGGATAAAACTTTAGTCCAAAGATGCCGTGTAAAAATCAAGGCTTCGATCCAAAAGGTCGAAGCTTTTTTTATTTAGACTATCCATGAATGGTTTCTTTTTTGCCTAAATCTTTCATTATCTGAGCTTCGTAATCGAGTAATTGCTGCCATTTTTTATCCACTTCGGTCCTGTTGCCGTATTGTCTTGCAAAACCCAAAAACATGGTATAGTGGTTGGCTTCACTGACCATCAATTTTCTGTAAAACTCGGCAAGCTCTTTGTCTTTGAGTTCTTCTGACAACAATCGGAAACGCTCGCAGCTTCGGGCCTCGATGAGTGCAGCGTACAGGAGCCGGTGCACCAATTGAGAGGTACGGCTGCCACCTTTTGGGAAAAATGTGGTCAATTGTACTACATAGTCGTCCTTTCTGTCGCGGCCGAGTGTCCAACCTCTTTCAAGAATTTTATCATGTACCATTTTAAAATGGCTTATTTCTTCTTTGACCAAAGCAATCATTTCTTGAACGAGTTCGGTGTATTCCGGGAAGCCGACAATCAATGAAATAGCCGTACTTGCTGCTTTTTGTTCGCAGAAGGCATGGTCGGTCAAAATATCTTCGATATTTTTTTCTACAATGTTTACCCATCTTGGGTCGGTGGGAAGTTTGAGTCCGAGCATGGTCAAATGGTTTGTTCGATGAGGTAGGTGTGGTAATTGCCTTGGGTATCTATGGTCATCCTGTATAGTTTATAAGAATTGGCATTTGGATCTATGAACGAAATGTCCAGGTTAAGATGTGATTTTGACGAAAGTTCTTGGTTTACCCAAACGTGCTGTAACGTGGCATTGTCCCAAAAGGCGTCGTTTTCATGGTTTTTGAAATGGGTAGCGGAAATATGCGTAACCAAAATGTCTTTTTTGTTGGTTGAAACAGATACTTCGGATTCAAAAACACGGTGGAAGGCCAGTTCTTTTTCGGTTGAACGTATCGTGACGGTTGCCAATGGATGCGAAAAGTTTTTGATATGCACCTTGAACGTGCCCGAAACAATAGAATCTGTGATGACTTCAGAATATTCCTTCGGAAATAACGTAATCTTCTGTTGTGCCGAATGGTTTTGATTGAATTTTTCGATAGATTCCCTTAAGGACACGCTTTTGCTCTTTCGCCCTTCACATGAGGCGCAAACAATAGCAAGGAACAGTAGTAGTATCAGTGAGTGTTTCATCATTAAAGGTCCAATCCAAAGGTTTTTTTCAGTAATTCGATATTGGGGTTTTTTTCTTTCAGCTTTTGGTATTTTTCCATAGGTGTATATGCGTACTTCTTTTCAATTGACTCATTGACAGAGATGTCCAATGATAAGTCGTAATTTTTTAAGGTTTTCCGTAAGTATTCCATGAGTGGAAATTGTGCGCGTTCGAGTTCCAGTTTAAGGGTCTCGTTTGGAAATTCCAATTGGATACTGGTGTCGTTGAGTTTTGGTGTTTGCATTCCAAGGATCGACACCATGATACGTTCACCTTTTTCGTCCAAAGATTTAATGTAATCGCTCCAAGCTTGTTCCAATGCTTCTTGGCTTACGGGTTCTTTGGGAAGGTCATTGGGGTCAATGATCACTTCCATCTGTTTGATTTGGTGTTCTTTTTTGGCCTGTACACTTTTTAGCGAAAGCCCTGAAGTGGGTTTGGAATTAACCTTTAAATTGATGATATGTATGGATTCTGGTGCTTTGGCGATATGGGTGCTGGGGGTTGAAGTGTGCTTCTCTACAGCTTCTGTCACTGTGGGTTTCGTTGGCGTTTCTTCTTTTTTTGGAACGTTCACGACAATGGGCTTGATCCCTTTGCCCTTAAAATAGGATGCAGGGATTATGTAATGCCTGCTATTTTTTTTTTCTCCATCAAAGGTGATAGAGGCAAGTTGCATGAGCGTCAGTTCTACGAGAAGGCGTTGGTTTTTACTGTTTTTGTATTTGAGGTCGCAATCGTTGGCAATCTCGATGGCTTTCAGCAGAAAATCATTGCCCGTCTTCCTGGCTTGCTCTATGTATTTGACTTTGGTTTCGTCGCCGACTTCGAGCAAATCTACTGTTTTCTCGTTTTTGCAAACCATCAAGTCCCTGAAATGTGATGCCAGCCCGGCGATATAATGTTGGCCGTCAAATCCTTTGGATAGTGTCTCGTTGAACTGCACCAAGAGTTCGGGAATTTTGTTCTCTAAAATCAGATCGGTGCTTGTAAAAAAGGTTTCATAATCCAGTACGTTAAGGTTTTCGGTCACTGCTTGACGGGTCAGGTTCTTACCGGAAAAGCTCACAACCCTATCAAAGATAGAAAGGGCATCACGCATGGCGCCATCGGCCTTTTGGGCTATTATATGCAGGGCATCATCTTCGGCATTGACGCCTTGCTCTTGGGCTATAAACTTTAAGTATTCCTTTGCGTCTTTTACCGATATTCTTTTGAAATCAAATATTTGGCATCGCGATAGAATCGTTGGGATAATTTTGTGCTTTTCAGTGGTGGCCAAAATAAAAATACAATGTTTTGGCGGTTCTTCAAGGGTTTTCAAGAAGGCATTGAATGCGGCTTGCGATAGCATGTGTACTTCGTCGATGATATAGACTTTGTACTTTCCGATCTGTGGTGGAATGCGAACTTGGTCGGTCAAGTTGCGGATATCATCCACAGAATTGTTGGATGCGGCATCCAGTTCAAAAATGTTGAAGGCAAAATCTTCATCATCTTTTTGGGAGCCATCACTGTTTATCATTTTGGCAAGAATGCGCGCACAGGTGGTTTTGCCTACACCACGAGGTCCTGTAAAAAGCAATGCTTGTGCCAGGTGGTTATTTTCAATGGCATTGAGCAGCGTGTTTGTAATAACCTGCTGGCCCACAACATCCTTAAAGGTCTGGGGTCTGTACTTACGTGCCGATACTACAAAATGCTCCATGAAAAAGGGAAAGTCACAAAGTTAAAAATTCAGTTTGAAATTTGGAATTGCGACGGTTTAATTTAGTATTAGTTATTAACAATTTTGACTAATTTTGCACCAAGCAAATCGTCTTATCGCTGTCCCGTTATTGCGGGAGGGAGGAAAGTCCGAACACCGTAGTGCAGCATAATGGTTAATGGCCATCGGCCGTGAGGTCAGGACAAGTGCAACAGAAAGGATGTACAGGTAAGGCTGTAGTGAAATCAGGTAAACTCTATGCGGTGCAATGCCATGTAAACCAGCGTTTGAGGGCGGCACGTCCGATTGTTGGAGGGTAGGCAGCTAAAGTGCGCCGGTAACGGTGCATTCAGATAAATGATAAGACTTTCACATTGTGTGAATTGACAGAATTCGGCTTATAGATTTGCTTGAACAAACAGGCTCCTTGATTTTTCGGGGAGCTTTGTTTTTTAGGCATCTTCTTCAGAAACGATCTCAAAAAAACTGAACACATTGCCACCATAGTTTTTTGAATAACTGTAATTTTCAAGCGATGACAAATCGGTCAGTTTGGAGTGTTCGACAATCAATACGCCTTGGTCTTCCAACAATCCATTTTGAAAGACTAGTTTGGGAATTTTTGCAAATTGCTCGTCCGTAAATGCATAAGGTGGATCGGCAAATATGACCGTCGCACGCAAGTTTGTTGTTTCCAAAAACTTGAAAACGTCACTTTTTATGGTTTGAATGGGCATTTTGAAGGTTTCGGCCGTTTGGTTGATGAACTTTACACAGCTAAAATCTTCGTCCACGGCTACGATGCGCTGTGAGCCGCGCGAGGCAAATTCGTAGCTGATACTCCCGGTGCCCGAAAACAAATCGAGTACTGAAATCTCATCAAAATAATAGGTATTGTTGAGGATGTTGAAAAGAGCTTCTTTGGCCATATCTGTGGTTGGCCTTACCGGGAGCTTCTTGGGCGGGTTGATGCGCCGCCCTTTATATGTTCCTGAAATGATGCGCATCAAAAACTGTTGAGAATGATGTAGCTCTGGTGTGCTTGCACCGGTTTTGCGCTGTCAGAAAATCCAAACGTATATGTTGGTTCGTGAAGCTCTACAAAGCGGACATAGGTATAGATCATTTCAAAAAGTGCAGCATCTTTTGTAATTTGACCAGTAAGTTTGAGCTTGACAGATTCGGGACTCAAACGCAATTGTTCCAGGGCAAACATTAAATAATATAGCACATCTTCGTTGGTGAAATACTCAAAGCTGTTACAGAGCAGGAGTTGCCGTTCTTTTACGGCAATCAGTTCAAAATAATTTGGTTTGAGGTTGACAAAAACTGTCGCCCCATCGTCAAAAGCTTCTTTGCGAAGCACGGTATCAATCAATATCGTGGCTGCATGTTTGTACTCAAAAGCGCCATAGGTGTCAAAAATAAAATTGCTGATGTTCATGTAGGGCACATAAACGTTGACACTCTCGTTAGCGGCAATTTCGTCATAAGAAATAAAATCTGACGCCAAAATTTTCGAATTGAATTTTAGGTAATTGGCCATTTGCTCTTCATCAAAATAAGCCTTTGGCACCAATGCCGAAAGTTCATTTTGGTAAATGGCCGTTACTAAAGCAAAGCTTTGTGAAAGTTCGGGATAAGACGAAATGGTTTTTTTTAGGCTTTCGAGCAGTTCAATGGGATTGCGTTTTTTTTCAAAAGCCTGATATTTGAGCAGTTCAATAGTGTTTGTATCCCTGTTAAGGATACAAAAAGAAAGTCCACTCAAACTGATTTGAATGGACAGGTCTTTTGTTTGGTTTCTGTTCAACCTATTGCTCTTTTGAATAATTTTTTGGCCAGTTGCCATTAGTATTGATTTCTTCCATGGAGCCTACCTTGAGCGTTGGCCCGTTGACACCATCTACGGATACCACTTGTTTTTCCTTCTCGATTAGATTTGCGTCCTGGTCGTTAAGGATGATGGATTTGTCAACACTGGCTTCAAATACCGGGATGTTGTCAAGTAAACCAGCTTTTAACTGGAACTTTGCTCCGGGTTCTCCAACAGGGACGTTCATCATGGTCCTGTAGCGTGTGTCAGCACCAAAAAGCGAATCTTTTACTGAAACGAAGCCCAAAGTGTCGATGACAACGATGTCTTTGGTCATGTCAACCCCAAAACGTTTTGTCATTTCGATATCTTTTATGGTGGAATCCCTGCGCTGTGTGATAGTAAATTTTTCGGTTTCGATAAATTGTACCAATTCATCAAAATTGTCGGTAAATTTCCCTTTTACCTGTTTGTAGGCCAGTTCAGAATCTCTAATATCTTTTAGGTTCTCGATGACCAAGGCATAACGCTTTACTTTGATCTGGTTAAATTGGATTTCATCATAAACGGACATGAATGTAAGGTACCCTAAGGCAAAAATGATGATCCACAACACAATATTGATGGCGAACCTCATGCTTTTGGGAACAAATTTGTCAATTAACCATACAATGCCTATGGTAAGGAGTATTAATGCGACAATAACAGCGATTGTTGATAACATAGTTTGTTGTTTGTTTAAATTTTAGTTTATGGTATTACGCAAATCTACAATTTTTTTTCATTCGCAAAAACCCTATGGGATAAAAATGAAATAAAATTAAAATCAGTACTGCACAATATTGTAAACGGATGTTTTTATATTGCAAAACATTTGCTTTAGAAAACGGTTATAATTGGTATGCCGGTTTTAGGGCCATATTATGGATGCAAACACATTTTACCGACTGCTCAAGCACAAATTTCCATTTGAAGCGACATCAAAGCAAACCATGGTGCTTCAACAGCTTTCCATATTTATATTTGATAAGGATCCAAACGGTTTGTACCTGCTAAAAGGGTATGCGGGAACGGGCAAGACCAGTATCGTTGGCGCCTTGGTGTCCAATCTTTGGGAAGCCCAAAAAAGTGCGGTGTTATTGGCCCCTACGGGTAGAGCGGCAAAGGTTATTTCCAATTATTCCGGAAAAGAAGCCTTTACCGTTCACAAGAAGATTTATTTTCCTCAAAAAGACAAGGGCGGAGGGGTGAAGTTTGCCATACAGCCCAACAAGCATCGCAACACGATTTTTATTGTTGACGAAGCTTCGATGGTGCCAGATATTCCTTCAGATTCTAAATTGTTCGAAAATGGCTCACTTCTTGACGATTTGGTGCAATATGTCTATTCTGGGTTCAATTGTAAGTTGATCTTGATGGGCGACAAGGCACAATTGCCTCCGGTTGGGGCAGATTTGAGCCCTGCCCTCGATGCCAAAAGAATTGAGCTCCAGTACGGTAAAAATGTGAGCGGTATTGAGTTGGACGAAGTCGTAAGGCAAGAAAGTGGTTCCGGGATATTGTGGAACGCCACAAGGCTGCGCGAAGTGATGGAAGGCGGTTTTTTTGATAGCTTCAAATTTGAGATCAATAACCACAAAGACGTTCTCAGGCTGGTCGATGGCTATGAGATCATGGATGCCATCAATGACAGTTATAGCAACAACGGCCAAGAAGAGACAGCCATCATTGTAAGGAGCAACAAGCGTGCTAATCTCTACAACCAACAGATAAGGGAACGTATTTTGATGAACGAAAACGAACTTTCGCCCGGCGATTTTTTGATGGTGGTCAAAAACAATTATTATTGGTTAAAGCCTTCGTCTGAAGCCGGTTTCATAGCCAATGGCGATATTGTTGAGGTGCTCGAAATATTCAGTATCAAGGATTTGTATGGGTTTCGGTTCGCGGAAGTAAAGATCCAAATGGTCGATTACCCAAAAATGCAACCTTTTGAAACCGTTTTATTGCTCGATACACTGACTTCGGAAAGTCCGTCGCTGACCTACGAGGAAGCCAACAGGTTGTATCTGGAGGTGCAGAAAGATTATCAAGAAGAAATGAGCAATTTTCGTAAATTTCAGAAAATAAAAAACAACCAGCATTTTAACGCCCTCCAAGTGAAGTTTGCATACGCCATTACCTGCCACAAATCCCAAGGCGGGCAATGGGACACCGTTTTTGTAGAACAGCCCTATTTGCCAAATGGTATCGATAAAGAATATTTGCGTTGGCTTTACACGGCAGTGACGCGAGCAAAAAATAAACTATATTTGATAGGTTTTAAAGACGATTGGTTTGAATTGTAATCAAAAACAAGTTTATACGAAATTTGTTCTGGAAATTATTAGTTGACACTCTAGGGCATTGCCGCTTCGTTTTAGTTTGATAAGTTGACGACCCACACAGCCCGAGAAGCCAAACGAAGAGTCACTTTTTTTGGTAAATTGTAATGGCGATACATCAACATCTTGATTGGGTTAGAAGAATTTTAAACTGGCTCTAAAATAAAAACATTAAAAATGACAGAAACCATTATCAGTATTTTTTTGGGGGTAGGTTTGGCCGCATCCGTAGGCTTTAGGGTGTTCTTGCCTTTGTTTGCTTTGAGCCTAGCTTCTTATTTCAACGTTTGGGAACTCAACGAATCGTGGCAATGGATAGGAGGCATACCAGCGCTGATCGTGTTCGGGGTGGCCACTGTCATTGAAATTTTGGCATATTATATCCCCGTAGTCGATAATCTGTTGGATGCAATCGCCATACCATTAGCAATGGTTGCAGGAACGGCCGTTATGGTCTCAACTGTTGCCGAATTGAGTCCGGTGGTCACTTGGGCCTTGGCCATTATAGCAGGAGGAGGTACCGCTGCGACCATCAAAAGTGCGTCTGGTGCTACAAGACTCACCTCCACGGTTTCTACCGCCGGAACCGGCAATGGCTTGGTATCTACCGTCGAGACCGGATCTTCCATTGTCATGTCTATCGTATCCATATTTCTGCCCATATTGGCCATAGTTTTGGTGGTTGTGGTTTTTTACACCATTTTCAAGCTTTATAAAAAGATTAAACCCACATGAATGGATTTACTGTAAAAAATCTTATTTTTGAGGGCAATTCCAAACAGCAACATGAAAATAATTTCGATGATTCCCGCACGCTATGGCGCAACACGTTTTCCTGCAAAACTCATGCAGGATCTCAATGGAAAGACGGTCATACGCCGCACTTATGAGGCAACGGTTGCTACGGGTCTGTTTGACGAGGTTTATGTTGTGACCGATAGCAAGGTGATTTATGATGAAATTGTCAGTGCTGGAGGAAAATCCATCATGAGCAAAAAAGAACACCAGTCTGGCAGTGACCGTATTGCAGAAGCGGTTGAAGACATCGATGTGGATATAGTGGTGAACGTGCAAGGTGATGAACCCTTTACGGAGCGTGAAAGTCTGTCAAAACTTTTGGAAGTTTTCAAGCAAGATCCCGGAAAAGAAATAGATTTGGCGTCGCTTATGGTCGAAATAAAAGATTGGGACGAAATCAACAATCCCAATACCGTAAAGGTCATCGTGGACCAAAACAATTTTGCACTCTATTTTTCAAGGAGCCCGGTACCCTATCCAAGAGACAAGGAAGCTGGCGCAAGATATTTCAAGCACAAAGGCGTTTACGCTTTCAGAAAACAGGCTTTGCTGGATTTCAATCGTTTGCCAATGCAATTTATTGAAGCCACAGAAAAAATCGAATGTATCCGATATCTGGAATACGGAAAAAAAATAAAAATGGTAGAAACCGTGGTGCAAGGAGTAGAGATAGACACACCGGAAGATTTGGAACGTGCCAAACGCTTATGGAAGTAGAGTACAAGGACATAAAAGTTATCGGGTTTGATGCTGATGACACGCTTTGGGTAAACGAAACGTATTTTCGTGATGCGGAGCTGGCATTTGCCAATCTTTTGTCCTGTTATGAGACCGTCAATAAGATTGACCAAGAACTTTTCAGGAAAGAAATGGAAAACCTTCCGCTGTACGGCTACGGTGTTAAGGGATTCGTGCTTTCGATGGTGGAGATGGCCTTGGAAATTTCCAATAACAATGTGCCAAACACTACCATGCAATCCATTTTGGAAATAGGCAAGGACATGCTCAATAAACCTGTTGAACTGCTCGAAGGCGTTCAGGAAGTGCTGCATACATTGTCCAACGATTTCCGATTGATACTTGTAACCAAAGGCGATCTTTTGGACCAAGAACGCAAACTCGATAAATCCGGACTGTCAGACTATTTCCACCATATAGAAGTATTAAGCGATAAACAAGAGGCAAATTATTCTAAATTATTGAACCATTTGGATATCAGACCGTCAGAATTTTTGATGATTGGCAATTCATTGAAATCCGACATCTTGCCATTGGTCAATATAAAGGCAAAGGCCATCCATGTGCCCTTCCATACTACTTGGCTGCACGAACAGGTTTCAGAAAGCCAGGCAAAGCACAAAAAATACAGGACGGTCAACAACCTATTAGAGATACTCCCGCTTTTGGAAAAGAATAAAAAACGGGAGACAGTAAAAAATGAATTATGATTTATAAAAATTACCCAATGGTGGCAAGGGTCGTCTTTGGACGCGGTAGTTATAACCAATTGGCTGACACCATTGCGCCAAAACGATTGAATGCCAATGCGCCATTCATATTTCTGGTTGATGAAGTTTTCAAGGGCGATACATTGATTAGTTCCGGGATACCGTTGGCCTACGATGATGAGTTAATATTCATTTCTGCCGATGAGGAGCCAAAAACCTCACAGGTAGATGAACTTGTGGAAAGGATTATCCTGACCCATAAAGAACGACCGTCGGGCATCATCGGAATCGGTGGTGGTACCATTCTCGATTTGGCCAAGGCCGTTGCCATTATGCTTACCAATGAAGGAGAAGCCAAGGACTATCAAGGATGGGATTTGGTTAAAACCCCAGCCATATACCATGTTGGGGTACCTACCATATCTGGTACCGGTGCCGAGGTTTCGAGAACAACCGTCCTTACTGGTCCGGACAAAAAATTGGGCATCAACTCCGATTATACCCCTTTTGACCAAGTGATTCTGGATCCTGAACTGACCGTCGGAGTGCCAAAAGATCAATGGTTTTATACCGGAATGGATTGCTACATCCATTGTATTGAATCGCTCAACGGTACTTTTTTAAACGCTTTCAGCCAAAGTTATGGAGAAAAAGCTTTTGAGATGTGCAAAGAAATATTTTTGGATAACCAACTCTCTAAAGAAGAAGCACAGGACAAGCTGATGATGGCTTCTTGGCATGGCGGTATGAGTATTGCCTACTCACAAGTTGGTGTAGCGCACGCCATGAGCTACGGACTTTCCTATATGTTGGGCGTTAAGCACGGACTTGGCAACTGCTTGGTGTTTGACCATCTCGAAGAATTTTATCCTGAAGGTGTAAAACTTTTCAAGCACATGAAACAAGTTCACGGTATCCAACTGCCACAGAGTGTATGTGCAAATCTCGATGACGAACAGTTTGATACCATGATAGATGTTTCTCTTGGAATGGAACCCCTTTGGCAAAATGCCATAGGCAAAAACTGGAAACAGGTCATCACACGTCAAAAACTCAAATCGATTTTCGAGAAAATATAACATGCGCCGACTTTCAAAGTTTATTTATTTCAGAATATTGGGCTGGAAAGTAGTGGGCAATACCACATGCTCTAAAGAACATATCCAAAAAGCAGTTTTGATAGCAGCTCCGCACACAAGTTGGCACGACTTTTTTATTGCGCTGTTGCTTCGGCAGGTTGTTGGCATCAAAAGCAATTTTATCGCAAAAAAAGAACTTTTTTTTTGGCCTCTCAATCTTTACCTTAAACGTATAGGAGGCGCACCGCTAGACCGCAGTTCGGGTCAGAACAAGGTTGAGACCATAGCAAAATTGTTTGCTTCAAAAGACGAATTTCGTTTGGCGCTTTCGCCCGAAGGCACCCGAAAAAAAGTAGAACATTGGAAAACCGGATTTTATTACATAGCATTGGCGGCCAAAGTACCGATCATCATGTTTACTTTAGATTTTGAAAACAAGCAAAACAAAATTTCTGAACCTTTCTATCCAACCAATGACATTGAGAAAGATATGGCAAAAATCAGGAGCTTTTTTGAAGGCGTAAAGGGCAAGATTCCCGAATACTCTTGAGATGGCACGGTGTTTGCTTTTGTGTTATTAAACTTGTCGATGAAACATAAAGTAAACAGTTTTTGTCCCTAAAGAGAAACATCGGCATTGTATGCAGAGCTGTCCATTTTGGGCGGCTCTTTTCGTATTGACCTAAACCTGATTTTTGGCAAATAAATGATTTGAAAGCAATGGATTTTTAATAATTTTTCATAAATTGGTTAGATGAAGTCGTTGTGTTTAGGAACCATTATGATTTTCAATCCACAAAACTTAAATTTATATATTGAATAAAAAAAACCGGACATGAGTAATTACCATATCAAGCATTTGGAGGAGTATTTTCAGGTTTATAGAAAATCCGTACAAAATCCCGAAGGATTTTGGGAAGAAGTTGCCGAAGAGCATTTCTTGTGGCGAAAACGTTGGGACAGGGTCTTGAGTTGGGATTTTACAAAACCGGAAATAAAGTGGTTTGAAGGAGCAAAGCTCAACATTACCGAAAATTGCATTGACCGTCATCTTGTAACGAGAGCCAAAAAAACGGCCATCATTTTTGAGCCTAATTCCCCGGATGAGCCAGCGCAACACATTACCTATCGGGAACTGTATGAGCGTGTGTGCAAGCTTGCCAATGTTTTGAAATCCAAAGGAATATCCAAAGGGGACAGAGTGTGTATCTATCTGCCAATGATTCCAGAATTAGCGGTTTCAATTTTGGCCTGTGCGAGAATTGGTGCCATACACTCTGTTGTATTTGCCGGTTTTTCATCAAATGCATTGTCCACACGTATCAATGATTCGGAGTGCAAAATGGTCATTACCACTGATGGTTCGTATCGAGGTTCAAAAACCATCGACCTCAAGGGTATTGTTGACACTGCCCTTGAAGATTGTTCTTGTGTAGAAACCGTTTTGGTAGCAAAACGAATCCATTCAGAGATAAACATGAAAGAAGGCAGGGATTTGTGGCTGGCACCGTTATTGGATGCCGCCGGAACAGATTGCGAGCCCGAAATAATGGATGCCGAAGACCCGCTGTTCATTCTATATACTTCAGGCTCTACGGGGAAACCCAAAGGTATGGTACACACAATTGCCGGATATATGGTCTTTATTGCCTACACTTTTAAGAACATTTTTCAATATAGGGAAGAAGATGTGTACTGGTGTACGGCTGATATTGGTTGGATTACCGGTCACAGCTATATTATTTACGGTCCCTTGTGCAATGGCGCCACGTCAATCATGTTTGAAGGTATTCCCAGTTATCCGGATTTTGGTCGGTTCTGGGAGGTCATTGCAAAGCATAAAGTCAATCAGTTTTACACAGCGCCAACAGCTATCAGGGCATTGGCAAAAGAAGGTGTTAAGTATCTGGAAAAGCACGATTTATCTTCCATAAAGGTTTTGGGATCCGTTGGCGAACCCATAAACGAAGAAGCTTGGCACTGGTATGATGATAACGTTGGAAAGAAAAAAGCTCCAATTGTGGATACGTGGTGGCAAACAGAAACTGGAGGCATCATGATTTCACCGATAGCATTTGCCACGCCCACAAAACCCACTTATGCTACTTTGCCTTTTATTGGGATACAACCAGCGTTAATGGATGAGAACGGTAATGAAATCCTTGGCAATCAGGTAGATGGTAGATTGTGCATCAAATTTCCGTGGCCGAGCATCGCCAGAACCATTTGGGGCGACCACCAGCGCTACAAAGACACTTATTTTTCAGCGTATGAGAACAAATATTTTACGGGTGATGGTGCCTTGAGGGATGAAGTCGGTTATTACAGAATCACGGGTAGGGTGGACGATGTCATTATTGTGTCAGGTCATAATCTTGGAACCGCACCAATAGAAGATACCATCAACGAGCATCCGGCCGTTGCCGAAAGTGCTATTGTGGGTATTCCTCATGATGTTAAAGGGAATGCACTGTACGGTTTTGTTACCCTTAAAGATACCGGAGAAACCCGCAACCAGGATAATCTTCGCAAAGAAATCAACGAACTTATCACAGAGCAAATAGGACCAATTGCCAAATTGGATAAAATCCAGTTTACTTCAGCATTGCCCAAAACCAGGAGCGGAAAAATCATGCGTCGTATCTTAAGGAAGATTGCATGTAGGGACACTGCCAATCTGGGCGATACAAGTACCTTGCTCGACCCAGAAGTTGTTCAGGAAATAAAAGATAATGTCTTATAAGATCAAAGTTTTTTAGGTCCTTATAACCAGGGCTCAAATCCTTTCCTTCAACCAGTTCCTGAATTCAAAGAAATTTTGTGGTGCTACACCATGGCCAACGGGAAACTCCGAATATTGGCATTTAATGCCGTAGGATTTTAGGATTTCCGGTGATTTCCTTGCCCAGCTCACTGGGATAACCTGATCCAAACTTCCGTGAGAACAATAAAAATCGAGGCGCGAAAAATCTTTGCCCAATGTGTCTTGGGGAAGTAAGTCTTCGTTTATGTAGCCGCTCAAGGCAATGATGTTCTTTATGGATTCGGGATGTTTCAACGCCAAACCGTAACTCAAAATGGCACCTTGACTAAAGCCCAAAAGGGTAATGTTCTTTTTGTCAATGGGATAAGTTAGGCAAAGTTCTTCAATGAACGCCATGACTGTGTCCATGGATTTCAAGGCTTGTTCATTGTCGTTCCACTTGTTCATTTCCGCATCAAAGTTGATGGCATACCATGCGTATCCATAAGGTTGCAACATGTAAGGTGCTCGTACCGAGACTATAAAAAGTTCCTCCGGCAGTTCGGAGGCAAATGAGAACAAATCGTCTTCATCGCTACCATAACCGTGCAACATGACTAATAGAGGTGCCTTGGCATTGAGGCTCGATGGGCGGGTGATGTAATTCAAATGGGTTTCTCTCATCAATTTAACAGTATTTGGCCATTGGCAATGATCCCGTAAACGCTTCCTTTTAAAGGAAATCCTTCGAAAATTGCATTTTTTGAAGTTGATAGGATGAGCGCTTTGGTGAATATGTGCTCGTCATTGGGATTGAAAAGTGTGATGTCCGCCTTGTTGCCGACAGCTATTGAAATGGGGGCAATCCCAAACCGCTCTTTTCCTTTGGTCAGCAGTTCAATGGTTTTTTTGATTGTGAATACCTTGTTCAGGGCTCCAAATGCGCTTTCCAGTCCGATAGTACCGTATTTGGCGAGGTCAAACTCTATTTTTTTGTGTTCGATGTCTATCGGGTTATGGTCGGAAGTTACCATATCGATGGTGCCATCCTTTAAGCCTTCTATCAATGCATCACAATCGGTTTGTGTTCGCAAAGGAGGCAAAACTTTAAAGTTGGTATTAAAAGTGGTAAGTTCTTTGTCAATGAGCAGTAGGTTGTGGATGGCTACGCTACAGGATACATTGAGCTTGTTTTTTTTTGCATTTCGGATCAGTTCGACGGATTTTGCAGTCGAAATGGTAGGGATGTGGAGTTTCCCGCCTGTATATTCAAGCAAGAACAGATCTCTGGCTACTTGTAGTTCTTCTGCCATTGCAGGGTTGCCTTTCAATCCAAGCGTGGTACTTGTCACATTTTCGTTCATCACGCCCGATCCCGAAATTTTTGATTCTTGTGGGAATGAACATACCAGTCCGTTAAAACCACTCGCATATTGGAGTGCCAGTTTCAGTAGATTGGGGTTTGAAACAGGACGTTGATAATCATAAAAAGCTGTAGCGCCAGCGTTTGCCATGTCGTAGAGTTCGGCCAGCTCTTGCCCTGCACTTTCTTTTGTCAATGCTCCTATTGGGCAAAGCCTTACGGCACTGTTCGCGGCTTTGCCCAAGACAAACGCGATGTCAGCATGGCTGTCCACCACGGGATTGGTACTGCTGTTTACCGCTACGGATGTGTAACCGGACCGAGCTGCCGTGATCAGCCCGTTTTCAATGGTTTCGCGTTCTTCGTAACCGGGCTCGCCAAAACAAACGCTGCTATCAAACCAGCCTTGTGAGATATGGAGGTTTTCGGCCGTAAATTCTTTGTGCTTTTTTGTGTTTTCAAGACGGGCACCTATATCGGTGATTACCCCTTTTTCTATCAGGACATCGACTTTGTGATTGTGAAATTCACACTTTGGGTCAACAATAGTGGCAGATTTGATGAGTATGTTCATTTAAGGAATTTTAATATAAGCATTTCAACAATCATAAAGAACACTGCAAAAATAACAAACCATTTCCATAGCCCGTCCACTTTTGAGGCACTTTTTATTGCGTGCAAGGCTGGAGCTACGGACGCATAGTTGTCTGTATTGCCAAATATTGAGAGATCCAGATAGCTCAATCTACTTTCTTCGCGCGGGAAGTTGAAGCTCAAATGTTGTAGCGCTTCGTTCTTGTTTTCAACCGAATAGATACCGGCAATATTTGGCATCTCGTTGGTTTTCACCTCAACTTTGTTGGAATAGGTCTGTTGCAAAGGCACAACTTTGATGTCGCCGAGCGAAAGTGTCAGGATGTCGTCTTGTTGCAATTTTCCGGTTATGTCGATGGTGTTTTCTTTGCCTATGGTATAATAAAGCCTTGGTATTTTGAGGCTTTGCTTTGCAATATTATACAAAACGGGAACAATCAAGGGTGAATTTTTAAAATTGGAATTGGAATCGTTGAGTGCTGCTGTAATAGTATAGCAATTTCCAAACTGTTGCAGAAATGGACTTGTATCCTCAAAAGCTAAAATGGTAGTGCCAAGCGGTTTTGCAAAAACATAGGAAGTTTCAGTTTTGGGATATTGAAAATTGTCCACTTTTTTTTCAAATACATCAGCTAACAAAGGATGTGAAAAATTGATGTTGGTTATTTTTTTTTGAATCGGTGAAGATGCTCTAAAAACCGAAGATTCAATTTTTTCAAACAATTGATTGTAAGAGTTTAAATCTATTTCGTTTGAAGGAATAGTTAAGATAAAAGTGCCATTTTCAACCAATGGTTTTATGGCGTTTGCAAGAGAACCGGGGATGGTGTTGAGTTCGTTGAGAATGATTAGATTTTTGTCTTGCAGTTCGTTGTAATTGAGTTCGTTGTAATTGGCCTGGGTAAATTCAAATTCATCGTTTTTGAAGAGTCTGCTTAAATAACCGTCATCTGCCTGGTTGATAGTTAGGATTTTGATTTTTTCCCTTTTGTTAAGGTTAAAATAGAACGTGTCATCATATTGAAGGCCTGTGTCCTCTATGGTCAATTTTCCATAAAAATCGGTTCCGGACGGGATATTGAACACGACGTTGCCTTGCTCCGAGATGGCGCTTTTTGCAATTAGTGTCTCATTATCGAATAAGGATATTGGCACGGTTTCACTGCTATTGCCGAGCTTATCCACTTTGACGACCAACTCTATGTTTTTGGTATCCATTGCAGTAATATATACCGAGTCGATAGTGCAATTTTCAATTTTTTTAGGTTTGAGCTGTACCAATTTGTAATTGATGTGGTTATCATTTTCAAAAGAGGGACTTTCTTTTTTTTGCTGAAAATCAGAAATGATCACAAAGTCTTTAATCGATTCTTTGTTTTTTGAAAAGGCATTTTTGCCCTTTAGCTCCATAGCGCCATAGCTCAATTGCTCTTGTGAATATCCAAGTTGTATGAGGTCGTTCTTTATGGCTTTCAAGTTTGTGTTTCCAAATGTTATATCGTTGGTAAATAGATAAATAGGTTTGTCTTCGTCTATGTGTTCCATGAGATCCCGAACGGCTTCGTTCAGTAGGCTTCCGTTGTTGTTTTTGGCCTGCATACTAAAGGAATTGTCCAGATAGATGACCGTTTCGTGTTTGGTATTGGTCGCTCCGGATTTGCTCTTGTACGGTTGTGCAAACCCAATGATGGCGCAGGCAAGTAGAAACAATCGAGCCAAAAGCGCCAGCCATTTTTTGAGCATTGAGCTTTTGCGGGTCTGTGCGTTTATGGTTTTGAGCATCTGCACATTGGTAAAGACAACTTTCTTAAAGCGGCGTAACTGGAAAAGGTGCACGATTATGGGAATTGCAAGTGCCAGCAGTGCATAAAGAATTTCGGGATGTTTGAACTGCATTCCTTGGAAAGTTTTGTTTACTGACCAAATATAAAAAATGCCTGAAGATTATTGCCGACAGGTTTTGTGAAATTTAACTTTTATATGGACGTAAGTGGTCAACAGAAGAAAAAATAGTCTTTCATGGCACGGAGGTTCAGGGTATCCATATAACTGTTGATTTCGGCCTGTGCAACTTCGTTGGCAACGGTAATCACGCTTTGGGGATGGTTCAGGTTTTTCAATTGGTCAAAACCTTGCAATCTGATTCCGTAGATGGCTTTTCCAATTTTATTGGGATTGTCGCAAACCCATGTAAAATTTATATTGCTTTTTTTCAATATTTTGGCTATGTGTTTTCCTTTGAAGCCAGCACCCCAAACGGTCAGAGGTCGGTTATTGTCGTGGTCCAACTGCAGAAAATAATGTAGCTTGATGTCCAAAAAATAATTTTGGGCATAATGTGGATGCGTTCGCGATGTTCTCGAAGGATAATCCCGCCACATGTGCAGTAGTTTATCACTTGGGATACATTTGAGACCTTGTTTGTAAAAACGAAAAGTAAGGTCGTAATCTTCTGGATATCGGTCATGGTCAAAAGCCCCGCAAGCTAATAGGTCTTCGCGATGGGACATCCAGCATGGCGATGGCACAGGGCATTCTTTGTAGATTTCTGAATAGTTTGCTCCTTTGTTGGTCAGATTATTGAGCCAAAGTTCGTACCGTTGGTATCCATTGCTGATGCCTCCGCTTCCAAAATATTTCACGCAACCTATTGCCAGGTGTTTTTTACCATAATGTTGCAATGAAGTTACCATGGTGGACAATTTGTGTGGGAGCATCACATCATCGCTGTCCATTCTGGTTATGTACTGTCCGCAACTGTTGTTTAGTGCGAGCCGCAAAGCTTCGATGATGCCATGGTTTTTGTTTTTCAGCAATTTTATTCGGTTGTCGTTATTGGCAAATTGTTGTACAATCTCAAAACTTTCGTCCGAAGAATGGTCGTCCACAATCAGTAATTCCCAATTGCGGTAGGTCTGACCAATGACGGATTCCAAACACTCCGTCAGGTATGGGGCGGTGTTTTTGAATGGTGTGAGTATGCTTACAAGTGGTTGCTCCATGCTCAAAAGAATCATTGTCCTTTTAACAAAATGTTTACGCTTTATAACTGTAACTAATTGTAGTTTTGCGCAACTAATATCAGTAAATTTATAACTATTCCAATGAAAAATCTATTTAGCATGCTTTTGGTTGGTTCCATCCTCTTTGGGTGTGGTACTGCCACTACTTCTACAACGGCCAATGATTTGGCAAGTGCCAGTCCAATAGTGACTTCCATCGATCTGACAAAAGTAAAAGATGATAAGCTTCCGGTAGTCATCAATCCGGGAAGGTTTACCGAGGAAACAGTCGCCTACCGTTTGCCAAAAGTTGTGCAAGGTACTTATAAAGTTAGCAATTTTGGCCTTTATATTGATGACTTCAAGGCCTTGGATTATAGCGGAAATGAACTGCCAGTGAAAAAAACCGATGACAATACTTGGGTAATATCAAATGCAAAACAGTTGGACAAAATTGTTTATAACGCTAATGATACCTTTGACCAGGAAATCCATGGTGGCCTTGGCGAGGATGTCCCTTTTTCGCCATCCGGGACCAACATTGAGCCAGATAATTATGTGCTTAACCTGCACGGCTTCATTGGCTATTTTGACAATCTCAAAAATGCACAATACACGCTGGATGTTACCGCTCCTGCGACCTTTGCTCACAGTTCGGCGTTGCAATCCACAGGAATAAAGTCGAGCCCGGACGGTACAGCCGTTACCCACAGCTATTTTGCACCGCGTTATTTTGACATTACCGACAACCCAATGATGTACGGCAAATTGAGCATCGAGGAATTTATGGTTGGTGACATCAAGATTGTTTTGAGCGTTTATTCACCAAATAAGGTGCACACGGCCAAGGCTTTGAAAGAATCGATGTACAAAATGATGGAAGGCCAGAAGGCGTATTTGGGCGATATCAATTCCACGCCGCGCTATGACATTTTCCTTTACCTGTCTGATGGCAGCGAGAAAGCTCCAAAAGGTATGGGCGCTTTGGAACACCATAAATCTACCGTGGTCGTTTTAATGGAATCCATGCCACTTGATGCCCTTGAAAAATCCATGATTGATGTGGTGGCGCATGAGTTTTTCCATATTGTGACACCATTATCGGTACATTCGGAAGATGTCCACTATTTTAATTATGAAAATCCAACGTTTTCCAAACATTTATGGATGTACGAAGGCGTGACCGAATATTTTGCGCAGCATTTTCAAGTCTATGAAGGATTGGTAGAGCCAAGCGAATTTTACGAGCAAATGATGAACAAAATCAGTACGTCAAATTATTTTGACGATACCATGAGTTTTACTACCATGAGCGAGAACATTTTGGATATGCCGTATGCTCAGAACTACTCCAATGTTTATGCAAAAGGTGCTTTGATAGGGATGTGCATCGATATTTTGATGCGTGAGAACAGCAACGGTAAGCGCAGTATGCTGTCGTTGATGAAAGAACTATCCAATAAATATGGTGTCAACAAACCTTTTGAAGATGATAAACTTATTGAGGAGATTTCTTCAATGACCTATCCTGAAGTATCAGAATTCCTCAACACACATGTAGTGGGCGGTACACCAATTGATTATGAGGCATTTTTCAAAAAAGTAGGTTTGAAATTAAGTGAAGCCACGGTAGAAACCAATTTCATACAGAGCGGTAATGGCTTTATCTTTGACGGCGATCCCGAGAGGAAGGTGTTGTTCTTTTCAGAGGGTGTTAAAGGCAATTCCTTTTGGAACGGCAAGGGCATTTTGCCAGGAGACGTAATCAAAGAAATAGGTGGCCAAGCTCTTACACTGGAAAACGCACAGATGTTGCTGGGTGGCATGTATATGTGGCAACCAGGCGGCGATTATGAACTGAAGATAGAGAGAGATGGCAAGGAAATGGTCTTCAAAGGCAAATTGGAACAAGCATACACAATCAGCGAATCACTGGTAGAAGATGAAAATGCAACTCAAGCTCAAAAAGCGTTGCGCAAAGCTTGGTTAAAAAGTTAAAAATAGTTAGTTAGGTTAATTTTTGTGGGCGGCCGGTATGTGCAAAACATATCGGTCGTTTTTTTTAAAACCCCTCAAAAACGCCCAGCCCAAATAAGGCAAAGTCGTATTTTGCAGGGTCATTCGGTTCCAATTGCCTCAATGTGCAATCCAGTTCGTAAAGGGCTTTGGCATCGTTTTGCTGTCGGTGCAACAAACCCAATTTGCGCGCCACATTCCCTGAATGTACGTCCAAAGGGCAGGACAATTGTGAAGGCTGCAATTTTTTCCAAATACCAAAGTCCACTCCGGCATTATCGTTTCTTACCATCCATCTTAAGAACATGTTGATGCGTTTGGCGGCAGAGCCTCGCAAGGGATCCGAAATATGCTTTTGGGAGCGATATTGGTGGTCTACCTCAAAGAAAACCCGTTTGAAATCACTGATTTGCGATTGGACGTTGTTATGGTTTTTTGGAGAAAGGGCATTTTCAAGCCCACCATGGTTTTTATAGATGTGCTGCAAAGCCCGAAAAAAACAATCCAAATCGGTGCCGTTAAACGTGCGGTGCACAAAACGGTCTATCGCTTCATTGCTCTTTTTGTAATCCATTACAAAGTCAAAAGGCGCATTTCCCATAAGTTGCATCAATCGCTTTGCGTTGGCGATGATACTCTTTCTGTTGCCCCATGCAATGGTTGCCGTCAAAAACCCCGAAATTTCAATATCTTCCTTCCTGCTGTAAAGGTGCGGTACCTGTATCGGGTCTGTGTCTATAAACCGAGGATGGTTGTATTGGGAGACCTTTGCTTCCAAAAAATCTTTTATGTCAGTGTTTTCGAGTTTCAAACGTATCTGTTTCTGAATGCAAAAATAAGTGATTTTCCGAACAAGAATTTGTACCGTTTCAGTACTTTTATCCTATAATATCAAAGCTTTGCCAATGCCAAAATCCCTATCTGACTGCCACAGTTGTGCCCAAAAGTTTGAGGCGCAGTATCCTTATTGCCCTTATTGTGGCCAAAAGGCACAGACCAAATTGACGCTTGGGGTATTGTTCAACAACACGATAAACAATTATTTTTCGGTCGATGCCCGTTTTTTTAAGAGTTTTGTTCCGTTGATACTCAAGCCCGGCTACCTTGCCAAAAAGTTTGTGCAGGGCAAGCGGGCCTATCTGCACCCTGCCCAGTTTTACCTGTTTATTTCCATCGTGTTCTTTTTTCTTTTCTCGTTCATCAGCCGGAAACAGTCAGAGGTGCTCAACGAAGCGTCGCATCGGTTGTTCGAAGACAAAGAAGCAGTTGAAAGCCTTATGGACAATTCACTTCAATTTAGAAACGGCAATGATGTAGGCGAAAAACACCGGGGCAATGTAGGAATGACTGTTTCCGTTGATACCATTAATAGCTCTTCCGGCACCAATTCTTTCAATAACCTTCTTGGCATTATTGGTGCGGACGGAAAGATCATTGACTCGCTTATCAGTGCCGATGCAGATAAAAAAACGATATACAAAAATATGGGCATGAAGGACAATGCAGGCATTGCGGAAAGGGCATTTTACAAGCAACTTTTAAAGTATTACAAGAGTAAGGATCTTGGAAATATCCTAAAATCTTTTTATGATACCATTCCGATAGCTATGTTCTTTTTGCTGCCTATTTTTGCGCTTATTTTAAAATTCCTTTTTTTTAGGAAAGGCCGTTTTGCTCATCATTTGGTTTTTACATTCTATTATTTCAGTTTTCTTTTCTTGGTGTTTTCAGTGCTCATGGTGGCTCATTTCCTTTGGAAAAATTTCCCCGGTGAATTGACGTTTTTAATTATGCTCTCAACGTTTTTTTACCTCGTACTTGCTGTCAGGCATTTTTACAATATCGGGTTTTTGCGCAGTTTTTTTAAAAGTGGCATTGCGAGTTTTGCTTTTTTGATGGTGGCGCTTCCGTCAGCGGCTGTATTGGTCGCCATGGCTGCATTTCTGTTTGGTTGAGCTATCACAATTTTTCTTTTAGGTATTTGCCCGTCACCGATTTTTTGTTTTCGGCTAAAGCTTCCGGTGTTCCCGATGCCACAAGCTTACCACCGCGTTCACCACCTTCTGGGCCAAGGTCTATCACGTGGTCGGCACATTTGATAAGGTCGGGATTGTGTTCTATGACAATAATAGAATGGCCTTGTTCTATTAGTGCCTCAAATGATTTCAACAGTTTTTTGATGTCGTGAAAGTGCAGTCCGGTCGTCGGTTCATCAAAGATGAAAAGTGTATTTTCGCTCTTTGAGCCCTTCACGAGGAAGGATGCCAATTTTATGCGCTGTGCTTCTCCACCCGATAGTGTGGAAGAACTTTGGCCAAGGGTCACATATCCCAGTCCTACATCTTGCAAGGGCTGTAATTTGGTTTGGATTTTGTTTTGGCCGTGTTTGGTAAAAAAGTCAATGGCGTCATCGATGGTCATGTTTAGCACATCGTCAATGTTTTTGCCTTGGTAGGCAACTTCAAGGATTTCTCTTTTGAAACGTTTGCCGTTACAGGTTTCGCAGGTCAGGTGCACATCGGCCATAAATTGCATTTCGATGGTCACTTCGCCGTCGCCCTTGCAGGTTTCGCACCGTCCGCCGTCCACGTTAAAAGAAAAATGTTTTGATTGATAGTTCCTGATCTTGCTCAACTTTTGGGAGGCAAACAAGTTGCGGATATCGTCATAAGCTTTGATATAGGTCACGGGATTTGATCGGGACGATCTCCCGATAGGGTTTTGGTCCACAAATTCAATATGTTGGACATTTTTATAATTGCCTTTTATGGTCGTGAACTGACCGGGTTTGTCCCCAAAGCCTGTTAGCTCCTTTTGTAGAGCAGGGAAGAGTATTTTTTTAACCAAGGTGCTTTTTCCGCTACCAGAAACACCGGTAACCACTGTAAGCATTCCCAAAGGAAAATCGACATCGATGTTTTTTAGATTGTTGTCCCTTGCGCCAATGATTTCTACGTTGTATTTGCTCGTTCGGCGTTTTATTGGCACTTCGATTTCCAGATTGCCATTAAGGTATTGTGCCGTCAGGCTATTCGATAGTAGAATGTCCTGAAAACTACCACAGGCAACTACTTGGCCGCCATAAGTTCCGGCTTCGGGACCTATATCGATGATTTGGTCAGCGGCTTTCATGATGTCTTCGTCATGTTCTACCACGATGACCGTATTGCCCAAATCGCGCAATGCTTTTAACACCTTTATCAGCTTTTCGGTGTCTTTTGGGTGCAGGCCAATGCTTGGCTCGTCCAAGATGTACATTGAACCCACCAAGCTGCTTCCCAATGATGTGGCAAGGTTAATCCTTTGGCTTTCACCGCCAGATAATGAATTTGATTTTCTGTTGAGTGTCAGATAGTCCAGTCCCACGTTTGCCAAAAAATCGAGTCTGTTTGTAATTTCTTTGAGCAACCGCTCGGCGATTTTCTGGTCGTTGGAGCTCAATTTGAGGTCACGGAAAAAATGGGCGAGTTTGTCCAATGGCATCGTGACGAGATTGGAAATGGTGGCATTGCCTACTTTTACGTAATTGGCTTCTTCGCGCAAGCGAGTACCGTGGCATTTGCTGCATTGGGTCTTGCCCCGGTAACGGGAAAGCAGTACACGGTTTTGGATTTTGTAGGCTTTGGATTCGAGTTCCTCAAAAAATGAATGCAAGCCCCCAAAATATTTGTTCCCGTCCCAAATCAGTTGTTTTTGTTCATCGGTCAACTGGTAATAGGGTTTGTGTATCGGGAAATCAAATTTGTGCGAATTGTTGACCAATTGATCCCTATACCAACCCAAGCTTTCGCCGCGCCACGGGGATATGGCGTTTTCATATATCGAAAGAGCTGTATTGGGGACAACAAGGTCTTGATCTATACCGATAATGTCGCCATAACCTTCGCATTTTGGGCAGGCGCCATAAGGGTTGTTAAAACTGAAAAGGTGCACGTTGGGTTCCACGAAAGTCATGCCGTCAAGCTCAAACCGATTGTTGAAAGTTGTCTTATGGTTGTCGGGCAAGGTTTCAATCATCAGAGAACCTTTGCCTTCAAAAAAGGCGGTTTCGATGGCATCGGCCAGGCGGTTGAGGAAGTCTTCATCGGTTTTTACCACGATCCTGTCAATGACCAGGTTAATGTCATGGCCCAAAAGTTTTTTTGGAACAATTTCATCCATGCGGACCACCTCGCCGTTTACCTGTATCCGAGAATAACCTTGCTGTTGCAACACTTTGAGCTTTTCTTGGAGTGTTCTACCGTTTTCCAATAAAATAGGGGCGAGGAGCAGAAGTTTTTTGTCTTCTTCAAAGTTTTTTATATAGTCGAGAACATCGGTAGTAGTGTGTTTTTTAACTTGGCCACCCGAAATCGGCGAATAGGTTTTCCCTATTCTGGCGTAAAGCAATTTCAGATAGTCATAAATCTCGGTCGAAGTGCCTACAGTGGAGCGTGGGTTCGTGGAATTGACCTTTTGCTCAATGGCGATTGCAGGGGCAATGCCCTTTATGTATTCCACTTTCGGCTTGTTGAGCCTTCCCAAAAATTGCCGCGCATAGCTGGATAGGCTTTCTACATACCTGCGTTGTCCTTCTGCATATAAAGTGTCGAAAGCCAAGCTCGATTTTCCCGAACCCGATAGCCCTGTGATGACCACGAGCTTGTTTCGTGGTATGGCAACGTCTATGTCTTTCAGGTTGTGAAGACCGGCGCCCTTGATGATAATGTATTCCTTGGGATCGAGTTCCGAAAGTTTGAAATCCATGGGAAATGTGCATTAAGCCCACAAAGATACATTAGTGGTTGTTTATTATGGGTCTAATTTTATTTTTATGTGTCTTTTTGGCTGTAACTTCGTTGTGTTTTTTTTGGGACACGATGTACTTTTATCTTTCAAAGGAATGATCTGGTAAGCAAATCAACTTTGATTTGTGACTTTAGTTGTACGGTATCCGTGCTTGCAAAATTTTATTGTGCAATAAAATGTTAAAATTTCATTCTAAATTTTGTTTTTTTGTGACGAATGTTGTTATATTTGGGTTTGTTAAAACAAAAAGCATTGCCTATATCATAACATTACTTTTAAAAGCAACCCCATTGACATTGCCGACACGGTGTATGATGTCACTGAAAAGTAATGATTATGAAACAAGAACGTATCGCCGATGCCGTTTTGGTGACCAATTACCTCAAAGGTGATGAAAGTGCACTTTCTGTACTGATATATAGGCACAAACAAAAAATTTACAGTTTTATTTATTCCAAAGTTTGCGACAGGGATGTTACTGAAGATATCTTTCAGGATACCTTTATAAAAGTTATAAGGACGCTCAAACTCGGTAAGTATAATGAAGAAGGCAAATTTCTTCCTTGGGTAATGCGTATTGCCCATAACCTTATCATTGACCACTTTAGGCGCAACAACCGCATGCCCAAATTTGACAATACCTGTGAGTTCAGTATTTTTTCAGTGTTGGGCGATAATACGCTTGATGCTGAAAAAACCATTATCAAAGACCAGATAGAAAGCGACTTGAGAAGGCTTATCGAAGAATTGCCCGAAGACCAAAAAAACGTGCTGATGATGCGACTGTACCAAGATATGAGCTTTAAGGAAATATCGGATAAGACAGGTGTCAGTATCAACACTGCATTGGGAAGAATGCGTTATGCCCTAATTAATTTAAGGAAGGTCATTGATCAAAATAACATTATTTTGACCAATTAACCTTGACTCAAACTGTGGTTTATTTTATTGATCCATGCATCGAGTTCATATTAATGGATGTTAAATTTAATTTGCTTAAAATAAGCTTTTGAAATTTTAAATCTGTTTGTCGTACCCGATATAATCCTTGGAAAAATAAAAGACCTGTCGTTCTTTGGTGTGTTTTGTGAAGACAGGTATTTTGGCCCGAAAATCCGTAATTTTACGATTGTTGATTAAGTGATACGAACAGGGAAATATCCATTTAACCTATCCAAATGCCTGTTTGGATGTATGTTTCAATCTATTAAATGACCTAATATCTTTATAACATAAATGATTGTAAATTAGTTGATTAATTCGGTTTTTTGTTATTTTGCAATATTAAATTAAAGTTTTTTGCCTTGTACCGGGCAATTTGATACAATAATTCGGGTTTTGTGCCGTTATATATGTGTTAACAACCAACAACCTCAATATGGCAAAACTTTACCCTCAAAAAATCGTAGAAACCCCAAACAGTTTGAACCCAAAAGGGGAGACCATTGAATTTCTCCTTAATTATTCAAAGGCTTTAAGTGTTATACATTGCAATAATTTGAAGTTTGAAGCACTTCTAAACTAAACTTTGCTAAAATCCCGGTTTGTTAGTTGACCGGGATTTTTTTTCTATTTCTTCGACATGTACTCTTTGATGATACTGGGCCTGCCAATTGTTTTGGTGATGACATCTTTTTCCAAATTCCAGCCACGTGCGGGAGAATATTGCCTTCCGTACAAGATGATCTGAATGTGTATTTTGTTCCAAAGTGCTTTTGGAAAGCAACTTTTGGCATCTTTTTCTGTTTGGACGACATTTTTTCCGTTTGATAGTCCCCAGCGGTACATGAGCCTATGAATGTGAGTATCCACAGGGAATGCGGGAATGCCAAATGCCTGTGATAGTACTACCGCTGCGGTTTTGTGCCCAACTGCCGGTAATGCCTCAAGCTCGGTATAAGTTTGCGGTACCTTGCCATCGTGTTTTTCAATCAGGATTTTTGAAAGTCCATGAATGCCCTTGCTTTTCATGGGCGAAAGTCCAACGGGTTTTATGATGTCCCGTATTTCCTCTACCGTTAGTTTTGCCATGTCATGGGGGTTGTCTGCCTTGGCAAATAGAATGGGTGTTATCTGGTTGACGCGAACGTCAGTACTTTGGGCAGAGAGCAAAACGGCAATGAGCAGCGTGTAGGGATCTTTGTGGTCCAAAGGGACAGTAACTTCTGGATAAAGTCGTTCCAACGTTTCGATGACAAATCTTGACTTTTCTTGTTTGGTCATTAAATGTTATTTTTGCTACGCATCAAATTTAAGATTTTATGAGGACTTTAAAAGTAGGCGATAAAATGCCAATTATTAGCCAAATCGATGAAAGCGGCAACGTGGTGAACCTTTCTGATTATCTCGGAAAAAAACTTGTGGTGTTCTTTTACCCCAAAGCCAGTACGCCAACTTGCACCGTTGAAGCTTGCAATTTGCGTGACCATTATAAAATGCTAAAAGACAGTGGTTATGAAATTATAGGAGTCAGTGCAGACAGCCCATTGCGGCAATCAAATTTTAAGAAAAAACACGATTTTCCATATACGCTTTTGGCTGATGAAGACAAGCGGGTAATCAACGCTTTTGGCGTTTGGGGCGAAAAAAAATTCATGGGCAGAACCTTTGACGGTATCCACCGTACAACATTTGTTGTCAATGAAAAAGGCATTATCGAAAAGGTGATTGTCAAGGTCAATTCTAAAGATCATGCGGCACAGATAATAGGTAACTACTGACGGTGCAATAAGTTACGTTCTTAAAATTTTGTCCATCTTTTTTCCTTTTGCCAATTCGTCAATCAATTTATCCATATAACGGATTTCCCGGATTAGTCGATCTTCAATTTCTTCTATTCTGTAACCACAGATGACGCCCGTGATTTTTGATGCATTCGGGTTGATTTTTGCATGATTGAAGAAATCTTCGAAAGTGGTTTTGTTGTCAAGGTGTTTTTGTAATTTGTTCTCGTCAAATCCTGTGAGCCATTCGATGACTTGGTGCAATTCTTCAACTGTTCTTCCTTTGCGTTCTATTTTTGTCACATAATGTGGATAAACAGAAGCAAAGGTCATTTTGGCAATCCGTTCTTTATGTTTGTCAGTTGTTTGCATTATTTTAAATTAGTTTTTCAAGCTCATTTGGCTTTTTTTTGGATGAATGCTTTGATGACAGGAACATGACTGTGCGCAACATCTTTGGCAGCAGTGAGGAGCGTCACGGTCTGTAGAGGCCTTAATTGGTCGATGAATGTTTCTGTGTTGGGGTTTTCTTCAAGTTCTTTGTCATACTCGGCCTTGAATTTTGCAAAAGCGTTCCGGTTCTCATGAAACCATTTTCGCAGTGCGTTGCTCGGTGCGATGTCTTTTGCCCAATAGTTGATTTTTGCGGCTTCCTTGCTGATGCCACGTGGCCATAGCCTATCGACCAATATTCGGTAATGGTCTGATTCGGTAGGAATATCATAAATCCTTTTTACGTTGATTGAAGTGTTCATCTATTTGTATTTTTTACTGATGATCAAGAATATTGCTCGTCTAATGTATGTTTGCCAATTTTGAAACCTTGTGCCATTTCCAATTGTTTTTCCAAAAGGTCATTAATCCACTGGAAAATGCTCAATATTTGTTCAAATCTTTGATAATTAATGTTTTGTTTGTTTCGAGATGTACAGATATAGAATGTCCTGAATTCAATGAAAATGGTAGAATAATTCATAATATGAACCGGGTGCAACTAAAGCAAAATAGCAAAGTACAGTGGGTTAAATGTATTAAATTTTTCCTTCTGGTCAAAGTTTTCAGGTAGATGTTTTTGTCTGTTCAATAAACGATGCGACTACGGGTTCTTACTTAAAAAATCAGATGCAGCAAATAGATGAAAGATTGGCTTACTGATCGCCTCGCTATCCATTTTTCAATCTGAATAAAACGGGACAGAAGCTTATTCTTTTTCCATTTGAGAGCCTATAAAAGGAATTCTCGGCGCTAAAAAGTAGCCTGTTAAACTTGCGAATAATATTGGGATAAAATGTCCAAACCCTGTCAATGTAGCCAGTAATATGGTTGTGCTCATTGGCGTTCGGGTCACACAGGCATTTATTGCCGCCATACAGCTAACTATTGCCAATGTCACATTAATTGTTGGGAATAGTTGATGGATAATTAGTCCCAATGTTGCTCCTACGAAAAACAGGGGAATTATAAATCCGCCCCGCCAGCCCGATGTAACGGTTATCGAAATGGCTAATATCTTGAATACTAAAATTGCAAACAATAAAGTCAATGGAAAATTGCCCAGCAGTAGATCGTTTATCTCATGATGCCCAAAGTATCGTGTTATTGGAAAATAAAATGCGATGATCCCAAGTAGGATTCCTCCAATAAGCGTTTTTATATATATGGGAATCGGCCTTTTCTCGTACAGTGATTTGAAAAATTTTGTGCAAAAAATAAATGCCCAACCAAAAGTAGCTCCCACAACAGCAAACAGGACTGAATAGCCAAAATCGAAAATCCCTGAATATTCATAAGATGATAGATCCCATACCGGCCCAAGTCCCAAATGGATGATTAATGCAAACACCAAGTAACTAAAGCAACTTGCAACAAATGCGGGAATTATTGCTTTGTAATACTCAACCGCGTGTTTGTGATGAAGGATTTCCAATGAAAAAAGACTGCCGCCCAAAGGAGCTCCAAATAATGCCGTAAACCCCGAAGCCATCCCTGCAATGCTTAATGAGCGTAATTCTTCTCCTTTAAGCCTTAACAATTTACCCAGCCAGGTCCCTGTTGAGCCTGTCACTTGAACCAAAGGCGCTTCGGGTCCAAGACTTCCTCCTGATGCAACGCACAACAATGAAGAAAGGACCATTGAAGGATTGTTTTTTGGGTCGAGTTTTCCATTGTTAAAACGTATGTTGTTTACGATAAGGTGAATTTCCCCCGGATCTCCAATAAAATGAATTACCAAGCCTGCCAAAAAACCGCAAATTGCCATTAAGGGAATTACTTTCCATCCATCAAAAAATGCAAATTGATGGGTAAGGAACTCAAGGCCAATCCAGTACAAACCAGCGATTATGCCTCCAACCAATCCGGTCAAAGCCCATAACAAAAACGTTCTACTGAATACAAACGGGTTAAATCGGACGGGTTGGTCTAAAATATTTAAGTAAGTAACTAGTTTTCTTCTTCGTTTTAACTTCACTTCTTCTTTTTAAAGGATACTGCGATTTGCATGTTGTGGCAGCTGGCATTTATGTTTGCCGTATTTGTACGCCATATGTCTTAACAGGCTGGTTTTTTTTGAATCCGTTTAAATATGAAACAAAGATATGCAAATCTTTCCGGGATAACCGGTATTGCATACTTTTGGCTATGCAACCCAAACTTTGCGCAAGCGTTCCACGCCCATTTTATAAAGCTACAGTAAAATTGGCCAAACACCACAACAATCAACAACAATTGTTAATTACTTTGGTTAACATCGGTTTTTAGTTTTGTATTGAAATGTTATATTAGCGACCTGTCTAAATTTTCTACCAAATTTTTGATGTCTCAAGAAACCAACTATACCGAAGATAACATACGCTCGCTCGACTGGAAAGAGCATATCCGCATGCGTCCAGGAATGTATATCGGGAAGCTCGGCGACGGTTCTTCGCCTGACGACGGTATTTACATACTCCTTAAAGAAGTCATTGACAACTCCATAGACGAATACGTCATGGGAGCAGGTAAGACCATCGAAGTGTCCATACAAACCAACAGGGTGATAGTGCGCGATTATGGCCGTGGTATTCCTCTGGGCAAAGTAGTAGATGTAGTATCCAAAATGAATACCGGGGGCAAGTATGATTCATTGGCATTTAAAAAATCCGTAGGGTTGAACGGTGTTGGTACAAAGGCAGTTAATGCATTATCGTCATATTTCCGGGTCGAGTCAACACGCGATGGAAAGTCCGCTTCAGCCGAATTTCAACAAGGAAATTTGGTCAACCAGGATTTGCTGGACGACACATCCCGACGGAAGGGCACCAAAGTAGCGTTTGTGCCCGACGAACAGATTTTCAAAAACTACAAATTCCGTAACGAGTATGTAGAAAAGATGCTCAAAAACTATGTATATCTCAATCCGGGATTGACCATCATGTTTAACGGCGAAAAATTTTACAGTGAAAACGGATTGAAAGATTTGTTGCAAGAAAACATCAAAGAATCAGACACGGCATATCCCATCATCCATTTAAAAGGCAATGATATAGAGGTTGCCATAACGCACAGTAAATCACAGTATAGCGAAGAATATCACTCGTTTGTCAACGGACAGAATACCACGCAAGGCGGTACGCATCTTGCAGCATTCAGGGAAGCATTGGTAAAAACCATCCGTGAGTTTTACAACAAAAATTACGATGCTGCCGATGTGAGGAAATCCATCGTGGCGGCGGTGTCCATCAAGGTCATGGAGCCTGTTTTTGAGAGCCAGACCAAGACCAAACTCGGATCTACCGATATGGGTGGCAATTTGCCGACAGTACGTACATACGTCAATGATTTTTTAAAAACCCACCTTGACAATTACCTGCATAAAAACCCAGAAGCTGCCGATCAAATTCAACGGAAAATATTGCAAGCCGAGCGTGAACGCAAAGACCTTGCAGGAATCAGGAAACTGGCAAAAGACCGTGCTAAAAAAGCAAGTTTGCACAATAAAAAACTGCGTGATTGCCGTGTTCATTTAGGCGATTTGAAAAACGACCGCCGTCTGGAAACCACCTTGTTTATTACCGAAGGCGATTCGGCATCGGGAAGCATCACAAAGTCCCGCGATGTCAATACACAAGCGGTGTTCAGTCTGCGTGGCAAACCGCTTAATTCCTACGGAATGAGCAAAAAAATTGTGTACGAGAACGAGGAGTTCAACCTCCTGCAAGCAGCATTGAACATCGAAGAATCAATGGAAGACTTGCGGTACAACAACATCGTGATTGCAACCGATGCCGATGTGGACGGAATGCACATTCGTTTGCTGCTCATTACGTTTTTCCTGCAATTTTTTCCGGAAATCATCAAAGAAGGACATCTTTACATTTTGCAAACACCATTGTTCAGGGTACGCAACAAAAAAGAAACCATCTATTGCTATTCCGAGGAAGAACGGCGCAATGCCATAGAAAAGTTAAAACCAAAGCCGGAGATCACCCGATTTAAGGGACTTGGCGAAATCTCACCCGATGAATTCGTGAATTTTATTGGCGAAGATATGCGCCTCGACCCGGTGATGCTCGATAAAGAAATGCGAATAGAGAATTTGTTGGAGTTCTATATGGGGAAAAACACACCCGACCGACAGGACTTTATCATTAACAATCTGAAAGTAGAATTAGACATTATAGAAGAACAAATCCATGAGAACCAATAACTCTAAGGTCAAAAACATCATTATATCAACTTATTTTGTATTGATAGTGTTGGCCATCTTTTCGGCCTTCGTTTTCAGCTCATTTCGGTATCTGACCCCCGATCCCATCCTGACCTTTGTCTTGGTCATTTTGTTCTTCGTGCTGATATTCATCCTGGTACATCGGGTGTCAAAATACTTTGAATATGACAGTGACGGGGCAAAAGTAATCATCATCAACAGAGGGCTATTGCTATCAGATCATTTTAATTACAGGGAGCATATAGTCGAATTTGAAAAACAAGACCTTATAGCGTACAAGTTTAATAACTATCTAATAAACAAAACTTTATCTATCTATTTGAAAGATAAAAGAACGGGCAAGCGCAAGGAGACCTTCAACATTACCCTTGTTCCCAGAAAAAAACGAAAATACATCAGGCAGTCTTTAAACAAGATGGTCAAACAAAACCAGCAGAATACCGATAGCAAATGAGTTTGGAAAACGAAACACCGATCAACGATGACCACCAGCCACAAGAATCTTCCGGCGGCGAGACCATCACAAGGGTTTCCGGGATGTTCAAAGATTGGTTTTTGGACTATGCGTCCTATGTGATATTGGAGCGTGCCGTTCCCGCAATTGAGGATGGCTTTAAGCCAGTACAGCGACGTATCATGCAGTCTATGAAAGATTTAGATGACGGCCGTTACAACAAGGTAGCAAATATTGTGGGGCATACCATGCAGTACCACCCACATGGAGATGCCAGTATTGCCGATGCCATGGTGCAGATAGGCCAAAAAGATTTATTGATCGATACACAAGGTAACTGGGGAAATATCCTTACCGGGGATGGCGCTGCGGCTTCACGATACATCGAAGCCCGACTTTCAAAGTTTGCCCTCGATGTGGTGTACAATCCGAAAATCACCGAATGGCAGGCTTCTTATGACGGTCGACGCAAAGAACCTGTAAATCTTCCGGTCATGTTCCCGTTGCTACTGGCACAAGGCGGCGAAGGTATAGCCGTAGGCTTATCCACCAAGATATTGCCGCACAACTTTGTTGAACTAATTGAAGCATCGATCAAATATTTAAAAGGAAAGAAATTTACCCTTTTTCCCGATTTTCCTACAGCAGGGATTATTGATGTAACCGATTATAAAGACGGCATGCGCGGCGGAAAAATTCGTGTGCGCGCCAAAATATCGCAGTTGGACAAAAGCACCTTGGTTATTACAGAAATACCGTTTGGGACCAACACAACGTCACTTATCGATTCAATTTTAAAAGCGAACGAAAAAGGGAAAATCAAGATCAGAAAAATAGATGACAACACTGCATCCGAAGTTGAAATTTTAGTGCATTTGCCCTCGGGAATATCTCCAGACAAAACCATTGATGCTTTGTACGCATTTACGGCTTGCGAAAATTCAATTTCGCCGTTGGGTTGCATCATCGAAGACAACAAACCACTCTTTATAGGAGTTACCGAAATGCTTCAGCGCTCAACCGACAGAACAGTCGAATTGTTGAAAAGCGACCTCGAAATCAAGCTCGACGAACTCGAAGGACAATGGCATTTTGCATCCTTGGAACGCATTTTTATTGAAAACCGCATTTACCGCGATATTGAAGAAGAAGAAACTTGGGAAGGCGTTATAAAAGCCATTGACAAAGGTTTGCAGCCGCACATCAAGCATTTAAAACGTGCCGTAACAGAAGATGATATTGTGCGCCTTACGGAAATTCGCATCAAGCGAATTTCAAAATTTGACATAGATAAAGCACAGCAAAAAATAGATGCGCTCGAAGACCAGATTGCACAGGTAAAACATGACCTTGAACACCTTACTGACTATGCAATTACTTATTTTACAAGGTTAAAGGACGAGTACGGCAAAGGTAGAGAGCGCAAGACGGAAATCCGTTTGTTTGATGATGTCGATGCCACAAAAGTAGTGATGCGCAACACCAAATTGTATGTCAATAGGGCAGAAGGCTTTGTGGGGACATCGCTCAAAAAAGACGAATATGTTTGCGATTGCAGCGATATAGACGATGTGATTGTTTTTACGCGTGAAGGAAAAATGATGGTCACAAAAGTAGATGCAAAAACCTTTGTGGGCAAAGACATTATCAATGTAGAAGTATTTGATAAAAAAGACCAACGCACCATTTACAATATGATTTATCGCGACGGTACCAAAGGAGCGTCATACATCAAGCGTTTTGCCGTTACGGGCATAACGCGCGACAGAGAGTACGATTTGACCAATGGAAGTAAAGGATCGGAAGTACTGTATTTTTCTGCCAATCCCAATGGCGAAGCCGAAGTAGTAACAGTATTGTTGCGCCAAGTAGGAAGTATCAAAAAGTTAAAATGGGATATGGATTTTGCCGATATAATGATAAAGGGCCGAAATTCAAAAGGAAATCTCGTTACCAAATATTCGGTCAAAAAAATAGAGCTGAAAGAAAAAGGCATATCAACCTTAAAACCACGCAAAATTTGGTTCGACGATGCCGTTCAACGTTTGAATGCTGATGGCAGGGGCGAATTGATAGGCGAGTTTAGAGGCGAAGACAGATTGCTGGTCATCACACAATCTGGAACAGTAAAAACCATTTTACCAGAATTGACCACACATTTTGATGACGATATGATAGTGCTTGAAAAATGGCTGCCCAAAAAACCAATTTCTGCAATATATTATGACGGCGAAAAAGAACGTTACTTTGTAAAACGCTTTTTGATCGAAAACGAAAACAAGGAAGAAGTATTTATCTCTGAGCATGAAAAATCGCATTTAGAAGTTGTTTCAACTGATTGGAAACCAATGGCAGAAGTGGTATTTGCGAAAGAACGAGGCAAAGATCCAAAAGACCCCATACAAGTTAATTTGGAAGAATTTATAGCCATAAAAGGTATCAAGGCACTCGGAAATCAATTGACGACAGAAAAACTAAAGCAGGTAAACTTGTTGGAGCCAATACCATATGAAGCACCCGAAGAAATCCATGCAGAAGAACTGGAAGTTGTTGATGAAGAAACGGTTGAAACTGAAAACGACGGAAGTTATACAGAAGTAGTCCCCAAAAAACCTCTTAATACCGATGTTAAAATGGAAATAACCAATTTAACAAACCCAGCCGAAAACGATTTTGATACCGACCTGGATGAAAACGGGCAGATTAAATTGTTTTAAGAAAAACTTTCAGTTCATCGGGTTCGGGAAGTGGATAGAATTTGATAGCCTCAAAGTTGTCGATACTTTCGGTAATTGCCAATGAGCCTACATAATCGGGAGATATGTGAAAGCTTAATGCGTTAAGGGTCTTAAAATCAGATAATAATGATGATGGAACAATGTGTAGTCCTTCGGTTACGGGTATTTTGCACAAATTGTCATCAATACCTTTGCCGGTAGCTTTTACGATGGCTTCTTTTCGTGTCCAGAGTTTATAAAATGTGTAATGTTTATCAGTGCTGTTGGCAAGGGTATCAATTTCAGCGTCACTAAAGACCGTTGGTAGAATTTCTTCAAAATCAAAATTGGTGTTAATAAACTCTACATCAACACCTAAATCGCAATTGCCAAGCGCTATGAGAGCATAATCGCCTGCATGTGCCACATTAAAAAAAACCGATGGGTGTGATGGTAAGTATGGTTTTTTGTTGTCGTGTGTTTCAAAAGTGATTTTTGAAATTTCCGATCCTGTTTCAACGGCCAGTACATATTTGAGCATACTACGGCAAATGATAAATCTGTTTCTGTCTTTTATATGCCTGTATCTTTCTGCTCTTTTTACTTCAGCAGGGATTAAAATTTTGGTTAAAAGATATGCAATACCATGATATTTAGGCAGTTCAATTTTGAATAGCTTTAGCTTCGTTTTATAGGTTTCTTTTTTCGACGTATCAAAAAAATCAATTTCGAGTGTTTTGCACAGCAGCTTGCTTTCAGAACTATTCATTTTCTTTATCCAAGAGACTTTGAAGTATTTTGGCGCATTCTTCAACAGCTGGAGAAATCAGCAGTTCAGAATGGTTGCCGGGCATCAAATGTTTGCGGACGCCTCCCAAAGCTGCTCTTTTCCATCCCAAGGTGTCATAATCATGGGCAAAATAGATGTCTTCGCTAGACCTGAACAAATCGACCTGTATATCCTGTGGTACAAGATTGTAGCGCCTGTAGGCCAATTCGAGCATATCGTCAATTTTTGGCGAGCGGTTGAATTGCATCTCAAACTGTTTTTCCCTCCCATGTTTTAATCGTAAACCGAATCCTTCAAACTTCAATTTCAACAATTCCTTTCTTCGCTTGAAATTTTTGGAACTGCTGAACATGTCAAAGCCCATGTAAAATAACTGGCATATATTATATAGCTTTGCAGTCATTTTTTTCTTAAATGGGTTGGAGTGGAAGTAATGAGGATAAACATAAGAATCCAAAAGGGCAATGATTTTTGCCTCTTTTCCTTCAGCTTTAAGTTGTTTTACCATTTCAAAAGCGACAATACCTCCAAAAGAAAAACCACCCAACAAATAAGGTCCGTTTGGATTGACGGTCTTGATTTCAGAAATATAATGCGCAGCCATATCTTCTATGGTGTCAAGCGGCTCAATATCACCGCTTAAGCCTTTGGCTTGCAATCCATACACAGGTTGGTCGTTATCGAGATTGTCTGCTAAATTCTTAAATAGAAGCACATTATGGTCAGCTCCATGTATAATGAAAAGTGGGATTTTGGTTCCTTTGGGTTGCAATGGTACCAATGAATCCCAAGAAATGATATTCTTGTCGAGATAAGCAGCCAATTTTTCAATGGTTGGATGTTCCAGCAACGAGGCGAGCGGCAGCCTGTTTCCGGTTTGTTTCTCTATTTGCGTCATCACTTTTACAGCGATGAGCGAATGGCCGCCCAATTCGAAAAAGTCACTTTGGATATCAATTTTGTCAATTCCCAAACAGTCTTGCCAAATGGCCGCTATGAGTTGTTCAGATGCGGTACGGGCTTCATTAAACTCTTGTTTTGAGCCAATTGCCGATAAGGAATTTGCCAATGTTTTACGGTCTATTTTTCCGTTTAAAGTGGTTGGAAATTCATTAATAGGGATAATTTCATTGGGAACCATGTGCATGGGCAATCGCTCCTTTAAATAGCTTTTCCATGTCGATTCAGAATTTTTGAATGCGGTCGCATTACTGATGGTTGCAAATGCTTTTAGCTGGTCATTATGAACCAAAACCACAGCAGAGGCAATGCCGTCAATACTGCCTACGGCTTCTTCAATTTCGCCGAGTTCGATGCGGTGTCCGCGTATTTTTACTTGATCGTCAACTCTGCCCAAACACTGTATTTCACCCGACTTCAGCAATTGTCCCAAATCGCCAGTACGGTATATTTTGTTGCCCGATGATGTATTGAATGTGTCGGCAAGAAATTTTTCATTGGTCAATTCGGGGCGTTTCCAATAACCTTGTGCCACGCCGTCACCACCAATGACAATTTCACCTACTTGCCCGGGAGGCATTAAACGACCTTGTTCATTTAATATGTAAACTTGAGTGTTGGCTATGGGTTTACCTATGGTGAGCAATTCGTCGTCCATCAAAATTTGCTTGGTAGTTGACCAAACCGTGGTTTCGGTTGGGCCGTACATGTTCCAAAGTTCATCAACTTTTGCCAATAGTTTTTTTGCCAAAGACATTGGTAGTTGTTCGCCACCACACAACGCTTTGATAGGTAGTCTGTTGTCCCATCCGGTATCAAACAGCATTTGCCACGTGGTAGGCGTGGCCTGCAACATGGTTATGGATTCGTCTTTTACATATTCGAGCAATAATCGGCCGTCTTTTGCAATTTCTTCATTTGCAATAATCAAAGTTGCACCACTCAAAAGTGGTATGTAAAGTTCAAGTCCGGCTATGTCAAAAGAAATCGTGGTAATTGATAAAAGCCTGTCATTTTCTTTTATGCCAGGTTCTTTTATCATGCTGTAAAGAAAGTTTACCAAATTTTTGTGAGTGATCGGCACACCTTTGGGTTTTCCGGTAGAACCGGAAGTGTACAGGATGTATGCAATCTGGTTGTTATTGACTTTTATATCAATGGGATGCTTTGGGTATTGTTTAAGATGCTGTGATAAATCTTCAATATATAATGTTTGTGAATTACCCAATGCACCGGTAAAATCTTTTGAGGTTATCAAAAGTTGCGCTCCTGAATCTTCTACCATCAGTTCCAACCTGCTTTTGGGATAGGTTGGGTCCAATGGGAGGTAAGCAGCGCCACAGCGCATAATGGCCATTAGTGTGATAACAAGTTCTGATGACCTTGGCAATGCAACACCCACAATATGATCGGGCGCAACGCCTTTTTCAATAAGCAAATGCGAAAGTTGGTTTGCTTTTTGGTCAAAATCTTCATAGGAAATTTCGTCTTTGCCAAATTTAACAGCCGTTTTTTGCTTATAATTTTGCGATGCAATTGAAATCAATTCATGCAATGGTAACTGCGGATAGTCCACTTTGGTATTGTTCAACGCAACATACGCAGCATCATCGGTTTTTATGGTTTCGGAAATTTTGATATCGGGATTGGCCACCACATTGGCAATGATGCTTTCCCAAGACGCCATCATTTCACGAATGGTTTCGGGCTTGAACAAGTTGGAATTGTACTGCCACTCCAAAACGAGGCTTTCGGACGAACCTGTTGCGTTCATGAAAATTTCGAAGGTTTCAAAAGCCCTTGGGTTACTTTTAAGTTCATAGTCCAATCCCGAAAACGACACTGCAGAAGTCATGCCCATGTCTATATTGAAAGAAACCGGAACCAATGGTACCCTTGAAGGGTCTCTGGCGATGTTTAACTTTTGGAGCAGTTCGCCAAAACTCAATTTCTGATGGTCATAAGCATCAAAGAGTTGTGTGTTACGCTGTTTTAAATAGTTGATGAAACTGGTGTTTGGGTCAATTTTGCTTCGAAGGGGCAACAAATTTACGCAATGTCCAATCATTTGGGTTTTGCCACTTGCGGCTTGGTCGGCAGAAGGCAAGCCCAAAACAATGTCGTTTTGGTTGGTCTGTGCATACAAAAACAGCTCAAAAGACGATAAGAGCGTGGTAACCAAACTGCATCCTGCCTTGATACCGGTTTTTTTTAGGGCATCCAGAAGTGATTTGTCCATTTGGAAATCCAATCGTTCACTTTTGAAGGTCCTGATTTTTGGTCTTGGAAAATCTGTGGGCAGGGTCAGTTGCGGCACATTGCCTTTATACTGGTCGAGCCAGAATTTCACATTGTCACGGTACTCCTCACTGGACAAATAGATTTGCTGTTCATCGGCATAAGCACAATAACTTTCTGGCTTGGGCAGGTTGTGTTGCGTATTCAGAACACTTGCAGAATAGAGGCTTCCCAATTCTTCGAGCATGATGCCTATGGACCAACCATCGCATATAATATGGTGCGCCGTGAGTATCAAATGGTGTTCTGTTTCCGATGATTTAATCAGGCCGACCTTAAATAACGGTCCTTTTACCAAATCAAAAATATAATTGGCATCATCGTTAAGGTATGTTTTTATGGCCGTATTTTTTTCGGCTTCACCCAATGTTGATATATCCAGCTGGTTAATCTGAATCTGGATACTCTTAAAAATGGTCATAAAACGGCCATCGGTACTGAAAACCGAGCGCAATGCTTCATGGCGGTCCACAACGGTTTGGATAGCATCCAAAAGTGCTTTTTTATTCAAATCGCCGCGCAAGGTTAGTGTAACGGACTCATTGTAAGCTCTGTTGGCATCTATATCGCCCAATTTACAGGCAATCCATATTTCCGCTTGAGGTTGTGTTGTGTAGCCTATGCGCTGTATGGCCGGTCCTGCAAACGGGTCGAAAGTGGTTTTGTTTTCAGAGACGATGGATGGTTCTTTCATCGGTAAATAAAACGGTTAATACTGATTAATAATGGTTGTAAGGATTGATATAAAGACTATTTTAATTCTAATTTTTGAAATGCGCCTTCATTTTTTTCATCTGGTACAAACCAAGCGGGATTTCCTGACTCATCCATTCCCAATCGAGCTCCCGGTTTTGGCGGATGGTTCAGGTCATCAGAGGATTTAATATCTGGATTATTTGAAGGTCCTATCTGGTTTGTTTGAAGAATCCCTGTGTCAATAAGTTTTTCGGTACTTTCAATCATGCATTTAATGATGAAATCAACTTCTTCCTCTTTGTAAGCTTCGGTCATAAAGCATGGGAAACCATCCCAGATATGCACGCCTTTCAATCGCATCAGTACAAAAATCAATTCGGCATAAGGAATTTCTTCAAGGAAGGTCAATCGCCACAACGATTTGTAATAATTGATTTCAAGAGGCAGGTTTTTTGATTTGAAATATGTGTTGAGCTCATTGGCCAAGCGTTCTGTCATGTTTGACAGGTTTTCTTGTAGTTTTGGACCGCTTTCCTTTAAGTGCAATAAAGATGCTTTTGCACTAGCCAATGCCAAAGGATGACGGACAAAGGTTCCTGCAAAATAGGTCACGCCCACTTCAGGGAAAGAATCATCGCCAAACTGCCAGTGGCCGCCATCGAGCGCATCCATGAATTTTGTTTTTCCAGCTATGGCGCCTATGGACAAGCCACCACCGATAACTTTGCCGTAGGTAGCAATATCAGCCTTTATGCCATAGATACCCTGCATACCTTGAGGGTGCATACGGAAACCGGTGATGATTTCGTCAAAAATGAGTGCGGTATTGGACTGTTCTGTAATTTTGCGAACTTCTTTCACAAAATCCAAAGGACGGAATTCCGGTCTTCTACTTTGTACTGGCTCTACAAGGACCGCAGCCAACTCGTGTGCTCTTTCCCTGATGATTTGTAAGCTTTCTTCGGTGCCATAATCCAAAATCAACATATTCTGGACCGATCCGGGCATAATGCCGGGAGCTGCAGGGAACGTTTTTTTGACTTTTGAACCTCTTACCAAAACCTCATCGATGATACCGTGATACGAACGTGAAAACGCCACAATCAAAGACTTTCCTGTTACGGTTCTGGCAATACGCATGGCGCCCAAAATGGCTTCAGAACCCGTGTTGCAAAGGGCGGAGCGGTCGTGTTGGGTGAGTTCGCAAAGCAATTCACAGACTTCGCCGGCCAATGGGTGTTGTGGGCCAACTTCATAACCAAGTTCCACTTGCTCGTGCAACGCTTTTTTAATGAATTCTGGCTGATGGCCAAACAGGCAGGAACCGAAACCATTCAATGCATCGATGTATTGGTTGCCGTCCAAATCCCATAATTTGTTACCGTCCGATTTTCCGATAACCAAAGGATATACCATCTCTTTGGTTAAAGGTTTGAAGCCCGAAACCACCCTTGGGTCAGACATATGCGCACGGTGCTTTTGGGTATAGGATTTGCTTCCGGCTGTTTTTTTGTTGTATTCCGCAGCCAATTCCTTGATGAAAGCGTTCTGTTGTTCGTTAAGCTCCGTTACTTGTTTTTCTATTTTAGGGGAAGCGCCAAAAGGTTTTTTATGTTCTTTTTTTTCATCTTCGGTAAGCACATCGGAAGTTGAAGTGGTATTCTGTACCGTTTTTGTATCATTTTTGGGCATTGGTGCTGGAGCTTGCTGAACCGTTACCGGCGCAGGAGCAGCGACAGGGTTGAAGCCTTGTAGCAATTCCATTTGCTTGCCCAAAATTTGCAATTGCTGGGCAATAAGTCCCATGGCAGATGTTGTATCGCCGTAAGTAACATTGCTGGTCATCTGTACAGGAGCGGGCGACATTGTTGGAGCACTGTGCTGAATTGGAGCACTTGCCTGGATTGGAGCACTTACAGTAGGTTGGGCTGCAGTTACGGGTTCTGGAGCGAAACGGTCTGCTGGTAGGTTGGCGTCCAAATGGGCGGCCAATAGGTTGGGCGTACCAAATTCTGCATTCAACTGTCGGAAAGTAATCGGCGTATCAAATTCATTTTTGCAGGTGATGGCCATTTGGGTCAACACAAGGGAATCAAGACCAAGTTCCAAAAAGTTGTTATCATAATCGGAACTGCTCAATTCCGTTCCTGAGGTATTTAAAACGATTTCAGAGATTTTTTCGAGAATCGCGGCTTTTCTGTTAGGTTGCATTGTGTTCATTTGTGTTTGTATAGGATAAGTGTTTGTGTCTGTATTTAAATTTGAATCTAATGACTGTATTGGTGTTTCTATGTGCGCAAAGGTTTCTGTGTGTGGTGGTTCTGCCCAACATAGTTTACGGTCAAAAACATAGGAAGGTAACCAAACTTTATGTCTGGTTTGTCCTTTATAGAAAGCTTGCCAATCGGGTTCTATTCCTTTGAGCCAAAGTTGACCAAGAGCCGATAAGACCGTGTGATAGGCGTTTTCGGAGTCATCGGGAATGACCAAGCTCGATATGGCGCTAGCTGATTTTGAGTTCTTTTTCTGTTGCGACAAAGTGGTCAGTGCACGACCAGGACCTACTTCCAATAAAACGATGTCTTCTTGGTCCAATGCCGTGTCCATTGCATTTGAAAAACGGACGGTGGCACGTAAGTGATTGGTCCAATAATTGGGGTCAGTAGCTTCTGAATCGGTCAGCCAATCGCCAGTCACTGTAGAAATGATTGGGATTCTGGGGATGTTCAAAGTCACTTTTTGGACCTCGTTATTGAAAATGCCCAAAACGGGATCCATCATCGTGGAATGAAATGCATGGCTCGTAAGGAGCAGTCGGTTCGGGATTTCTTTTTCATCCAATACTTTTGTAAAGGCTTCAATTGCTGCATCTTTGCCGGAAACCACACAAAGTTGATCAGAATTTACAGCAGCAACTGACAGGTTTTCAGGCAATATTTCGGATAAATGTTCATAAGAAGTCCTCACGGATAGCATACTGCCTCCTGGAAGGTCGCTTACCAATTTTCCGCGTACGGCCACCAAGGACAGTGCGTCTTTCAACGAAAATACACCTGACAAATGTGCCGCGACAAATTCGCCGATACTGTGTCCGCAAAGCATGGTAGGTTGGATGCCCCAACTCATCCATAGTTGCGATAGTGCATATTCCACGACAAACAAGGCTGGTTGCGTATATTGTGTGTCTTTTAATTTTTCTTCCGCCTCCTGCGAATGGGTTTCGGGATAAATTATAGAAAGGATATCAATATCAAATCCGGTTTTCAAAATATCGGCACATTGGTCAACTGCTTTTCTGAAAACGTCCTCATGGTCGTATAGGGCACGCCCCATTTGAAGATATTGCGCTCCTTGTCCCGGAAACAAAAAGGCAAGGTTGCTCGGAACGACTTTTAAATCTGAAGATTTAATGGTAGTCGCATTATTGGATAATAATTGTTCGTAGGCATTTACTGCATCGGTAGCCAAAACAAAACTACGCTTTCTGAACGTGTCTCTGGTAGCAGTAAGTGAATGTGCAACATCTGCCAAATCAATAGCTTCCGAAGATTTTATAAATTGTCCCAATGCTGATTGATATCCATCAAGACTGTTTTTTGATTTTGCCGACCAAGTGAGAAGTTGCAAAGGTTTGCCAGGGCTGGAAACAACTTTCGGATTTTCATATTCTTCGACGATTATGTGCACATTGGTACCGCCCACACCAAAGGAACTGACTCCTGCACGACGTTTTCCCTCACAGTCCCAATCTTTTAACGTACTGTTCACATAGAACGGACTGTTCTCAAAATCGATGGCAGGATTGGGGTTTTCATATCCCAAAGACGCCGGGATTTTTTTGTTTTTTAAAGCTAATACTGTTTTTATAACACCGGCAACGCCTGCTGCTGCTGTGAGGTGCCCCATATTGCTTTTGATGGATCCAATGGCGCAATATCCCTTTTTTTGTTGAGGACCGAATGCCAAATTCAAACCCTCAAATTCAATTGGGTCTCCCACGGGAGTTGCCGTTCCGTGCGTTTCAACATACGAGATTTCCGATGGGTCGATCTGTGCGTCGCGTAATGCGCTGACAATGGCTCCTGCTTCGCCTTCGGTACTTGGTGCCGTGAAACTGCCCTTGTTGCCGCCATCGTTATTGATGCCCACTCCTTTGATTACGCCATATATGGTATCGCCGTCTTTTTCGGCATCTTCCAAACGTTTTAATAAGATGGCACCAGCGCCGTCGCTGAAAACAGTTCCTTTTCCGTTGGCATCAAATGAGCGGCAATGACCATCTGGACTCAACATGGAACCTTCCTGGTACAAATGCCCGCTGTTGATGGGAGAGGTCACACTGGATCCGCCTGCCAAGGCTACATCGCAATGGTTGTTTCTGACCGCATCTACCGCAACTGCAATGGCGAGCAAAGAGGTTGAGCATGCAGAATGGACGCTAACGGCGGGTCCTTTCAGGTTCAATTGGTAGGATGTTTTTGATCCTATATAATCTTTTTCGTTTAAGGTATTGATTTGCAACATCCCAATCAGATCGACCAGCTCTTTATTGGGAAGTACGTTATTCATAAAATAGGTGTTTGTACCTGTTCCTGCATAAACGCCAATTCTCCCTTTGTAATGTTTTGGCAAGTGTCCTGTTTGTTCGAGGGTTTCCCAAGCAATCTCCAAAAACAGACGATGCTGTGGGTCCATGGCTTCGGCCCATTTTGGGTTAATGCCAAAAAACAACGGGTCAAATTCTTTTGCCGAAGGCACAACGCCTCGGGCCGCAACATATAATGGGTCTTTTCGGAGTTTTTCGGGGATGGATTGGTCGAGTTCTTCAGGAGTGAAAAATGTAATGGTTTCTTTTCCGTTTTCCAGTACATCCCAAAGTTCGGCAATGGTCAAAGCACCCGGAAATCTTCCGGACATACCGATAATGGCCACATCTTTAGTGGTTTTGCTTTCCATTGGTCTGGAATAGTCTGCCAAAGATTCGCTTTTTTCCATCGTTTTCAGATAATCTGAAAGTCCTGCAATGGTTGGGAATTGGTAAATTTTGGTTACGGGAATTTTCAGGTTGAAGCGTTTCCGCAGTTGGGTTATCATTTTTTGTGTGAGGAGCGAGGTGCCGCCCATGTCAAAAAAATTGTCGTCGATGCCAATAGCAGGAATTTGAAGTAATTCGCTCCAAACAGACGCTATATTTTTTTCGAGCTCGGTTCGAGGTTTTCTCAATAACGGTGCCGATTCTGGTCTGACATATTCTGGGGCAGGCAGCTTTTTCTTATCAATTTTTCCATTGGTTGTGATCGGGAATTCCTTGACCCACATAAAAAATGAAGGAATCATATAATCCGGGAGGATTTCTTCGAGTTGTGCTTTTATGGCATTCGTATCCTGCTCGGAGACTTCGGATTGCAAATAGGCGACCAACCTGGGTTCGCCTCCAAGAAAGTTACTGACTATTACTGCATTTTTCTTAATGGTGGGAAAAGAATCAAGAACGGTTTCAATTTCTCCAAGTTCTATACGATGCCCCCTCACTTTGACCTGATGGTCTTTGCGTCCGAGGCATTGGATTTGTCCGTTTGGCAAAAGCTTCCCCAAATCGCCTGATAGGTACATTTTGCCATGGGTTTGTGGATCATCGACAAAACGTTCGGTGTTCAGTTCCGGCCTGTTCAAGTAGCCGAGCGATACACCATCACCACCGATGACTATTTCGCCAACCTCACCATCTGCCACAGCATTACCGTTGTCATCCAACATGTAAATATTGACGTTGGCAACTGGTTTGCCCACGGTAATGGGGTCATCCGATTTTAAAATTTTGGTCAATATGGCACAAACAGTGGTTTCCGTTGGGCCATAGATATTCCACAATTCACTACATAGGTCGATAAGTTTGTGCGCCAAGCTCATTGGGACGGGTTCCCCTCCGATCAGCGCTTTAAGATTCAGTGGTTTTGACCAATCGGAATCTAAAAGTATCTGCCAGATACTGGGTGTGCCCCACATCATGGTAATGTTCTCTTTTTGGGCTATTTCCAGTAGTAATTGCCCATCAAGACGTGTGTCTTCGTCTACAAGTACCACACAAGCACCGTGCAATAGTGGGAGGTAAGTTTCCATGACCATCGCATCGAATGAGATTGTGGTAACGGCAAAAATTTTATCGTCCTTGGTAATTCCGGGTTCTTTGCCCATGGAATACACAAGGTTGACAGTGTTGGCGTGCGATACTTGAACGCCTTTTGGTTGCCCTGTGGAACCTGAAGTATAGATAATGTAGGCTGCCGATCCAGGTTCAACCTTTTGGGTAAGGGGTACCGAAGGCAAAGTGGCAGATTCTGCCAAAACAGTTTCTATAAAAATGTTTTTTGAAGCGTCCGGGAGCCTGTTTTTTGAAGTGTAGCAAATCAGAAAGCTTGCTTCGGCATCATCGGCTATCATTTCCAATCGCTTTTGCGGATAGCCCGTATCGATGGGCACATACGAAGCACCGCACTGAAGAATGGCAAACATGGCCACAATCAGTTCGGGTGTCCTGTCCAGTGACAATGCAACAATTTGGTTAGGTCGCACGCCTTTTTCCCATAAATAATGGGCCATTTGGTTGATGCGCTCCTGCAATTCGCTGTATGTGATTTTTTTATCTTCAAATTGAAGTGCAATGGCTTGCGGACGTGCAATGGCTTGTTGCTCCAAAAGTTCGTGGAGCGTCGATTTAGGATATTCGAGTACCGGGCCTTGTATGGAATAAGTAGGTTTCATCTTTGTTGGTTTTTAGGCGCTACATTACATAGAATCTTCTTGTGCGTTATGATATTAAGAATCTGATAAAATCTGATTCTTGATGATAAGCTTTTAATATTCAACAATATTAAAAATATTTTCAAAATTACATTTAACTTGGTACAAAACTAGCTGTTTTTAATTGCTATCAGCTTGATATTGTTTTGAGTGAGGGAGGATTAATTTCAAGGACAATAATAGTGTATATTCCGTCACGAGCCAAGATTTCGCCTATATTTTGCATTAAAATCCGATGAATTGCATTTATGTCTTTGGATGGTCGATCTGATTTGAGAGAAATTTCGGAAAATAACCAAAATTGGATTTAATTAGTTACTTTTGCTTGTTTTTTAAAAATTTTTATAACCTATTAATCAGAACAATACAATGAAAGATTTTATTAAAAAGTATGATATCTGGGTATTTTTGGTGCTTGCCCCGCTGTTTAATTTTATCATGACCTATATGAACAATAAAGGAATCATTTATGGTTTTGTTTATTCCCACGGTCGTTTTTATTTGCTTTTGGGCTTATTGGTGTTTATCGTAATGATATCCAAAGGGGTACAGGGTGTCAAAGATGTTTTTAAACCGATGACCAAATGGAAGATTAACCCGCTTTGGTATGTATTCGCTTTGACATTTTCTTTGTCGTTGGCCGCTTTTGTCCTTTTGCTCAAAAGTTATTATTATAATATTGAATATGCATCGCTTTTGATATTTGATTTTCCTCCTTTGAAAAACAGTTTTTTCTTGTTGACATGGGCTTTTATGGGTGAAGTTGTTTGGGTGAGTTATGCCATTCGCGAACTGTCCAAGACATTTAAACCATTTATTGCGAGCCAGATTGTTGGTTTTGTCTGGGCTTTGTGGTGGGTGCCTTCTATCATTATCAACGAAGGCGTGATTTTTGACCTGCCAATCTGGCCAACTTTCTTGATCATGATGGGAGCTGCAGGAATGTGTGCCGTGGTTTACGCTCAGACAAAGAGCGGTGTTTGCGTTTGGGTGTTGCAGTGGATGTTAAATATGTCGTTACTTATTTTGCCCGTGGCACCAACAACTGGCGGTGTCCCTACCTATGAAGTTTTTACTGCTGTTTATTTTGTGGTGATGTTGGTGTTTATGTATTTCTTGAACCCAATCAAAACAATGAAAGTTGCAGAAAGTGTTTAATGGCTTGAACGCGTCGGTGTCCACCAGCGAAGTGTTTAAATTATGATTTTAGGTTTTTTTTTCAGGTTTAGAACGGGGTGATTGTAAAATCGTGTGGTTAGGTTTGAAATTTTTTTGGGATTTTGAGCATCATCCCATATGAAATAAAAATTGCAGATAAGTTGTTCGTCAATAATTTAAAATGATTTTGAAAAACAATGGCTAAAAACCCTTTGTTCAGTTTGCAGCGCCAATAAAACCCATCAAAGCTAAATCATCCAAGGGTTTATATGATAAATGCCAAACGTCAAATCCTGCGTTTTTGAAAAGAAGTTCGTAGTTGTGAGAAAAAGAGCGTTCGTAACCATATGGCTGTGATCCGTTATTTTTTGCGAAATCATGTTCTATACCTTTGGGTTCTATGGCAATGAATATGGTTTTTCCGAGGGTGTTGGCGTAATTAAAAAAAGCTTGTAGCCGCTTTTCGGTAAAATATTCGAGAACGCCCCTTGAGGTGACGAAAATCGTATTTGATGTCCCGTGTTCTTTAACCCAGTCAAAACCGTCTGTAGCTACAAATTCCATTTTTGGGTTGTTTTTGTATTTTTTTGAGTTTATATCAATCTGTGCAGGGCTTAAATCTATGCCTATGAAATGAGTCACTTTGGGGAATTTTGAACAGAGATATTCGAGAACTCTTCCGTTTCCTGTTCCAATTTCAACAAGTGTTGTATATTGTATAGGTGTATTGAAAAGATTTTTTTCGAGTTCATCAAATATGAATGCGCAGTTGGGCAAGAACTCTTTTTCGAAGGAACTTTCTGTTTCCTGAAAAAAAACCGACCCTTTGTTGGACCAATATTTTTTGTGGAGTTCTTCGAGATTGTTATAATCTTGATTTTTCTCCAATTTTTTCAATATTGCGCCCCGCATCAAACGTTCAGAAATACTCATGGTGTTGCTGTTGTTGACAATCGTAAGACCTTCCTCGGCGAGTTGCTTTGCTTTTTCTGGTTTCAGGAACACGAGTAGGTTCCCTACTGTTGCTATACAAAGTTTGTAAACAGCTTTTTTAAATTTACTTTTCATAGGCATCAACTTTTATAGCAACGCCTTTCTCTACGCGTTTCTTTTTGTTTTGCGGCTGAATGGCCAAACTGTACTCAAAAGTATAAGAATCTGCGGAGGTTGATAAAATTTTCATATGTATGGCTTTTTCTTCACTTTTATTTTTGGGATGCAGTTTTTTCATTACAAATTCGCAGTCGTTAATCCAACGGATACTTGCCGAATCGACCTTGTTTTCATAATAATCGATGTTCAGGGTATCCGTACGCACGAACTTTCCGGTTTTTTCAATCCCGTCTATTACATATGTGAATGTGAATGTTCCGGTCTTAAAATCAGAACAATGGCGTTCAGTTTCATAACAGCTGGTTAACAGAAAAAATAAAAAAAGCGAAAATATAAATCTCATTTTTTTGGTGTTGCTACACAAATGTAACAAAAGTATAAGAGCCTGATATGTTTATATGAAAAATTTTTTGTCCGGGATTTTTAATGAAATGATATTTTGTAACCCATTCATAATTAAGAGCCATGAGCCAAAATGGATGAGGTGAGCAAAAAAGTGAAGGATGCTGTCAAAAATACGGAATGACAAAAAAAACCAAACAAGCTCTAAAACTAATTTTCAAAACTTTTAAAAGTTCCGTCGCTGTAAAAAATGACAATGCGCTCAATAGATTTGCCGGCGGTGGGTTTGATGTTCAATTCTTTTATCGGTGAAGTTTCAGATATGGATAGGATAGAAGGCGGGTGATCCGTTTCGGTTTTTGGTACTGACGGAAAATCGCCTTTGCCATTGAGCAACCAATACAATTCCACCTCGGGAAATATGGTAAGCACTTTCAAGACAAAATCCAAGCTTGGCTTATTTCTCCCAGATAAAATATGTGAAATGCTCGAACGCTGAACACCTATTTTTTCAGCAAAATCCGAAGCCGTTTCGCCGTAAAAATCTATGACTTTTTGAAGCCGTTTTGCAAAATCCACACTGTTTACCATTGTAAATTACATTTGGTAGGGTTATAACGTTACAAATGTAACAAATAGTATTCAAAAAATGATGAAAAACACACGAAACACGTAAAAAACAATAAATAAAAACTTCATATAAATAACATTATGATACTGAAATAAAGTATTTTAATTAGTAAAAATAAAATAATAATTTTTAGAAAGTAAAGATCGGCCGTTTTCACTGATATTTTGTTTACAACTGTATGCGTGTTTCAGTAATTTATATCCAAAAACTTGTTTACAAATGTAAATTTGTAATTGTTTACCTTTGTAATTCATCTGTTTTAAATGTTATCAAAAACACTTCAATCATTAGTCGAAAAATATAAAGAACATCATCTTTATCATCGGTATATTTGTGGCAAGCATATCCAACCGTTGTTGGAAAAACACGGCAAGTATTTTGACATTAAAATCATCGGGACCTCTGTTTTGGGTCAACCGATTCATGTTATTAAAATTGGTTCGGGTAATACAAAAATTTTAATGTGGTCGCAAATGCACGGCAACGAAAGTACCACGACCAAAGCCGTTTTTGACCTGTGCAATATTTTTGCTGATCCTTATGGTCATGTTGGAGGTAGCATTGTGCAGCATATATTGAAACAATGCAGTATTGCCATTATCCCAATACTTAATCCCGATGGAGCTGAAGCCTACACGCGATTAAATGCCAATATGGTTGATCTAAATCGCGACAATCAAAGTCTTACACAGCCAGAAAGCAAGATCTTAAGACAGTTTTTTGACGATTTCAAGCCCGATTTTTGCTTTAACCTGCATGGACAGCGCACTATTTTTAGCGCTGGAAACACCAATAATCCGGCAACGGTATCGTTTCTTGCTCCCGCACAGGATGAATTGTGCACAGTTACTCAAACCCGCAAAAAAGCTATGGAAATCATTGTTGCGATGGATAACAATCTTCAATTGCAAATCCCAAATCAGGTTGGGACTTATGATGATGCGTTCAATATCAATTGTGTGGGAGATACGTTCCAAAGTTTGAATGTGCCTACAATTCTTTTTGAGGCTGGCCATTATCAAAAAGATTACGAGCGGGAAAAGGTTCGTGGCTATATGGCGCAATCAATGCTTGTGGCAATTCATTATATAGCTGTTAACGAGGTAATTGGAGATGCTTATAGGTCATATTTTAACATTCCCCGGAACGAAAAACTATGCTACGATATCATCATTAGAAATGTAATTGTTGACATGCAACAGACAGATATTGCCATTCAATATGAAGAGCGACTGTTGGATGATAAAATCGAATTTGTGCCAAAAATTGAACAAATCGGGAACTTGGATAAGTTTTTTGGGCACAAGGAAGTGGATGCCAAAGGCGAGAGCATTACAACAATGACCGGTGAACCAATTTACGTAGGTTTCGAAAACGATTTCGTTTTGATAAAAAATAAATTATTGTCACTTAAAGCCTAATTTTTTATGATATATATATGATTTTTTCAATTAAAATCAATTATTTTTGTAAAAAATTAAAGAAACGTTAAAAATGGGAAAGTTTAAATTGGACGAAATCGACCACCAGATTCTTGATATGCTAATTGAAAATACCAGGATTCCTTTTACTGATATTGCCAAAAAATTGGTGATCTCTGCAGGAACTGTCCATGTCAGGGTGAAAAAAATGGAAGATGCAGGTATTATACAAGGTTCCTCATTGACTTTGGATTATAAAAAGTTGGGCTATTCGTTCATTGCCTATGTTGGTATTTATCTTAACAATACTTCGCAGACCAAGTTTGTCCTTGAACGCATATATAGTATTCCTTATGTTACAGTGGCGCACATTACAACAGGTAAGTTCAATATATTCTGCAAGTTAAGGGCCAAAAATACAACACACGCCAAGGAAATCATCTTCATGATAGACGACATCGAGGGTGTTTACAGGACCGAAACCATGATTTCGCTTGAAGAAAGCATCAATGACAAAAACCGTTTGATGCATACCATTTTCAACGATTTGTAATTCATTGAACGGATGGCTTTTTCCAGAGTTCAAAACTTTGGAGAATCCTGTTTCATAATACTTTAAGTATGGCTTCAGACTATCCACACCACAGCGAGTATGCACCTTATTACAGGACATACCTTGAAAATATTGAAGCCATTGGCCTTGTACAGGGACTGCGCGACAATTTCAAAAAGTGCGAATCGTTACTTTTGGGCCTTCCGGCAGATAAGCATGAATATCAGTATGCGGTTGGTAAGTGGACGATAAAAGAAGTGGTCCAGCACCTCATTGATTCCGAACGGATTTTTGCTTACCGTGCGTTGCGAATCGCCCGAAATGACCAAACGCCGTTACCCGGTTTTGACCAAAATGAATATGTGCCACCGAGTAAAGCCAATAGCAGGAATTTTGATGGCCTAATTGAAGAATACCGGGCTGTTAGGCTTTCGACCGTTAATTTGTTTGATAGTTTTGATGCTGAAATGCTCGTTCGGGTTGGTACAGCCAGCAACTATCCAGTGTCCGTGAGAGCTTTGGGCTATATCATCATGGGGCATGAAAACCATCATTGCAACATTATCAGTGAACGCTATTTGTAGGAAGGCCGTTGGCATTGTGGCCAACTGCGCACTATTGATTGGATGAAATCAATTTTGTTCTGTGGTTTTTTGCAATCGATATTCCTGCAAAGTTTCTAAACGCCACATTGACTAACTTTCATAATAGGCGAATGCTTCCAAGATAAGAGCGTTGTCCACAACACAATCTACTACGGGTTTGCCGATGGATTCAAGAAGTACAAAATTCACCTGTCCATGGGTGTTTTTCTTGTCGTATTTCAGCAGTTCCATTATGGTTGCACGATCTTCCTCGCTTATTTCGACTTTGCCAAAATGGTTTTGCATGGTGGTTTTAACAGCGTCGCAATCGCCTTTTGGAAAGCATTTTAGCTTGTGCGATATAAAGCATTCCATTACCAATCCTATGGCGATGGCCTCACCGTGAAGCAGGGTGTTCCTGTCCATCTTGCCCAAGAAAAAAGATTCGGTGGCGTGTCCCAGCGTGTGCCCGAAATTCAGGTATTTGCGCTCTTTGGCCTCAAAAGGGTCTTGGGCAACAATGTTGCTTTTTATCAGTATCGAATCGCGGATCAATCGGTCGAGGTCTTCCGAAGCCATTTGGTCAAGGCTTGAAAGTTGCTGCCAATGGTCCAGATCGTTTATGAGTCCGTGTTTGAGCATTTCTGCCAGTCCGGAACGCATTTGGTTTTTTGGTAAAGTTCCCAAAAATGATGTGTCTACCAATACCATTTCACCGGAACGGATTATGCCTATCTGATTTTTTAATGTTCCAAGGTCGATGCCGGTTTTGCCACCTACCGAAGCATCAACCATCGCTAGTAGTGTAGTGGGCACATTGATGTACCGAATACCTCTCTTATAAGTGCATGCCACAAACCCGCCAAGGTCTGTCACTACACCACCGCCGAGGTTGATTACAAGGCTTTTACGGTCTGCGCCAAGTTCAGAAAGCACATTCCAGACACTAATGCAGGTTTCAATGGACTTGGTTTCTTCGCCAGTTTCTATCTCAATGATCTCTATGGGGATATCGGTTTCTATCTGTGCGATGAATTTGGGGAGGCAATGGACGTGAGTATTGGTGTCTGCAAGGATGAACAATGAAGAAATGTCATGCGCATCCAGATAGGAATTCAATATGCTATAAGCGTTATCATTGAAGTGTATATGACAGTTGTCAATGGTGATGGAATTCATGAATTGGGATAGCAATGGTTGTGCCCTCAAAATAAAATGTTTTTAGTCAAATATTCATCTGATTAATGCATATTTTTGTAAAAAATTACATTTAGCCATGGCACAAAACCGAATTTTTGACAATACAGCGATAGCGTTTCAGCTCAAGAGCGATTCAGAATTGGAGCGCGCATACTTCTTGTTTAAGATGATTTCACACCAGCCATTGGTGCGTATCGGTACGGCAGCGACCAATTTTGCCCTCAAGGCGCATTTGCCCGTTGAGGGACTCATTCGGTCAACGGTATTTGACCATTTTTGTGGTGGTGTCAACGAAGAAGATTGTTTGCCGGTCATTGATCGGATGTTTTCCAAAGGCGTATGTTCGGTGCTTGATTTTTCTGTTGAAGGCCAAGAAGCGGATGCTTTTTTTGATGCTGCCATGGAAAAAACATTGAAAATCATACGGTTTGCAGATGAAAAAGAAGCAATGCCGATAGCGGTATTTAAGCCTACAGGTTTTGGGCGTTTTCACCTATATCAGAAAAAAGGAGAAGGTAAGCCTTTTACCGAAGCAGAAGCCAGTGAATGGCGTAGGGTAGAAGAACGCTTTGATAAAGTGTGCAGTATGGCAAAGCAACGCGACGTAGTACTCCTTATCGATGCCGAAGAAAGTTGGATGCAAGATGCCGCCGATGATTTGTGCGAGGAGATGATGCGACGTTATAATACCGATAAGCCTATAGTTTACAATACCTTTCAGCTTTACCGTTGGGACCGTCTCGATTATCTAAAGAAACTTCACGAACGCGCAAAGCAATCGGGGTTTAAGATCGGAGCCAAGATCGTCCGCGGCGCTTATATGGAAAAAGAGCGGGAAAGGGCAAAAGAAAAAGGTTACGAATCACCTATTTGCGCTACAAAGGCTGCAACCGATGCAAATTTTAATGCCACGTTGGAGTACCTGCTCAATCATTTGGATACCGTATCGGTTTTTATCGGAACACACAATGAGGAAAGCTCCTATTTGGCAATGGAACTGATGGAAAAGCTAGGGATTGCCAAAAATGACAACCGCGTGTGGCTTGGCCAATTGTACGGCATGAGCGACCATATCAGTTTTAACCTTGCTGCCCATGGTTATAAAGTGGCCAAATATGTCCCATTTGGCCCGGTTAAGGATGTGATGCCTTACTTGATTAGGCGAGCAGAGGAGAATACCTCTGTTGCCGGCCAGACCAGTCGAGAGCTGAATCTTTTGAAACAGGAAAAGGATAGAAGAAAGTTGTGAGAGATGGATTATGGGAATAGGCTCGGCGTGGTTTAATCCTGTCCTCCAGAATTAATCTGCTTGTTTTTTGGGCTATATATGGTTCCGCAACTTGAGGATCGGATTAAAAACCCTAAAGAAAAAATAATATCGGTTCTCATTTTTGAAGAGTTCAGCTATTATTCTATTTTTTTTTCCTGTAAAGTCATCTTTTGAAAGTGAGTCAAGCGGGTAAGCGCCTATGGCTTTTAGTTCTTCAATTCTCCTCTTGACTTCTTTAATGCCCATTGTGGACTTAAGCATCCTTACCATTGAAAAAAAAGTAAGCGATTGTTGCCTGCTTTTAATTCTTTTGATACAATCGGGGTTGGTCTGATTGTCGTTCAGGGTTTTAATAATGGTATTAAAATCCAAAATGACATACTGCATGTCATTGATAAGTTTGTTGAAGGGTCCGGGTCTTTTATTGTTCATGATGCTTCCCGGTGTTATTCTGTATCTATGGGCGTCTATTTTTAAATGGGAAACCCTCCTGGCCTTTAAGAACAATCTTGTTGAGAAAGGGATGTCTTCTAAATATCGGCCATCTTCAAACCTTAAGTTGGTACTTGTCAAAAAATCGTGTTTTATGATATAGGTCCAAACTTCGCTTCTATATTTAAAGTTGGCCATATGATCTTTGCCTGTCAATATTTGAGAAATCGGAATGTTTTCTTCAATGCCTTTTGGATCGATGCGCTGCGTTAGTTTGATGGATGGATTGCTAGAAGTAAATGATTTGGATTTGAAGGTTAGAATATCCAAATCATTGGTTTCAGAGGCATCAACTATTTTTTTGAGGCAATTAGGAAGTATAAAGTCGTCAGAATCCAAAAAAAAGAGATAATCTCCCTTTGCTGCGTCTATGCCACAATTTCTTGCACTGCTTAGGCCGCCATTTGTTTTATCGATTAACTTGATGTTTCTGCATTTCTCAACATAGTTTTTAACGATCTCACGACTGCTATCTGTTGAGCCATCATTAATAACGACTACTTCAAAATCTTTTTCATCAATATTTTGATGCAATAAACTGTCCAAACATGTGCTGACATATTTTTCGACATTATACACTGGTACAATGATACTCAATCTCATATATTACATATAAAGTAAAATATACTATAGAATGATTCATTGTGGGGATTAAATATAATTGTTAATCTAAAAAAAGATTATAAATGGACTGTATTTAGACCTTGGTAAAATTACCTTGACCTTGGGATAACTATCGACAACAAAAGTGAGCGATAGTTAATGTAATCTAAAAAAACTTATACCATTTTTTCTTCCTGTTCGGGTTGTTTCCGTACCCATATCCGTAACCATAGCCCTTTTTGTCAAAATTGGTTCCGTTTAGCAACATGTTCATTCTCGGCAATCGCTTATTGGCGTAGAGCGGTTTGGCTACTGTTGCCAGATGGTGCTTGTCGATATTGTCGGCACTTACGACGTAAATGAACATGTCTGCAAATTTTGACACCAGCAACGTGTCGCTGACCAAACCGACCGCTGGGACATCCACAATCACATAATCATATTTGCCGTCGAGATAATCAAACAACGATTCAACTCTTTGGGTCATCAATAGTTCTGACGGGTTGGGAGGTACGGCGCCTGATGGGATGACATCCAGATACATGTTGTCATCTTGCTTTATGATGATGTCTTCCGGGTGTATGCTTTTATCGGCCAAAAATTCGGAAAGACCTATTTTGGTAGTTGGTTTGTCCTTCAGGTAGTTTATAATTGTAGGAACCCGAATGTCCATTTCGACCAATATGGCTTTTTTCTCCGAGAATGAAATGGATGAAGCCAGGTTAGTGCTGGTGTGTGATTTTCCTTCCTGTGCACGTGTGGAGGTGATAAATACCCTTTTTGTATGCTTTTCGAGATCTTTCAATATAAAGTCTATATTAGAGCGAATAATCCTAAAAGCTTCTGCTTTGGGTGAATAATCGACTTTGCTGATGAGCTTGGTTTTTTTGCTCGTTCTGGGTATGTCGCCAATATATGGAGCATCGATGACATTGAGCAGGTCATCTTTATCATAAATTTTGACATCGAGCAAATCTTGGGCATAAATAAGCGCGATAGGGAGCATGAGCCCAAGTATGAGAGCTCCCAAAAAAGTGATCATTCTATTTGGAGAAACGGGACTATATGTTGAATAGGCTGCGTCTATGATTTTTGCATTGGGAGAGAACATCCCAAGCTGTATCGCAGATTCCTCACGTTTTTGCAATAGGTACAGATAGAGCGATTCTTTGATGCTTTGCTGGCGTTCGATGTCACGAAGCTGACGTTGCTTTGTGGGAGCTGTATATAGTTGTCCTCGTATTCTGGCATCTTGTTTGTAAAGATTGTCGAGTGTCATCTCACTGGTTCTTTTCATGTTTTCCAATGAGTTTTCCAAATTGCTTTTCAAAGCATTGATTTCGTTGTTCAGCTTGACTACTACAGGGTTTTTTTCGCTGGAATTTCTCAATAGATTGTCACGTTCGGCGACCAGTTCGTTGTGCTTTTGCGTGACAAGGTTGATGTTGGCATCTGTGATACCTATGTTGGAAGGGAGTAAATCTGAAGTTTTGTTATCAGCTTTTATTTCTTCCTGTAGAAAACCGATCAATTCAATGGTATTGGCCGTTTTGCTCATTTGGGCCTCGTTCATTTTTTCACTCTCCAAATAAATGTTGGCTTGCGAATTGAGTGCTGTGAGCTTGTTTTTTTTCTGGAGTTGTTCTGCGGTAAAATCTACTTCTTCCAATTCCTTGAAAACCAACTCTAAACGGTTGTTTATGAAATCTGAAGTTACCTTAACGACCTCTTCTTTATCGTTAATGACATCGTTGTTGTATTCTCGGATGAGCTGGTTGAGGATGTCAATGGCTCTTTTGGGGATATTGTCTTCGAGTTTTAACTTAACTATGCTCGAACCTACGTCGGTAGATGTGCCAATTACAGATCTATACTTGTTCACCATGGCGCTAACCGGATTGATGGTAATCTTTAAGTTGCTGCCAGGTTTTGGTGCATATTTCCCGATATTGGGCACGATGACGATATCGCCAAATCCCGTTTTGATACGATTTCCAAATGAATATGGTTTTCCTTGGGCATTGTCGCGATCAATGATTGATTTTCCATCGTCCTTAAAAGCTAGAAATTCTGTGGCGGAGACAACTTTGATGTATAGTGTTGTGTCCACTTTGTGGGTGATGGAGTCGCTGGCAAAAAAATTCAGCTTTAAGGGTGGGTTTTCGTAGATTTCTTGTTCCTTGATTTTGCCCTGTTCGTAATATCTGATGTTAAGCTTTAGGTTTTTGACGATGTTTGCAATGACCGTTCTTGAGGTGATTACCTCAATTTCATCCTTTATTTTATTGGTGCCGTCAGAAAAAAGGCCGCTTTTGGCCATATCTTCCATGCTTGGCAGTTTCTGGGACTGTTTGTCATCCTTTATCTTAATGGTTGCCGAAGCGCTATATTGATATGTGGCATAACGCAAATGGGTGTATGCTGCTGCCAGGGCGACAATCGCACAAAAAGCTAACAATTTCCATCTGGATAGATAGAGGCCTATCGTCTTTTTTATTTCATTTGAAGATGTTGACTTTTGGTTTTCCATAAAGTAGATAAGATTGACTATTTCCTAAGGGCGAGCAATACGGTTACTATTGTGGTCAGGGTGCCTATGGCCGAGATTAATATGGCATTGTTGGGGTTGTAGTTAGAAGAGCGTACCCTTGCGTTGTTTGGCTCCACAACGATAACGTCGTTCTGTTGTAAGTAATAAGTTGGTGAATTCAGGGCGTTGACCGAAGTCAGATCTACTTTCGCAAACTTTTTTTCGCCGTCAATTTCGCGGATCAACATAACATTTTTGCGGTTTGCATAAATGGTAAGGTCGTTGGCGAGTCCCAATGCTTCAGGTAGTGTAATGCGCTCATCCTGAATGGTAAATGTTCCGGGTCTTGAAACCTCACCAATTACGGTAACCGTGAAGTTCACCAACCGGATGTTTACAATTGGGTCTTTTACATACTCACTGATTTTTTCCTTTAGCATCGCCGTAGCTTCGGTCCTGGTCAATCCGGCCATGCGTATTGTTCCTAAAGTGGGAAATTCAATATTGCCGGCATAATCTATCAGATAAGTTAACATTCGGGTGCTGCCTGTTATACTGGTAAGGTCATCACTTTCAGAAATGACAGCCAGATTGAACGGCTGTGCGGCTTTTGGTTCTGCAGAGGAAACGTTAATGGTAAGGATGTCATCGGGTTTGTAAACCAATTCTCTTGGCCCAAAATCGACTTGGCTGCCTGCCAAAGGTTCGTCCTGAAAATAGACGATATCTTTTTTTGAGGCACAAGAAGACAGTACCATCATCAAAACGATGGGAATGTTCATGACTACATATCGGATATTGTATTTTGGGCTCATAGTTCTTGTTGTTTTTGTGATTGTCAATATTATTTTTTTATTTTTTGATGTCCAATACTTCAAAGGTAGAATTATTTGAGACATATTCGGGGACAATTTCCTTAATTAGGGAAACAATTTCCAAATTTCTCATATTGGTGTTGATCTTGCAAAGGGTTTCAATTTTTTCTTCTATCAACTCAAAGTCCAGTTTCTTTGTCTTGGCAATCATAATCTTTTCATGATAGGTTGGTCTGGTATTTTCATCGTCTGCCAACAGTTCTTCATAAATCTTCTCGCCCGGCCTCAAGCCTGTTATTTTGATGTCAATATCTTCTGGGAACCGCAATCCGGAAAGCACGATCATGTTTTTGGCCAAATCATAAATTTTTATGGATTTTCCCATGTCAAATACAAATATCTCTCCACCGTTGCCCATGGCGCCGGCTTCAAGAACCAATTGACAGGCCTCTGGGATGGTCATGAAATACCTCGTGATGTCTTTGTGTGTAACGGTTATGGGGCCGCCGGCCTCAATCTGTTTTTTGAACAGCGGAATAACAGAGCCATTGGAGCCCAATACATTGCCAAATCGTGTGGTAATGAATTTTGTCTGGCCTTTGCCCTGCAGACAGTTTACAAAAAGCTCGGCAACACGTTTTGTCGCGCCCATAACGTTGGTTGGGTTTACGGCTTTGTCGGTAGAAATGAGTATAAATTTGGTTACGCCGTGCTTTACCGATAGGGTGGCTACATTTTTGGTGCCAACAGTATTAACGCTGACCGCTTCAAATGGATTGCTTTCCATTAGTGGCACGTGTTTGTAGGCTGCGGCATGAAAAACGATTTTGGGCTTGAAAGTTTCAAAGATTTTTTCCATCCGTTCCAAATTCCTTACATCGGCTATGAGAGGAACAAAATCCCGTTTGCCCTTTTGGATAAATTCTTGTTCAATATTGTAAAGTGGCGACTCTGCCGAATCGACGAGTATCAGTTTCTTATAATTGTATTGAGATACCTTTCTGGCCAGTTCGCTTCCAATAGAGCCTGCTGCGCCGGTAATTAGTATGACCTGATTTTCGTATTCGTCGATAAGAGTACAATTATCAATGCTTATCTGTTCGCGACCGAGGAGGTCTTCGATTTTCACATCTTTGATCTGTCCCACGCTCAAATCGCCATCGGTCCAGTTCTGAACCGGTGGGACGATTTTTACCTTGAGCCCCAAACTAAATAGACGCCCCGTTATTGTTAATAACCTTTCGGGGTCAATGTTTTGTATGGAAATAATGACTTCTGAAACCTGGCTTTTTTCGATAAAGGCTGGGGTTATTTTGTCAAAACCATATACTTTCAGCAAATTGATTTTTTTGCCTATTTTTTGCTCGTCATCATCGATGAAACCAATGATTTCTGCTTGGCTGGCTTGGTCGTTGTTGATGGCATCATAAGTGATCATGCCGGAGCTTCCGGCTCCAAAAATCAAGATTTTTTTGATGGGCTTGAAATCTTGTGTAAGGTTGTTGTACAGTGATTTCACGAACAGTTTGAACCCTATCAAAAACAGGATGTTAAGTAACAAATGGATGTAGATGATGGACCCCGAAATATTATAGTAGGCGTCCAGACCGTAATGCCGGCTCAAAAAGGTGGCTATCATCAATATGGTGGCCAAAATATTGGTGCCAATAATGATGTTCACAAAATCCTTAAAGCCTGTAAAACGAACGATACCTTTGTGGGACCCAACCAATAGAAAGCTTATCAACGCTGCGATAAGAACATAAGGAATATCGTGGAGCAACAGTTGAGCATCAAAATTGATTTCAAAATTGAAACGGATGATGTATGCGATGAAATAAGTAATGACCACGATGACTAAATCGCAGAAAAGTACCAGCCATTTTGATGCATACTTTTGAGAGATGTTATTTAGTAGTCTGTTGATCATCAATTGAAATGTTTTTGAATCGTTTCCAAAACCCTATTCAGTTCGTCATCGGTCAGGTTTGAGCCGCTTGGCAAGCACAATCCTTTTTCGAACAGGTCGTCAGACACGCCGTTTATGTAACTGGGCGCATCTTTGAACACAGGCTGCCGGTGCATGGGTTTCCATAATGGCCTTGATTCGATGTTTTCTTTCTCCAAAGCCAAGCGCAATCCTTCACGTTCAGGTTTGGAGCCTAACAGTACACAGGTGAGCCATCGGTTAGAAAAGCATCCATGCGGTTCGTGCAAAAATACAATATTATCGAACGTCTTTAATGCATTCTGGTAAACCTTGTAATTTTCGCGCCTTTTGGCCACATGCCTGTCCAAAACTTCCATTTGACCTCTTCCAATGCCTGCAACGATATTGGACATTCTGTAATTATAGCCAATCTCGGAATGTTGGTAATGTGGGGCGTTGTCTCGTGCTTGTGTTGCAAGAAAAACGGCCTTTTCTTTGTGTTCCGGCGCTTTTGCCACCAAAGCGCCGCCACCAGATGTTGTGATGATTTTGTTGCCATTGAACGACAGTATCGAAAGCGTGCCAAATGTGCCGCATTTTTGACCATTGTAATGGCTGCCAAGGGCTTCGGCACTGTCTTCCACTACAGGAATTTCATATTGTGCAGCAATGCGGTTTATGTCTTCAACCTTGTAAGGCATACCGTAAAGGTGTACTGCCACGATGGCCTTTGGTTTTTTTCCTTTGGAAATCCTGTCTTTTATGGCAATTTCGAGTTGTATGGGGCATAGGTTCCATGATTCCTTTTCGCTATCCACAAAAACCGGTGTTGCTCCAAGATACACTATGGGGTTGGCAGAAGCCGAGAATGTTTTGCTTTGGCAGATTACTTCATCGCCCCTTTTGATGCCGAGCAATATCAAGGCCAAGTGCAGGGCCGCAGTGCCAGAACTCAAAGCCGCAACATGGCTGTCCTGTTTCAGGTAGTCCTGGAGAGATACCTCAAATCCAGAAACATTTGGCCCTAAAGGTGCTACCCAATTGGTGTCAAACGCTTGTTTAATATACTGTTGTTCACCGCCGCCCATGTGTGGTGAAGATAACCAGATTTTAGGGTTCATAAATGAAAAAGGTTAAGCAATAATTAAAATCACTGCCGATTTTTTTGCCTTTTAGAGGGATAGTGGGGCTCGACGAAATTCAAGGTAAATATCCACTATTAAGGCCGCACTGCCCAAAATAAAACGATAAAATGCAAAAAAATGACGTTATTGACGACTTTGGGATTGCACTAAATGTTACTTTGAATTAATTTTTGGTGTCCCATGAATTGTAATTTTTCTTTATGAAGATATATAAATTGGATTAAAAGCTATAATTTAGCTTATTGATTTTGGGGTTAATATACCGGTCACTCAAAATTAGACATTCAAATGATAGAAATTATTACCGCTAAAAATGAATGGAATCTGGTGCTCGATGAAATCGGGGTTTACGATTATTATAGTACCTATGATTACCATATGATTTCGAACACTAATGGAGAAACACCTATTATGGTAAAGTACACACAAGGAGATATTGTTATCGGGTTGCCTTTGCTTTTGCGCACAATTGACAATACGCCGTACAGAGATGCTACTTCTGTGTATGGTTATGCAGGTCCGATATCTAAAAATATTTCTGATGACTTTGATAATACGATGTTTAGGAAAACACTGTTTGACTTTTTTGAAGAACAAAAAATAGTGTCCGTTTTTTCAAGGCTGAATGCGTTTTTACCTCATCAGGACACCGTTTTGAGATCCATTGGCGAGATCAAGGAAAAAGGAGATGTCGTTATGATTGACCTATCCCAAAGTTTGGAAGCCCAAAGACAGGAATACCAAAAGAGGTTGAAATCCCAGATAAATAGAGCTCGCAGGCTGTGCAACGTACGCAAAGCAATATCCGGTGACGATGTGGCGGCTTTTATCAATCTGTATTACGAAAACATGGAACGGGTCGATGCAAAAAAGTATTATTTTTTTAGTGATGACTATTTTTACAAGTTTACGCACAATGACCATAGTGAAGTCGAGATTTTTCTGGCTTCGCTCATTGAAACAGGCGAGGTAATATCCGGCGCCATGTTTCTGAAGACAAATGACATTATGCAATACCACCTTTCCGGTACCAAAACAGACCATATGGATACAGGAGCTCTAAAGTTATTGATTGACGAGGCAAGAATAGAAGGCACCAACGAAAATTACAAGGTGCTCAACTTGGGAGGTGGATTGGGCAGCCGTGAAGATTCTTTGTTGCGGTTCAAAATGTCATTTTCTAAAAAAACCAAAAAATTCTCGGTTTGGCAATGCATTGCCAACAAGGAAGTGTATGATGAACTGTCTGCTTCGTCCAAAAGCGAAGATGCCGAATTTTTCCCTAAATATAGAAACCCATAAATAGCACAATGAATCCCCCGATTAATTTTTATATAAATGAAAACACTCATAACATCGGCAGGGAGGAGAGTCTCCCTTGTCCGGTCAATTCAAAGTGAATTAAAAAAAATAGATCCATCAGGGCGTGTTTACGCAACCGACTCGAACCCTGTATTATCTGCAGCTTGCCGCGTGGCCGATGACTATTTTAAAGTGCCGAAGCTCGACGATCTCAATTATATTGATGTTTTGCTGGATCTTTGTAAATCTAACGGCATAAGGCTTGTCATCCCGACCATAGACACCGAATTGTTGGATTTGGCCAAGAACAAAGCCCGATTTGAAGCAGAGGGTATTACCATAGTTGTATCCTCGGTTGATTTTGTGTCCATTTGCAGGGACAAAAGAAAAACACATAAATTTTTTGAATTGCACGGCATCAATGTGGCCAAAGAGTACTCTAATGATAACTATAAGCTGCCGCTTTTCATCAAACCAGTCGATGGGAGCAGAGCCACGGATACACATTTGGTTACATTTGAAGAAGAACTAAAATCCTATACGTTTGAAAATGGTAAAATGATGTTTTTGGAGTATTTGGACCGTGAAGAATATGATGAATTTACTTGTGATCTGTATTTTGGCAAAGACCACCAACTGAAATGTGTAGTGCCGAGGAAGCGATTAGAGGTAAGAGATGGTGAAGTATATAAATCTCTGACTGTTAATAATGTTTTGGTTCCTTATATAAAGGATAAATTTAGATATATAGACGGAGCTATTGGGTGCCTGACCTCACAGTTTTTCTTGCACAAAACCGATGACAAAAAAATTTACGGGATAGAAATCAACCCACGGTTTGGTGGCGGTTATCCGTTGACATACCTGTCCGGTGCCAATTATTCTAAATGGCTGTTGGAAGAATACTTGTTGGATAAGGCCATCGATGAAAAATTCGATGTTTGGGAGCCTGATTTGCTGATGGTTCGCTATGATGAAGAAATTTTAACACATGGATATAAAGGTTGATGGCAATACAGTGGTCGTCTTTGATCTGGACGATACGTTGTACAACGAATTGGATTACCTAAAATCGGCGTACAGGGCCATTGCTTTACAATTGGAACCCAACCAATGGAAACCGCTCTACTCCAAAATGTTCTCACTATACAGGTGCAATGAAAATGTTTTTGAGGTTCTTACAAAGGCCTATCATATAGAAACGGCAACCCTAATTGATTTGTACAGAAACCATAAACCTGATATCCAATTATTTGATGGGGCATTAAATGTTCTCAATGCCATAAAATCCAAAAACGGAAAAATTGGTTTAGTGACCGACGGCCGCTCTAAGACCCAAAGAACCAAGATAGAAAGTCTGGGTATCTCAAGTTATATCGATAAGGTGATCATATCGGAAGAAATCGGCTCCGAAAAACCCGATGCCCAAAATTTTAAAGCCATAGAAAACGCGCTTCCCGCAAACACCTATTACTATATAGCCGATAATTTGGGCAAAGATTTTATTGCGCCCAAAACATTGGGTTGGAAAACCATAGCATTTATAGACAACGGCAAGAACATTCATTTTGATTCCTATAAGCACACTGAATCAATGTACAAGCCAGATGCGTATATTATGTCCTTTAAAGACATTTGTATTAAATAACTTGGTCGTTTTTGAAATTTATTACAGCAAATCCCGGTTAAAGTACAATTCAAAGAAATTTTTCTTTCTTCATAAAAAATTTATGCTATTTTGTTCAAAAAAAAGTACTGATTTATAAATGTCTATGAATTTTAAAGAACTGTTGCCGACGTACAAAGTACAGCCCCCAAGGTCTTATAAATTTAAGTTTACCGTGTTCACGCCCGTTTTCAATTGTGAGAAATCAATTGAAAAGGTCCATGATTCATTGTTGAACCAAACGTTCAAGGATTTTGAGTGGTTGGTGGTCAATGATGCCTCCACCGACAAATCGCACGATGTCATTACAAAAATTGTTGAAACATCACCTTTAAACATCAACTATATCAACAATAAAGTAAATAAGCACAAAATGCGTTGCTTTATTCAAGCCATTGGACTTGCAGAGGGCGAATTTTTGCTCACGTTTGATGGTGATGATGAGTGCTATCCAAATGCTCTCGAAGTTTTCAATGAGGAATATAACGAAGTCCCCGACGATTTAAAGCCAAGGGTTGCAGCCGTTACGGCTTTGTGCGTGGACCAATATGGTAACCCGGTCGGTAACCCGTTTCCGGAAAGTCCCTTCTATTGCAATATTTTTGAGGCTTCTATAAAGAAACAGAATGTTGGGGAAAAATGGGGTTTTACCAAAACAGAGGTATTGAAAAATATATTGGTAGACGAGAGAATATTTATCGGAGCGTATATTCCCGAAAGCATTATATGGAACACCGTGGCTCGCCATGGTTTTTTGACTAAGTGTGTCAACAAGGAACTTCGGATCTATTATACTGATGTGGAGAATTCGATAATGAATACCGCTATGACATCAAAAAGTGCATTTGGCCCGGTACTCAATGGCATTGCGTTGAGCAATTGGTTTTTTAAAAAATATTTTCTGAAAGCACCGATTTTCTTCCTTAAAACGTGGTATATAACACTTCGTTCGTCCAGATATCTCGACTATCCTATACAGGGTTACCTGAAGTCCATTGACCATTTTCCGGTCAAATGTTTATTTACAGTGCTTTGGCCGTTCAGGAAATTTATGAAGTGATTTTTTTTGTGCGTACCGATTATTGCTTTGTGCCTTTAAATTCTGGCATATTGACATTTTCAGAATTGTTGATGTCCGCTCTGTTGATAACTTTGTCTATGGTTTTTAGGAAAATTTTAAAATCAAGTGCAAGCGATTGGTTTTCTACATAATACACATCGTATTCAAATTTCTGTTCCCAGCTTATCGCATTTCTGCCGTTTACCTGTGCCCAGCCGGTGATTCCGGGCATTACATCGTGCCGTTTGTTTTGACGCTCATTGTAATATTGCAGGTATTGCGGTAAAAGTGGGCGAGGACCTATCAGGCTCATATCGCCTTTGAGTATGTTCAGTAATTGCGGCAATTCGTCCAATGAGAATTTTCGGCAGAAGTTACCCACTTTTGTCACGCGTTCCAAAGCAGGTAACAGATTTCCATCGTTATCGGTTTTATCATTCATGGTTTTAAACTTTATAATGGTAAAAATCTTGCCGTACTTACCTGTGCGTTTTTGGTAAAAGAATGGTTTTCCGTTATTTACTATCAAAAGCCAAATGGTCAAAAGCAAAAATATGGGCGAAATGGCCAATAGCCCAAAAAGGGCCGCAGTGAAATCCAGAAAGCGCTTTATGAACAGTTTGTATAAATCCATGATGGATGCTAAATTACATCTTTTATCAACGTGACCAAATCGTTGTTTATAATGTTGACATCAAAACGTTCTTCGGCATATTTTCGGCTGTTGAAACCCATTTCATTGATTTTGTTAGGGTTAACTATAAAATATTCCATGGCATTAATCAAGGCGTTCAAATTTTTTGGTTCAATCAAAAAACCGTTGATCCCTTCTTTTACTGATTCTCGGCAACCCACAGAATCTGTTGTGATGATGGGATTGCCACAGGCACAGGCCTCAAGATTGGTTCTTGGGAGGCCTTCACGGTAATAGCTGGGCAACACAAAGATATCGGTCTTGTGCAGATGTTCTTCAATGTTTTCCTGTGGGCCGTGAAAGACCATAATGCCTTGTTGGTGAAGCGCTTTGAGTTCTTCTTCGTCTATTGCCGTTGGCGAAGTTTCTGGTGCGCCAATCAAATGAAAAGAGGTGGAAGGGTATTTGGCTTTCAACAATTTTGCGGCATCCATATAAAGCGCAATGCCTTTCTCTTCTATCAATCTTGCTATCAATAAAAAACTTACCCCGTCCTTCACGTTTTTTTCCTTGAACCTGAACCGGTCTAAATTGACTCCGGATCCGCTTACAAAAGCAACCCTTTGGTGTTTTAGGATTACTTTCCTGTCCAAGAACAGTTGGTAATCATCTTTGTTCTGAAAAACGATGACTTTGTTTTTCCGGATGGACAGCTTATAGAGCATTTCGTTGAATTTTTGTAAAATCTTGGATTTTGTGGAAACGCCCGAAAATGTATATCCAAGACCAGTGATCAACGATACTACAGGTACTTTGCACATATTCGCGGCCATGGAACTATAAATGACGGGCTTGACCGTATATGGGAAAACCAAGTTAATTTTGTTGTCTTTGATAAGGGATCTCAATTCCTTGATGGATTTCAAATCCTTAAAGGGGTTGAGCCCTGTGCGCTGCAAAGCAAATGTCAAAGGGGTTGCTCCAATGTTCCTGATGTCTTTTAGATCTTCTTCGGTATAATCTGGTGCTGCGGTAAAAACCTCATAATCATTTTTTATCAAACATCTCATAAGATCACCTCTAAACCAGGCAAGTGAGCCAGCGTAAGATGCCACGATAAGTATTCTTTTTTTTTCCATTGGGGTTAGTTTAGTTTTAGGAAGGTGTATTTGTACCATTTTTGGAAACAGTAATACGACCACACTCGGAAGGTGCTGTCTTTTTTTCCGTCCAAGTGTTCGCTGACGAGTTTGGTTATTTCGGTTATATTAAAAATTCCTTGTTCCTCTAGCCATTTTGGCTCTATGTAGCTTTCAAGCTCTGTCCTTAAGCTCTGTCGCAGCCAATCGCCCGTAGGGCTTCCGAACCCGCTTTTGCTTTTCTCTAGAAAATCTTTTGGGAACTGATCCTTAAATGCTTCTTTTAAAAGGTATTTCTTGTTCCAGCCTTTCATGAGATAATGTTCGGGAAGTGTGTTTGTAAACTCCCAGATTTCCCTATTGAGGAATGGTGCCCTGCACTCTAATGATACTAACATGCTCGTCCGGTCCACTTTGGGCAACATACCACCTTCGAGGCTCAAAAGTTTGTCAACATGCCTGAAATCTGTAAGGCTTTCAATCTTTTGTTTTCCCAATAGGTCCTTGTATTCCTGAAAGATGTCAGGCTCAAAATAATCCGGCGACATAATTTCGGCCAATTGGTTGCCGTTGTTTGCCAAGCTGATAATGTCCCAATAAAAACCGCCATCATAATCAATAGCGTTCAATAGCTTATTGATTTGAAATTTTCGGCCTCTAACATCGTCTTTGCTGACCAGGTATTTATTGGCCATTTTTAGAATTGAGCCGTGAATACCTCTTGGAACAATATTTGAGTAGTGCTTGTTCATCTTGCCAATATAATACTTGTTGTAGCCTCCAAAAACTTCGTCGCCCCCGTCCCCGGTCAAAGCGACGGTAACGTGTTGTCTCGTGTTTTCAGACAGTAGGTGCGTGGGTAATGCTGCAGTATCGGAAAACGGTTCGTCAAAATTTATCAATATGTCATGGATATTGTTTTTGAGGTCGTCTTCATCGATGATAAATTCGTGGTGGTTGCTGTTGATCATCTTGGCGATTACCCTTGATTTGTCGGTTTCATCAAATGCGGCTTTTTTGAATCCGATCGAAAATGTTTCGATTTTCCTATCGGTGGTTTGCGCCAGGCACAGGGAGATTATGGATGAGTCCACACCCCCGGAAAGGAATGTCCCTAAGCCTACGTCTGCAATGCTCCTGCTTTCAACGCTTTGGTAAACAAGTGCTTTGGTTTTGGCCTTGGCATCTGTAAACGACATGTTGCTCTGTACTGGTTTTGGCTCGTTGTTGATTTTGTGGATGGCAGTATTGTGTGTGGCCAGGTCGTAAGCAATGTAATGATTGGCTTCGAGCTTATAAATGTTTTCGTAAATGGTGTGCGGTGCAGGGATGTAGGTAAGCCTGAAAAACAGGTTCAATCCCTTTTTTGATATTCCGGGTTTAAAATCAATGGTGTTGATGATGGATTTTAGTTCCGAAGCCCAAATAAATTCATTGGCTGTGTGTGTGTAGTACAGTGGTTTTTCGCCAAAAAAGTCGCGAGCGATATATAGTTTGTTGTCTGTTTTGTCATAAATACTGAAACCGTACATTCCGTCCAACCATTGGAACGATGCAACACCGTACTTTTCGTAAGCTTTTAGGATGACCTCGGTATCGCTGGTGGTTTTGAAAGTAACGCCTTCACCTTCCAATCGTGACTTTAGGGTTCTGTAATTGTAGATTTCGCCATTGAAGACAATAACGATTTGTCCGTCATCGGAAAACATGGGCTGTTTTCCGGATGACAGGTCTATGACGGACAACCGCCGCATTGCCAGGCCTATGGCATTGTTGCTGTTTGTCTCGGCATATAGACCACCATCATCCGGTCCACGGTGAATAATCAAATTATTCATCTTGTGAAGGGTAGATGTTATTTCGTCCTTACTCCGGTTGGTTTTGCTTATGATGCCGTTTATGCCGCACATTATTTTTAGTAACTATGTGTAATGGGTTTATTACGTGGTGATTATGTCTATGTATTTTTTTAATATCTTATCTTTTTCAAACTCTTTTATACGCTTTTGCCCGTTTATTTTGCAACTTTCAATAAACGATTTGTGGGTTACAAAATAGTCAATACCTTTTGCCATGAGCTCAACATTTTTGATGGGTACTAAAATACCATAATCTGTTATCATTAAATCGTTTTTTTCTTCTTTTAGTTCCATGATTTCGCTCGGCCCTGATTGACAATTGGTTGTTAATATTGGCAACTGGCAAGCCATAGCTTCCAACAACACATTAGGAAAGCCTTCGTGGTTGGATCCAAAGATGAACAAATCGGCTGCTTTTAGGTATTTGTATGGGTTTGCGTCGAAGCCCATTAGGAATACTTGGTTCTCTATGTCAAGTTTTACAATAAGTTGTTGCAATTCATTTTCTAATTCACCAAACCCGAAAATATACAATCTCAATAAGGGGTTTTGCAATTGGTGGATGGCTTCTATAAGCATTTTATGGTTTTTTCCGATATCCATTCGTCCAACCGTAATGATATTGAATTTTTCCGGATCAAAAAAGGACTGATTGGGTTCTATAGCCTTGATTTTGTCCAAGTCGATTGGGTTGTGAATAACTCTCATTTTATTGTCCGGTACTTCAAAATTATCCAACAGATCTTTGGCATTACCATGTGAATTTGAAATAACAACATCTGCTTGTTTATAGAGCAATCTTATCAACGTTTTATTAAATGTTGATTGAAAACCTTTATAGCTGTATTGCAGGCTTGGAAAGGCTCTTTCGTTAACAATTACTTTAAATTTATGATTTATTAGATTTCTGGCTATGACATTTATAAATGATGGTCTTGTTAAAAAACTCAAACTGTGTGTTAAGTTTAATTTTTTTATCAATCGAGAATATTTATAAGCCAAAAAAGGTATTTTAATGGCTTTCATAACCCCACTCTCATGCGCAGAGGACTTTTCTATGTAATGAATTTTTAGGTTTTGCGGCAATTCATATTCAATTTCAGAATTCATCAATATTAAATGCAGGTCAATGTTGTTTTTATTACAATAACCAACAAGGTAAGAAACAACACGTTCTGCACCGCCACCTGACAATGAATAGATAAGAATGCCTAATCTCATGGTTTTTTATTGGTTGACAATGTTCTGGAAAAGAGTTTCATATTGCTTGATGATATGTTGTTTATTGAACTTTCTGTAAACAGAAGCCCGTACTTCTTCATGATCCCATAGTTTTTTGTTGTCCTGTAGCCGTTCTAAAAATTCACTATCATTGTTCACCAAATACCCATTGATTCCGTCCATGACAATTTCTTTGGTGCCGCCCGGCACATTAAAAGCAATGACAGGGGTGCCAGCGACGCAACTTTCCAACAAAGCGTTTGGAAACCCTTCAACATAAGAACCCTGTAGGAACATATCGTTTTTTGTCAGATAGTCGTTAACTTCTCTGGTGAAGGGTATGTGTTTTATTCTGTTATTGATTCCCAGTTCTTTGGCTTTTTGGAATATAGGATCTTTTAGGCTGCCTTCCCCAATGATGGTATACTCAAACGGGTAATCTAGTTTAGAGAGTATTTGGAGCAGTCTTAAATGACCCTTTACTTCGGTCAAACGCCCAACGGTGACGAACCTTTTGATTTCCGGCGATGGCTGATGTATTTTGAGAGGTGGAAAATCGGATATTGGATTGTTTATGACGTGGATTTTATTTTCTGGAACACGGTAATTTAGTATCATATCTTCAGCCATATCCTGTGACTGGCAAATTATGGCGTCCAGATTTTTAAAGCCATTATCGATAAGATTAATGGGTGACCATTTGTTTGATTGTTTCTCTCCTTTGCGTTTGCTCAAAACTGTGGCCTCTCTGCCTATGAACTTAGTGTTTTTGAAAAAAGGAGCAATTATTGACATGGCGGTATTGACATGGGCAATTGAACTGACAACAATTTGAGGTTTCAGTTTAAGAATCTTGAGAATCAGTAAGGGTAATGCGGTCAGTATTCTCGACTTGTCTAAATAGATGGTTTTGACCTTGGACACATCGTAAACCGTATCTTTTGCAGAGCCGGCAACCAATAATATGGGGTCAAACAATTCTTTGTCAATATTTTGTGAAACGATTGAAATCACACGTTCTGCACCACCTGCACAAAGTGAAGGTAAAATGAAAAGAATTCTAGTTTTAGGCGCCAATGACATTTTTAATAATTATCTTGGTGTGAGCAATTTAGAAGACAATCCTGAAGCAATTTGTTCAGCAGCCTTTTTATGGCCATAACAGGTCCAGTGGTTGTCATGTTCATAAGTCCAGCTTTTATCGTTATCAGAATCCAAAACTATGACCTGAAATCCTGAATCTTTGCATTTATTGATTATGTCTTGGCTTGAGTTTGGATGAAAAACTAAAATTTTGTCGTCAATGTCATATTTGGCCAGCATGAAACTTATAAGCCGTTCTATCTCAACTTTATGTTTCAAGTATTTATCGTTATCGCCGTTCTGTTCGGGATTTTCGTTGTTATTGCCTGAATTGGTTGCAAAACTCGTATAAAATCGATTGTAGAAATAGTACATCAGTTTCCAATTGTACAATACTTTTTTGATGAAAGGTGCTTTCATCACGCCGTGCTGAACCGTTTTTTTATCGAGGTTCAGTTGCGTGATATCGCTCATGGGGTTAATCTCAAAGATGCTTTCGTAAAAATCTGTGTCGTTTACATAGATCAACGTACGAACGGGTTTCAAGGAATCCAACTGTTTGCTTATTTCCATGGCTTCAATCAGCGAAACCCCAGAGCGTGCAGCTTCCATAAAATTGTAATCGCTCATGTTTTGTTTGAGAAAAACGGATTGGTGGCACTCATTGGGATTCATGAAATTTTCTATAAAAGAGTCGCCAATGACTATGATGAGATTTTCAAAACTGTTTGGTAGTTCGCCCGGCCATCCCATCCGATTGATTGTCCAACTGTGGCCGCCGCCTTTCCAGTAGCCTTGTTGGTTTGGAAAGTATTTCTGGATGCCATGAGGATCTATTGTTCTCTGTGGTATGTCTGATACGGCATGTGTCAATCTAACAACAATTTCGCCAACCACCATCAAAATGAGTAGGAGCAAGGCTATATTTTTAAAGAATTTTTTCATCATCAAAATTGAAAATAGATAAACTGCTGTTGTTCGCCAGTATAACTGAACATTAAAATTATGAGGAGTATGTAAAAGCCCCATCTGACGGGTCTGTTCATAAAATCAATTTTTTCGATGGCATATTGGCCGCTTCTACCCAGCCATTCGATTGCGATAAAAAATAAGAGCAATATGAGTATCGTGGTCGGGAATAATTCAAATTGAGAAAATAATGATGCCGAAAACATCCCTTTAAGATAAGAAAAAGCTTGGGTCACGGAATCAGCTCTAAAGAATACCCAGGCAATCAGTGTAAGGAAAAAGGTCATGGCCATTTGCCCCACTTCTTTTATACTCGGAAAAAATTTGCCCTCTGCAACCAAATTGGTGTTTATCCTGTTTTTATTGGCCAATAACAAAGGCAAGAAATACAGGGCGTTCAATGCTCCCCAAACGATAAATGTCCAGTTGGCGCCGTGCCAAAACCCACTTACAATAAAAATGATGAACGTGTTCCTTACTTTCATTTTGAGTCCTCCCTGGCTTCCGCCGAGAGGGATATATAAGTAGTCCCTGAACCAAGTGGAAAGCGAGATGTGCCAGCGTCTCCAAAACTCTGCAATGTCTCGTGAGAAATATGGAAAGGCAAAATTGCGCATTAGATCAAATCCAAACAATCTTGATGTTCCAATGGCTATATCGGAATACCCGGAAAAATCGCAATAAATCTGGAATGCAAAAAAGAAGGCTCCAAGCAGGAGCGTGCTGCCATTGTATTCTGTGTAGTCATTGAACACCATGTTGGCATATTTTGCACAGTTATCGGCGATGACTATCTTTTTGAACAAACCCCAAAGTGCTTGGCGCAAACCATCCACAGCGTTTTTGTAGTTAAATTTTCGTTCCACTGAAAATTGGGGCAGTAGGTTGGTGGCTCTTTCGATAGGTCCTGCAACCAATTGTGGAAAAAAGCTCACAAATGCCGCAAAGGCAACAAAATCCTTGGACGGTTCTAATTTTCTGTTGTACACGTCAATGGTGTAGCTCAATGTCTGAAAAGTATAGAAGCTTATGCCGACGGGCAAAATGATGTTCAGGTTGCTAATTTCTAACTGTTGACCAAAGAATGTGAATGAATCTACGAGACTTTCCACAAAGAAATTGTAATATTTAAAAAATCCGAGAAAACCAAGGTTGATACCGATACTTGACCATAACAACAATTTTCTACGGGAAGGCTTTTCAATTTTGCCAAGCGCCACACCTATGGTATAATCTACCAATGTGCTGAACAGTATCAGAGAAAGAAACCTCCAATCCCACCAGCCGTAAAACACATAGCTGGAAACGGCCACGAGTAGGTTTTGCGCTTTTATGTGCTTGGCGCCAATGAGCCAATATAACGCAAAAACGATAGGGAGGAAAATAAAAAATTCTATAGAATTGAATAACATGGTCGGTTAATTATCTCGATTTATGGAAGTGGTCAAATATATGCCAAACTTTCTCAAATTTTCAAAATTATTCTATGAATGCCAGTTTTTGCAGGCTGTACGTTCAGTTTTCGGTCACAATATCCGATGATTTGGCCAGTGTTGTGTTTATGTCAATAACATAACCCAAAAATATAAATAAGGCCATGATATAAGGTTGATTGATGACGCTGTGAAGGCTCAACATAAAAACATAAAGCGCCAATAATATGGGGAGTACAAAAAACCTTGTTTCGGGAGGGCTCCATAAAGCCCTCAAGAAATAGGTTCCTAACATAAACAAAAAGAATATGAGCGCAAAAATTCCGGCATCAGCCCAAACAATCATGTAAGTGTTGTGGGCTTGAAAGGAAATACCAAAATCAATGCCATTGCCGACTATGGGGTTTTCATATATATAAGGTTTCAACTTCTCCTGAAGTTCGGATCGTCCAGAATCATCTACCTTGTCAAAATTGAACGATACAATGTTTACGATATTGTTTATTTTGGCTCTTTGCTGTCCCACCAAATCCAAATGAGCTGTGAGTGTGTTAAGGTTTAGCAACAATATATAGACCAAAGGCAACAGAAGCATGCCGAATAAAAGGCGTAAACCTTTCAGATACTTGAAGTTGAGTATAACTAAAGAAACAACAAAAGCCATAAACCCTGTGTTGGAGAATGTGATAAGGAGGCTGTAAGCCGCTGTTCCCAACATTACTATTTTTAGGATTTTAAAAAGCCTTTGTTTGGGATTGAATAATTTAAAAATCAAAACGAAACAAATGATAGTTGCCAGAGCCATGTTATTGGCGTCGCCGTATACGCCTTGGGCTCTATCGGCATATATGTTTACACTTCTACGGTCTAAATCAAAATTGATACTATTCCAATAGATACAAATTATGCAGGAGGCAAGAAACGCCACGATAGCGACGTACCCAAAAATTTTTCTGTGTTCCTCATGGCTTAAATAATAATAAAACCCTATGGTATATATAAACGGGATCGTTGATAACATGATACTTGTCTGCTCGTAGTGTTTGGCACTTGCCAGAATACCTATCGAAAAATAAATCAAATAATAGATAATCCATAAGCTGGCAGTCTTGGAAGCCGGGCCCTTGTCCTTGATTAAAAATGCCGTTCCTATAAGTACTAGCCCCACGTTGCCATAAGCGATGGCCTTGGCAAGGCTTTCAGAAACAAAATATGTAATTAGCACCTGTGCATTCAATACCGTAATGACAAAAGGTACAAGAAAGATAATATGTAAGATCAGTTTGTTTTTCATCTTCCTTTTTCCTGTATAATGCTCAAATATTTATTATAAATGGTTTCCATCTTAAAATTATCCAACGATTCTACGGCTTTCCTGGCCAGTTCTGTTCTTTTTTCGTTGTTTTCGATAAGTTGGTCCAGTTCTTTGGCCATCATCTCCATATTTTGGTCCTCTATTAAAATACCGTTTACGCCGTGGGTTATTATGTCAGATGGGCCAGAAACACAATCGTATGCAATGCACACCATTCCTTGGGACATAGCTTCTATCAAGACCATTGGCAAACCTTCGAATAGCGACGGGAGGGCATAAATATCCGAATTTCTCATAATTTTGTATATCTCGTCAGAAAACCCTTCAATTACAACTTGGCATTCAATTTCGAGAGATTTTGCAAGTTCTTTAAGTGCAATCATCCCAACTTGACCGCCTCCCACAAATTTTAGCTTCCAGTCTTTGTGTTTTTTGAGTATGGGTGCCGACAAACGGATGAGGTTGTCAAAACCTTTGTTTTGGTACCTGTCCAGAGCACCTACAGATAGGATGATCTTTTCGCGCTCCCTTATTTTTTCTTTGTAAATTTCATACGTGCAAGGATTGGGCATGATATGTACGTTGGCCTTTCTTTGTTGGTAGTAGCCAATATCATAAGAAGTGAGACAGGTCATTGCATCGGCAAATCTGTACACATAATTTCTTGTGAATTTTTCGATGATATCGGTATCAAACACATGGTTGGTATGTTCAGAGGCAATAACTTTAATGCCGTAAATCCGAGCGACCAAAATGGCTATGAGATTGGTCCTTGTCATAAATGAAATGAGTACATCGGGACGTTTGGATTTCTTTCGGTAATGCTTTGCCAAAACAACTGTACTGCGCACCATTTCATTTTTAATGCCCCGACTTCCATAAAGTTTTGCCCTTTTGATGGTCTCATTGGGTTTCCATACTTCGATGTCGTTGAATGTAATGATGGTGACATCGTGGCCTTGCTCTTCAAAATAATTTGCAAGCAAGACCAGTACGCGTTCTGCGCCACCAAGGACCAGGGAATTAACTAAAAAATCTACCTTCATCAATTGAGTTTTTTGTATTGTTTATAGGTGTATCCAAAGTAGAAGCAACTACTTATTATCAATACCAGTGATGTGCTCATGGCAAGCCCATAGACACCGTAGTATTTTATAAGGATAAAATTCAATGTGATATTGACCGATAAATTGAATAAAGAAATCCATGCCATGAATTTGTTCTTGTTGATGCTTGTCAAGAATTTCACGATTATTAGCGTACAAAGATAGAAAGGAACGTTCAGCAATAAAATCTTCTGGATGTTAGAAACTTTCAGGGTGTCATTATGTGTGAACTGATCTCTTTCCAGCCACATTTCGATAATCCAGTCAGACAAGAAAATACCGATAACTACCGCAACGGACAAAGTTATAAACACCCATTTTAAAACCTTGAACAAATACTGGAAGGCTGTTCTTTGATTTTCGTTGACCAATCTGGCAAAGTGGGGCAACAATACGTTCCCAAGAGACATGACCACTATGGAAATTCCGAAAGCAGGGATTCTGTTCGCATAGCTCAATGCTGCGAGCGAACCTACAACCAGCTGGCCCGCAAAAAATTGATCGACAAAATTGTTCATTGCAGAAAGAAATCCTGACGATATTTTTGGGGGCAATTGGCGGATCATCAACATTGAGTTGGAGTTCAATACGGCCTTTCCTACAGAAAAGACTTTAAATTTTACCGAAAAAAACAACATGAACGCAAAACCGATGATCGTCCCAACCAATGTGCCGTATGCCAATACCATTGTTCCCATTTGTTCCTTGAAAAGGAAAAGAAATAGAATCATTACTATGATAGGCAACAAGTCGGCAATGGTAGAAACCAAAAACTTATTGGCTACTTCAAGCAAACCGGTCAACACCGAACTTATGCCCCAAAAGAACAAGCAAGGCAATATGACATAGAACTGATCCTTGACCAACTGGTGATTCTCTTGAGGCTGATTTGGGTAAATAGTGTCCAGAAACAAGTTGATGCCCAAATAAGACACCAATGCGGAAACTATTGTTATACAGATGACCATTATAAAAACGACTCCTTGAAAACCCGATTTGTTCCCTTCTGACTTCAATTCCGTTATATAATTTGGAATGAATAAATTGGTGACAGAGCTGATAAAAACACTGTTTATAAAGTTTGGTATCAACGAGGCAATGATAAACGTATCTATCACGACGTCAAGTCCAAAGCTTCCGGCTATGATGGTCTCCTTATAGAAAGCCGCCAACTTTACTAACACGCCTACCCCGGCGACAATTATCATACTCTTTATGATGGGATCATAAAGCGAGGCGTTTACTTTCTTAAGCATGTTGCTGAATGGTGCGGTTGACATTCTTTTGACAAAAACAAGTTTTTATGTGCCAGAAAACCAAATTTGCGTCCAATTTGGAAAACGTCGGTCGTTAGTGGAACAACAATGCCCGGTGTTATGGGCGGGATTTATGGCTAACCAAAAGCAAATATGTGAAAAATAAATGATACCCTGATTATTATCGGTATGAAGTTGTTTTTTTTCGGCTTAAGTGAAACCCTTGTTGCATCCATTAGAAAAATATAGTGTTATATTTATCCGAATTTTATGAATGTACCTGTACTCTGTTGAGTGGTCCATTGGTTTAGCAATTGCGCATGAAAAAGAAATTACGAATAGGAATATTGGTCGATACCAAGAACATTGCTGCTTGGTCTTTGAAAATGTTGGAACAGATACAAAATTCTGACCATTCTGAAATTGTACTGATTGTTGGTAGAGATGAAACATCGGACAAAAAAGCGACGTTTGTCAAAAAAATATGGAAAAACCGAAAAGATTGGGCTTTGATGCTATTTAACAAATTGGAAAAAAAAATATTCAAGCTCAACCCCGATGCTTTTGTCCAGAGACCTATTAGGGAGCTGGGCAGTTTCCCTGAAATCAAAGTAAAAACAGAAGTAACTGAAAATGGCTGCCATTTTTTGCCCGAGGATATATCCAAAATACTTCAGTACGAAATTGATGTCTTTGTGAAGTTGGGGTTCGGGATTTTAAGTGGTGAAATTCTTTCTCTGCCAAAATACGGTATTTGGTCTTTGCAACATTCTGATACTACCGTGAACAGTGGCTCTCCTGCCAGTGTGCTTGAAGTGATCGAAGGTTGGGACGAAACAGGAGCAGTGCTCCATATTGTTTCTGAAGATCCAGACGATTTGAAGGTATTGGCGTCAACGATTTCAGCAACGGACAAAGTCAGCATCAGAAGGAACAAAAACAGTTATTACTGGAAAGCACTCTCCTTGGTTCCCAGAAAGCTGAAAGAACTTCACAAGGTAGGTGGCGATGCTTTTTTTGAAACACTTGGCAAAAACAACAGTCAGGTCTTTTATTACAGCAGAACGTTCCAGAAACCTTCTAACTTTAAGGTAATTAAAGCGTTCATCAGGATTTATTCAACAAAATTATTGAATTCGTTATATAGGATGTTCTTTTTTGACCAGTGGATTTTGCTGTATAGTTTCAATAAAAATGAAGGGTGGTCAAAATCATTTTCTAATTTTAAACGTATCACTCCCCCAAAAGACAGATTTTGGGCAGACCCATTTATCTATGAGAAGGATGGCAAATACTATCTTTTCATTGAAGAGTTACTGTATAAGGAGAAGATCGGGAAGATATCTGTGATGGAACTTGATGAAACAGGTATTTATACTTCTCCAAAAACGATTATTGAAAAGAATTTTCATATGTCCTACCCATTTATCTTTGAAGAAGGGAACGATTTGTATATGTTGCCCGAGACTTCTGGGAACAGGACCATCGAGCTGTATAAATGTGTTTCGTTTCCTTACAAATGGGAGCCATACAAAGTGTTGATGCATGATGTGTACGCCGTTGATAGCACTATATTAAGATACAATGGCAAATATTGGTTGTTTTGCAATATGGTTGAGAATCAAGGAGCATCTTCGCTGGATGAGCTGTTCCTGTTTTATTCTGACAGCTTATTGGACGGACAATGGAAAGAACATCCTTTGAACCCCATAGTCTCGGATGTCCGACAGGCAAGGCCGGCGGGACGCATTTTCGAAGAAAACGGGAGGTTGTACAGGCCGTCCCAAGATTCATCAAAGCGTTATGGATACGGGATGAAAATAAACGAAATTATAGAACTTACCGAAACGTCCTATAGAGAGGTTGTGGCACAATCCATTTATCCAGATTGGGAAAAGGATCTCTTGTGCACACACACCCTTAACTATTCTAAGAAACTTACGGTTATCGATGCCCTAATCACAAGGAGAAAATAGATTTGTCGCTTTTCAATTCAATTAAAATTATCATACCATTTCCTCAAAACGAACAATTTCCAAATGTTGGGCGTATGGTTATCGGCGCCTTCCATATGTTCTTTCAATAGTTTTTTGAACTTTTTGACATCCAAGTTGGGTACCTGTTCCAAAAATTCATCATTGAGTGCAGATAGGAACTCTTCCTTAAGTTCGTTGCGCATCCAGTCGCCTATTGGAACTGCGAAACCACGTTTTGGTTGGTTGAATACCGTTTCGGGGATGTATTCCTTTAAGATGTCCCTTAATATTTTTTTCTGCCGCCCTTTTTCATACCTAAAATGCATGGGCAATGAACGTGCATATTCAATGACACGATAGTCCAGGAACGGACTCCGTACTTCTACTGAGTAGGCCATACTTGCCCGATCGACCTTAACGTTGCTATCGTTTTCCAACCAAAGCTTGATGTTCAGGTCTGCAGCCTTTTGCAAAAAATCGTCAGACCAGGATTTGTAGCCCTGATAGTGTTTCATGTATTCCTGTTTTTTTTCTTTCAACAGAAATCCTTTTCGTGAAAAGATGTTTTCTATAAAATCGTTTCTGCTTTTTGTGTTAAGGGCATTTCTTACTCGGTGTGTGTTCATCCCGAACAGGTTGAGCAAATAGCGATTTGACAACAGCTTGCGTATGGGGTATGGGATATCCATAATTTTTTTGTTCCGTACCAACGAATCAAAATGGTCATAGCCCATAAAACTCTCATCGCCGCCATCGCCCGATAGGGCAACGGTGACGTATTGTTTCGTGATCTTGTTCAACAACAACGACGGTAGGGCAGAACTATCGGCAAACGGCTCGTCATAGACTTCTGCCAATTTGGGTATCAACTTTAAGATATCATCCGGACTGCATATGGTTGTGGTGTGCTTGGTGCCCAATATGTCGGCATACTGTTCGGCAATCTTGCTTTCGTCATATCTGGGGTCTTCAAACCCAATCGAGAATGTACTTATTTGTGTGTCAGATACTTTTGATGCGATACTCGATACCAATGCAGAATCGATTCCGCCTGATAAAAATGAACCTATCGGAACATCTGATTGCAATCGTATTTTTACGGCATCCAGCAACAATGTGTGCAGCTCTTGCTTTGCCTGTTCGTATGAAATTTCTTTTACTTTTACAGGCTTCAAGTTCCAGTATTCTTCTATTGTCGAAGTGTTGGAGTTTAGGTCAAGTTCCATAAAATTTCCGGGAGGAAGTTTATGGACACCTTCAGCAATCGTGTAAGGGCTTGGGATAAACATACAGTCCAAAAACATCGATACGGCATCCTTGTCAACGTTTTTGCCCTCAAGCATTGGTTTTATCTGGCTACAGATTTCAAACGAACCATTGTTCCAATAGTAATAAAACGGTTTGACCCCGAGCCTATCACGTGCAGCGAATATTTTATGTGTGTCTGCATTGTAAATGGCAAAGGCAAACATGCCGTTGATCTTATCAAGAATGGCCTTTCCCCAATGTTTGTAACCTATTAATAAAACCTCTGTGTCGCTTTCTGTTTTAAAAAGATGGCCGAGCTCAACGAGCTCTTGCTTTATGGACTTGTAGTTATAGATTTCGCCATTAAAAACAATTGTGAGGTTTTCAACTGTCATGGGTTGGTTTGAGCGTGGGTCCAAATCCAGTATGGACAGTCGCAAATGCCCGAATGTGATATCGTTAATTTTTTTTACGCCGGTATAATCCGGCCCCCTGAATGCAATGGCGCCAAGTTTCGCACTTACGGCTTCATCGCTGTATGGGATATTCGTCAAATAGATGCCACACATTGTTTTTTATATTTTAGAACAAAAAAAGCATTTTTTTTCTGAATCACATTCAATTTTATTGAATATCCGTTTTATTGTATTTATCCTTTTATTGAGTGCATTATTTTTTGAATTCATCTCCCATTGTTTTATCAAATGTTTCACCTTGTTATTTAGAATCAATATATTGTAAGTTTTTTCGACAAAACGTTAAATATATCCGACAAAACGTCCAAAACTTATTATTCTACGTATATTTACCAAATTTTGATAAGAAAATACATTGATTTATGATTTTTCTTACAAATAAAATAGTTTTATCGAATAATATGGTAATTTGTCTTAATTAGCAAATTATTTTTATTATTTTCCCCAGTATTAATAGCAAGAGAGTAGTTAAAATTATGAAGCCCCACATCGACAAATTGCATTTTTACAATGCTGTAACGACGTTATTTTTTGGACTTTTTTTATCCTTTTTCCAGATATCCTATTCTCAACAGTTACCTGCTTTTCCGGAGGCTTACGGAGCTGGAGCTTATGTGACAGGCGGTAGAGGAGGACAGGTTATCCATGTCACTACATTGAATTGGTCAGGCCCCGGCAGTCTTAAAGCTGCTTTGCAAACTTCAGGACCTCGCACCATTGTTTTTGACGTTTCCGGTGAAATAGAGGTAACAGACAACTATTTTGAACTCTATGGTAATGGCAATTTCACCATAGCCGGTCAATCTGCGCCTCAAGGAGGTATTACTTTGAAGACAAGGTATTTTGCCTTCATTGGAACCGACAACGTTATTATAAGGCATATAAGATTCAGGAATTCCAATGCCGTTTCAAATACAGATGCCATATGGATCCAAAAGTCCAGTAACATGATTTTTGACCATTGTACCTTTAGCCACGGACAGGATGAGGCAATGAGTGTTTCATATAGTGAAGGTCAATCGGGTAATATATCTATCCAAAATTGTTTTTTTCAGGACAGTAAAACAGGAACAATTTTAGGAATTGATTCTAGTGCAGAAGATTTAGGGGACTTTACCTTTATAAATAATGTATATAGCAACATTTCCCATAGGTTTCCAAATCCGCAAGGTGATGGACGTTATGATATAGTTAATAATATAGTATATAATTTTAAAAACAGATTGATAAGGACAACAAACTCCGGTAAGGTTAATGTTATCAACAATTATTATAAAACTTCTGCCCAAGGAATTAGAAGAAGTGGTTATTACCCGGGTTCAGCGGTAATTACTCATTTGCAAAAAGCACAACTTCAACCCAGTGATGATCTTTTGATCTATACCGCAGGTAACATTGTTACAGGACAGAGAGACACACCACTAGCAGATGACAGGGATATGTGGACTTTGTTTGATGGTACAAGTTCAAGTATAGGGCCTGTCGGTGGGGCAGTACCAAGCAGTTACTTCAGGAGTACGCAATTTCCTTTAGTGGGCAGAAACTTTACAATCAAAACAGCACACCAAACATATACCGATGTTTTGAGTGATGTAGGTGCAAATAAATATCTAAATGCCGATGGAACTTATGGTGTATATCAAGACACAAAAGATACCGGCGATATTACGATGATACAGAATGATGGTTTTGTGAGTTATTCTTCAAACGATTTTACTTACACACCGATAAACTTGGTGCCTTACCCCGTTCTCCCTCAAAACACAAGGCCTTCGAACTTTTACGTATCAAACCCTCACATCCCAGAAGTATGGTTTCAGGCAAATGTGCCTTCAGGACAAAACCATAACAGTTTTGCTCCTTCGGGATATACATGGCTTGAAGAATACCTTAACGGTGTGGACCGTTCCAATGATGTCATAGCTGTACAGGGCGTGGTAGTTGCTCCGGATACTGCCGAACTTCAGTTGACAGAAACTGTCCAGTTAACAGCTACAATAACTCCAGCAAATGCTACAAACCAAAATGGTACTTGGAGTTCAAGTAACTCAAATATTGCCACGGTCTCTACCAATGGACTGGTTTCGGCTGTCGCAGAAGGCAATGCAACCATTACTTTTACGACTGTAGATGGTGGTTTTGCTGATAGCGCCGAGATAACGGTTTTTCCGGCTGCGCTCCAAGCGAGCGCAGGTGATGACCAGACAATATGCCAAGGACAAAGCGCAACACTGACAGCTACAGGTGGCGTAACATATTTATGGAACACTGGTGAAACCACCGCAACTATTACAGTGTCGCCAACACAGACTACAACTTATACGGTAACGGTCTTTGATGCATCTGGTAACAATTCTGATTCTGATGATGTTACTGTAATTGTCAATCCCCTGCCAGTCGCAGACGCTGGTGATGATGTTTCAATATGTCTGGGAGAATCCACTACCTTGACTGCCAACGGAGGAACATCTTATTTATGGAATACCGGCGCAACCACAGCCAGTATTACGGTTAGTCCTAATTCGACAACGATTTACAGTGTACAGGTAACTCAAAACGGTTGTTCGAGTAATGATAATGTTACGGTTACTGTCAACAATCCGCCANNCCAGTGGAGCACGGGAGAAACAACCCAAAGCATTATGGTAAGCCCGACCGCTACAACGACATACACTGTCACTGGTACTACCAATGGATGTTCAGCAACCGATAGTATTATCGTTACCGTACTTGACGACAGTGTTTCTGCCAATGCAGGCGAAGATGTCACGATCTGTGAGGGCGATAGCGTCACCCTGACCGCCAGTGGTGGTTTGACCTACCAGTGGAGCACGGGCGAAACCACCCAGAGCATCACCGTGAG
>JRYL01000170.1_pt1 | contig 128514 bp, 111 predicted proteins | sample 235391 | NCBI WGS metagenome assembly JRYL01 (sample SAMN03074223, study PRJNA261481) | activated sludge metagenome | biome: Wastewater Treatment Plant; feature: Wastewater; material: Activated sludge; isolation source: activated biomass of a wastewater treatment plant treating wastewater from......
AACAAGGTTGCCGCGCCGCCACGCACGCCGCCCTGCGAGCAGGATTTCACCGCAGCCTGGAACAGTTTGTAGAAAGGCAGGCAGCCAGTGTGCTGCGCCTCGCCGCCGCGAATCTCGCTGCCCAGCGCGCGGATGCGTCCAGCATTGACACCGATGCCCGCACGTTGCGAGACATACCGCACAATCGCGCTGGTGGTAGCATTGATGCTGTCCAGGCTGTCGTCACACTCGATCAACACGCAGGAGCTGAACTGGCGGGTGGGCGTACGCACGCCGGACATGATGGGTGTAGGCAGGGAAATCTTGAAGGTGGATACAGCGTCGTAGAAGCGCTTGATGTATTCCAGGCGTGTTGCGCCTTCGTACTTGGCAAACAGACACATTGCCACCAGCATGTAGAGGAATTGCGGGCTTTCATAGATTTTCTTTGTTACCCGGTTCTGTACCAGGTATTTTCCCTCAAGCTGCTTCACCGCAGCATAAGAGAAATTCATGTCGCGCCAATGATCAAGATGCGCGTTCAACTCATCAAATTCCTCACGGCTATAGTCCGCCAGGATATGACTATCATATTTGCCCATCTCGGTGAGTTTGGTCACGTGATCGAACAGATGCGGCGGCTCGAACTGACCGTAGGCGATCTTGCGCAGGTGGAAAATCGCCAGGCGCGCGGCCAGATATTGGTAATCCGGCGTTTCTTCCGAGATCAGGTCCGCAGCGGACTTGATGATGGTTTCATGGATGACATCGGTACGAATCCCGTCATAGAACTGGATATGCGACTTCAGTTCGACCTGCGATACTGATACATTATCCAGCCCCTGCGCCGCCCAATCGATCACGCGGTGAATCTTGTCCAGGTTGATTGGCTCCCGGCGACCATCACGCTTGGTGGCGCTCATGGATTCATACTTTGTCATCTATGACTCCCGTTCAGGAAGCAAGGCAGCCAGAAAACAAGAAATGCCACATGGTGTTGAACAACACGTAACATCTCTGATCACAGACTCGAATCTCGCCTGTTTCAATCTGGTGGAATACCTTGCTTCAACCGTTTAAATAATAAAGACAGTTTTATGCTTGGCAATGATTCAGCATGGATGAACACTTCCGCGCCCCGTTTCCGCCCGGATCACGTTCTTGACACAAGGGCAGGACAACCATCCCGCCACCCTGTCAAAAAGGCAATAATACGCCTCTATCCTGTCTGTTCCAATGCGAATCAAATGCTGTAACGAATCGAACTATACCTCAATAAAATGGGGTAGTGTTAGGCAAAAAACACTAGATATAGTTTTTTGGCGATAGATTACGGATTTTTAAAGAGAAATTTTTATCAGGGAAATTTTCTTCCGCCACAGATGCGCCATCCATGCCAAAATCCCCTTTTTTTCTATTGACTTTTCATGAAGCCAGCCACACTTCCCGAACCTGTTCGCACGGAGATTGACAACATCCCCGGTAAGCTGTTGCTCGAATTCGGCGCCAGTTGGTGCAGCTATTGCCAGGCTGCTCAATCCCACCTGCTTGTCGCCCTCGCATCATTCCCGAACCTGCGTCACATCAGGATAGAAGATGGCAAAGGCCAAGCCTTGGGTCGCAGTTTCCGCGTCAAGCTGTGGCCTACCCTGATCGCGTTGCGTGATGGTATGGAAATTAGTCGCGTCGTGCGCCCGCAATCCGCCACGGAAATCCAATCGCTGCTGGAAGCGTTGAATCACTGAATTGCATGAGGTCGAATCTGGCCTGCCCTCATGCATGCACGGCAGCAGCCAATTCCCGCACTTCTTCCAGCTTTTTATCCACCCATGTCAGCCGGTCGTTGCCACCAGCTTCTGCAGTAGCCAGGGGCGTATGCAGCAAGGAGCAATCAGGTGCAACCCACAAACGCTCCCCGAGCTTTCTGGCCACAGGCTGCAATAGTGCGAGTTTGCTCCGCGCATCACCAGCTTCGGCATGGCGAGCGGCCACAATTCCGGCAGACAGCACCCAATGTCCAGGCAAGGCGTTTACCCATGGCGCAAGCTGTTCCGGCGCATGCACGAGGTCAATATGAATCCCGTCGAACGGCAAATAAGTGATATAGCCCTGATACCGCGCCACATTGGCAAAATAGGTCGCCAGCAGCAATTTGGGGCGCGTGGTGCGGAACCAGGCATAAGCACGCTCTACTGCCTTAAGCCATGCATCGTCCAGATCCAGGCCAAATACCGGCTCATCTATCTGCACCCACTCAATTTTCCTGTGATACAGCTCTTTCAGTAGATGGGCATATTGCTCTGCCAGGTTGTCAATCAGGCTCAGTTTGTCGATTCCATCCGCCTTACTCAGATATAGCAGGCTCACCGGCCCCAGCAGCATTGGCTTGATGGTTTTACGCAGCTTGCTGGCTTCCTCCAGCTGCGTCAGGAAATCGTGGGCATTGATGGAAAACCGGGTCTGCGCATCAAGCTCAGGGACGATGTAATGGTGTTCAGTACCAAACCACGATGCCTGTGCCATGGCGGGCTGGCTGTCAGTGCCAAACGCCAGCGTGAAATAGTCATGTTCCGTCAGCGGCTCTTTCAGGCCAAAACGCGCGGGAACAGCGCCAAACATGATGGAATGGTCCAGCACATAGTCATGAAAAGTGAAATCCCCCACAGTGACGAAATCCAGCCCTGCCTGCTTGCGCCATTGCTCTTCGCGCAAGCCCTTGCCGATTTCCCTCAAGCCAACTTCATTGAGGTCACCTCTCAGGAAAGCCTCGCACGCGAACTTGAGCGCACGCCGCTCGCCGATGGATGGATATCCCAGAATATGCACAACCGCCATACAAACTTTCCCATGAAAAACCAGCGTGGGATTGTCTGTCATGAAGCAGATTCAAAAAAGAGAAAGTTTTTTTGATAAACTTGAATTTCATTCATAGCAAGAAATATGCACCATGCTGGAAATCCGTCACCTGAAATCGCTGATCGCCATTGCCGAAACCGGTAAGCTCGTGCATGCCGCAGAGCGCGTATTTCTCACTCAATCCGCCCTTTCACACCAGATTCGTGTGCTGGAAAAGCATTATGACACTCCATTATTCCAGCGCACCGCCCACGGCATCCGCTTCACGCCAGCGGGAGAGCGTTTGCTGGCATTAGCCAGGGAAATTGTGGAAGCGCAGGAAAAAGCCGAACGCGACCTGATCCGCCTCAAGAGCGACCAATCGGGCGAATTGAGAATCGTGCTGGAGTGCCATACCTGCTTCGATTGGCTCACGCCGGTGATGGATGCCTTTCGCCGCGCCTGGCCGGAAGTGGAGCTGGATTTGGTGGCCGGTTTCCACAGCGACCCCTGGCATTTGCTGCATGACGGCAAGGCCGATCTCGTCATTGGCAGCTTGCCGGAAAGACTACGCGATCTGGATGCAATTCCGCTGTTCAAGTTCGAGATCATGGGCGTGTTACCGCCGGAGCATGAGCTGCGCAACAAGCCACGCCTGATGGCGGAAGACTTCACCGGGCAAACCCTCATCACCTACCCCGTGCCGGAAGAGCGCATCGACGTCATCCGTCAGGTGCTCAAGCCTGCCAACATCGAATTCAGCCGCCGCACCAGCGAACTCACCATCGCCATCATGCAACTGGTCGCCAGCCGCCGCGGCATTGCCGCACTGCCCAACTGGGGCATACAAAGCTATGTCGAGCATGAATACGTGATCGCCAAGCCGATAGGCGCCCAAGGCCTCTGGTCGGAACTGCATGCGCTTGGGATGCCGGATGTCATGACGCGCTCTTATACCCAGGATCTCGCTAGAATCATTCGCGATACCTGCATGGAAAAGTTGAGTGAAATCAAGCTACTTTGAATCTCGCTATCACACCTAATCAGCAAGCTCATCGGTTTCAGATTAAGGTGCGTGGATATGCCTACACGAGTCCCAGGCTTTGGAATAGGCATTAAGGCAATAATGGCAATCCAAGCTCCTTGAGAAATTCATTATGTTTCCTCTTGGCCTCCTGAATTCTCTGCTCTATTGAAATCAAATCGTCATTCACCATGCCCAGGTTGATTTCTTCTTCTGCGATAGCCGTGCTTACATAACGAGAGATATTCAGGTTGAAATCGTTCTTCTCGATCTCGTCCATGCCTACCCGGCGCGAATAGCGCGGCTCTTCCTTGCGGAACTGGTAGGTGTCGATGATCTTCTCGATATGTTCAGGCAGAAGCTGGTTCTGCCGTTTGCCTTTCTCGAAGTGCTCGGCGGCGTTGATGAACAGCACGTCATCGGGTTTTTTGCACTTCTTCAGCACCAGGATGCACACCGGGATACCGGTAGAGAAAAACAGGTTGGCGGGCAGGCCAATCACCGTGTCGATGTGGCCATCCTTCAGCAGCTTGGTGCGAATGCGTGCCTCGGCTCCACCACGGAACAGCACGCCGTGGGGCAGGATGATGGCCATTACACCGTCTTGCTTCAGGAAGTGGAAGCCGTGCAACAGGAAGGCGAAGTCCGCCGCTGACTTCGGTGCCAAACCATAGTTCTTGAAGCGAGTGTCCTCGCCCAGTGCCTCGCTCGGCTCCCAGCGGTAGCTAAATGGCGGATTGGCAACCACGGCATCAAACTTCGGCATCCTGGCCGGATTGGTTTCACGCAGCATGTCCCACTCATTGAGCAGGGTGTCACCGTGGAAGATGTCGAACTCTGAATCCTTCACCCCGTGCAGCAGCATGTTCATGCGCGCCAGGTTGTAGGTGGTGATGTTCTTCTCTTGGCCGTAAATTTTGCCGATGCCGTGCGACCCCATGCGATGGCGCACATTCAACAGCAACGAGCCCGAACCACAGGCAAAATCCAGCACGCTATCCAGATGCGAGCGCTTGCCCGTGGCAGGCTCCTGGCTGTCCAACGTGACGATGGCCGACAGAATGTCTGAAATACGCTGTGGCGTGTAGAACTCGCCGGCCTTTTTACCGGAGCCCGCCGCGAACTGGCCAATCAGGTACTCATAGGCATCGCCCAGCCTGTCACTGTCGGTGGAGAACTGCCCCAGTCCCTTGGCAATTTCGGCGATGATCTTGCACAGGCGGGCATTGCGCTCGGCGTAGGTCTTGCCCAGTTTGTCCGACGCCAGATTGATCTCCGAGAACAGGCCCCGAAAGGTGCTGGCGAAGGACTCTTCCTCGATGTACTTGAACCCCTTCTGCAAGGTATGCAGCAGCTCGTCATCCTGCGTGCGCGCCATCTCGGCGATGTTGCCCCACAGGTATTGCGGCTCTATCACGTAATGCACCTTGCGGCGCATTTGCTTTTCGAACTCGGCGACATCCTCTAGGTTACTTTCGTACCAGAGCTGTAGCGGCGTGGAGACCGAGCCATCAATCTGCCGAGGGTAGTCCGATCCCAGCTCCTTCTGAGCAGCCACCTCGTAGTTGTCCGACAAATAACGAAGGAAGAGAAAAGCCAGCATGTAATCGCGGAAATCGTCTGCGTTCATTGCACCACGCAGTTGGTCGGCAATGGCCCAAAGGGTTTTGCCCAGTTTTTGTTTTTCGAATTCGGTCATGGTGTACCTGCTGTTGCAGCCTCGGGAACTTGAGGGAACAAATTGGGGTTGAATGGATAACGGCTTAAAAAATCATCGAGAATCTTGGATTCATAGAAAAACTTCCACTCATACAGATGAAACCATTTTCAAATGATTGATTGAGCTTTCAAATTTTATCTTATCTGAAAAAACCAATACCTCATCACCGATCCTATTAGAGGTCGAGTGCTGTAGCTTGTAAGCCCTTCTCTCAAAAGACTGATACAGGTTGGTTATAAAAGAGTGATTGTCATACGACAAAAGCCATGGCGTTGAAAGCTGGCTTACATACTGCGATAGCCGTCTGTGATCATCATCTTTGTATGCATTCAAATATAGATTTGATCCCTTTTCATAGTAAGGAGGGTCAAGATATAAGAAGGTTTTATCCGCATGAGAAATAAACTTTTCGATCAAATTTATTCCATCCATATTTGTCACTTCGATACGATCTGCAAAGCGTGAAATTTTTTCTATCCTGCGGATTAATTCAGCCTTATTGAACCGGGCATCAATTTTGTATTTTCCTTTTTGTTGAAGGCCACCAATGATGCCAGCATTCAAAACACCTGAAACATTTGTTCGATTAAGAAAGAAAAACGACGTGGCCAAATCAAAACTATCTACATAAACCTTCTGACTAATAGCCTCTTTACACTTGCACCAAGTGTCCACTGTGACCGGTGTTTTCTCGATCCACTCAATCAAACGATCCGGCTGAGTCACACATACACTCCAAAAGGCATAAACCAATGGATCCAGGTCGTTAATAACAATGCTATCGGCATACTCCTCATAAAGTAGACGAAGCGCCAAGCCAGCTCCTCCAGCATAAGGCTCTATATATTTGCAGCCATCCAGACCGTTTTCAGATATTAGGCTGGAAACAAAAGTGAAGATGCAGTTCTTCCCTCCAGGGTATCTGAGTGGGGAATGTACAAGACTCATGACTTCTTCCCGTGAGTTATCCTCAAAATTCCCCCCAGAATTATTGAAAGAGCTATGGCCTGCTCCTCATTTCTGGAATTAGCGTAGTCATGTGCGCCAGTCTGAAAAAGCTGTACAACTTTTCCTTTTTCCACGCTCTGGTTTGATAATAATGTTTTTGTGTTCTTATCAAGAGATTGCTTTGCTTGGTCAAAATTTTCCGTCAGATAGTTCTTTAAATCTTTATTGGCATCACGTGCGGCTGTCTCGGCAAGCATACGTAATGACATTCTAAAAATGACTATAAAATCATCACTAAAAGTCATTTTCTTGCTTTTATATACATTATATATCTGCTCAATATCTCTGTAGAGGTTGTTAATATGACCTGAGCCAAGAGAAAGAGCCCCACCAAAAACTATTTGCTTTGGTGCATCTTGTCTCCTAGTTCTCGGAGACGTTGGCCCAGCCTCATCATTTCTTGTATTTCTATTATCACTTTGATTTTCCGCATCAGAATCCCCTTTTGATTCTGACTGGCGCCCCGTATTATGGTAATCCCCCATGTTATCCGTATTCCCATTAGGTTCAGTGTTACCATGTTTTTTATCAAACCCACCAGAGTCACTATTCAAAACGCCATTGACAAATGCGATACCTTTTGCAGCTGTATATACTGCATCAACCTTTTCATCTCTTAGAGCCAAGACAATTTTTTTTAGGTTATTAATATTCTCAAATAAAAAATGATCGTCACTCTTGCTAATAACGAGTTTTTCTTTCACTTGCTTGTAACTCAACAAACGGTCAAGAGTTGTTTTATTGACTTTTAACTTGTCCTCGGCGGTTATCAAACTCCTGTAAGTCAGCAAGTCTAAGGCTTGTAACCCAATGGTAAAATTACCTTCAAATCGATTTTTCTGCTCTGAATCCCATGAAATCTGCCCCTTACCCTCTTGCGGGCCACTATGGTTGATTGATATCCAGTGTTTCGCAGCTTCACGGCTATCAAATATTACACAGTCAACTTCAGATGGGATTGTTCCTTTGGCTTTGAGAATAGTGTCAATTCTCTTCCGTATTTTAGGATCAGAATCAGACAACGAGGGAGTTTCCAGAATTTTCAACGCTGTTACCCTACGATTTCCATCGCCATCAATAAACTTGCTACCTTCCTTGAAAAGAATCAGTTTTGAACTAGGATTCAGCCCATTTTGATAGATGTCGGAGGCCAAATTAACAATTTTAGTACCTTGATCTTTCAACATAGCCTGAATCGCTTCACGCTGATTATTTACGGGAGGAAACCTTGGGTTTTCCTGATCCAATTGAATTTTGCTAATTTTGACTGGGTTTTCTATGTAATTTTTCTTCATTCCAAACTCTCCATGACAGGAAAAATCTGCTGCATCAGGCCCTTTTTGTGGGTTTTTAGGCTGTCGATTTTCTGGCTTTGCTCAGCGATGTGGTCATCAAGGGAAGACAAACAGTCGGCGATGCGTTGTTGCTCGGCGGTATCCGGCAGCCAAATTTTCAGACCTTCAAGGATTTCGGTTTCTATTTTTCCTGCCCCAATGCCTGTTTCATTAACCGCTATACGGGAACTCAGAGAAATAAGTTGGTAAAGCAAAAATATTGAGATTACATCCGGCGTAACGGTCAGTGCCTTTACATCTTGATTAAAAGCCACGTCACGTAACGCGATACAAATAGGCACCCTCTTAAAGAGCATGCTCCCACGCACAAGGATTAATATGGCCCCTTTTTTTGCTAGGCGGGTACCATTTCCGATGGCCATAGTAGTAACCCGAAGATCAGCATCGGAAATATTCATGTCATGCATAGAGGACGCGCTAATCCAAGGAATATCGCCCTCCCAGTACGCTGGCTCTGCCTTTGGAGGCGTCCCCCCAGAGGAAAACTTAACCAGCATATTCAAAGGCTTGAATTTATGTTCCGGAGTATCAAAAAACTCTAGAAACCGCAGCCGTGGCACGGTTTCGCCTTCGCGGGGGAAAAGCTGCTGCATCAGGCCCTTTTTGTGGGTCTTGAGGGTGTCGAGTTTTTGGGTTTCCGCTGTGATCAGATCATCGAGGGAGGATAGGCAGTCGGCGATTTTTTGTTGTTCGCCAGACTTAATATCTGGAAAAACAACTGTGCGCTCCTTCAGTATAGAAAAATGACGCTTGTAGTCTTCCATCGCCAGTGGGTGGTGGCTAAGGGAATGGAATAAAAATTCAGCGGAGATGGTCGGCTTTGCCTTGAGAATTTTGATGCCATCGGCGCCTTGTGCAAACGGATTTTCAACAAACTTGAGGGCGCAGGTGTGGTCGCCAAATATGATCAGCGGCAACGATTCGGCAATTACAGCGCTTTCATCATCAGTCCAGCCGCAAATAAGTTCTTGAGACTGATCGATGATGGGAAACTTACCTTGCATCCGATAGCTAGACGACTGCAGTTTCGCCGGTGGGCTAACCGTAGTAATAAGTTCCCCCAATTTATCCTTGCCCCATTCCGCGGTTTCTAGAAACTCCGAAAACCGCAACCGAGGCACCAAGGCCGCTTTGTCCTTGGTGTTTTTCTTCACTTCACTCATGACGCTTGCCTTGTTCAGATTCTTGCAGCCATTGCCGCCCCAGAGCCGTCAGGCGGTATTGCTGCAAGCGGCTATTGGGTTTGTCGGGCAGGGTCATTTCGATCCATCCTGCGGCCAACAGGAGCCGGATTTGCCTGTGCAGTTCACCCGACACACCGCGGTGGCCCAGACGCGAGGCAAGTTCTTTCTTGCCCCGCGGCTCCTGTTCCAGCCACAGCACCACTTTTGCTGCCAGCTTCGACTCTAGCCGTGACTCTAGCCGCTCGGTCTCGACTTGTTCGGTTACTTGTTCACCTTTGGCCTGCCATTGCGGAGCGGGCCGCTGCACTTGTGCGGTGAACTGGTTGCCGGTGATTTCACTGATCAGGTCAATCTGCGGCCATTCGTCCAGCACGCGTGGGATACCGCTGCCCATGCTCGGCGCAGTCGCGGAGCCGGACAGATATTCACCACAAGAAAAACGAGCGTTGCTGTATATCACTCGTTCTCCAGCCTATCCGGTTTATTCAGGGTCTTTTTTTCTTCCGCAGTCAGTCGCCGCTCCACCTTTTTCACATCCTCAGCGGCTGGCAGGCTTTCAGGGCGGATGCCGCGATTAAGCAGCGTTTGGCGCACGGCTTGGTTGTTGGTGACATGCTCGCTGGAAATCTGCGCCTCGCTTTGCATCTGCTGTGTGCGGGCATTGTGGATAGTGATTTCAGCGGCAAAATCCTTGGCTTTCAAAATGATGGTGGGTGCAAAATCTGCCAGCGGGCGGCTGTCGGGTACTCTCCACTGGGCTTTCATGGCCTGGGTATTTTTGCCAAATAGTGCGGTATCTCCTTTGCTGCGGATCAGGGCAAAGTTCTGGTTGCCGCCGGTCTGCTCGTAGATCACGCTGGAGAGTTCTTTCTCGGTATCTGACAGCTTTTTGCGGGCTTGTACGCGCTCAGTTTCCAGCAAGCGTTGTTCAATCAGTTCAGCCTTGCGGGTTTGCATGGCGAAGTAGGTTTGGGCAAAGGCGATTTCCTGCTTTCTAGAATCGCCATTTTGAGCAATCAGGTAGCAGGCATAACGGGTAAGCATGATGTCGCTGATCTCGCGCTGACTGCCGGAACCGAGTTCAACCATTTTGTTGACGTCAACAAAATGGTTGCCAACGTCATGCCCTGAGATTTCGCAGGCGGTTTTTGCCTTGGAGATAGCCGCTAAAAAATTACGCCATTCGCTGTAGCCCAGCAGATGTTGTAGATCCCTCGCCAGCCAGTATTCCACACCGTTCTCAGTGTGCTGGGCATGGCCTTCAAAGGTGGCGGTGAGGCTGTGGATTAAATCGTTTTGCATGGTTAATTTCCTTCCCTGTCAGTGCTCATAAGCATCCAGCCCGGATATTTCCCTGCCTTGTGCCAGCTTGCGCAGCAAGGGTGATAGATCTTCCATCAGGGCCAGTTCTTTTTGTGTGCGCACCTTCCAGCCCAGTTCCAGCGGGGCCATCAGCTCCGACAGGCGTTCGCCATCGAAAATGCGGCGACGCAGGATTTCATCGACAAACACTTGCAGGGCATCAGGTGTAAGCGCATGGCGGTTGGCAATGTCGGCAAGCTCTTTTGCTTTCTTCTCTGCTTTGAAACGCTCAAATCCGCTGCGAATTTGTTTTTCGTCCAAGGCTTCATTGACCGGCAGGCCACGGATGTACTCAGCAATATCCTCGCGCTCGTCGATGAACTTGGCATCGGACTGGATCAGGCCGATGAGCTGCTCGCGGTTCATGGTGAGCTTGCCGGGCTTCTGCTGGGTCAGCTTGGCGATGAGGCCCATGATGTAGTCGTAGTCGATGACCGCCGAGGCGAAGAGCACGAACTCGAAATCAAGCTGCTGCACCGCGTTGAGTGCTTGGTCGCCGTCCTTATTCTGAATCTCTTTGAGCTGCTTGGCGGTTTCCAGGTAGGTGCTGCGAAAGCTCAACAACTGATCCTTGGGCAGCAGGGTTTCGATTTTTTCTTGCTGCTCGGGCTCCAGATCGGTGTATTGGTCAAGCTGGGTTTTGAGCCGCTGCACTTCTTTGAAGCGATTGACGAACTCGATACGGGCGGTATCGCCTTTGAGGTTGTATACCGCTTCAGGCTCGCATACCAGGTTTTTGCCCACCATGAATTTCTCCATGGCCTGAACGGCTTTGGCATAGGCGTCAATCACTGCTTTGGCAGGCTCTACCAGCCAGATTTGGCGCGGGTTGTCGATTTTCTCGCCGGAGAACAGGGCAATGGCCTCTTCCACTGATTGTTGCTGTTGGCGAAAATCAAGGATGTGGCCGTAAGGTTTGCTGTCGTTCAGTACGCGGTTGGTGCGCGAGAACGCTTGAATCAAGCCGTGATGCTTGAGGTTTTTGTCCACGTACAAGGTATTGAGGTACTTGGAGTCAAAACCGGTGAGCAGCATGTCCACCACGATGGTGATGTCGATCTTTTGCGCAGCGGGAAGATCAGTATTCGGATACTGCTGATCCTTGATGCGCTTTTGCACATCCTGGTAATAAAGGTCGAACTCGCTGATGCGGTGGTTGGTGCCAAAGCGTGCGTTGTAATCGGTAACGATGCGGGTGAGCGCCGCCTTCTTGCCTTCGGGGTCTTGCTGGTTGTCTGCCTTCTCTTGCGGCAGGTCTTCCTGAATCTGCTGTACGTCCTTGTTGCCCTCGGCAGGCGGGGAAAATACGCAAGCGACGTTCAGTGGGCGGAATTCCGGGTCTTGTTCGGCTTTTTGCTGTTGAATTTCCGCGAACAGCTCGAAGTATTCGATGGCATCGTTGATGCTGGCCGTTGCCAACACCGCGTTGAACTTGCGGCCATTGGTGGCGGCATCGTGTTTGGCGAGGATGGTCTCGATGACCTTGGGTTTGGCCACACCTTCACCAGGTTTGGGAGGATTCTTGCCTTCGGGCTTGAAGTAGTCCACGTGAAAGCGGAGAACGTTGCGATCTTCAATGGCGTGAGTGATGGTGTATTGGTGCAGGCAGCGCTGGAACAGGTCATCGGTGGTGCGGTAGCTGGCCTGCTGGCCTTCGATTTGCTGATAGCTGGCGTTTTTCTCGAAGATGGGGGTGCCGGTAAAGCCAAAGAGCTGGGCGTTGGGGAAGAACTCCTTGATGGCTTTGTGGTTGTCGCCAAACTGCGACCGGTGGCATTCATCAAAGATGAACGCCATGCGCTGATTGCGAAGCGGTTCCAGACGCTCCTTGTAGTTGCGCTTGTTGCCGCCGTTGCCTTTGTTGTCGTCCAGCGCCAGACCCAGCTTCTGAATGGTGGTGACGATGACCTTGTCGGCGTAGTCATCCGATAACAGACGGCGCACCAGGGTTTCGGTGTTGGTGTTCTCTTCGACGCAGCCTTCCTGGAAGCGGTTGAATTCCTCGCGGGTCTGGCGATCCAGGTCTTTGCGGTCCACCACGAACAGGCATTTGTCGATATCTGGGTTGTCCTTGAGCAAGGTGGATGCTTTGAATGAAGTCAGCGTCTTGCCCGAGCCGGTGGTGTGCCAGATGTAGCCGTTGCCGCAATTCTGGTGGATGCACTCCACAATGGCTTTGACGGCATAGATTTGGTATGGCCGCATCATCAGCAGCTTCTGTTCGCTGGCCACCAGCACCATGTAGCGGCTGACCATCTGGCCCAGGGTGCACTTGGCCAGGAACTTCTCGGCAAAGCTATCAAGCTGCGTGATTTTCTTATTGTCCTCGCTGGCGAACTGGTAGACCGGCAAGAAGCGTTCATCAGCGTTGAAGCTGAAGTGCCGTGCATTGTTGTTGGCGAAGTACCAGGTATCGGTGCGGTTGCTGACAATGAAGAGCTGAAGGAAGCACAGCAGCGTTTTGCCGTAGCCATTACCAGGGTCAGTTTTGTAATCAACGATCTGCTGCATGGCCCGGCGCGGGCTGACGGCCAGCGTCTTCAGCTCAATTTGCACCACCGGCACACCGTTGATGAGCAGCATCACGTCGTAGCGGTGATGGCTGTTGTCAGTGTTCATACGCAACTGGTTGACGACCTCGAAGTCGTTCTTGCACCAGTCACGGATGTTGACCAGGGTGTAGTTCAGCGGCGTACCGTCGTCGCGCTCGAAGCTGTTGATGTTGCGCAGCGTTTGAGCGGCGTTATAGACATCAGGTGTGATGATAATGTCGAGCAGATGCTGAAATTCGCTGTCGGTCAGGTGCACTCGATTGAGCGCCTCGAACTTCTGGCGGAAGTTACGTTCTAGCGCTGCACGGTCGCGGATGTCCGGTCGCAAGGTATATTTAAGATCGGCCAGCTTGGCGACCAGATTCCGCTCGATCTGGCTTTCAGTGATATTCATCCTAACGGCTTAATTGAATTCCAAAGCACTGGATTCTACAGGATCAACACCACTATCAGCTATCAATGGAAAAGCTCAATAGCTGCCATTGCATTTTCTCACTCGATAGTGATTTTCCGCCCTTGCGCCGCCGACTGCATCGCCGCCACAATGGCCTGGCAATTGCCGCGCGCATCCGCCAGGCTGAGGAACGGCGGCTTGCCGTTGAGCACGCAGTCGCTGAAATGCTCGATTTCGAGGATGAAATGGCTGCTTGCGGGCAGGCGTTCTTCCCAGAAGCGGCCGTCCTCGGTCCACCAGGTGATGACCGGCACATCGCCCGCCTGCTGCCAGACGGTATGGCATTTCAGGCCGCCCTTGCTGCCGGTCACCTGGTATTCGGAGCGGCGCGAGCATTCGAAGCCGATATCGAACTGCCCTTGCCTGCCTTCGCCGAAATCGAATACGCCGCTGGTGGCGATGTCGGCCCCGCTTTCAGTGTATTGCGCTATCGTCACGACGCTCTTGGGTTCGGTGCCAAAAACGCTGCGCAATGAATGGATGGCATAGGGCCCGATATCCCACATCGCGCCACCGCCATGGTCCACATCCTTTTCCAGGCGGTAGAGCCGCGCGGGCTTCATGATGAAGGAGTAGCTCGCGCGCACGAACTTCACGTCGCCGATCACGCCGGAACGCAGTAACTCCTGCACGCGCGCGAATTGCGGATGGAAGACGTACATGAAGCCTTCCATCACGGTAACGCCCTGCTGCTGTGCCGCATTCGCGATGGCATCCACGTCAGCCACGGTCAGCGCCAGCGGTTTCTCGATCAGGACGTGCTTGCCCTTCGCAATCGCCTTCAACGCCCATTCGGTATGCTCATGGTTGGACATCGGCAGGTAAACGGCCTCGACATTGCCGTCGTCAAGCAATGCCTCAGGCTCGTCATAGCACTTCACGGCGCTTGCTGCCTGGGGCGCATGCTTTTGCACGATTGCAGCGGCGGCCCCCGGACGGCGGCTGGCAATTGCTACCAGCTCGGCATTGGCTGCATCAACGATGGCTGGCAACAGGCGCTCATTGACGCGGGCCGCGCCCAAAATACCCCAGCGTAATTTTCTTTCCTGATTCATGTTTCTTCTCCTCCTAAAAGCGACAATTTCGTGATCATCCGGTTAAGGCTGCGTGCCTGGAAAACCGGGAATCAACTCAGTATCTTCATGTTGCACCAGTAATGTTCTTTCCACATGCATCATTAGCTCGCGCGACGCATAGCCATCAGCAGGCAAGGTGTGCGCCAATTGATAGCTGCGAATGGCGCTTTGGGTCTTGCTGCCAGGCAAGCCGTCAGTGCCGCCGGTATCGAAACCCAGATTGGTCAATTGCTGTTGCAATCGCTTAATGGCCTCCATGCTCACCGGCTCCTGCTCGGCTGGCAGCGCGGCGCGTAATGCGGGCGCCCCCAGAAAACGGTTGGCAAGATGCCCCACAGTCAGGGCGTAATGCGTGGAGCGGTTCCATTGCATCACCACGTTGAAATTGTCGAACACCATAAACGCCGGGCCGCGCCAGCCCTGCGGCAGGATGATGGCAGCATCACGATCTGCGGCTGGCAAGGCCTGTCCCACGACCTTCACACCCATGGCCTGCCATTGCGCCACACTGTGTTTCTGGTTGATGGCGGCCTGTTGCCAGGCAAAATCTTCCGGCAGGTTGACCTCGATCGCAATCGGCTCATTGCGCTTCCAACCTATCGAGCTGAGGTAACGTCCTGCCGAATACATGGCGTCGGAGAGGGATTGCCAGACATTGATCTTGCCATCGCCGTCGCCGTCCTCGGCATAGGCCAGAAAGGTGGAAGGCATGAATTGCATGTGCCCGACCGCTCCCGCCCACGATCCCACCATGTTGGCTGGCGCGACATGCCCGGCATCGAGGATACGCAACGCATCCAGCAACTGGCTGCGGAAAAAGCTATGCCGCCGCCCCTCATACGCCAGAGTAGCCAATGCCTGCGGCGTGGAAAATGTCCCCATCACCTGCCCGTAATTGGTTTCCAGCCCCCAGAACGCCATTAGCACCTCAGGCGGCACGCCGTATTTCTGCTCCACGCCTTGCAACAAGGCGCTTTGCTCGCGCAACAACGTCTGGCCGCGCTCCACCTGGCGCGAAGTGACACGACGGTTCAAGTAGGTCATGAAGGTCTGGATAAACTCGGGCTGGGATTGATCGAGCTCGATAATGCGGCTGATAGGCTGCGCATTGGCAAATGCCGCCTGCAAGCTCGCGGCTGAAATACCTTGTGCCTGTGCCTCACGGTTAAAATCCGCCAGCCAGGCTTCAAAACTCTGCTCCGCCGCCTGGGACAAGGGGCTTGCCACCCCTCCCGCCACCAGCACCGTAGCCACGACCTGACGCAAACTGAACACCACATTCTCCTTATATATTGATGCAACAACCACAAGGCAGATGACACACGACATACCCAAAGCGAGTATGCCCTAAAAATCAGCGACAACGCCTTCACAAAACCAAGGGCGAGCGCAGCGATGCCAAGTAGCATTGGTTTTCCCCGTCTGACAGCACCGAGTAGCGCAAATCTGGCTGGAAAAGAGCTTGCGTCTGTTTGAGCGCAGCGAGTTCAGCAAGCTCCCAGACGGATTGAGCAACGCAGGGAACCGAGAGCTTTGCTCTCGGTACTGGCAATCGGGTCGTCTTTCCTTTGGTTACTTTCCTTTGACGAAGCAAAGGAAAGTAACTCGCCCGGCAAGGCGAAAAGTCTCTTCCCGCAACCTGCAATAAGAATGACTTCCACCATCATCACCGCACCAAATCCTCCCAAGCCTTATCCAACCGCTTGGCCGATACCGGGAACGGCGTCTTCAACTCCTGCGCAAACAGCGAAACCCGCAACTCCTCGATCAACCAGCGGTAATCCAGCAAGGCAGGCGGCACTTCATGGCTGGCCTTGCGCAAGCCCTGGATGCACGTTTCCCAGCGTTCCCAGATTTGCTGCACGGCCTGCCCGCTGCGGGTGTCACGCTCGACACTGCCGGGATATTTCTCGAGGCGCAGACGCATGGCCTTGATATAGCGCGGCAAGTGCTGCAGGGTTTCCCACGGCGTCGCGCTGAAAAAACGCTTGGGCAACAGGCGCGCGAGCTGGCCTTCCAGCTCCTTCTTGATTCTGGACAGGTTGGCGGGAGCGGCGTTCAACTTTTGTGTGAGTTGCGTGTATTCCGCGGCAATTGCCGTCGCCAGCCTGCCTGCACCCTCCACCACCGCAGGCAGGCGGGTGCGCGCACGGGTCTTCAACGCCATGAAATCCTGGTTGCTGCGCGGCAGCTCATCCTCGCCGATGAACGCCCGGTCGCTGATCGCGACCAGCATGTCTTCGCGCAACTCGTCAGGGTTCATGATGTTGCGCAACTGCAAGGCATATTGGTTGAAGCCGGGCAGGCCTTTTTCCAGCTGCTTCATCTGCTCCTTGAGCTCGAAGCGCATCAGGCGGCGTACCCCCGCCCGGTGCGCCAACCTCGCCGCCAGCTCGGTATCGAAAAGCTTGATGGCGACGCTGTCGGCGTTGTCCTCCAACGCCGGGTAGCCGGTCAATTGGCGTCCGTCGCGGCTGAAACTCAAGGTCGGCGGCAGGTCGCCGAAATCCCACTGCTTGAGGCCGGATTTCTCGATGCCGGGCGAACTGCTGCGGAAAGTCAGCTGCGCCGCCTGGCCGAGCTGCGCCTTGAGCGCATGCCAATCGCGGCCGCTGCCCAGTTCGCGGTTTTTCTCGTCCACCACACGGAAATTCATGTAAAGGTGCGCATCCAGCGCATCGGCCTGCCATTCACCCGCGCCCAGCTTCAAGCCGGTACGCTGCTGGACATAGCTTGCCAACGCGGGCAGCAATGCCCCGTCTTTTTTGGATGCTGTTTCCAGGAAGCCGGTCACGAAATCCGGCACCGGCACGCAGACGCGGCGCAGCGTCTTGGGCAGTGCCTTGACCAGCGCCGTGACCTTGTCGCGTATCATGCCCGGCACCAGCCATTCCGCCTCCACCGGGTTGAGCTGGTTGAGCAAGGCCAGCGGCACGGTCGCCGTCACGCCATCCAAGGGATGCCCAGGCTCGAAGCGGTACTTGAGCGGCAACTTGACGCCGTCCAGCTCCAGGCTTTCCGGGAACTGCACCTCGGTAATGCCCGCCGCGCCGTGGCGCATCAGGTGGTCGCGCGTGAGATAGAGGATTTTCGGATTGTCCTTTTCGGCGTCCTCGCGCCATTTCTCGAACCCGGCGCCGTTGACGATGCCTTCGGGAACGACCGCGTCGTAGAACGCAAACAGCGTATGCTCGTCCACCAGCACGTCCTGCCGCCGCGCCTTGTGCTCCAGCTCCTCGATCTCGGCAATCAGGCGGCGGTTCGCTGCGAAGAACGGCGCGCGCGTATCAAACTCCATGTTCGCCAGCGCCTCGCGGATGAAAATCTCGCGCGACTCCTTGGGGTTGATCGGGCCGTAATGCACGCGGCGGCGCGGCACCACGGTAAGGCCATACAGGCTCACGCGCTCCCAGGCCGCTACTTGCGCCGGCTTACGGTCCCAGCGCGGGTCGCTGTAGTGGCTCTGCGTCAGGCCGCGCGCCAGCGGCTCTATCCAATCCGGTTCTATTTTCGCTACGCAACGCGCATAGAGCTTGGTGGTTTCCATCAGTTCCGCCGCCATCACCCATTTGGGCCGCGCCTTCTTCAAGGTGGAACCGGGCGCGACATGGAAGCGGATACCGCGCGCGCCGAGATAATTGTCCGCCTCGCCGTCCTTGAAACCGATATTGCCGAGCAACCCGGCAAGCAAGGCGCGATGCACCTGTTCATAGGAAGCGGGCTGCTCATTGAGCTTGAGTTCCAGCTCGTCGGCGATCTCGCGGAGTTGCTGGTACAGCTCATGCCACTCCTTGAGCCGCAGGAACGAGAGGAAATTGCTGTGGCACTTGTTGAGCAAGTCCTTGTTCGATTTCTTGGTCTTGAACGCGTCCTCGTACCATTCCCACAGCTTGATGAAGCCGAGAAAATCGGAATGCTCGACCTTGAACTTGGCATGTGCCTGGTCTGCCGCCTCGCGCTTGTCCATAGGCCGCTCGCGCGGGTCCTGGATCGCCAGCGCGCTGGCGATGATGAGAATTTCGCGCACGCAGCCCTGCTTCTTGCCTTCCAGGATCATGCGCGAGACGCGCGGGTCCAGCGGCAACCGGGCCAATTGCCTGCCGGTTTCGGTGATGTTCTGCTCCGCATCCACCGCGCCCAGCTCCTGCAATAGCTGGTAGCCGTCGGCGATATATCGCGAGCTGGGCGCCTCGATGAACGGGAACTCCTGCACGTTGCCCAGCTTGAGCGCGGCCATGCGCAGGATGACCGCGGCCAGCGAGGATCGCAGGATTTCCGGGTCGGTGAATTCGGGACGGTTGTTGAAATCCGCCTCGTCGTAAAGCCGGATACAGATGCCGTTGGACACCCGCCCGCAACGGCCCGCGCGCTGGCGTGCCGCCGCCTGCGAGATTTTCTCCACCTGCAACTGCTCGACCTTGGCGCGTGCGCTGTAGCGGTTGACGCGCGCCAGGCCGGTATCGATGACGTACTTGATGCCCGGCACGGTAAGCGAAGTTTCTGCGACATTGGTTGCGAGCACCACGCGCCGCCCGCCGCTGGAGCGGAATACTTTCTGCTGGTCTTCTATCGACAAGCGCGCAAATAGCGGCAATATCTCGGCATGGCGCAAGTGCTTATTGAGATAATCCGCCGTCTCGCGGATCTCGCGCTCGCCCGGCAGGAACACTAGGATATCGCCGCCGCCAAGCCGGGAAAGCTGCTCCACGGAATCAAGGATTGCCTCTTCCATCGCCTCCTCGGCATCGTCCTCTTCCAGCCACTTGGCCTCGGCGCGCGGCTTGCGCTGGATGCCCATGATGTCCTGGCCGAGCAGCTCCACATCATCGTCGTCATCCAGCCATTTGCGGATGGGGAGGTCGATGTTGCCAGACTTGCGCTTGATGCCGATGTCCACGATATCTTCTTGCGGCGACTCTTCCCGCATCGCAGCAGGCTTGGGAGCAGCAACCGGCGCGGGCGGTGCGATCACCATGCGGCGACCCAAAGGCCGGTAGCGGATTTCCACCGGATAGGTACGGCCTGACACCTCGATCACGGGCGCATTATTAAAGTGTTGAGAGAATCGCTCGGCATCAATCGTCGCCGAAGTCACGATCACTTTCAGGTCAGGGCGTCGCGGCAATAGCTGCTTGAGATAGCCAAGCAGGAAATCGATATTCAGGCTGCGCTCGTGCGCTTCGTCGATGATGATGGTGTCGTAGGCGTTGAGGAACCTATCGCCCTGCGTTTCCGCGAGCAGAATGCCGTCCGTCATCAGCTTGATATAGCTAGTCGCCAACACCCGTTCGTTGAAGCGCACCTGGTAGCCCACCGCCTCGCCTAGCGGCGATTTCAGCTCCTGCGCGATACGCGCAGCCACGGATCGCGCCGCAATCCGCCGCGGCTGGGTATGGCCGATCATCCCCGCCACCCCGCGCCCCAGCTCCAGGCAAATCTTGGGCAACTGCGTGGTCTTACCGGAACCCGTTTCGCCGCTGACGATCACCACTTGGTGCTTGCGTATTGCATCAGCGATTTCATCCTTACGGTTGCTGACCGGCAGCTCGGCGGGATATTCAGGTCTGGGCAGCTGCTCAAGCCGGGATTGGCGCCGTTGCACGGAAGCCTGGATCTTGGCGGCCACATCCGCCAGGGACTGGTCAACAGGTTTGCCCTGCTGCTGCGATGCATTCAGCTGTTGCAACCGCCGCCTTAACGGGAACTGGTCCTGCAACATGCATTCGGGAAGCTGCGCCTGCAATCGCTGCAGCATCTGGCGCTCGGAAACGGGATTGGGTGCACTCATAGATAGGCGTGGATTTTAGCATGGCTATGGAAACTTCATCGCCACGCCCCCAAGCATCAAGAGTGTTGCTGTATTAGTCAATTGAGACTAATTGCCAATACTCTCTTCAGTGGAGATAATCGTGAACGTAAAGAAATAAAAACTATTAATAACAAAACTTAATTTTGGGAGTAAAAATTGAAGTTAGTCCAATGTCTATTCTTGCCGTGATTCTGACACCTACATTCGGCAACGCAGCACCCAGCTATTCCCTTAGCCAACTAAGCGCACCAACCGGTTTCAGTTTCATCGTTGCCTCGGCGATCAATCAAAACGGCCAGATCGCTGGCACCAGTGCTTTTATTGATGTCGAACCAGCACACTCCCCAGGATATATTGTTGGAGCACGAGCCACTATCTGGCTGAATGGAAACGCGCAAGCAATTGACGGTGGTGCAGGTAAATACAGTCACGGCAACGCCATCAACGACCTTGGGCAAGTGGCCGGCGTCAGCTATACGCAATCGCCAGATTTCATGCAATACAACACTCAAGTTCCGGAGGGCTTGGAGTCCATTCCTCCGGGCCCAACGACCTACGATGCACAAGCAACCGTCTGGCATAACGGAACTGTTACCACCTTGGCTGGGTTGAGCAATCAATACGGCACCGCCAATGCAATCAACAACCAGGGACAATTGGTCGGCTGGAGTTTCAACGATCAAAACAAACAGACTGCCACATCATGGCGTAACGGAAACGCGATTGCCCTCACCACTACAGGATCCGCCAGTGAAGCGAGCGACATCAATAACCAAGGACAGGCGGTAGGCTGGCAAAATATAGGGGACCGGGCAAATGCGGTTTTCTGGACCAGCGATAATCAATTGATTGAGCTGGCTTCATTGGGTGGCATCGGCAGCCAGGCTTTCGCCATCAATGACGCTGGCTGGGCGGTAGGCTGGAGCACCTCGGCGGACTTGCAACAACATGCCACGCTATGGGCCGATGGCGAAGCAATCGACCTTGGTATACTAGGCGGCCATGCCAGCTACGCCTATGGCATCAATAACCTGGGCCAGGTCGTCGGCAGCTACATCAACAGTCCGCAAGACGGGTTTGCAGAATTCGCCATCCTCTGGGAAAACGGCAATGCCATCAACCTCAATAGCCTGATTGGCGACAGCATGGGCGTTACCCTGATTTCCGCCAACGGCATCAATGATCAAGGCTGGATTATTGCGCAGGGTGAAGACAGTCATGGACATCTGGGTTATTACCTGCTCGCTCCAGTCCCGGAGCCTTCCACCTATGCCCTGCTGCTGGCCGGGCTTGGCCTGATTACAGGCGTTTCTCAACGAAAATCCCGCGCAATAAACGCCTAGAACTATTCGTTTCCCAAACCCTGCTTGATCAAGCAGGGATTTTTTTGGCTACATCAGCCGCCACCCCATTACCTTTTTCCGGCCAGCTCGCATTCCGCTAGGCCTATCGAATTGCACTCCGGATGCATTGCTCATAACGTACCTCGCGAGTTTGGAACCAATATCAGCAAATTGTATTGCCTATTCTTTTACATCTTCTTGCTTTTTTTATACCGCACATGTAATCTAAATAGTAATTATTATTATTATTAATATATACGAATATTGAGATGCGCTCCTTATATCTTAGGAGAACCGCACTTGAAAAAAGATCAGCCTTCTCGCTCATAGAGAAAGCTATCCACCCCGACGGTGAGAGTCCGTGGGTAATTGAGAATGTATTTGAGTACTGGCGCCTTCTCGGGGAAGGGATTTCAGGTGCTCTCCATCAAGGAACAAATCAATGAAAATGACAACCACGTTTGCTGCCCTGGCTTTGGCTGGCGGCGCATTCTTCAGCAGCCATACTTTCGCTGCCGATAATGTTTGGTACAACGACTACCCATGGGGCGATGTTGCAGACGCCACGGATTACGCTGAATGGCACACATTCAGTGGCAGACGCGATGCAACACCTCAGTTCGGCGGCAACGCCTTAGTGAATGCCCAAGCGGGAGTATTCCCCGCCAGTTCTGGCAATCTCTATCATTTCTCGAGCAATGATGCCACTTACAACTTCCAGTTGACGAGCATTGGCGCAGTCGGTGACATATTCGACGTCTATCTCAAAGTCAAGACCAACGGCTCAACCTTCCTCCCGACAGCTACACTTGACGGTATAGAAGCTACAAAGATTACCCAATTTCATGATGTTGTCGAATTCGAGGGCTTGGGTTCCGGCTATGTAGAAGAAGCCTACTGGGTTTGGGAAAGCGTCGCCATTACCAGTGCAAATCAAGTATTCAACTTCAGTGCCCTCGCCAAGTCCCACACTAGCTTGGATCAATTGGCGCTGGCTACTGTTGCAGTTGCGGCAGTACCAGAGCCCAGCACCTACGGCATGCTGGCGCTCGGCCTTGGCATGCTGGGCTTCGTAGGCAACCGTTCTCGTCGTAAGCACACCACCTAATCGGTCAAACTGACGTTCCAGATACGGTATCCAAGCGTTCCTTGGGTGCCGTTTTACTGCTCATGCCCCATCGCACTACTCTTCATCATGACCATCAAAGAACAAATCGGCTTCGTTCGTCCATTATTGGCTGCAAGCCTGTTTATATTGACGCTACATGTCAATGCAGTCTTTGCTCATGAGCAGCAATCCGATGACCATGACGCAGAATCCATAGAACTATCTTCTCCCCAAACGCTTCACAAGAAATCAAGTGATACTCCAGGTACCGCAGTTCTTCCAGAAATTGGTGTCAGCGCAAGCAGCATCAAGCAGAAAACCGTTACCATCAACCGAACACAAACTATTACGACCATAGAAGCCAAAGAGCTTGAAAGAACCCAGCCCGCTACCATATTCGAGGCCGTGCGCGATGTTCCCGGCCTGGCAATCGAAGGCGGCCCCCGCCCTAGCGGCATGTCGTTCAATATCCGCGGCTTCAATGACAACGAAGATGTTCAGGTGCGTGTGGACGGCGTTCCGAAAGGTTTTGAAAAATATCGATTTGGCGGCACCTTTGCCGAGCCGGAACTGTTGAAATCCATCGAGGTGCAACGAGGGCCGCAAATTTCCAGCGGCTCAGGCTCCATAGGCGGCACTGTCCTGCTTCGCACCAAGGATGCCGCTGATCTGCTGAAGCCTGGTCAACGCTATGGCGCACGTATGAAATTCGGCTATGCGGACAATAACGATGAATTCCAGAAATCCTACCTCGTGTATGCGCGCCCTCACGACGCGATCGATATTTTATATAACCGTGCCTATCGTCACTCTAATGACATCACGCACGCAGACGGTAGCAAACTGGAAGCATCCAATGGCGATTCAAAATCCCAACTCCTGAAAGTCAGTATTTTTCCTACGGATACGCTGGAGCTTTCCACATCCGTTGTGCTGCTCGAAGAATCCGGGTTGCAGCAATACGATGCAACAGGGTCAAACCCCGATGCCTTCGGCAATGTGGTTCGCACGGTAGAAGACTACAGCATTTCCGAAACTATTCGCTGGAACCCCGATCATCCATGGATCAACCTCGTTGCCACCATCGGCAAAGGGCACACGAAAATGGATGATCTTTGCTATTTTGCAATCAATATAAAATGCACTAAAGCTTTAGGTACGAGATACGATCATCTCAACTTTAAAAGTACTACCATAGACATCGCGAATACTGCTGACATATTCACGCGGGAAAAATTCAGCCTGTCGCTATTGAGCGGATTGCAACATCGGAGCATCAGCAAAGAAGTCAGCAGGAAATACGATAACAACAACAGCTGCAAAGATCCTTTCCGTGATCCAAACTACCCTTGTAATGACGGGTTCTGGGCAGCCAGTGTTTCCGGCAAAAACACCTATTCCGCCTTTTACGCCCAGCCACGGTTGCAAATCGACCGGCTAGGAATTATCCCGGGGTTCCGCATCGATTGGTATGAGATCAAGACGCTTGAGCCCCGCGTCAAAAACCACTTAGCGGAAAAAGGCCTGTCGGACAGCATCAGCTTCGCGCATAAAACCTACAGCCTCGGTTTGACTTTTGACTTGATTCCCAAGCAACTGGTCTTGTTCGGCAACTATGCCCAGGGATTCCGTCCTCCATCCGCCAACGAGTATTTCTCATATTCGAAAGATGCAGATTTTCCTTACAATGGCTACGATGGCGGTGAAGGAAATTGCGCAACCCCTTCTACCAACTATATTTGCGGGGATGTGTATAAGCTGCAAAAAAGTGAATCTCGCGAAATCGGCTTGAGCTACGAAAACCCGCGCCTGTTCAATAGCGAAGTACAGTTGATGTCGAAACTCACCTATTTCGAGATAGACACCGACCACTTGCTACGTTCCTTCAGCATGCAACCAAGCACCGGCATGACAACCCAAGACGGCAAGGAAAGAAGAAAAGGCAACGAGGTCGAAGGAAGTTTGCTTTACCGCGACGCCTATGCGCGGGTTGCCTTTTCCAATACTTGGGGTACCGAAATCGATAACGCAGGAGATTCGGCAAAACTCTATCGTATTCCCGCAAAAACCTTCAATCTGACCATCGGCACCCAGATCCTGAAAAACCTGGGAGCCAATATTAGCTATAGAAAAGTATCCCCTCGCTTGGCATTAATCGGAAACTCTGGCCTTGGCATCCAGGACGGTTATGAAATATTCAATGCAGGACTCTATTGGGTAGCTTCTCCTCAGCTTGCTTTCCGCTTGATCGCCGAGAATATTAAAAACAAGGATTACCATCTCAATGCTGGCGGAGACTTTTCTGGATTCCAAGGCAACCGCGCCGCAGGCCGCAACATCCGCTTCATTACCGAGATAACCTTCTGAATTTTAAAACGCACCCTAATGCGAATGGGTTCATATTTCCATTGCATCAACCAATGATAATTGTTATCATTTATTTTAATGTTACTATTATTATGCAAGTATATCTATTTAACCCTTAGACACTGAATTTATGTTGCCAGCAAAAGCTCCCGTCAAGACCTGTCTACTCAACCTTTTGGATGAATTGGTCGAACATGACGGCTTTGGCAGCCTCAAGGTGGATATCCGCCTGCTCCGCCGCGGACAGAAGGAAATCATTATTGATTGCGGCAAGCAGTATCGCTTTGTCGTGGATTTCCAGCCTGTAGGCAATGATGGAGATAAAAATCAGGATAGCTCGACCAATTAATGGAATTGGTTTTCTGATCGCACCCGTTCATAGGGTGATGATCATTGATTGCTCGACGGTGTGGGTCCGTGAGCCTAAATGTTGAATTGAATGCTTACACCTTCAAGGGGAAGGGGTCGATGGCATTCACTTAATGATTAAAGGTACTCATGATGAAATTTTCAGCTTTAGCTCTCGCTACAGGTTTGGCTTTCAGCTCTTCCGCCTTCGCAACTGTCAACTCCTGGGATTCAACAGCGCCTTGGAGCGGCTCCACGATTGATTATGTAGAGTGGAACAACTTCGCTTTTGACAGCTCTGCTGGCAACAGCTACACCGACTCTACTCCTGATGTGGCAGGTGCCGGTAGCCTGACAGCAACCGGCACCCCTATCATCACCTCCACCTCCAATATCTATAGCTGGCAAGAGAACCCAATCTCTTACAACGCTTCTTTCACCGCATCCACCAGCGGTATTTTTGATATTTACCTGCGTCTTTCTATATCTGGCTTGGCAGCAGGCAACACTGCTTCCCTGGTCGGTGTCGGCGCAGCGACAGCCGTAGCCATAGATGCGGGCACAGGCACCGCTACAGGAGCAGGGACATTCTATCAATACAACGGTACTCAATTCGGCCTGGTTGATGCAGAACGCGAATTTTACTTTGTTTGGAATGACGTCTCCCTGACTCAAGGTAGCGCTGTCAGCTTCACATGGACAGACCCAGCCGCTCACGTCAGCCTGGACCAACTGGCACTCGCTACTGTGGCTGTTGCGGCTGTTCCTGAGCCAAGCACCTACGGCATGCTGGCGCTCGGCTTGGGCGTGCTCGCCTTTGCTGGTCGCCGTTCCCGTCAGAACAACGCCTAAGTCTCAATCAGACAACAGGCAACACCTTACCAGCCCGCCTTCGCGCGGGTTGGTATCTTTACACTCAATCGGGGTAACATCATGACGTTTTCTTACAAGCTTGCTGCCATCGCCTTGGCAGCAAGCGCGACTTTCGCCACTTCCGCATCCGCCACTACCAATGTTTGGGATTCCGCTACGCCTTGGGGCGACGCAACGCCTGTGCAATACGTAGAGTGGAACTCCTTTGATACCGTCGCAGGTGACAGCACACCCGAAATCGGCGCAGGCACCATCAGCCTGACTCCTCCTGCTGCCATACAAATGGGCGAAGGCATCTACACCCTGTTCAACATCCCGACCTTCACTGCCACATTAGCTGGCACTGCCGGCGTGTTTGATGTCTACCTGCGCACAGCAGCACAAGGCAACACATTGGATACTACAGCCACATTGAACGGCACCAGCGCCACTGCTGTCGTCGCCTTCAGCGGAGTAGGTTCCCAGGGCGATGAGCAGGAACTCTACTGGGTCTGGAACAATGTCGCAGGAGCCGACCTCTATACGTTCCAATTCAAGGCCGCATCTGAGCACATCTTTATCGACCAGATTGCCTTGGCAACTGTGGCTGCAGTACCTGAGCCAAGCACTTATGCCATGCTGGCGCTCGGCCTGGGCATGCTTGGCGCTGCCAGCCGCCGCACCCGCAAACAAAACTAAGCTTTTTTAGCAGCACGCCTGTCATGCGCTCATGCATGACAGGCGCATTTTTCCATAGCACTCACATTCATCTTTTGGACAATGACAACCGCCAGCTTCAGCGTCTTGAACCGCCGCATCATATTGACGCTTGTTCTGATGTCAGCCCTGGCGTATCACCCTCTCTCTGCGTTGGCAGATGAGCCTGAAGAAGAGAAGCAAATAGAATCACCCGGTAAAACACCGCCCGCTCCTGCCGCAAAACCAGCGCAAGGCAATGCCGCAGCCACTGTATTACCAGAAACCAGCGTCAGCTCTTCCAGAATTCAGGACGAGCACATCAACAAAACGCAGTCCATCACCAAGATCACCGCCGAAGACCTTGAAAGACGGCAAGTCTCTACCGTATTCGATGCCGTAAGAAACACGCCCGGTGTCAGCATCGACGGTGGCCCGCGCCTCAATGGCATGAGTTTCAATATTCGTGGATTCGAGAGTAGCGATGTCGCGGTGTCTGTCGATGGCGTGTTGAAAAATTATAGTAAATATCGTTCAAAAGGGACTTATATCGAGCCTGATCTATTGAAAACCATAGAGATCAGGCGCGGCCCGCAAATCAATACCAATTCTGGCTATATTGGAGGCGCAGTTATTACCAGAACCAAAGATGCCGAAGATTTTCTCCGCCCAGGCCAAACCGCAGGCGCCCGCATCAAATTTGGTTACGGCAACAACAATGATGAATATCTGCGCTCCTATCTTGCCTATGCGCGCCCGCATGAAAGAATCGACTTAATCTACAACTATACCAATCGTCAATCCAATGACATGACGCTTGGAAATGGCGATAAATTTGCATACTCGAACATCAATACTGTTTCCGAGTTATTCAAAATTACTTTATATCCTGTGGATTCATTAAGAGTTTCAACCTCGCTGGCAAAACTCAAGCAAGCACCTACCGCGCAATTGTATGACACCATCACAGATTTGATATTTTCCACCCCTTATGTTCTGCGTGCGATCGATGAAGAAACGATTTCACAAACATGGGAGTTCACCCCGGACAATCAATGGATCAACCTCAAGGCAAGCATAGGGACAGGGCATACGAAGCAGGATGAGACAACTCCACATGGCTGGGTAGGCAACAATGGGAGCGGGATGTTTGATTTTGGTGACCGCATAGATACTTATAGTTTCAAGAATACGAATGTTGATCTTGCCAACACAGCCAATATTTTTACCAGCAAAGATCTCAATCTGGCATTGCTGATTGGCATCCAATACGCAAAACAAGAAACAATCACTCACCGGACATACACAAGGCCCAACGCAGTTTCTGCCGTGATGGTGGACAATAATCCAACACCATCAGCCCTTAACACGAGTACGGCGTTTTACATTCAACCTACAATACAGATTAAACGGTTAACCATTACACCCGGTTACAGAAAAGATTACACCTCCTTGGAAGCGCTAGATCAATACAGACAAGCCATGGATGCTGCCAAACAGCGTCATGAAATCCAATTCAGGGAAGAGATTTATAATCTGGCACTAGCTTTTGATATTCTTCCAGAAAATCTTACCGTTTTTGCCAATTATGGACAGGGTTTCAGTCCAATTCGCGCAGGATCGGCCTTTATTCTCGGGCCAATAGTTGCTGGAGTACCTTCGAGCCAGAGCCTATGCCCCCGAGATTATTCGTCATGTGATGACACTTATCGTCCCCAACGGGTTGAAAGCACAGAAGCAGGTATCAATTACGCAACCAATCACTTGTTTGGACAGCCGATTCAACTCACATCAAAAGCTACTTTTTATCATATCCACACCAGCAATGCGGTGATGAATGCAGGCAATCCACAATACCTGACCCAGCGCAGAAATGGTTGGGAATTTGAGAACCATCTCAATTACAAACAGCTATACATGCAGGCATCCTACTCAAGAATTGCAGGCAGTGTGTCATATCCGAACACCAATGCTTCCCGTCCGCTTTATACCATCCCTGGGAATGCATTTAATTTGACACTAGGGGCAAATATTGGGAAAAACTTCGATATCAACCTCAACTACCGCAGAGTTTCAGATCGGCTCTATTTGAATGGTTTGTCTGGTGCAACAGCACGTTTTGCCACTCAAGATGGTTACGAACTTTTTAATGCTGGCATACGATGGAGCCCTAACCAACACCTTACGTTCAGGCTTGTTGGCGAAAATCTCGGTGATAAAGAATATACCCTGGACGGTGGATTCAGTGGGAATATCGGCCTGCCCGGCCCCGGGCGTAACATCAAATTCTACACAGAACTTATTTATTAACTCTATCATCAATATTGGATCAACCAGAGGAGGCGTCATGAATCAATTGGCTACAACCGAACAGCAATACCAGGCTTTTCAGAATGCAAAAAAAGAGCAGAAACTGCGCAACCGCGAAGCGGCGCAGGCCATCGGTATCAGCGAAGGCCAGGCTATTGCGAATGCGATAGGCCGCGAAGCCATCCGCCTGAAGGCTCCGTTCCAGGACATTATTGCGGATGTACCCAAGCTGGGCCGAGTGATGGCGTTGACCCGCAATGAGAGCACCGTGCATGAAAAAATCGGTACTTATGAAAATATCTCATTCGGCCATGCCGGCCTGGTGCTGGGTCCGGATATCGATTTGCGAGTGTTCTATTCTTACTGGAAACATGGTTACGCCGTGACCGAGGAAACTGAAAAAGGCCCGCAGCGCAGCCTGCAGTTCTACGATGCCACCGGCACCGCCATTCACAAAATTCATCTGAAAGACTTCAGCAATGTGGATGGCTGGAACGAGATTGTGCAAAAGCACCGCAGCGATGATCAAACGCCTGGACAAGCAGTGGAGAGCGCCCAGCCTGCCCCGGCAGAGAAACCCGATAGCAAGATTGACCAGGAAGGCTTCAAGGCAACCTGGCTGGCGATGAAGGATACCCATGACTTCTTCCCGCTGCTGCGCAAGTTCGGCGTAAGCAGGCTGCAAGGTCTGCGTCTGGCACCGGAAGGCTATGCCTACAAGGTGGATAACATTTCCACCCAAAAGGTGCTTGAAATCGCCGCCGCAGATGGCACCAGCATCATGTGTTTCGTCGGTAACCCCGGTAATATCCAGATTCACACCGGGCCGATCAAGAACGTTAAGGAGATGGGGCCATGGATCAATGTGCTGGATGAGACATTCAACCTGCATTTGCGCACTGACCTGATTGCAGAATCGTGGGTAGTGAGAAAACCAACAGATGACGGCGAGGTAACCTCATTGGAAGTGTATGACAAGGATGGCGAAATCATGGCGCAGTTCTTTGGCGAGCGTAAGCCAGGCAAGCCCGAGCTGGCGGCCTGGCGCAATATCGTGGCCCAGTTGCCTATCCTGGCTTAGAAGAACGGTAGAAAAAGATGATGAAAAGCCGCGCTTTGCTGTTTGCTGCCATGTTCATGATTGGCAGCCATGCTGCCCATGCTGCTGAAAAGCTGCTGACCATCGGCGGAGCTGTCACTGAAATTGTCTATGCGCTGGGCAAGGGTGACGAAGTGATTGCCAATGACCTGACCAGCGCCTACCCGGAAGCAGCGGCGGGTAAACCGAAGGTGGGCTATATGCGCACCTTATCCGCCGAAGGGCTGATTTCCACGGGTGCCACGCTGATTATCGCCGAGGCGGGCGCTGGCCCGCGCAATGTGATTGACCAAGTGCGCAATGCAGGGGTGAAAGTGCTTCAATTGCAGGAAAACACTCATACCCCACAGCAAGTAGCGGCAGACATCCGTACGATAGGCAGACAACTCAATGCCAACACCACGGAGCAAGTAGCCAAGCAATTTGAAAACGCCTGGAAAGAAACCGAGTCCCAGCTAGTCAAATTGCCAGGACAGCCGAAAGTGTTGTTTGTCATGAGCAATGCAGGCCGCGGCGCACAAGCGGCAGGTGACGACACAGCTGCCTCTGCCGTCATCCGTCTGGCACGTGCAGAGAATGTCATGGCGGGACAATACAAGGGCTACCGCCCTCTCAGCGCTGAAGCACTGGTCGCCGCCGCGCCTGAGGTCATCATCGTCACCAATGAAGGGCTTGAAGCCAGCGGTGGCCTGCAAAATTTTCTGAAAACACCGGGCATCGCCATGACGCCCGCGGGTAGAAATAAGCGTATTGTAAGCATGGATACGCAATATATTCTGGGCTTCACGCCTCGCCTGCCCTCCGCACTGGCTGAGCTGGCTCAGGCCATTCGCAAACAATGAGTGTTGTCGCACCTTCAATGCATCCCATCATCGCCGCAAGCCGTAGCATGCAATTACGTAGCCGGGTGTTGATCGGGCTTGGCGTCACGCTTGCCATCCTGATTGTGCTGGCAGCCGGGATAGGCGCAGTCAGCATTCCACCTTTGGATGTCTTGAATCTGCTGATGCGTCCGCCTGGTTCTTCCAGCTGGCAAGCCATCCCGCAGGAACAGATGCAACAGGCCATGGTGCTGTGGAACATCCGCCTGCCGCGCCTGGCCTTGGGCGTCCTCACCGGTATAGCGCTCGCGGTTTCAGGTGCAGCCATGCAGGCGTTGCTGCGCAATCCGCTGGCTGAGCCCGGCCTGGTTGGCGTTTCCGGTGGCGCGGCGCTGTTTGCGGCGCTAGCGATTGTGCTGGGCGGTAGCTGGATGGTGGCGCTACATGATGTGATCGGCGAATTCGCCTTGCCTATTTTTGCCTTCATCGGCAGCCTGATTGCTACTCTCCTGATTTTTGCCATTTCCACGCGCCAGGGCCAAACATCTATCGCCTTAATGCTGCTGGCGGGGATTGCCATCGGCTCGCTCTGCGGCGCATTGATCGGGCTGATGACCTTTATCGCCTCCGATTTGCAGATGCGCTCCCTCAATTTCTGGTCGCTTGGCAGTCTGGGAGCCGCTACCTGGCCAATGGTCACCATGGTGGCCTGCTTAAGCGGCAGTTCCGTGTTTATTCTGCTCAGGCAATCCAGCGCGCTCAACACGCTGGCACTGGGCGAGGTGCAGGCCAGCCTGCTTGGAGTCTCCGTGCGCCGACTCAATCAGATATGCATCGGGGCAATTGCGCTGGCTGTCGGCGCTGTGGTGTCTGTAACTGGCATCATCGGCTTCATCGGCCTGGTGGCTCCACACCTGGTGCGGCTCGCCGTTGGGCCTGACCAACGCCTGGTCATGCCCGCATCCGCGCTGGTAGGTGCCATTCTTGTGCTGTTGTCCGACCTGCTGGCCCGCACCATCGCCACTCCCACAGAAGTGCCTGTCGGCATCATCACTGCCCTGCTCGGCGTGCCTTTCTTCCTGGCGCTGCTGTTCCGCATGCGGCGCAAGATCGGAATGTAAGCCAAAATGCTGAACGTCATCGACACTACGCTCAATATCGGCAGCAAAAGGCTGCTTCACAATATCAATTTCACGATTGCGCCAGGCGAACTGGTTGCGATCTGCGGCCCCAACGGAGCAGGCAAAAGCTGCCTGATCCGCCTCATTTCTGGTGAATTGAAGCCCAGCCTTGGTGAAATCCACTGGGCAGGCAAGCCGCTATCTGCATGGAATCTGCTCCAGCTCGCCCGCCAGCGGGCGCTCATGCAGCAGCATGCGGAAGTCGGCTTTGCCTACACGGCGCTGGAAATCATCCTGCTGGGCCGCCATCCCCATCATCAGGGAGCCAGCCGCGCGCAGGATTACCAGATCGCCCTGGCTGCCATGCAGGAAGTCGATGCCGTTCATCTTGCCAATCAAATATACACCACCCTTTCTGGCGGAGAACAGGCACGGGTGCAGATGGCACGCGTACTGGCGCAGATATGGGAAAGCACGGCAACACCACGCTTGCTGCTGCTGGATGAGCCCACCGCTGCGCTGGATCCACTGCAACAACACCGCATGCTTGATATTGCCCGCAAATGGGCGGACAAAGGCGATATTGCCGTGGTCGCCATCGTGCACGATCTCAACCTTGCGGCTCAATATGCCGATCGCATTGCTTTGTTACGTGATGGGAAATTGCAGGCAATCGACACGGTAGAAACCATTATGACACCCGCGATGGTGGAAGCCTGTTTCGACCTGCCCTGCATATTGCTCAACCATCCAGATGGTGGCACACCAATGATTGCCGCACGCAGACGAAGCGAATAACAACCTGTTCACGAGCTTTTCATGGAATACATGCGTTGCCGCTGTTATTCCAGCCCTCAAGCCGCAGTTTCTTGAGTAATGCCTCCCGCATGACAAGAAGCAAGGGTAAGTTTTAGCTGATCAACCTATCTAAACCATCAGAGGTATTCACATGAGCACACTGAAAACGGTGGAGATCAAGGCCTTTGTTCCGGCAAAAGATTTCCAGCTTTCCCAGCAGTTTTATCAAGATATCGGCTTCGAAAAACGCTCGGAAGGTGGTGGTATTGCCTATTTCTGTTTTGAACATTGCGCCTTCCTGTTACAAGATTTTTGCGCGGAAGGACTCGCTGAAAACTTCATGATGCATCTGCTGGTGGAAGACGTCTCCGCCTGGTATGACAAAATCCAGCAGGCTGACATCGCCCGTAAATATGGGAGCAAGATTTCAGGCCTGACCGATCAGCCTTGGAGAATGCGTGATTTTGCCTTTACCGACCCCAGTGGCGTGCTCTGGCGCATCGGACAGAATATTTGATGATTATATGCGCCATGACCTTAACTTATAGCTAAGCAGTTAGACGCGCATTAAAAAGATCAATCCAGCCAGATCAGGCTGGCCATGCGTCCTGTCACCTCATCTCGCCGGAAGGAGAAAAAGCGCTTGGCGTCATGGTAGGTGCATAAACCGCCGCCATAAACCGCGGTCACACCTGTATTGGACAAGCGTTGCCGTCCCAGCAGGAAGATATCTCCGAACCATTTGCCAGAAACAGCAGGTTTGAATGCCTGCTCTGCTTTCGCATCGCGCTCGATGAAGGCAGCCCTGACCTCGTCGCCCACCTCAAATGCATCGGGGCCGATGGCAGGCCCCAGCCAGGCCAATAACTCGTTGCCAGGTTTGTTCATGGCCTGCACTGTCGTTTCGATCACGCCATCCAGTAAACTGCGCCAGCCCGCATGCACGGCAGCCACGATGGTGCCAGCCTGGTCGCAGAGCAATATCGGCAGACAATCCGCCGTCATGACGGCGCATATGGTATGCCGGGTACGCGCAAACGCCGCATCGGCATCCGGCACGCAACTCGCAGTGCTGGCATCTACCACTTCTATGCCATGCACTTGGTTGAGCCACACTGGTTCCGTCGGCACATAGCGGTTCAGACGCTGGCGGTTGGCTGCCACGTCCAGCGGAGCATCACCGACATGCATTCCCAGGTTCAGGCTGTCGTAAGGAGGTTTACTGATCCCACCGGCACGTGTGGTCTGCAAGGCTCTGACATTGGCGGGCGCAGGCCAATCGGGGATGATCAGGTCATGGTCATTCAGCATCATCGTCCTCCTCAAGCCACTCATCGTCGTCATCGCCGATGTATTCATAGGCGAATTCGTCATCGTCCACATAAAAGGCATCTGCTTCTTCCGGCGGCACATTTTCCGCGCGGATGGCTTCCAATAGCATCTTCATATCAGCAGCCAGCTCCACTTGCCATTCCATCTGCTCGCCGGTAGCTGGATGTTTCAAGCCCAGTCGGATAGCGTGCAACGCTTGGCGCTTGAAGTTCAGCAGCACCGTGCGGAGATTGTCTGAGATGTGACGCAGCGGCAAGATGCCGCGAATACCATAGACAGGATCGCCCACAATCGGTGCCTTGAGATGTTGCATATGCACGCGGATCTGGTGCGTACGCCCGGTTTCCAGAAGGCAACGCATATAGGTATACACTGCAAAGCGGTCCAGCACTTCATAATGGGTGACAGCAGGCTTGCCCATGCGGTTCACTGCCATCTTGGTGCGTGCATGCGGATGGCGGCCAATGGGCTGGTCAATCTTTCCATTGCGCCACACCTGGCCCCAGACAATAGTGCGGTATTCGCGCTTGACGGTACGCGCCTGTAACTGGCGCACCAGGTTGGTCTGCGCCTCAAGCGTCTTGGCGACGACCAGCAGCCCGCTGGTATCTTTATCCAACCGGTGCACAATGCCGGCACGCGGCACATCCTTGAGCTGCGGCGCGTGATGCAGCAAGGCGTTGAGCAATGTGCCGCTCCAGTTGCCTGCCGCAGGATGCACCACCAGCCCTGCCGGTTTATTGATGACCAGGATATGCTCGTCCTCGAATACCACGTCCAGCGCGATATCCTCCGGCTCAAACGCCAGCGACTCCGGGACAGTCTGCGGGATGATCTGCACCTGCTCACCACCCCACACCTTGAACTTGGCGGTAGGTGTTTCACCAGCGATGGTAACCAAACCATCCTTGATCCAACCCTGGATGCGCGAGCGCGAATGCTCAGGCATCAGGCGTTGTAATGCCTGGTCGAGGCGCATGCCGCCAAGCTCCTGGGTAATTGTGAGAGTAATAGGCTGTGTGGTGTGGCTCATCGGTTATAATTAAAAAATATAGCCCTGTTCTCAGGGCTGTTGCATTATTGATCGGCATCCACAACCTTAATCATGGATTTGTAAATGAAGCATAGTTTAGCGTTAATTGCAGCACTCTGGCTCACCGGCTGTGCGATTTTCGGCGCACCGACCGAACTGGATGAAACCAAGGGCTGGCCCGTGCAGCGCATCTATGCTGCTGCGGAAGAGAACATGAAAACCCGTGATTTCGATAAAGCCATCAAGTATTTCCAGATCCTGGAGTCGCGCTACCCCCATGGCCGCTATGCCACACAATCCCAGCTTGACGTGATCTACGCCCATTACAAGAAAAGTGACCCGGCCGCGACCATGGCTGCCGCCGATCGCTTCATCAAGTTGCACCCCAACCATCCCAATGTAGACTATGCCTACTACATGAAAGGCCTGGCAACCTTTAATGAGCGCGGCTTGGTCGAAAAACTTACCAAGCAGCAGATCAGCGACCGCGACCCAAAATCATTGCGCGAATCCTTCCTTTCCCTCAAGGAACTGGTGAACCGCTATCCCAACAGTCGTTACGTCAAGGATGCCAGCCTGCGCATGAGTTATCTGGTCAACTCCCTGGCACAGCACGAAATGCATGTGGCGCGCTACTACATGAAACGCCAGGCTTATGTGGCCGCCGTCAACCGCTGCAAATATGTCATGGAATTCTACCCGGACACACCTGATGTCGAGGAAGCGCTGGTGATCATGATCAGCGCCTATGACGCCATGGGCATGAACGACCTGCGCGACGACACCAAGCGCGTCCTGGTCAAGAACTACCCCAACAGCCCCATCCTCACCGGCAATGCGCCCAGCGACGAGCGCGTATGGTGGAAATTCTGGGAAAGCCTGCTTTAAAGCAATCAGCAGAACTCACCTGGCATGTCGCCATACCTTGTTGTATCGTTCTTACTACTGCTTGCAGAGAAACATCTAGCTAGAGTACTACGCTGAGTCTCGTCAGCCACTTCACTCTTATCAAAAACTTGGCCGGGCAACTGCCCGGCCAACGTCACCAGTACATCTGAATATCAAATATCTCAGCCTTATTTCTTGATCGCTGGCTTCTTCCTGATATTCCGCGCGCTTGCCACTACTCCCGGCTGTTTTCCGGCCTTGCGGCCTTGCTCCTCATTACGGCGCGCATTCATGGTCGCCCGCTCCGCAGTCTTGCGCCTGCGCATGCTGACAATCCCCTCGCCCTGCTTGCGCTCTTCCGGCTCCGCAAACGGATTATCGCCCTGATTAAACTGGACACGCAGCGGCGTGCCAGTAAGCTGGAACGCCTGGCGGAAAACGCCAGCAAGGTAGCGTTTATAGCTATCCTTGATCCCTTGCACATGGTTGCCATGAATTACCACGATAGGCGGGTTGCTGCCACCTTGGTGGGCATAGCGCAGCTTGGGGCGTATGCCCTTGCTGATCGGCGGCTGGTGCTGCATGGTGGCATCCTCCAGCACACGGGTGAGTTGCGGGGTTGAAAGCTTGGCCATGGCAGCCTTGTAGGCCGCATCAACGGAGCTGAACAACTCTCCCAGCCCTTTCTTGCGCAGGGCGGAAATATAGTGAAACTTGGCAAAGTCGAGGAATTGCAATTTACGGTCAATCTCGCGCTTGATCCACTCGCGCTTGTCCTCTTCCAGGCCGTCCCATTTGTTCACTGCTACCACCAATGCACGGCCGCTGTCGAGAATATAGGCCGAGACGTGCGCATCCTGCTCGGTAATGCCTTCCTGGGCATCCACCACCAGAATCGCCACATTGGCTTCCTCGATCGCCTGCATGGTCTTGATTACGGAGAATTTCTCCACAGCCTCGAATACCTTGCCGCGCTTGCGCACGCCAGCGGTATCGATAATGGTGTAATCCTTGCCGTTGCGCTCCAGATCGAGATAAATGGAGTCACGGGTCGTACCTGGCTGGTCGAACGCAATCACGCGTTCTTCGCCCAGCAAGGCGTTGACTAAAGTGGATTTGCCCACATTCGGGCGACCGACAATGGCTACCTTGGGTACCTGGTTGGCTTTGGCTTTATCCTCTTCATCAGGCTCGGGGAAGTTTTCCAGAGCAAGCTCCACCAGGTCGCGCACCCCCTCCCCATGCGCTGATGAAATCGCCAACGGGTCGCCTAGCCCCAGTTCATGAAACTCGGCACTGGCGATAGCGCGGTTCATGCCTTCGGTCTTGTTCACGGCAAGCAGGATGGGGCGTTGGCTGCGGCGCAGGCGCTCCGCAATCACCTTATCCTGTGGCGCCAACCCATTACGGCCGTCCACCAGGAAAATCACCACATCGGCTTCATCAACTGCAAGCAGGGTTTGCCGCGCCATTTCCTTGAGGATGCCGCTATCAACTAGCGGTTCGAATCCACCGGTATCCACCACCAGATAAGGTTTGCTGCCCACCACACCACGGCCATAATGCCGGTCACGCGTCAGGCCCGGCAAATCGGCAACCAAGGCATCGCGCGTCTTGGTCAGGCGGTTGAATAAGGTGGATTTGCCGACATTGGGACGGCCTACCAGAACGATTGTAGGGAGCATGGTTTATTTGGCTACTGAAATAGCGAAGAGGCCACCCTTACGGGTCTGCACCAGGAAACCATTGGTTCCCAGCGCCACCGGCTGAGGCATGACAGGGCTTTTTTCGGTTTGCAGCCTGGCGACAAAATTGCCTTCATCCCTGTCCATGAAGTGGACATAACCCTCAACATCGCCCACCGCCACCACGCCCCCCATGGGCAGCGGCGCGCTCAATTGACGATTTTTGAGGTCTGGCTGACGCCAGAAGGTGCGTCCACTGGAATAATCAAGCGAGAATACAGAGCCAGCGCTGTGGGAAACATACACTCTCGCCTCTTCAGCGCCGAGGCCCGTATAGCTGGAAAGATCCCTGGTCCAGGTCACACGTCCTGTCGTGCGCTCAACGGCAGCCACACGACCTTGGTAGGCAGCAGCATACACCATCGGCCCATCCACGACCGGCAGGCTGGTGATGTCGGCAATCCGCTCCAGCTCAGTGGTGCCTTTGGGCAAGGCTACTGAAGCCTCCCACAGAGTTTTTCCATCCTCAGCTTTCAATGCCACCAGCTTGCCACCGGCAAACCCTGCATATACAGCGCCATCAGCGATGGTGACACCTGCGCTGCTTCGCAAGGTCAATGTTGGCGTCGCGCGCTCGTACACCCACTTACGGGCGCCATCCTTGACATTCAAGCCAAAAATCCGGCTATCGCCGCAGCGCACGACCACTACATCCTGGTCCACTTGCGGCGCGCTCAGCACTTCGCTGCTGACCTTGGATTTCCATAGCAACTTGCCATCAAGGTTATAAGCCAGCACGTAGCCCTTGGGCGTGCCAACGAGTACCAACTGATTACCGAAGCCAACGCCGCCGGTCAACGGCTCGCCAGCATTGATTTTCCATACCTGCTTGCCCTTGATGGCATCTACCTTGGCAATATCGCCATTACCGCTCGCAGCATAGATAAAGCCATCTGCCGCCGCAGGGATAAAATCCGCCAAAGCAGATTCTCCCAGCCTGGCTGACCATACAATTGTCGGCTTCAGGGTAGCTTTGAAATTGACGAGCTCAGCAGGCGGGTCCACATCGTCCCGCCCAAACACACGCTCGGAAATATCCGTCTTGAGATCGGTCAGCGAGGTGCAACCGCTAACGGCAAAAGATGCTGCTATCAGCAATGAGATTAAACGCAAACCTTAGCCTCCCAGCGCTTCCAGTTTGTGTTCTGTATATTTGTGATAATCACCCTGCACATCCAGCTTGGTTAGTGCGTCCTTGTAAGCAGCCTTGGCTTCATCCGTCTTGCCTTGTGCGGCAAGTACGTCGCCCTTGAGATCGGCAAACAGGCCTGCATAGCCGGTGGCTTCATATTTTTCTGACAAGGTCTTCAAGGCCTCATCATAAGCCTTATCCTCATACTGAATGGTTGCCAGTTGCAATAGCGCAATTGCACGGATGGAATCTTCCGTTGCATTTTTCGAGGCCCATTCCAGTTGCGCCTTGGCGCTTTCCTTGTCTTGTTCCTGATAGTTCAGCTTAGCTACTGCCACAGCAGCGCGGCCCGCATAAGGCGTGGAAGAATATTTGTCCATCAATTCGGCGGATAAGGCGCGGATTTTCGCCACATCCTTGATATCGGTATTCGCCATGTTCTGGTATTGCACAGAAGCCGATGCAGATTGCCGGTATTGGTAAAACTTCCAGCCTTCGTAACCACCAAAGCCAACCAAGGCCAATACGGCAACGCCCATTACCTTGTTGCCGTTATGCTTCCACCAGGTCTTGAGCGCGTCCAGCTGGTCTTGTTCTTCCAAATCGTATGCCATTGCTTTTCCTAAAATTACGCCGCCATGGACTTGCGTCCGGGGATAGAATTCAACAAATTACGGGTATATTCCTGGGCGGGAGCCGCGTAGACATCGTCCACAGTGCCCTCTTCCACGATACGCCCCTTGTACATCACTGCAATCTCGTCCGCGATATGCCTCACCACGCGCAGGTCATGCGTGATGAAGAGATAACTCAGGTTCATCTCCTGCTGTAGGTTTTTCAACAACAACAGAATCTGCGCCTGGATAGACACATCCAGCGCAGAAACCGGCTCGTCGCACACCACGACCTTGGGCTGTAGTACCAAAGCGCGAGCAATGCCAATACGCTGGCGCTGCCCGCCGGAGAACTGATGCGGATACTTGTTCATGTCGGCAGTGCTCAGGCCGACCCGCTCCAGCATCTGCGCCACCTTGTCCTGCTGCTCGCGGGAAGTGCCGATGTCATGGATCACTAGCCCTTCTCCCACGATATCCCGCACTTTCATACGTGGATTAAGGGAGGCAAAGGGATCCTGGAAAATCATCTGCAGGTGGCGGCGTTCCTGCCGCAAGGCGTGTCCGGAAAGGCGGGCCAGATTGCTGCCCTGGAACATGACTTCGCCGCTGTCCAGCGGCTGCAATTGTAACAGACATCTTGCCAAAGTGGATTTGCCGCTGCCCGACTCGCCCACGACCGCCAGCGTGCTACCGGCGCGCAAGGTGATGCTGACATCGTCCAGCGCTTTGACCTTGCTGCTGCCGAAGCCAAAGCGCCCGCTTCTTTGCGTATAAGTCTTGTTTAGCTTGTTCGCAGTAAGAATAGGCTGATCCAGCATCGTATTCATCAGGCTACTCCCGCATTCAACCAAGCATAATCAATGGGTTTGAGTGGCTTCTTGCCTTCGGCATCCGGTACACAGTCAAGCAATGCCTTGGTATAAGGATGCTGCGGGTGGTGCAATACCTCGGCCACCGGCCCGTATTCGACGACCTCGCCGCGGAACATTACCACTACCTCGTCGGCAATATCAGCCACAACGCCGAAATCATGCGTAATGAACAGCATGCCCATATTCATGCGCTGCTTGAGATCATCCAGCAGCTTGAGGATTTGCGCCTGCACAGTCACATCGAGCGCCGTAGTAGGTTCGTCGGCGATCAGCATGGAAGGCTCGCAGGCAATGCTCATGGCAATCATGACGCGCTGGCGCTGGCCGCCCGACAATTCATCTGGATAACTGTTGGCCCGTTCCGGCGGAATACCCACCTGCTGCAGCAATGCAGCCACACGCGACTTGAGAGCTGACCCGCCCAGCTTGAGATGCTGCGCTAGACTTTCACCAATCTGGTAACCCACAGTCAGCACCGGATTGAGTGAAGTCATGGGCTCCTGGAAAATCATGCCGATTTCCCTGCCGCGGATCTTCTGCAGCGCAGCATTGTCCGCATGGGCGATATCCTGTCCCTTGAAATGGATCTGGCCGCTTTTCAGCTGCAGCTGCTTGGAAAGCAAGCCCATCACCGCCAGCGCCGTCAGGCTCTTGCCACTGCCGGACTCGCCCACGATGCAAATCGTCTTGCCCGCCTCCAGCGCAAACGAAACCTGGTTGACCAGCAAACGCTCCGGTTCGGCCTTGGGCGCAATGGTCAGGTTCTGGATGCGCAGCAGTTCGGTCATGTATGCAATGCCTCGATAACTTCTGAGAGCGTCATTCTGCGTTGCTCGCCGTTTTCGCGCAACGGTTTCAGGCAGACCTCGCTGGCCGCCACTTCATCCTCGCCCAGGATCAGCGCATACGGCGCGCCGCTCTGGTCGGCTTTTTTCATCTGCGACTTGAAGCTGCCGCCGCCAGCGTGCAGGTTCACGGCCAAGCCGCTGTCCCGCAAGGCTTCCGCAATCGGCAAGGCGGCCCTGGCCGCCACTTCTCCCACATTGACTAGGTAAACATCAGGGCTGTTCGACGCAGTGACACCGCATTCCTGCATCAGCAGGAACACACGCTCCAGGCCGATACCAAAGCCGCAGGCCGGCGTTTTCTTTCCGCCCAAGCTTTGCACCAGCGTATCGTAGCGCCCGCCACCCGCTATCGTGCCTTGGCTGCCCAGCTTGTCCGTCACCCATTCGAACACAGTACGGTTGTAGTAATCCAGGCCGCGCACCAGGCGGGTATTCAGCGTCCACTTGACGCCAAGCTGGTCAAGCTGGTGGGTCAGCTCGTCGAAATGGGAACGGCTTTCCTCACCCAGGTTGTCGAGCAGCTTGGGTGCAGCCTCGATCATGGCCTGCATCACAGGATTCTTGCTGTCGAGGATACGCAGTGGATTGGCGTGCAGGCGGCGCTTGGCATCGTCATCGAGGATATTTGCATGCTGCTCGAAATAACGGATCAATACCTGGCGATATTCGGCGCGCTCGTGGGCATCGCCAATCGTGTTCAATTGCAGTTCAACTGCATCCGCCACGCCCAGTTCGCGCCACAGGCGCGCCAGCATCGCGATCTGCTCGGCATCCACATCCGGGCCTTGATAGCCAAACGCCTCGGCGCCGATCTGGTGGAATTGGCGTTGTCGGCCTTTCTGTACATTCTCATGGCGGAACATCGGCCCCATGTACCACAAACGCTGCGGGCCGTTATAAGTCAGGCTGTGCTCGATCACGGCGCGCACGCAGCCCGCGGTGCCTTCCGGGCGCAAGGTCAGGCGGTCGCCGTTGAGCTTGTCCTCCCAGGAGTACATTTCCTTTTCGACGATATCGGTATGCTCGCCCACGCCACGGATGAAGAGCTCGGTCGGCTCCACAATCGGCAGGCGGATATTGCGATAGCCGTACTGTGTCAGAACATGTCTGGCACCGTCTTCGAGGCGCTGCCAGAGCGGTGTTTCTACCGGCAGGATGTCATAAAACCCTTTGATACTTTGAAACTTTTCGGACATGGGATGGGAGTGAGTTGATTATTCTTAAATAGCCTTGAGTGGAATGGTCCTAGACCTGGAATTTTCCACCTGGCGCAGTTTGCCGCCTTCAGCATAATGAGTTTGCACGTATTCTTCGACGATTTGCTTGAATTCGTCTGCGATGCCATCGCCCTTGAGGGTCACGGTCTTTTCCCCGTCGACGTAGACAGGCGCGACAGGCACTTCGCCGGTTCCCGGCAGGCTGATGCCGATATTGGCCAGCTTGGATTCGCCCGGACCGTTTACCACGCAACCCATCACGGCTACGCTCATATTCTCCACACCGGGATACTGGCTGCGCCAGATGGGCATCTGGTCGCGCAAATAACGCTGAATGGACTGAGCCAGTTCCTGGAAGAAGGTCGAGGTCGTGCGTCCACAACCCGGACAGGCCGTGACCAGCGGTGTGAAAGAGCGTATGCCCATGGTCTGCAGGATTTCCTGCGCTACGACCACTTCCTTGGTGCGCGGCTCGCCAGGCTCCGGCGTCAGGGAGACGCGGATGGTATCACCTATGCCCTCCTGCAGCAGCACGGACAATGCGGCCGTGGAAGCCACGATGCCCTTGGAACCCATGCCTGCTTCCGTCAGCCCCAGGTGCAAGGGGTAATCGCAACGTCCGCCAAGGTCACGGTAAACCCGGATCAGGTCCTGCACCGCGCTCACCTTGCAGGAAATAATGATGCGGTCGCTGGGCAGCCCCAGCGCTTCCGCTTCGGCCGCATTCTCCAATGCCGACTGGATCAGCATCTCGCGCATTAGGGCTTCGGCGCTCAAAGGCGCTGCGCGCTTGGAGTTCTCGTCCATCATGCGCGCCATTTTCGCCTGGTCCAGGCTGCCCCAGTTAACGCCAATGCGCACCGGCTTGCCATAATCAATCGCCGCCTTGATCATGGCAGAGAACTGTTCATCACGCTTGGAACCCTTGCCGACATTGCCCGGGTTGATGCGGTACTTGGCCAGCGCTTCCGCGCAATCAGGATATTGCGCCAACAGGCGGTGCCCATTGAAGTGGAAGTCCCCGACCAATGGAACACTGCATCCCATCTCATCCAGCCGCCGCCTGATCGTGGATACCTGCGCGGCAGCCTCCGGGGAATTCACGGTGATCCGCACCACTTCGGAACCTGCGCGCCAAAGTTCATAGACCTGCTGCACGGTCGCAGCGGCATCTGCGGTATCGGTATTGGTCATGGACTGCACCACCACCGGCGCGCTGCTGCCTACCGGGACATGGCCGATCATCACGGTCTTGGTAGTGCGCCGACTGAGAGTTTGATAATCCAAGAACTACTCCAACGTCAGACGCGCCACATTGACCTTGGTGTAAGGAGCCAGGTCAACAGGGCTATTGTTGTATTCAAGCTTGGTACCGGTCGTGTTGCCGATGATGATGCGCAATGGCGGCTTGCCAGTGACAGTTTCCTCGCTGTTCGCCAGCAAAGTCTTGTTCAATATTTGCCTGCCATTGCCATCCGAAACGCTGATCCAGGTTTGACTTGTTACTGAAAACTTAAGGTTTGCTCCCTCAGCAGCAGGCTGCTCCCCTGCTCCGGCTGTTTCAGCTGGAGTAACGGGTACGGCGGGCGCTGCCTGTGGTGAAAGTTGTGCTGCAGGAGGAGCATCAGTGGGTTCCGTTGGTTGAACGGTAACAGGCGCATCCGCCTGAACTGGCGGCACGGATTGTTGCGGCAATGCCGATGATGTGCCATCCGTGTCTGCAAGCGGAATATCCGTATTTCCCAGGATCTCAGCGATAGTGCCATTTGGCAAACCTGCATCCGGAGCATGTTTCTGGAAATAATCGACATACAATACCCAGCCAAACAACAAGACCACTAACAAGACACCGAACAGGATATAGGGCCGCCACGAGATATTGCCAGCTTCACCTGACAGGACGATATTGGCGGAGGGAACACTGATTGCCTGATTTTCCTGTGCGGGCACGTATTGACTGTAAACTCGCAATAAAGGCGCAGCATCAATATTGAGCAGACGTGCGTAGTTACGGATGAAACCGCGTGTAATCACCGCCTCTGGCAATACAGAAAAATCATCATTCTCCAAGGCATGTACCTGGCGCAAGCCCAGCCGTAAACGGCTGGCAACATCTTCAGCGCTCAGCCCCTGCTTTTCTCGCGCAGCAGTCAGCACCGGGCCGAGCCGGTCAATATTGGCTGCTGCCGGTTGTAATTCCTGTTCAGGAGAATTTTGCTCACTCATTATTACTGTCCTGACAACAATTGTTTGGCCTGCTCAGAGTGAGGAAAAGTTCTCCTCAACTGCAAGGCATAGCTGGCTTCCTTGTCCCGATCACCCGCCTGGCGCGCCAGCCTGATTCCCAGCCACAGCATTTCAGCCGTCGGGGATCCGCTGTCCAATGCAGGGTTCAGGTAATTACGCGCATTCACATAATCACCCCTGTTAAAGGAAATTACCGCCAATTGATAACCAGCCTGGAACAATTGCGGCTGCAATTCCAGCGCATGTCGCAGGTAAAGCTCAGCCTGCTTGGTATCCTGCTTGCGTAGCAAACAAGTGCCTGCATTCATATAGGCAACGCCAGGCGTTACATAAAGCGGGTTCTTGACTGCCTCGTTAAACTGGGTAATGGACTCATCAATGCGATTACGGGAGCAAAGGAAACTGCCGTAATTGTTACGGGTTTCTGAACTTTTCGGGTCAAGCTGCAATGCCTTGCGGAATGCAGTATCTGCTTTCTCATCTTCACGCAGCTGGCCATATACCAATCCGAGGCCATTATAGGCAGGCGCATAATACGGATTGATTTTGGCGGCGATTTCAAACTCTTCCAGCGCCACTGCGATCTGGTTCTGGGCATAGTAGCCAGCGCCAAGTTCGGTATGCGCCTGGGCACGCTCACGGGAGGCTTCCGTGTCCTGCCGTGTTTCAGTGGCAGCACAAGCAACAAGCAACAACCCGGCAACCATCACCAGGTATTTTTTCACGCAACAGCCTCCACCTTGATACGGCGCAAGGACCGCTTGGTCCTGTCCTGCACCTTGCCTGCCAACTGGCCGCAGGCAGCGTCTATATCCTCGCCACGGGTTTTACGCGTGGTCACAACATAGCCCGCCTGCATGAGAATGTCGCGAAAGCGGCGGATATTGTCCGGCTTGGAAGTATCGTAGCCGCTGTTCGGGAATGGGTTGAACGGGATCAGGTTGAACTTGCACGGCACATCCCTGACCACATCCAGCAATTGTTTCGCATGCTCCATGGTGTCATTGACACCGTCCAGCATGACATATTCGAAAGTGACGAAATCACGCGGCGCCTTTTCCAGATAACGCTGACAGGCGGCCATCAGTTCGGCGATCGGGTACTTGCGGTTGATCGGCACGATTTCATCGCGCAGGGCGTCATTGGGCGCATGCAGGGAAACTGCCAATGCTACCGGACACTCGTCTCTCAGACGATCCATCGCGGGTACCATGCCGGAAGTGGACAAGGTCACGCGGCGGCGGCTCAGGCCGTAGGCGGAATCATCCAGCATGATATTCATGGCAGCAACCACATTGTCGAAATTCGCCAGGGGCTCGCCCATGCCCATCATCACGACATTGCTGATGATGCGGTCGCCCTTCGGGTCGCGGCCCAGTGCCTTGTTCGCCACCCATAGCTGGCCGATGATCTCGGATACGCTCAGGTTGCGGTTGAATCCCTGGCGGCCTGTGGAACAGAATGAGCAATCCAACGCGCAGCCGACCTGGGATGATACGCACAATGTGCCACGGTCATCCTCAGGGATAAACACGGTTTCAACGCCATTATTTGCGCCTGCGTCAATCAGCCACTTGCGGGTACCGTCTTCCGACACCTGTTCGAGACGGACTGACGGAGGCGTAATCACGGCCTCCTTGGCGAGCTTTTCACGCAACGCCTTGGCAATGTCGGTCATCTCCCCAAACTCGCTCACGCCGAAATGATGCATCCAGCGCATCATCTGCTTGGCACGAAAAGGCTTCTCGCCGAGACCTTGAAAGTACTCTGCGAGGGTGGCCTGGTTATAGTCGAGAAGATTAACCGTCATGCGCTGCAAACCTTAGCGGCTGTAAACCTGGGATTGCGGGAAGAAATAAGCGATTTCGATCGCGGCATTTTCCAGGGAATCGGAACCGTGCACAGCATTCGCATCGATGCTGTCAGCAAAGTCAGCGCGAATAGTACCTGCATCTGCCTTTTTCGGATCAGTCGCACCCATCAGGTCGCGGTGCTTGAGCACAGCGTTCTCGCCTTCCAGCACTTGCACCACCACAGGACCAGAGATCATGAACTTGACCAGGTCATTAAAGAAAGGACGCTCCTTATGAACAGCATAGAAACCCTCTGCATCAGCCTGAGACAGTTGCACTTGCTTGGAAGCAATGATCTTAAGGCCAGCATCTTCAAAACGAGTGTAGATTTTGCCGATTACGTTCTTGGCAACTGCATCGGGTTTGATAATGGAAAGGGTACGTTCAACAGCCATGATGACTCCAAAGATATTTTAAGATAAAAACAACTACGAAAAGACCGATAAAATAACATTTTAATGGCCTAAAATAAAGCTGACCCTTGATAAATGCTCTGTGCTCTCCTGTATCAACTTGGTATGAGCGCACTCAATAATAAGCAGCTATGATGACAGCTTGACGCCATCACATCGCCAATACCGTCACGGAATACCACATTAAAAAACCCGCCGCAGCGGGTTGGATGAGTCCTGATCAAGCTTGCAAGCTGCGCTGCCGACGCGCCTCGTAAAGACATATCCCGCTGGCAACTGATACGTTCAGGCTTTCAACCGAACCAAACATCGGAATGCTGATCAGCGCATCGCAGGTTTCCTGCGTCAAACGGCGTAAACCCGCTCCTTCCGCGCCCAACACCAATGCAAGCGGGCCAGATAAATCGGTGGATACCAGATCAGCATTGGCTTCCGCTGCGGTGCCCACGACAAACACGCCGGCCTCCTGCAATTCGCGCAAGGTACGTGCCAAGTTAGTCACGGCAATGAAAGGCACGGTTTCCGCTGCGCCGCAAGCTACCTTGCGCACCGTCGCATTCAAACCTGCCGCCCGGTCCTTGGGCGCAATAACGGCATGCACACCCATCGCATCCGCCACCCGCAGGCAGGCTCCGAGGTTATGTGGGTCCTCGACGCCATCAAGCACCAGGAAGAACGGTGGCTCTTTGAGGTCGGATTCGAGGATGTCGTGGATATCCTTATAAGGAATTGGTGTATCCACCACGCGGGCGATCACGCCCTGGTGCCGGGCATTACTACCGGCCATCCCGTCCAGGCGGGCGCGTTCCACATGCATCACGCGCACATTGGCGTTTTCAGCCATGTGCAGCAAATCCTTCATACGGGCATCGACCCTATCCTTGTCGATCAGGATTTCCTGGATGCTTGCTCCATGCTGACGCAATCGGCTCAATACGGCATGAAAGCCGAACAAAATACGGGTATCACTCATTCAATCAACTAGCTTTCTTCTTGGTTGTCACTTTGGCCTGGCTTTTTCCACTGCTGGCGCGGGGCGGTTTGGTTCTTGGTTTCTTGACAGCCGGTTTTGCAACTGCTCGGCGCACCTTTGGCTTGCTGCCCTCCTCCTGCACCAAAGTCTCGACCAACGGCTCCGGCACCTTGGCCACAGCAGGCTGGCGACGCTTGGGTTTCTCCGCTACCGCCCCTAGCACAGCCTCTTTTGCTGGCGGCCTGGCGACTGCTGGTTTAGCTACACGCCGTTTAGGCGCTTCATCGGAAGCGGATGATGCCTGTATTTGATCCTCCCTGGCAACCAAGCTGAAATCCACGCGGCTGGTTTCAAGGTCCACACGTGCCACTTTGACCCGCAACCTATCTCCCAAACGGTAGCGCACACCGGTTCTTTCGCCCAGCATTTCATGCCTGACCTTGTCAAAATTGAAGTAATCGTTACCCAGCTCGGTGACATGTAACAGGCCCTCGACATACACGCTGTCCAGCGCCACGAAGAGGCCGAAGCCAGTCACTCCAGCCACAGTACCGTCGAACTCTTCACCCAGCTTGTCCTGCATGTAATAGCACTTGAGCCAGGCTTCCACATCGCGCGTTGCGTCATCAGCGCGCCGCTCGGTCATGGAGCAATGCTTGCCCAGCTCCTGCCAATCCCCGGCCTTATATTGCTCGCCATTCAATACCGCCTTGATGGCACGGTGAATCAGCAGGTCAGGATAACGGCGGATAGGTGAGGTAAAGTGGGCATAGGCTTCGTACGCCAAGCCAAAATGGCCGATATTATCAGGGCTGTAGACCGCCTGCTGCATGGAACGCAGCAATACCGTCTGCAACAACTGTTCATCAGGCCGTCCCTTGATCTGGGCCAGCAACTTGCCGTAATCCTTGGCATGCGGCGTATCACCCCCACCTAGCGTGAAGCCGAACTCGCCCATGAAAGTGCGTAACGCCTCCAGCTTTTCCTCGGTCGGACCGTCATGTATCCGGTACAAGGCCGGATGGTCATGTTTGCCGACAAAATCGGCAGCACAGACGTTGGCTGCCAGCATGCATTCCTCGATCAGGCGGTGCGCTTCGTTACGGACGCTGACCTCAATGCGCTCGATCTTGCCGTTGTCATTGAACACCATCACGGTTTCGTTGCTTTCGAACTCGATCGCGCCGCGTTTTTCCCGTGCGGCCAGCATGACCTTGTACAGGCTGTACAAGTGCTGCACATGCGGCATCAGCCATGCATATTCCCGCGCAACATCGCCCTCGGGATTGCTAATCATGTCAAAAACCTTGGTATAGGTCATGCGCGCCTTGGAACGCATGACAGAGGGGTAAAACTTGTATTGCCCGATACGGCCGGTGCTGCTGACCTGCATATCGCACACCATGCAGAGCCGGTCCACATTCGGGTTGAGCGAGCATAGTCCGTTGGATAATTCCTCGGGCAACATGGGAATCACGCGGCGCGGGAAATAAACCGAATTGCCGCGCTCGTAGGCATCCTTGTCCAAACCGTCGCCCGGCCTCACATAAAAACTCACATCCGCAATCGCCACCACCAGACGCCAGCCCTTGCCCTGAGGTTCGCAATACACTGCGTCGTCAAAGTCGCGCGCCGTTTCCCCATCTATCGTTACCAGAGGCAGCTCGCGCAAATCCACGCGACCCTTCCAATCGGCAGCGCGCACCTGCTTGGGATATTTCTTCGCCTGCTTGAGCGCGGCTTCGGAGAATTCATAAGGTAAATGATGCTTGCGCAAGGCGATCTCGATCTCCATGCCTGCATCCGCATAATTCCCCAATACCTCAATCACCTTGCCGACTGGCTTGGCATACTGCGACGGCTGCTCAGTCAGCTCCACCGTCACCACCTGGCCATCCTTGGCGCCCATATCTAGGTGATAGGGAATCAGGATATCCTGGCTCATGCGCTTATCTTCCGCCGCCACGATGGTTACGCCATGGCTGCTGATCACGCGCCCCACCAATGTCCTGGTCCCGCGCTCCAGCACCTCGACGATACGCCCCTCGGGGCGCCCCCGTCTGTCGGTACCCGCAGGCCGCACCATGACACGGTCGCCATGCATCACCTGCGCCATCTCGCGCGGCGAAAGGAACAAATCGTCCCCACCGCCATCGGGAATGAAGAATCCAAACCCATCAGGATGGCCCTGCACCTTCCCAGCCAACAGGTTGACCTTGCCTGTGATGCACAGCGCCCCCTTGCGGTTCTGGATAAGCTGGCCGTCACGCTCCATCGCCGCCAGGCGCCGCCCGAAAATCTCCTGCTCGGATTTTTTGATCCCCACCAGCTTATAGAGCTGCTCCACCGTGACCGGCACCCCCTGCTCTTCCATCACGGAAAGAATAAACTCCCGGCTGGGCAATGGATGGGCGTATTTCTCCGACTCTCTTACGGCATGGGGATCCTTCGCTCTCGCTCCTTTGGCCTGGCGTTGCGAGGCAACCTTCTTCACGCTTATTTTTTCAATCTGCTTTTTTTTCGTTGACAAAGTATAACTTTCCTATAAAATGCGCGGCTCATCGACGTTTCGATGCCCAGATGGCGGAATTGGTAGACGCGCTAGGTTCAGGTCCTAGTGGTGGAAACACTGTGGAGGTTCGAGTCCTCTTCTGGGCACCAAATGATTGATCAAAACTCGCACCGTTACTGAATCTCAGGCGGTGCATTTTTGTTTCTATACCTAAAAATATACCTTCAAACACTTGCCTAGACCCAGTCCTCAAACTCATTAGCGGGCATTGTCCCATTAAAACCATTGCAGGTCTAAGACAATATCTGCCTCTACCAGCCCTCAGTATCAAACCCAGTTCACTCCGGCTTTTTACCGAGTCAGAAAACTCTCACCTTTTATCGAGTCAAGAAATTCAAGCAAACCCCAACATTTCTCAACAGCCTTTTTACGGACTGTAATAATTCCCCCTTTTTTATGGACTAAAGAAAATCCCTTTTTTATGGACTCCGAAAACTCAGGGGGAGTCAGACATTAAAGTCGCTTAGCAAGGGCAACAGCATCCCGCACTATGTCATGGAACTCTGAAACTGTTACACGTACCATGCCATAGGGTGCTTGGACTGAGTAACCGTCCCTAGTGGTCTTTACTGTAGCCCATTGACCAGTGCCATAGCGCCCATATTCAAGCACTGGCCCATAAGGCAGGGCATTGATGATCCAGACTGGTTGTGAAATGGGTATTGCAGCAAAGCGCGAGTGTGCATCGAGATCGACTGATGTTTTCTTGGTTGTGTAAGTACCCGGACCGCGCTCAATGTGCCAATTCGCTCTGAATCTTCCAGTGTCCACCGGGCTCTTCAAAACAATCCGCGTGAATATCTCTCTCCTGGTTTCTTGAACCACTACATCCAACCTGGCGCCTGTTTTGTCTGCGAATCTCGCAATGCTGCTGCGAATGAATTGCCCATTTAAATGTTTCCTTTTGCTCGCAATTGAAACCGTCCGAGATGAAAACGCTATACACAGGATAGCGAATTGTGTTTTTTGCCCCTAATTCGCTATATAGCGTTTTATGCTTTTCCGTGACCGGTCGATGTCATGATCTGCACAAACGATCTTGCAGACTTCCTGGCAGGCTGGCGTGTTACTCCCAAATGCTGGGCATATGGTGCAGGGTCAGCATGGATAGCATCGCTCACGAAAGGCCACAAGGCAGAATATTGCACCGGATCACTGGACAGGGCTTTGATTACATCCTTGGCCAGCATGGCCTTGTCCTTCTCGCTTAGCTTTGCACCTCCTTGGCTTAACCCATATTGCCTTGCTACCTCGCTATAAAACAGGTTACGCAGACGGTTCATGTTGCCCGTATTGCCGATCATGTCACGTCCCTGCATGCGACCATCTACCAGCGGCAATATCACGGCATGGGCATGCGGGGCTGCTTCGTCCAAGTGAACATCAAAAGCCAGCAATTCACCCTGCATATTGCGTTGCACCCAAGACAAACAATCCTCAAAGAATGGCCTGTTATCTTGCTGGTGGCAGTCAATAGGGAGGCTAAAGAGGATCTCCACGCCCATCACGCCATTTTTACGGGGCGTTTCTATCCCAGCCTCAAGCATGGCGATTTTTGCGCGTACAGCGATTTCCCGAGCGCTCCCGTCACCATACAGAGAGTAATTAAGCGAGCTTCTGCTAGCATCAATATGCCCACCAGCGCCACGCTCTTGCTGTATCTCTCTGCGATTGTGCTTGAGTGCCTCCTCTATGCCACTCTTGCCCTTGATGCGTCCCAGCCGGAATATGTGACTGGAGGCCATCGATTAGCCAATCCAATTTGCTTCTGTCATGACTGACTCCCCTAGACAAGCTGGATTGCTGGTGGGATTAATGCCTGCAGTGCTACCTTGGCTCTCTGATAGGCTTCTTTCCCATTACTAGCTCCATGGGCTGCACTTGCTGCAATGAACTGCGCCGCCACCAGCATGCTTTTGTGTGGAAATGGCAAGGCGCTACGTTCCCTGGCGCCAATGCCTACAGCCTTGTTAACCAGCTTATTAAAGTTCATGTGAATGTGGCGGCTGTGGGCATCGAGATTCGCCAGCTCATCATGCATCGCGTGATAACCGGGCAGATACTCGGTCTGATGGGTTTCTAAGGCTTTCCGAGCATCGCGGAACGCCTGAACCAGCTTCACCTTGAGGGCGCGAACCTTGGCAGTATTGCGGCTGTAAGTGAGTAACAGATAGGCTTGATCTTCGTTGAGCATGGCATAGTGCTCAGGCCTGCCACCAGCCGAACCCTTGGGTGGTTTTCCGGTTTGAAACCGGATTACTCCCAATTGCTCAAAGTCGCTTTTGTAGTCCTTGATCAGCTCGTAGGTGTTCTGGTGTTTTATCCCCAGGCTATCAGCAATCAATCGACTATCAATGCGAGGCTCGGCTTTTACCTGGATATGGATTAAAGACTGGTGGCTCATGCTGCCCTCCATACATAACGAGCTACGCGGTGCTGCTTGCCTTGCTCGGTAATGTCGTTAGTCCAGACGGTATCTATCTTGCAGCCACGTTCCCTCAGCTCAAGGATGCGAGGGGCTGGCGCAAGAATATCAAGATCGCGCCTGGCTTCTATGGTGGTGATTGAGCCATGCTCTTGCAGGTGCTCTACCAATCGGGTGCGTTGTGAATTGGCTGAATTATCGTTATGCTTGCCGGTGTTCTTCGGGGCTGCCTTCGGGTGGCCTTTTTTCTTGTCCATGATTAGGCGGCCTCCTTACCTTGGCTAGCTTCAATACGGGCTTGCGCCCATGCTTCAACATCCGAGGCCTTCCAGGCGGTGACATTGGCAGATAGCTTGATAGGTTTGGGGAATTGCCCTTGTTTCGCCCAGCTCCAAATGGTGGATCTAGAAACGCCCAACAAGGCTTTGAGTTGTGGCAGGCGGTAAAACTGTTGTGTGGCTTGATTCAGTCCCATATTCAAATCCTTTTGGCTGGATTGATTAGCGCTGCACCGTGCGGCACTAGATGGGAATGAATTAAATAGTTTAAAGGCAGATCAAAACATGCCAATAAATGTGATTAATTGGCGCTAGAGTGGAAGAATTTCCCTTTTCCACAATAACCCTTCGTCTCCAACTATGATGTTATACACATACATCACCTCTATGTTTTTTTGCCGTCCCCAATCAATTTTTCCACTCACAATTACCTTAATTTCACCATCCTCATTAGAACTACCCAAAACTTTCCAGCCTTTTTCCTTGGCTTTCTGCACATATTTTTGAATTTCTCGCTCATCTTTACCGGTTAGACTCGCTATCTCAGCAACTGTTAATCCCGCTCTCGCGGCAAGCATAAATGATGGGCGTAAATAATTTTCCGGCCTCCCTTTCTGACCATGAGACAAATGAAAATAAAGTGCATTAAGCGTTTCTTGAGTAATGTTTTGAGCCTCAAACTCATCTAAAAATCTATCAATAGCGATTTGCTTTTTCACTCCACCCTCCCTTAAGCATCTGCCCACCAGCCAGACAGAGGGAAAGTCTCTCCCAGTCTGGCTAGCTGAGACAATGACAACTATACGTAATGTGCTCCGACCTGCTCCATTGCAGCATTTACCTCATTCATAGAATCGCCCGCTAAATATTCAATGTGCCTAACCAATGCAATAATTTCACTATCTTGAGTTAAACGGCATATGGTGCTGCTTAATGTTTTGATAAGTTCCTCATTGCACTGAGAAATGCAATCGGCATGCCTTAAAGTCCACTCTTACAAGGTCTAGAGCTTCAATACCAGCAACAATATCTTGATGATTGGCGACTACTATTGCACGTTGCCTATCGCGCTGAGGATCGCTAAAAAGCAGTCGTCCTAATTTGATATTGAAATTGCTGTACTCATTCCCAGATTGGGATAGTGTAGAATCGGCGCCAGCCATAGCGTGATACTCCTGTGAAGTATTGCATTGTGGTAAGGGTTGGCTGGTGCACCTCTCACAGTTAACCAGCCTTCCCGCTAATGCCTGATACCGTCAGGCGGCGGTGTTGCTCTTTATGCCGTTTTCAATGGGATTACCTTCGCCCCATTCTGTACCGCATCAATGTAATCTGCCCATCGCTGAATGATCTGGTGGCGCTCCTCCAGGAACTGCGCGCGGTCGTAGGCAGCTTGTATCTCATCCTTCTTGGCATGGGCGATCTGGGCTTCCAGCACATCAGGATCAATCCGCAGACGCTCACGAGCAATGGTTCTGAATGTCGCCCTGAAACCATGAGAAACCGTCACACCACGCAAGCCAGCCTCCCGTAATGCCTTGCTGATGCTATCCCTGTTCAGATGCTTGCCGATTGGATCACGCTCACCAGGGAACACAAATGGGGAGTTGCCACTGTAGGCAATCGCCTCTTGCAGCAACGGGATCAACTGCTTGGGTAATGGGGTGATGTGGTCATTGCCTGTTTTCATTCGCCTGGCTGATACGTGCCACTCCCCTGCCTCCAGATCCAATTCTGATTTGAGCATGCCCGCCACCACACCAGGACGTGAAGCGGTATATAACAGGGTCTGTACAGCCACCCGCATTTTGTGTGACTCAATACTGTTGATCTTGCTCAACATACTGGGCAAGTCGTTGGTCTTGGTCACTGCAGCGTAATGCGCTCGCTCCATCTTGGGCAGCACGCCCTTGAGGGATAGCAGCTTGCCCTCCTCACGCAAGCCTTCCTGAATGGCATAGTCCACAATCTGGTTCACGTACTGCCTAGCCTTCACGGCCAATCTTGGGCCTCGCTCATGAACATACAGCAGCACAGGTTTGACATCAGCACTAGAAAGCTCAGAAATCGCTTTAGAGCCGATTTTAGGGTACAGGTAATCGTCTAGCACCTCCCTGGCCTTTCGCGCCGTTTCTGAGGCCCAGCCTTTCGATTTGTGGGCATGCCATTCTTCACCCACAGACTTGAAGGTTCCCCGGACGCTGGCTTTGAGTTGCTGCTTGGCTTCTTTCTTTGCGATAGCAGGATCAATCCCACCAGCAAGGGTCTCTCGTTGATTCTGGGCAAGTGCTCTAGCCACAGGTAAAGAGGTTTCAGGATATGAGCCCAAGCCGATCCAGTTCCGGCGGCCGTCAGGGCGTGTATAGCGAAACACCCAGCGCTTATTTCCACCTGTATCAACAACCAATGACAAACCACGCCCATCAGCCAGCGTCTTTCCTGGCTTGGCGGCATCAATCTGCTTGATTGTGAGACCTTTGGCGAGTTTAGGCATAGCGTTCGGGTACTACCGAAGTTTCTATACCAAAAACTTACTGGATTGTGTTGGACTATTTTGGATGGCGTTGCACAGTATTTTCTACAACACCCTATGACAAAAGGATTTTACGAGGATATTTCTGGATTAGATCAGATTACCCTGGATGACTATTCTGGTTTTCTTCTGGCACCAAATGATTCCTTGAAAACCGCATCAATGCTTACTTTGTAGCTGATGCGGTTTTTTGTTACCTGTCTAATTACCCGTAAAAAGATTTGATGGACTACTTGCATGGTTTATTGTCCCATTAAACCTGTGACAGGTCTAAGACAATTCTCAATCACTGATTGCTTCAGGTTTGCAGCACCTAAATTAATCCCAGCACTTTCCTGACCGGCGCATAGCTGCGGCGGTGGATTTCGCAAGCGCCATGTTCGGCCAGCAGCTTAAGGTGATGGGCAGTGGGATATCCTTTGTGCCTGGCAAAATCATATTGCGGATAGCGCTCGTGCATTTCATACATTTCGCGGTCCCGCGCAGTCTTGGCGAGGATGGAAGCTGCAGCAATTTCCTGCACCTTGCTATCGCCCTTGACGATGCCCTGCGCAGGGATGGCAATGTGGGGACAGTGCAATCCATCGACCAATACCTCCGTCGGTTGCACTGATAGCTGTTCAATTGCTCGCTTCATCGCCAGCATGCTTGCCTGCAGAATGTTGATCTCGTCGATTTCCACGGCGCTGCATGAAGCAATGGCCCAAGCCAGAGCATGTTCCTTGACTTCAATGGCAAGTCTGTCGCGCTTTTTCTCGCTCAGGGTCTTGGAATCCGCAAGACCGATGATAGGCCGTGCCGGATCAAGGATGACCGCAGCAGCATAGACAGCACCAGCCAGCGGCCCCCTGCCCGCTTCGTCCACACCGCATATCACCATGCCTCCACTCATTTGATAAGCGACAAGACTGCCTGCGCAGCCTTTTCCTCGGTGTTTTGCCTTAATACTTCATGTATTCGGTAGAACTCTGTTCGAATGTCGGCGAGCCGGGATTTGTCATCGAGCATTTGCAGCAGGGCAGCGGCCAGCTTTTCTGGCACGGCATCGTGCTGCAACAATTCAGGCACTACGAAACGGCCAGCCAGCACATTGGGCAGGCCAACGTAAGGCAAGTATTTCATACGCTTCAATATCTGCCAACTCAAGCCTGGCATGCGATAGGTAATCACCATGGGGCGTTTGATCAGGGCAGCCTCCAGCGTTGCCGTACCGGAAGCAACTACAACAGCATTCGCTGCCTCCATGGCGCGGTGTGCATGCCCGAACATAATCTTGATCGGCAAGTCTTCCCCACCATTGACATACAGTGCCCGTTCGAAGATAGCCCGAGTTTCGCGCGTGATCAATGGCACCAAGAAATGTACATCGGGACGGCTTGCAGCAATGAGTTTGGCAGTTTTGACATAGAGGCTGGCCAGTTGCTGCACCTCGCTTTGACGGCTTCCCGGCAGCATGGCAATTACCAGCGCAGCTTGCGGCAGCTTGAGTTCCTCGCGCGCGCCCTCGGTGTCAGGCTCCAATGGCAGCATATCCGCTAGAGGATGGCCGACGTAGGTTACCGGCACACCCACCTGATGGTAGATTTCCGGCTCAAAAGGAAACAATGCCAGCATATGGGATACCGCCTGCTGGATTTTCTTGATCTTGCCCCGACGCCAAGCCCAGATGGAAGGACTGACATAATGCACGGTCGGGATACCCTGCTGCTTGAGCAGGCGCTCCAGGGTGAAATTGAAATCCGGGGCATCTATGCCGATGAACACATCGGGACGATTTTCCAGGAAATACTGTGCGACCTGCTTGCGCAGCTTGAGCAAGCCAGGCAAATGCCGCAACACCTCGATATAGCCACGCACTGAGAGGCGCTCCAGCGGGAATAGGGTTTCCGCGCCCTCCGCTATCATCTTGGGGCCGGCAATGCCAATAAACTTGAGATCAGGCCGTTGCTTCTTCAGCGCCCTGATCAAATGGCTGCCCAATAGATCGCCCGAAGCCTCTCCGGCCACAATTCCTATGGTCGGCATACACCTACCCTGTTTCTAACGAACAATACCGCGGGTTGAATGGTTGAGGAAATCAACCAGGATATCCAGCTCAGGCACAGCCTTTTTCTGCTCTGCCAGTTGCTGCCTGGCCTCTTCCAAGGTCAAGCCGTTGCGATACACGGTTTTGTATGCGCGCTTGATCTGCATGATGCTGTCAGCGGAAAAACCTCGGCGCTTGAGGCCTTCGGAGTTGATGCCGTGGGGCTTCGCATCATAACCGGCAGCCGTGACGTAAGGAGGAATATCCTTGAACACAACCGAACCAACTGCGGTGATGACGTGGGAGCCGATCTTGCAGAACTGGTGGATCAAGGTAAAGCCGCCCAGAATGGCATGGTCATGCACATCCACATGGCCTGCCAAAGAAGAGTTATTGGCAAAAATGGTATGGTTGCCAACCTCGCAATCATGCGCGATATGTACATAGGCCATGATCCAGTTATGGCTGCCTATCCTGGTGGTGCCTTTGTCTTGCGCAGTGCCGCGATTGAAAGTACAAAATTCGCGAATCGTATTGCCATCGCCAATTTCCAGCAATGTAGGCTCATCCTTGTATTTCTTGTCCTGCGGCACTTCGCCCAAGGAAGAGTACTGGAATATCTGATTGTCCTTACCTATGGTAGTCGGCCCCTTGATCACCACATGGCTGGCGACACGGGTGCCCGCATCAATGCGCACGCCAGGGCCGATAATGCTGAAAGCGCCTACTTCAACCGTGGAGTCCAGCTCAGCCTGCGGATCCACGATCGCAGTAGGATGTATCCTGGGTTCAACCATTACTCAATCGCTTTCAGGATACACATCATTTCCGCCTCGGCCACCACTGCGCCATCCACCAGGGCTTCGCCCTTGTACTTCCAGATACCACGCAATATGCGGTCTATGCTGACCTTGAGAACAAGCTGGTCGCCAGGCGAGACGGGTTTCTTGAAACGCACATTGTCCATGCCTGCAAAATAATAAACGGAATTCTGGTCAGGCTTGGAACCCATGGTCTTGAACGACAATATGGCTGCAGCCTGCGCCATGGCTTCCACGATCAGCACGCCTGGCATAACTGGATGGTAAGGGAAATGACCCGGAAAGAAAGGCTCGTTGATGGTGACATTCTTGACCGCCACAATTTCCTTATTCAACTCCAGTGAAAGCACACGATCCACTAACACAAAAGGATATCGGTGTGGCAGGTAATTCAGTATTTCATGAATATCCATGCTTGTCATCGCTTGTTCAGTCATGGCTTTTCTCGTTTCTCAACATCAAATTATTATTTAATCTCGCCGGAAATCGGGGTCTGCAAGGCAGACAATTGTTTCTCCAATTGCTTGACCCGGTCCGCAAGTTCTCCCAATCGCCTGATTCCAGCCGCAGTCTTCAGCCAATCATCATGGCTCTGGAAAGGCATCAATGCCGTATAGGTATCCGGCTTGGTCAATGATCGTGTAATCATACTCCCAGGCGATACCGTCACACCATCCGCAATTTCAAGATGCCCCAGTATCATTGCCGCCCCGCCTATGCGGCACTGCTGTCCAAGCACAGCACTACCGGCAATACCTACACAGCCCGCAATCACGGAATGCGCACCTATACGGCAGTTGTGCCCGATCTGCACCAGGTTATCGATCTTGCAACCTTCGTGGATAATGGTATCGTCAATAGCCCCACGGTCCACGGTGGTATTCGCGCCGATATCCACGTCATTTTCAATGACTACCCGGCCGACCTGGGGAATCTTCACCCAGCGACCGTGCTCAGGCGCGTAGCCAAAGCCATCCCCTCCGATTACACAGCCGGAGAATATATTGCAACGCTCACCGATCACGCAGTGATGGTATAGCGTCACATTGGCATGCAACACCGTGCCAGCGCCGATTTCCACACCTTCGCCAATAACGCAGCCAGGCTGGATAACCACATGTTCGCCCAAGACAACCTGCTCACCGATCACCACATGGTCCATGATGGTGCAACTAGCAGGCACCGTCGCACTTGACGCAATGCTTGCGGTGGTAGCTACCCCCGGTTCGTAACTTGGAGCCGGATTAAGCAACTCGGAAACCTTGGCAAAGTATGCGTAGGGATTATCTGTCAGGATACGCGGCAGGACCGTAGCATCGCTATGCTCCGGCTTCAATATGACAGCGCTGGCCTGGGTGGCTGCCAATGCGGCTCGGTATTTAGAATCAGTCAGGAAACTGATCTGCCCTGCCCGGGCATTGACAAGAGAAGCAACTCGCGTGATCAGGATATCGTCCTGACCCTGCAACTCACCTCCCAGCCTGGATACAATTTCCCGCAGGGAATAGGACGACTTACTCATGCAATCGTACTAGAACTTGTTTACTTCTTGCCCAGCGATTTCAATACCTTATCGGTAATGTCGATCTTCTTGTTTGCGTACGCTACACCGCCATACACGACCAAATCATAACCTTCCGCTTCGGATACAGAGGTCACTGCTTTATTGATCCTGTCCTGCAACACGCCCAGCTCCTCGTTCTTGCGCAGGTTGACATCCTCGCGCAATTCACGCTGCTTGCGCTGGAATTCGATCTTGAGGTTGGACGCATCACGCTCCTTGTTGCGGCGATCAGCCTCGGACATGGTCAAACTATCCTTTTCAAGCGCAGTCTCAAGATCACGAATCTGCTTCTGCAAGCGGTCCAGTTCGGCTGTGCGGGGGCCGAATTCCTTCTCCAGCTTTTTCCCACTTTCCGCAGTTTGTGGTGCTTCCTGCAGGATCTTGTCAACCTGCACGTAGCCAATCTTCAACTCCGCAGCCTGCACATTGGTAGCAACCGAGAAAACACCAGCAACCAACAGACTTTTCAACAACTTATTCAATTAACTTCTCCTGATATTCAAGCTTTAAATGTTTTCCATATAGATATTAACTGCATCTGACAACCTTGCCAGAACATTGCCGCTAAATCAGAACTGCTGCCCCATCTGGAATTGCAATACCTGGGTGCGGTCGCCATCCTGTTTATTGAGCGGCTTGGCCAACACCAACTTGATCGGGCCGAATGGCGAGAGCCAGCTAACCCCCAAACCTGTGGAGTAGCGGATATCGCTCAGACTTGTGGAATAGTGACAACCAGCAGCATTCCCCGCTCGGTCAAAACACGCTGCCGAGTCATCAATTCCATCACCAGCAATCGAGCCCGCATCAATAAAAGTGCTCAACCGTAAAGCGTTATTATCCTTCATCCCTGGAATCGGGAAATACAGTTCTGCATTCGCCAACAGTCGCTTGGTACCACCTGCGGCAAAATCCCGATAGTTGCCGTTGATGTCGTATATACGCGGGCCGATCGAGCTTTGCTCATAGCCACGTACAGAGTTCACGCCACCGGCATAGAAGTTCTTGAAGAACGGGTAATCCTTGTTGCCATAAGTATTACCGTAACCAATTTCGCCATTCAGCATCAAGGTCACATTCTTGCTGATGTCCTTGTACCAGGCATGCTTGTATTCCAGCTTGTAATACTGCAGGTCAAGCCCTGGCAATGCCACTTCAGTACTGATGCGCTGTAGTACGCCCTTATTCGGGAACAAGATATTGTCGCGCGTATCATGCGTCCAGCCCAGGTTGACAAACCAGGAACTATTGCTGCAACTGTTCTGGTCTTCCGAGCTGCTGCAATAACGCTTGAACTGCGGCGGGCTATTACTGCTCAGCTCAACATCGGTGTAATCGAAGGTGAGACCAGCATTAACGAAGTCGCGTTCATTCAACGGCATGCCAAAATTGACGCCAGCGCCGTAAGAAGCAGTCTTGTAGTCACCTGTCCGCAGATAGGTAGTATCCACTTTACGATGATAGACATTGAAACCGCGGCTGATACCATCCGGCGTGAAGTAAGGATCTGTATAGGTCAATGAGTAGACGGTATTGATACGGCCAGTATTCACCTGCGCAGCGACACGGTTACCTGTTCCCAGGAAATTGTTCTGGTTGACAGTAATACCCAATACCACGCCTTCATAGCTGGACAGACCCGCGCCAAACATGATGCTACCCGTGGAGCGCTCCGTGACGTTGATGTTGAGGTCAACCTGATCTGTCGTGCCTGGCACTGCTGGAGTTTCGACGTTTACGTCAGAGAAAAACTGCAAGCGATCCAACCGCTGCTTGGAACGCTCGATCTTGTCCGCGCCATACCATGCCGATTCCAACTGGCGCATTTCACGGCGCAGCACCTCATCCCGCGTACGCGTATTACCCGTCAGGTTGATGCGGCGCACGTATACGCGACGACCAGGGTCAACATAGAAGGTAAAGGCAACAGTATGCTTTTCCTTATCCACTTCGGGGATGGCATTGACGTTGGAAAACGCATAGCCATCATTACCCAGCCGGTCATTGATCGCCTTGCTGGACTCCGTCACGCGCTGGCGATTGAATATCTCGCCTGGCTCCACTGAGATCAAGTTGCGGACTTCCGCTTCCGGGATCAACATTTCACCAGCCAGCTTGACGTCGGTAACAGTATATTTCTCGCCTTCGGTCACATTGATGGTGATATAGATATCACGCTTGTCCGGGGTAATTGATACCTGGGTCGAGTCAATATTGAATTCAAGATAACCTTGGTTCATGTAGAACGAACGTAATGCCTCAAGATCAGCCGTCAGCTTCTGGCGGGAATACTGGTCGTTCTTGTTCCACCAGGTCAGCCAATTTGGCGTGGTCAAGGTCAGTTTTTCGAGCAATTCGTCCTGGGTGAAATCCTTGCTGCCGACAATATTGATATTGCGGATCTTGGATACCGAGCCTTCTTCAATATCAAAACGCACAGCAACGCGATTACGCTCCAGCGGCGTAACTGAGGTCTTGACGGATGCGCCGTATTTACCCTGTGATAAATACTGCCGCTTTATTTCCTGTTCAGCACGTTCCAGCATGGATTGATCGAAGATCAAACCTTCGGCCAGACCAATCTGCTTCAAACCCTCCTTCATCTTATCGGTAGGGAAAGACTTATTGCCATTGAACACCAACTGCGCAATCGCTGAACGCTCCTGCACCATTACAACCAGGATACCGTTGTCAGACTCGATGCGCACATCCTTGAAGAAACCCGTGCCATACAGCGATTTGATCGCTTGTGTGGCCTTTTCGTCCGTCATGGTTTCGCCCACGCGCACGGGAAGATAGTTGAATACGGTACCTGCTTCAGTACGTTGCAGCCCCTCAACACGGATATCCTTAACAACAAAAGGCTCCTGAGCCAGCGTTGAAGTGGAATAAATGGCCAGGATTAATAACGGGATATGTTTAAGCTTCATGCCAAACTTCATTCAAACTCAACCTATATAAGCCTGGAGATATCATTGTAGAACGCAATCACCATGAGTATTGCCAATATGGAAAAACCAATCCGCTGACCCATTTCCATGGTGGCTTCAGAGACTGGACTGCCCTTGAAAATTTCAATCGTATAATACAGCAAATGCCCCCCATCCAACACAGGGATGGGCAAGAGATTCAATATACCCAAGCTGATGCTGATCAGCGCCAGAAAGCCAATGTATGATTTCCAGCCGCTATGCGCGCTCTGCCCCGCATAGCTTGCAATCGTCACCGGGCCGCTGACCCCTTTCCAGGAAGCATCGCCGGACACCATACGCGCCAGCATCGTGACGCTGAGCGCAGAGGTTTCCCAGGTTTTATCGACTGCTCGACTCAAGGATTGCCATGGCCCATAGCTCACCAGCACGGTCAATTTGTCGAGCATAGTCTCATCAAACTGGAAAGCTGCGCCAATACGCCCGATCTGCTGGCCTTTTTCATCCACGGCCTCGGGAGTGACTGTTACCGCCAGCTTTTCAGCACCACGTGCTATCTGCAATGCCAGCGGCTTACCGGGCTGCTCGCGCACCAGCGTGACAAACTGCTCCCATTCGGTAATGGCTTGATCATTGATCACCAACACTTCATCGCCAGTTTTCAAACCAGCTTTGGCTGCGGGACTGTCAGCCACGATATCTCCCAGAATGGCAGGCATGGGTGGACGATAAGGCGCCAGCCCCAGTTTCTCCACCAGAAAATCCGTCTCAAAATCATCCTTGCCTATGCTATCCAGCTTGAGGTTGACTTCGTGCTCCTGCCCGTTTTCATCCTGCACCCGCATAGCGACCCCGGGCGACTTGATCACTTCCTGCAACAATATCCAGCGGACATCCGTCCAGCTCGCGACAGGTTCACCAGCTACCGCAGTAATCAAGTCACCGTGCTGAAGACCAGCCTGGGCAGCCGGTGTTGATTGGGGAATATCACCTACCAATGGCTTGATGCCGGAGATGCCACTCATGAACAACACCCAGTACAACAGGACAGCCAACAGCAGGTTAGCCGCAGGTCCGGCAGAGACAATGGCGATACGCTTCCAGACAGATTGCCGGTTGAACGCGCGCGCCAGCTCTTGCTCGCCTAGATCATCAGGCAAGGTTTCTTCGCGCTCGTCCAGCATCTTGACGTAACCGCCCAAAGGCAGAACTGAAATGACAAACTCGGTTTGATCCGCGCCAAAGTTTCGCTTAAAGATAGGTTTGCCGAAACCGATGGAGAAACGCAGCACCTTGACATTGCACCAGCGCGCCACCTGGAAATGCCCATATTCATGGATGGCAATCAGAATACCCAAGGTGACAAGAAAAGAAAGTAAGGTAGTCAACATGCCTGCAACTGCTTCCATTCCATGGCTTGCGCACGCGCTTGATTATCCACCTCGATCAATTGCTCCAGTGATTGCACCGCATCGATATTCATCATGGTCAACACTGACTCAATCAGACGCGGGATGTCCTGGAAACCAATCCTACCATTCAGGAAAGCTTCCACAGCCACCTCGTTAGCCGCATTGAGAATCGCGGGCGCTGTGCCACCCTGCTTCAACGCGTCGAAAGCCAGCCGCAGGCAGGGGAAACGCCCGGTATCAGGTTTTTCAAAATCCAAGCGGCCGACCTGGAACAGATCCAGCACCGTCACTCCGGCGTGCAGCCTGTCAGGATAGCCCAGGCCGTAGGCAATCGGCGTGCGCATATCCGGGTTGCCCATTTGCGCCAACACTGAGCCGTCAATATATTCCACCATGGAATGAATGACGCTCTGGGGATGCACCACCACTTCAATCTTTTCTGCCGGGGCGTTGAACAGCCAATGCGCCTCGATTACTTCCAGGCCCTTATTCATGAGCGTGGCGGAATCGATCGTGATCTTGGGTCCCATCACCCAGTTGGGATGGTTGAGCGCTTGCGCGGGCGTCACTGCTGCCAGCTCAGCGATACTGGATTGGCGGAAAGGCCCGCCTGAAGCAGTCAGCAAGATACGTCGTACGCCGCCATGCTCAAGCGCTGCCAACCGTTCCTGGGGCATCACCTGGAAAATAGCATTATGCTCGCTGTCGATCGGCAGCAAGGTAGCGCCACCCTTTTCCACCGCCTGCATGAACAGGCTGCCCGCCATCACCAGCGTTTCCTTGTTGGCGAGCAAAATGCGCTTGCCTGCATATGCCGCTGCAATCGCAGGCCTGAGTCCGGCAGCGCCGACAATAGCCGCCATGACGATATCTGTTTCCGTATGTGCCGCCACCTGCTCTAGCGCCTGGATGCCGGAAAGCACGATAGTATCAGTGCCATGCAGTTTCTTTTGCAGCTTATCTGCAGCGACTTCATCCAGCATGACTGCATAGCGAGGCTGGTAGCGCAGGCATAATTCAGCCAGCTCATCCACGCGCGAATGCGCAGTTAAGGCAAAAACACGGTAACGGTCGGGGTGACGGGCAATCACATCCATCGTATTGAGACCTATCGTACCCGTGGCCCCCAGAATGGTGACATTTTGTGGCATACGCATGCTTACGCGGAATGCATCCACGCTTGATAATAAAGCGGTAAGTGCAGGAAAAACGCGGCGAGGGGCAGGCTGGATGTCAAGCCATCCACGCGGTCAAGAATGCCGCCATGACCGGGCAGCAAGTTGCCGCTGTCCTTGACTCCGGCCTGGCGCTTGATCAGTGATTCCAGTAAATCACCCATAACGCTGAAGATGGTCAATATCCAGAATCCGGCAACCAGAACCAGGTTGAGATTGAAAATAAAACACAAACCCAAACCATATAGGCCAACCACCACCAGCGCACCTGCCACGCCTTCCCAGGTCTTGCCTGGACTGATATTCACTGCAAGCTTGTGCTTGCCAAAACGCTTGCCGGCAAAATAGGCAGCGCTATCGGCAATCCAGACCACCAACATCACGGCCAGCAATACCCAAGGACTGATAGCACGCAGGCTCACCAGCGCCTGCCATAATGGCAATATGATGACCCAGCCCGCCAGCAACATCAGATAAACATTCCTGATTCTGGCACGTAGCCCCAGCCAGAGCGGAGCAATGACAACCCAAAACACAGCGGCAATCAGCAATCCCCAATAAAGCGCATACTCCTGCATGAATGCATTTTCCAGACCATGCGAGAAAGCGAGGAAAACGCCAGCCACCGCTGTCGCCAGCAGGTAAAGCACACGAGCCACTGGATTCAAGACCGGGGCCACTTCCTGCTGGACAGCAACATTACCCGCCTGTTTATTCCGGGCAGTCCGGGAACGGATCATGCCTGACCATTCCCACAACCCAACCAGCGTACCTGCCAGCATCAGTAGCGACCAATAGAGTTCTGGCAACAGAAACAGCGCTGCCAGAAAAGCAGGAATCAAGACGGCAGCTGTCAGCAAACGAGTTTTCAGCATAATCAGTTCGAAATCAGTTGTTCACTGGTACGGCCAAAACGGCGTTCGCGTTGCTGGTAAGAGAGAATGGCACGCTTAAACTCTGCCTCATCAAAATCCGGCCACAGGGTATCTGTGAAATAGAGTTCGCTGTAGGCAAGCTGCCACAACAGGAAATTGCTGATGCGCTGCTCGCCGCCGGTTCGTATGAACAGGTCAGGCTCGGGGGCATAGTACATGCTGAGGTAGGCTGACAGGTCAGCTTCGGTAAATTGCTCTGCCAACTCCGGCTTCTCGGCGATCAAGCGTTTGATGGCCTGCATGATATCCCAACGTCCGCCATAATTCGCCGCGATAGTCAGCGTCAGTCCATCATTTCCAGCGGTCTGCGCTTCCGCTTCGGCAATCCTGGCTACCAAAGCAGGTTCAAATCGCGAGCAATCCCCGATCATGCGCAAACGGATATTGTTTTCCGCCAATTTGCCCACTTCCTGCTGCAAGGCCTCCATGAACAGGCCCATCAGGAAACTGACTTCGTCCGCAGGACGGCGCCAGTTCTCACTGCTGAACGCAAACAGGGTCAGGTATTTGACACCGTGATTGCCACACTGCCGCACCACTTCGCGCACAACCTCGACACCACGCCTATGACCCGCCACACGCGGCAGCAGACGCTTCTTGGCCCAGCGCCCATTGCCATCCATGATGACGGCAATGTGTTGCGGAATATCACCCGTTACCGGGATGGACTGGGTGGAGCTGGAAAAAAGTGCCACTCAATGCTCCGTGGAGATAAAACTAAATGTAAGAAAAATCAGCGCCTGCCGGGCTTAAATCGCCATCAGCTCGGTTTCCTTGGTCTGCAGCATCTTATCGATTTCCGCTACATATTTGTCTGTGAGCTTCTGCACCTCATCCTGCGCGCGGCGCTCATCATCCTCACTGATTTCCTTATCCTTGACAAGTTTTTTCAAGGCATCGTTGGCGTCACGGCGCACATTGCGCACCGCCACCTTGGCACCCTCACCTTCGCTACGCACGACCTTGATAAGGTCGCGACGGCGCTCTTCAGTCAACATCGGCATCGGAACGCGAATCACATCACCATTGGTGGCAGGGTTCAAACCGAGATCGGAATCACGAATCGCCTTCTCGACCTTGCTGATCATGGTTTTTTCATATGCTTGCACGTTCAGGGTACGCGCATCGCCCAAACTGACATTGGCCACCTGGTTGATCGCCACCATGGAGCCATAGTATTCCACCATGACATGATCTAGTAGCCCGGTATGCGCACGGCCAGTACGAATTTTACTCAGATCAGCCTTTAGCGCCTCCAGGGACTTCTGCATTTTCTGATCTGCGTTGTTCTTTACGTCTTGTATCATGATTTCTCCTACCTAATACGTGTATCTGGATGTTATGGAAGCACGCGCGTGCCTTCATCCTCACCCATCACCACCCGCTTCAGCGCACCTTGGCGGAAAATGCTGAATACGGAAATCGGTAATTTCTGGTCACGGCACAATGTCAGTGCAGTCGCATCCATCACCTTGAGATTCTTGACGATCGCTTCATCGAACGTCAGTGTCTTGTAACGCATGGCTTCAGGGTTGCGCTTGGGATCGTCGGTATATACGCCATCCACCTTGGTTGCCTTGAGTACGATATCGGCATTGATTTCCATACCGCGCAACGCTGCTGCGGTGTCGGTGGTGAAGAATGGATTGCCGGTACCTGCGCCAAAAATGACCACACGCCCCTCTTCCAGATAGCGGATAGCTTTGCCACGGATATAAGGCTCAGCCACCTGCTCGATATTCAATGCCGACTGCACGCGGCTGACCAGCCCGATATGCTTCATCGCATCCTGCAGGGCCAGCGCATTCATGACAGTCGCCAGCATACCCATGTAGTCTGCCGTTGCCCTGTCCATGCCTTCCGCTGCCGGAGCAACTCCGCGGAAGATATTGCCGCCACCAATGACAACTGCCACTTCAACGCCAAGATCAACAACTTCTTTGATCTCTTCCACAATCCGGGTAATCGTCGCTCGGTTGATACCGTAGCTATCCTCGCCCATCAGGGCTTCGCCGGAGAGTTTCAACAAAATGCGTTTATAGGCGGGAGTGCTCATGGGGCTCCTTATTGTTATGCAAATGATGATGCACACGCGTACCGCCTGAAACAGGCGATACACGCCTCAACTACCTTATGGCCGCAACACTGCGGCCATGATCCTGCTTACACCTTCGCTGCAGCAGCCACTTCAGCCGCAAAGTCGGTCACGACCTTCTCGATGCCTTCGCCCACTACATACATAGTGAAGGAAGCGATGCTGGCATTGTTGTCCTTGAGCAGTTGCTCGATGGTTTGCTTGTCATCCTTGACGAATGGCTGACTCAGCAGGGTGACTTCCTTGAGGAATTTCTGCACGGTACCGTCCGCGATCTTGTCCAGCATGGCTTCCGGCTTGCCGGCTTCCTTGGCCTTTTCGATAGCCACGCGGCGCTCGGCTTCGATCAGGTCGGCAGAAATGCCGCTGGCATCCAGGGACTTCGGCTTGGCCGCAGCAATGTGCATGGCAATATCCTTGCCCAGCGCTTCGTCGCCACCAATCACATCCACCAGCACGCCAATCTTGCCACCGTGCACGTAGCTGACAAACTTACCCTTGGCATCCGCAGCAACAAAACGACGCACAGTAATATTTTCACCAATCTTGCCTACCAGTTGGGTACGCACCTCTTCAACAGTGCCGCCATCAATGCCCAATGCAGACAATGCATCCACATCAGCAGGCTTGGAAGCGGCAGCGGCATCAGCCACCTGCGCAGTAAACGCCAGGAAATCCGCATTCTTGGCGCAGAAATCGGTTTCGGAGTTGATTTCGACAATTGCGCCGACCTTGCCATCAGCCTTGATGCTGACAGCCACAATACCTTCAGCAGCAACCCGGCCAGCAGCCTTGCTTGCCTTGTTACCAAAACGCACGCGCAGGATTTCCTCGGCACGCGCCATATCACCTTCAGCTTCGGTCAACGCCTTCTTGCAGTCCATCATCGGCGCATCAGTGCGCTCACGCAATTCCTTGACCATGCTTGCGGTAATTTCAGCCATTCTTTTTACTCCTTAACATATGTTTTTTGGCCCGAGGCCAGAATCAGGTACAAAAAAAGGGGGCCAAAGCCCCCTTGCAACAGGGTCTTACTCTGCCGCGGCTTCTTCAACCTCGACAAATTCCTCTTCGGACGCTGCCTTCACGATTTCATTGATGCTTTGGTTGCGGCCTTCCAATACGGCATCTGCAACGCCACGCGCATACAGACGGATCGCACGACTGGAGTCATCATTACCAGGAATCACATACGCGATGCCGTCAGGAGAGTTGTTGGTGTCAACCACGCCAATGACAGGAATACCCAGCTTGCCGGCTTCAGTCACGGCGCCGCTTTCATGGCCAACGTCAACGATGAAAATCGCATCTGGCAAACCGCCCATTTCCTTGATGCCGCCGATGGAGCGTTCCAGCTTTTCAATTTCGCGCTTGTAACCCAGAGCTTCCTTCTTGCCAAACTTTTCTAGGCCGCCTTCCTGCAGCATGGCTTCGTAGTCGTTCAGGCGCTTGATGGACTGCTTGACGGTCTTGAAGTTGGTCAACATGCCGCCCAGCCAGCGATGGTTGACGTATGCGCAATTGGCGCGCGCTGCTTCTTCCTTGATGATTTCGCGCGCTTGACGCTTGGTGCCAACAAACAGGATACGGCCCTTGTTTGCAGCCAGCTGACGCACATACTTGAGCGCATCTTCAAACAGCGGCAGGGTCTTTTCCAGGTTGACGATATGAATCTTGTTGCGGTCGCCAAAGATGTACTGAGCCATCTTGGGATTCCAGTAGCGGGTTTGGTGGCCGAAGTGGACACCGGCTTCCAGCATTTGACGCATGGTAACGGACATTTTAAATCTCCAGTAAGGGTTATTGCTTCCATACACCCAACATCACCTGCGTTCAGCAGGCACCCTGTACGGGGTATATGTGCAGATTTACAGCCCGACATAATGGTCAGACTGCAGGATTCGCTGACAGGCTTGAGTTTCCTGCCAAACGGGTGCGTATGCTACCATAAGCAGCTGTACGAACTCAAGGAAAACCTGGGCGCAAGCCTCGCACCACCATGGCAATCAACATCAAGACAGAAAAAGATATCGAAAAAATGCGCGTAGCCTGCAAACTGGCTGCAGAAGTACTGGATTTTATCACGCCCCACGTCAAGCCGGGCGTCACCACAGGCAAGCTGGACGAACTGTGCCATGACTACATGGTCAACGTGCAGAAAACCATTCCCGCTCCGCTTAACTATGCGCCGCATGGCCACACACCTTACCCCAAGTCCATCTGCACATCGGTCAATCACCAAATTTGCCACGGTATTCCTGGGGATAAAGTGCTCAAGAGTGGCGATATCCTTAATATTGACATCACTGTAATCAAGGACGGTTATTACGGCGACACCAGCCGCATGTTCCATGTCGGTGAACTCTCCATCCAGGCCAAGCGCCTGTCTGATATCACCTATGACTGCATGTGGTTGGGTATTGCCCAGGTCAAGCCCGGTGCAACGCTAGGCGACATCGGCCATGTCATCCAAACCTATGCTGAAAAACACGGCTATAGCGTGGTACGCGAATTCTGCGGTCACGGGATCGGCAAAAATTTCCACGAAGACCCGCAAGTGCTGCATTACGGACTGCCAGGCAAAGGCGCCATGCTGAAACCGGGAATGATCTTCACCATCGAACCCATGATCAACGCCGGCAAGCGCGACATCAAGCAGCTTGGCGACGGCTGGACCATCGTGACCAAGGATCACAGCCTGTCCGCGCAGTGGGAACATACGGTACTGGTGACGGAAACAGGCTATGAAGTGCTGACCATTTCCGCAGAAATGCCTGCTCCTCCCGCATTTATCACCCAGTAAGAATGCCCTCTGCAACACAACCCGGACATGCCCACCTGGCACAACAATGGCGCCATCAGCTACAGGAAGATCAACAGGCTTTAAGAGTCGCGTTTGAACAAAAGCCCGATGTCAGCCGCCTGCTGCACGAACAATCCAGGCTGGCAGATCAGGTTCTGTGTTCCCTATGGCAGGCATGCGGATTAAATCAGCATGCCTGCCTGATTGCCGTGGGCGGCTATGGCCGCAGCGAGTTATTTCCTTATTCCGACGTCGATATTCTCATTCTGCTGCCGGATGATAGCAATACCGCCCTCAACCAGAATATTGAAGCGCTGATCAGCACGCTATGGGATACCGGCCTGGCTATCGGCCATAGTGTCCGCACCCTAGCGGAATGCATTGAGGAAGCCCGGCGCGACGTTACTGTGCAAACCAACCTGCTGGAAGCGCGCTACCTAGATGGCAGTACCCCCTTGTACCAGGCTTTCGAGCAAACCATCGCTTTCATCATGCAGGCAGATAGCTTTTTTGAGGCCAAGATCCAGGAGCAGGAACAACGCCACGCTCGTTTCAACGATACTGCTTACAATCTGGAACCCAATATCAAGGAAAGCCCAGGCGGGCTACGTGACTTGCAGAACATCATCTGGATCGCGCGTGCGCTCGGCCTGGGGAGCAATTGGCACGAACTGACAAGAAATCGCATCGTCTCCAAACAAGCTGCCCGCCAAGTACGTCGCCATGAGCGCCATTTGCAGATGCTCCGCATCCGCCTGCATTTCCTGGCCAAGCGCCGGGAAGACAGGCTGCTGTTTGATTTCCAGAACGAACTCGCCACACAATTGGGGCTGGTAACCACCAAGCGCAAACGCGCCAGCGAACAGCTCATGCACGGCTTTTACCAAAGCGCCAAGTTTGTCAGTCTGATCAATGAGATATTGTTGCAAGTGCTGCGCGAACGCATCTATCCGCAGCAGCATACTGTGGTCAGCCTCAACCAGCGCTTCGAGGCTGTCAATGGCCTGCTGGAAACCAAGAGCCCCACCCTGCTCTACGATGATCCTTCCGCCATCCTCGAAAGCTTTCTGGTTTTGCAACAGCACCCGGAACTCAAAGGCATGGGAGCCAACCTGCTGCGTGCCCTGCATCGCACCAAGAGCGAAATTACGCCACAATTCCGCAGCAATCCCAGGAATAAAGCCTTGTTCATGCAGATTATCCAGCAACCAGAAGGCATTACCCGCACTCTGAAACGCATGAACCGCTATGGCGTGCTTGGGCGCTATATCCCTGCGTTCGGGCGCGTCTCCGGCCAGATGCAGCACGACCTGTTCCATGTCTATACAGTGGACGAACATATCCTGAATGTGCTCGCCAATCTGCGACGCTTCGCCAACCCCGACTTTTTGCATGAGTTTCCGGTATGCAGCCGCCTGTTCAAGGAATTTCCCAAGCCATATCTGCTGTATTTAGGTGCGCTGTTCCATGACATTGCCAAAGGACGCGGCGGCGATCACTCCACCTTGGGCGCAGTCGATGCGCGCCGATTTTGCAAGCAGCACAATCTCTCCAAGGAAGACGGCGGGCTGGTCGCCTGGCTGGTAGAGGCTCATTTGGTGATGTCCACTACTGCGCAAAAATCTGATCTGTCCGACCCGGCAGTAGTGGAGAAATTCGCCAGCTACGTCGCCACCGAGCAGCGCCTTGTCGCGTTATACCTGCTCACTGTGGCAGATATTCGCGGTACCAGCCCTAAAGTATGGAATAACTGGAAAGCCGCGCTGCTGGAAAATCTGTTCCGCGCTACCCAACGCATATTGCGCGGCAGCAGCCTGGATGCAGAGCTGGCCGCACGACAGCAGCAGGCCAAGGAAATCCTGAATTACTACGGCATCGTCGAAAACACCTATTTGCCGCTATGGCAACAGTTTGGCCCGGCTTATTTCCTGCGCCACGAAGCTCATCTCATCGCCTGGAACACCCGCCTGCTGTTTGACCATATCAATACCCAACTACCTATCGTGCGTGCCAGATTGAGTCCTGCAGGAGACGGCATCCAGACCATGATCTACATGCCCGACCAAGCGGATATCTTTGCCCGTATCTGCAGTTTTTTCGGCAAGCTTGGCTACAACATTGTGGAAGCCAAGGTTCACACTACTCAACATGGTTATGCTCTTGATAATTTTCTTGTTTTATATCAATCAAATAAGAAACTAAGTTCTCGTGATTTATTAAATTTTATCGAATATGAATTGACACAAAAATTGACTAGTAAAGCTCTTCCAGACGCTCCAGCGCAGGGCCGCATCAGTCGACAGGTCAAGCACATGCCCATCAAGCCTGAAGTCACCTTGAAACAGGAAGCTGACAGCAACAACACCATCCTGGATATCGCTACCAATGACAGGCCAGGCTTGCTCTCACGTATTGCCCATGTGCTACAGCAGCATCATATCCGCCTGCATACCGCCAAGATCAACACCTTGGGCAATCGCGCGGAAGATACTTTCCTGATCTCGGATCAATCAGGCCAACGCCTGGATCAAGGTGTTCTGACACAACTTGAGGCCTCATTACGCGAACAGCTTTAAAGCTGCTACAAAGAAAAAGCCCCGCAATGCGGGGCTTTTTCTTTTGATCAATCCGGCAATTAACCGTGCTTGTAGTGCTTGCGCAGTGGCTTGACCACTTCCCAGCTGCTTTGCAGGCCAACAGGGAACACAACCAGGTCACCAGGAACGATGCGGACTGGTTCGCCACCCTTTGGTGTCACCAGGATTTCGCCTTCGAGAACATATGCAGTTTCCTTGATACCGAAATCCAGTGGAAACTTAGACACTTCCTTTTCCCAGATGGACCAGTTGGCAACGCCCAGTTCCTTCAGTTTTTCTTCACTTGGGTTGTGCTCGATAATAATTTGGCTCATTTAACATCCTTCATCTAAAAATTGAATAGCCGCATGAAACGACCTGCTTGGATCGTAGATTTTAACATGTAGACCCATTCCCGAGTAAATGCGATTCATTTCAGCAATTTTTCCACCAGTCCTTTGCAGGTCAGGCCGCCAAGGCCGCCTTAACCCTTGCTGTTATCCCACCGCGCGCAAGACTGGCGCGCTGTCGTGACCGCGCACCAACGGCAATACTTCTTCGCCAACGCGATAAGCCTCTTCCAGGTGCGGAGTGCTGGCGAGGATGAAAGCATCCGCGCCAAGCCTGACCAGGTCATCCAGGCGCTCGGCCACCTGCTCGTAGCTGCCGACGATGCCCTGGGTCTGCCCGCCGCGCAGCAGGCTGAGACCGGACCAGACGTTGGGATGGATGATGAAGTCGCGGTAATCATTGAGCTCCTTCGGCGCATTGCTGCGCTGACGGCTGGCGCCGACGGAATCCCCGGTTTGCTGGGCGAAACGCTTGTAGCGCTCGCGCGCGGCGTCATCGAGGTTTTCAAACCCGCGCTGCACTTCGCGCCAGGCCTCCTCCTCGGTGCGGCGGGCAATGATGTCCACGCGCACTGCGCATTTGATCTTGCGGCCCAATGCGGCGGTGCGCTCCTTCACGCGGTCGAACTTGTCGCGCAACTGGTCGAAAGGCTCCAGCCATGAAAGATAATAGTCCGCATGCTTGGAGGCGGAAGCCAGGGCCGCGTCGGACGAACCGGAGAAGTAAATCTCAGGAAAGTCCTGGCCCAGGAGCTGGGCCGGCAGCGCCGCATTCTCCACCTGGTAGAACTTGCCCTGGTAGGAAAAACTGTTCCCGCTCCATACGCCGCGCAATACGTCCAGGAATTCTGTCGTGCGCGCATAGCGGTCGTCGTGCGGCGCTACGTCGCCCCACCACAGTTGGGCAGGGCCGCCACCGCCGGTAATCACGTTGTAAAGGGCACGGCCACCGGTGGCGCGTTGCAGGCTAGCCGTCATGCGCGCGGCCACGACTGGGTTCAGGAAGCCCGGCTGGAACGCGATCATGAAGCGGAAAGTACTGGTCTCGCGCGCCAGGAACGAGGAAATCGCCCACGGCTCGTCGGTCATCGGGAAGGAAGGGATCAAGCCGCCCTGGAAGCCCGATATCTCGGCGGCACGCGCCACCTCGGCGATATAGTCGAGGTTGTTGAAACCGTCGCCATGGCCTCCGCTGAGGCCTTTTTGCACGATATGGTCGCCTTGCTGCTGCGACCAGTCGCCGCGGTGGTGCAGCTTGTTGCGCAGCGAGCTTGGCTCGCCGTGCGTTGGAATTCTCCAGAAAACATCAATTGCCATAATATATCGACTCCTCTATCAGGCTGCGCGCTGGCTGGCGCCGTTTATCAGGGAACGCAGCGGCGGCAGGACATTCTCGCCAATGCAGTAGGCCTCTTCCAGGCTGGGGACGGCGCCCAGGATGAACTGCTCAACGCCCGCTTCCGCCAGCGCGGCCAATTGTTCCGTGACTTGCTCGAAGCTGCCGACCAGCGCGGCGCTTGCGCCGGTGCTGGCTGTGGTCAAGCCCTGCCACAACCCTGCGGTATTGCTGTCGTCGGCTTGCTGGCCGCTCTGTTCGGCATAACGCTTGGCGTCGAATACCGCTTCCTCCTCGGTTTCGCGCGCCAGCACATCCACGCGCAGGCCGATTTGCAATGTACGGCCCTGCTTGCTTGCCAGGTTGCGTAAAAGCGAGATTTTCTTTGCGACTTCATCCAGCGGCTGCGCTTCCAGCACATGCACGTCGGCAAGCTTGGCTGAGAGGGCATATGCCTCGTCCGTCTCGCCGGATAGATAGATGGGAGGAACCTTCTGACCGGAAAGCGGCCCTTGGAAGCCGCCTTGCAACACCTGGAAGAAGCGGCCGTCAAAGTCGTACCCGGTCGTGGTGATGACGTTGCGGGCCACAGTGACAAACTCCTCTACCCTTGGATACAGGTCCGCCTGCGCCGCGAAGTCGCCCTGCTGTCTGCGCTTCGCCTCATCGGACTCCACGCCTATCTGCCAGGCAAAACGGCCTTCGGTAAAGCGCTGGTAGCTCACCGCGTTCTTGGCGGCATAAACTGCCGAGCCGCGCGAGGCGTCGAACTCTGCCAGCACCGTCAAGTAGCGCGTCGCACGGCTGAGGTAGCCGGCGACGATCCAGGATTCGTCTCCTTCAGGATCGTTCCTGACCTTGATGCCGTCGAACTTGGCCAGTTCCACCGCCTTGGCGATCTGGTGCAAATGGTCGAAATAATTGAAACGCTGGCCGCGAGGGTCGGTCACGCCCGGCAGGAAATAAGGCCGACTGTCGGCCCTTTCGCCCCGGATGCGTTTTTCGGCGTCGGCATAGCGCCCATCCCCTGAGGTCTGCGCTTGCCAGAAAAATTTAACTGTCATGCATATCTCCGCGATATTTCTATTTAGATCACCATACTTATCGCAGAAACCATGCCATTTCCTGCAAATTCCCATCATTCATATATGGGATTTTTTAGAAGGTTGAATTTATTGGATTAATCCCACTACTCTTTATTTCAAGTCACACGACAGCCTACCCAATCCAGGCCAATTCACAGCCCAAACTGTTTTTATTGCAACAGTTGGCATGTTTTAACTGACTGAATTCAAACAGTTGAGGCATGCACGCCCCCTCAAGGCCAATGGCGAGCGCAGCAATGCCAAGAGCGGGTTGGGGTTTGACGTTGCCCCCGTTTGGCTGCGCCGAGTAGCACAGTGCTGGATGGATTCAGGGCTTGCGTCTGTTTGAGCGCAGCGAGTTCAGCAAGCCCCCATCCGGCACGAGCAACGCAGGGCACCGGGGTCGCCTTTGCTTTGGTTACTTTTATTTGGCGAAGCAAATGAAAGGGACTCGCTGGCAAGCGAAAGGCAGCGCGACAATGCCCAACCGCTATTGGAGAGATATCTCCGAACCGATAATGTTCGCTGAATACGGCACAATACCCACTGCGATTGCGCCTGAAGTGTTAATGACTAAACAACAATCCATCCCCTCAACTGCAAAAGCTCGCCCGGGCGGCGAAAGACATGCAAAGGGTCGTGGGGCAGCAGCTCCTCCGCCGAACCATATCCCCACAACACTGCGGCGGATGGCAGATGATTCCGCAACGCCGCAGTCAGGTCTACATTCCGGTCGCCTATCATCAGGGTGCGTTCCGTTGCAAGGCCAAGCGCTTTCAGTTCCGCAATCTGCTGCCATTTCCTGATGCCAATATCCCCGCCGCTGACAAAGCGGAAATACTGCCTGAGATCGAACAGTTCCAGGATTTTCTCCGCATATACCTGAGGCTTGAAAGTGCAGACTGCCATGACCGTCCCGGCTTCATACAACCTTGCGATAACAATATCCATATCCTGGTACAACTGATTCTCCGCGTAGCCGATGTCGGCATAGCGTTCCCGATACTTCTCCACCAATGCCCTGATCTCATTCTGGTCGCTGCTCCCGGTGATTGCCTGGAAGGTCTGATCAAGCGGAGGCCCGACAAAAGGGCCCAATTCGGCCTCCGTATATGTACGATACCCGGCGTGATGCAACGCATGATTGATGCAGCGCGCGATTCCGGTCAAAGGATCGCTGATCGTGCCGTCCAGATCGAAAAGCAGCTTGTCGTGGCGCATCTCAATCACTCAGGAAATTCCGCTTTTTCATCGGCAATGCGCCTCCAAACCGGAGTGTCATTGCGCTACTCCTTGAAATTGAACTGGCCTTCGGCGTAAAACCCCGCCAAGGGCTTGCGCGGGGTCGGCTGTTCCCTCGCCTGGATATCCTCGGGCAAAGCCGCGCTTTCCCTCTGCTTGCCGATTGCGATCAATATCTCGACCTGGAAGTCTTCTGGCACCCCCAGGACGGACGGTGTGTTGTCGCGGTCGAATCCTCGAAATGAAGAATGATTGAGCCTGGACTTCCGCAAACACCGTGCCACCTTCTGCCTTGAGGTAGAAAAATAGCTATCCTGATACAGAATATTATTAATCCTATTTATCAAAAATATTAAATATCAATTTGTTTTTAAATATATTATTAATTAAAAATTTTCCACACTTTTCAGTATCCACCAACCCCATATAGAGCTTCCAGCACCCAATCCCGCGCGGATATTTCTGCTGCAAAACGAACACAACCTCCCCATCCCGACCAAAGCAGATGATCGAGAATCAACAGGTGCTCGCAAAGCAACACATAAATCAACATACCCAAGGCAATGCCAGATCAACTGTTCAGAAAACAACAGATGATGATCCAGCACCACGATTCCTGTTGCCAAAAAAACACAACAGCACGCCAAACACCTGTCAAATAAAATTATTTATATTTAAATTCAATAAGTTAATTAAAAACCAGAACATTGGCATGGTTCCTGCCACTTGGCATTGACGTTTCATCAATGCAATTTCGTTTTCATCATGATTTCAGGGAACCATATGCCATCCAAGAACCTAGCTATCGCCTTCATCCGCAAGCCTGTTGCCCATGCCCTCCTTGGCGTGCTCACTGGCAGCCTGCTCCTCGGCTCCGCTCATGCCGCTGATGAACAGGAAAAAAACAGCGCGGTGGAAACCACTGAAAACAACGCTGACGCCAATACCGGCGTCACTGCGGCTCAGCCCAAGGAGATCGAATCTGCCCTTGGCAGCGTGGTGGTGACAGCGAACAAGCGCGAAGAAAATGCACAAGAAGTCCCCACTGCAATTTCTGTACTGGGAGGAAATGATTTGCAGGACCGCGGGATAGGCCGCTCTGCAAGCGAAGTGCTTAACTATGTCCCGAACGCATCGGCGAACACCCAGGCAAACGGCCGCCCTCGCTGGTGGATTCGTGGTGTGGGCGCTGGCCAGCAACAAATCGATATGGCCAGTCCTGTCGGCATCTATCTGGATGATGTCTATCTCAGCAATGCCACTGCTACAGGCTTTCCGTTATTTGACCTTGACCGCGTAGAAGTGCTGCGCGGCCCGCAAGGAACTTTGTGGGGCAAGAATACAACTGGAGGCGCCGTTAATATCATCAGCAAGAAGCCCAGCTTTGATTCAGGCGAAAACTATGTGAAAGCCGACATTGGCAATTACGGCTCACGTATTTTTGAAGGCGCAGTTGGTGGAGAACTGGTAAGCGAGCGTGTGGCTGGAAGACTTTCATTCTATGACCAGGATCGCGACGGTTATTTCCGCAATACATTTACCGGTCAACGCGACGGCAGCCAAAAGGATACTGCTATCCGCGGCCAATTGCTGTTCCAGCTCACAGACAACCTGGAAGCGCTGCTCAATATACATCGCCGTGACTATAAGACCGACGGCTCCATCCAGACCGTCACCGGCGTTGGCACAGGTGGTGCCTTCCGCTTCGGCTATGTGCCAAGCGGAAAGCGCAAAGAAGTGGCCGCCAATGCTGATGGCAAAAGTGACTCTACCCAAAACGGCGCAAATCTAACATTTCGCTGGGATCTGGGCGTTTATACGCTGACATCGATCACCGCGTATGAGGATTGGGATTTAAACAGTCTCTCTGATAGCGACAATAGCCCGCTGGAGCTATCGCGCGGTTATACCGACGCCAAGAGCAAGCAATATTCGCAAGAATTCCGGCTGGCCTCACCCCGCGAAGACCGTTGGAACTGGCTCTCCGGCATTCACTTGTTCAAGGAAGACATCGACTCCTATAGCGCCAGCGCGCGCTTGCCAAACGGCACTGTGCCTGCCTTTATTGGCTCGTCAACCAATGCCTTGAATAATTTCAGCTATACCGATTACAGCCACAAGGCTTCGAGCTTCACCTTGTTCGGCAGCACCACTTACAATTGGACCGACTCCTTCGCCACTACCTTGGGCGCCCGCTGGTCAACGGAGAAAAAGGAAACCGATATCTCACGCCGTTCAGCAACAGGCGCTGGCATTACCGCCGCCAGCTACGGCAACATCGCCCAATGGTGGAACGCATTCACCGACACCAACTTGTTTACCAACCCGGTAGGACTGGTAACAAATTTCGATGCCGAGCAGGAAAAACGCTGGAATTCATTTACTTACGATTTCACGCCGGAATACAAGATCAGTGATACCAGCCGAGCATTCTTCAAGTTTGCGCATGGCGAGAAATCAGGCGGGTTCAATACCGCAGCCACTGCCACTGCCGCGCTCAATACCGTCAAGCCGGAAAAGCTGAATGCTTATGAATTGGGCTACAAGTCGGAATGGCTCGAAGGACGCCTGAACTTCAACTCCAGCTTGTTCTATTACGACTACGACGATGTCCAAGTCAACGTAGTCGGCGTTCCGGCCGGCGCCACCACCACGGTTTCCTACTTGCAAAACGCCAAATCAGCATCGATCAAGGGGCTGGAACTGGAAGTGGAAGCCCTGCCTACCAACCGCCTGCGCCTAGTAGGCAATATCGGCCTGCAATCCAGCGAATTCAAGGAATTGGTTGTACAGAACAGCACCACCAATTTCAATGGTAACGACTTGGTGCGCACACCAAATTTCAACAGCCTATTGTCAGCAACTTACCGCATCCCCTTGGACAACGACGCCAAGATCGTTTCAAGCATCGATTGGCACTATACCAGCGACCAGTTCTATTTTGTGAATGCGCAAAACGCATCCCAAAATGCCTACTATAAATTACTTGGCCAACACGGCTATTCGCTGGTAAACGCGCGAGTGACATACAGCACCAAGGGCGACCGCATTTCTGTCACGGGCTATGTCAATAACTTGTTCGACAAGGAATACATCGCCCATGCCCTGCCTGCAGCACCTGCGACCGGCGCCACCACGATTTATGGCTCGCCACGCACAGCAGGAATTTCCTTGACCTTGCGCTTTTAAAAAATAATTACTCCCCGCCTCAGTTCACCTGGCCTGCGGGCCAGGTGCCTTGTTTTTTACAGGACGTGACGTATGACGATCATCCATGCCCCTCTGCTCCGTTGCCTCGCCCTCTATCGTCACATGCCGGAAAAATTTTCCCTGACGGCACTTTTGTTCACGCTGGTCAATATCGGCATGGCATGGCAGCTATGGCTGGTCGGCCAAGCGGTCAACGATGTCCAGAGCGGCAATGCCATTACCAGGCTAGCGGATGGCAGCCTGGAATATTCACAAGCGCTGCACTGGATCGTTCTATTGCTGCTGGTCGCTTTTGGCAGGGGCATATTGCAATATATCGGCGGCCTGATGTCGCTGGTGATCGGCCAAGACCTGCTCACCATCCTGCGCGAGCGCATCCTGCACCAGGTGCAGCGGCTGGATCTCGCCTACCACTGGCGGCATGGCATGGGCGAAATGGTCACGCGTACCACGCGAGATGCCGACAAGGTGCGCGACGCCCTGATCAACTTCTGGCGCCAGGTGTTCGAGGCCAGCCTCTGGGTGCTGGTTTCCGTCGCCCTGCTCTCCTGGTATCACCCATGGCTGGGCCTGGGCACGCTGGCATTCACGCTGGGCGGCATTGCATTATTCGTCACCCAGACAGAAAAGCTGGTGACGCTGGATCGCGCCGTAGGCGCGGCCTACGACGCGGTCAACCAGGAACTGAGCGAAGGAGTGAACGGCGTGCGCGTCATCAAGTCCTTCGGCCTGGAACAGCAGCGCGTCGCGGTTTTCACGACGCTGGTGCAGAGCTTCATGCAGAACGCGCGGAGCGCACTGGCCTATGCCGCCTCGCGTATTCCCCTGCCACAGACCGTGGTTGCCTTGAGCCATGTCTGGATCCTGGCTGCGGGGGCATACCTGGTGCAGCAAGGCACGCTCAATATCGGCGAACTGGTTGCCTCGGTGCTGGTCGCCAATGCGCTGGTGTTCCGCATCGAGGGCATCGGCCGGGTGATCCAGATTTTCGCCGATGCGCGCGCCTCCGCCGCACGCATCTGGGAACTGCTCGACGAGCAGCCGACGATCAAGTCAGGCGCCGACTCCGTTCCAGAAGGGGCATTGGGCATCCGGCTGAATCATGTCGGCATCCAATCCCCTGGCCAGGGCAATGCGATATTGCAGGATTGCAATCTGGAAGTCGCCCCAGGCGAGGTGGTGGCGATCGTGGGCATGACGGGCTCCGGCAAAAGCAGCCTGGCGGGATTGCTGCCGCGCTTGCTGGATGCGGATGCCGGGAGCGTGGAAATCGGCTCGCCATGGGCAGGATGGAACAATATAAAATCATTCAAATTAAATGAATTAAGAAAAAAAATTAATGTCGTTCCTCAAGAAAGTTTCTTGTTCTCCGACACTTTGGAGGCCAACCTACGGCTAGCCAAGCCGGAGGCAAGCGAGCAACAAATCCTGCAAGCCTTGGAGCAAGCGGGTGCAACGGAAGTGCTCGACCGCCTGAGTGACGGCCTGCAGACCAGAATCGGCGATCGCGGCATCACCTTGTCCGGCGGGCAGCGGCAGCGCATCAGCCTGGCACGCGCGTTTCTCGCCGAGCCCTCCATCCTTGTACTGGACGACGCCACCAGCGCGCTGGACGCCATTACCGAGCGCCAAGTGCTGGACAACATCCGCCAGCTGCGCAACAGCAACGGCCAGCCCATCACCGTCATCCTGATTGCCAGCAAGCTCTCCACCATCCTGCTCGCCGACCGCGTCGCCATGCTCGACCAGGGCCGCATCAGCGACCAGGGCACGCATGAGCATTTATCCACCACCAATGCGCAATACCGCGACCTGCTGGGAGTCAACCATGGCAAATGATTTCCGCGGCGACAAGCCGCTCAATGACATCGAGCTGGAACAGGCATTCGCCCGCAAAAAGCTCGATCGCAGCATGTTCTGGCGTCTGCTGCCGCTGCTGCAGGATGTGAAGGGCCGGATTCTCGCCGTCATCCTGCTCGAAATCGTGCTGGTAGGCGTGATCTTCATCCGCCCGTGGTTCCTGCGCGAGGTGATCGACAACGGCTTCATCCAGACCGCGCAAGGCATCGTCCTCAATACCCCGCTGCTGGTCTGGATGTCGGTCGCCACTGGCTTGAGCTGGGCATTGCGTTTCGGCCTGGGCAGCTTTTCGCAATACCTCGCCGGCACGGCAGCCATCGACATCCTCAACAAGCTGCGCATCCGCGTGTTCAGCCATGTACAGGCATTGAGCGTGCGCTATTTCGACCAGACCAAGGCCGGCCGCATCATCTCCCGCGCCGACCGCGATATCGATACGCTGGAGCCCTTGCTGGTGCAGGGCCCGCCCGAGCTGTTCTCGGCGCTGCTGCGCCTGGTCGTGGCCTCGATTGCCCTGTGGTGGATTTCGCCTAAGCTATTTTTAGCCCTGGCCAGCATCGTGCCTTTCCTGATTTTGGGTACTTGGCTGTTCAAGCGCATTTCGGAAAAGATATGGGGACGTGTCGCCGAGGCGCGTGCGCGCTTTACCGCGCACTTGGTGGAAACCGTCTCCGGCGTGCGCATCCTCAAGCAGACGGTCAACGAATCCAGCAACGCGCGCCGTTATCGCGGATTGCTGGAAGACTTCAACAATATCCTCATCAAGGGCTCCATGAAGTCAAGCTGGTTCCTGCCATTGACGCAGGTGCTCAGCACGGTCGGCATGGCCTTCCTGCTCATGGTGGGCGGTATCGGCATCGCGGACCAGGAAATGACGGTCGGCCAGCTCGCGCAGAGTCTGTTCTATGTCCAGCTTTTCCTCGGGCCGCTGCAGGAGCTGAACGATTTGTTCGAGCGCTACACTTCCGGTGCCTCTTCGGCGCAGCGTATCTTCCTGATGCTGGATACAGAACCTGAAATCCAGGACCCGGCAACGCCTGCGACACCCAAGCAGGAATCCGGCAAGGTGGAATTCGACAACGTCATCTTCGGCTACCTGCCGGAAAAGCCCGTCATCCGCGGCTTCAACCTCGACATCCATCCTGGCGAAGTACTGGCGATTGTCGGGCCGACCGGCCACGGCAAAAGCACATTGGTGCAGTTGCTGACGCGTTTCTATGAGGTCAATGCGGGCGCGGTCAGGATAGACGGCCAGGACGTGCGCGAGTATGCGCAGCAGGATTTGCGCCGCAAGGTGGGCATCGTGCTGCAGGACAACGTCCTATTCTCCGGCACGGTGCTGGACAACCTGCGCCTGGCAGCCCCTGAAGCCAGCGATGAAGCCCTGATTGCCGCCGCTCGCGAACTGGGTGCCGATGAAGTGCTGGAGCGGCTGCCTGCGGGCTACCATACCGCAGTCGGCCCGCTAGGCGCATTCCTCAGCCACGGGCAGCGGCAACTGGTCTGCCTGGTGCGCGCCTATCTCGCCAACCCGGCCGTGTTGGTGCTAGATGAAGCCACTTCTGCCGTGGATATCCATACTGAACGCCGTATCCAGACCGCCCTGCGCCGCTTGTGCGAAGGCCGCACCGCCATCATCATCGCGCACCGGCTGGCTACCATCCGGGATGCAGACCGTATTGCCGTCATCTGGGACGGCAATATCCAGGAGCTAGGCAACCATCAACAACTTATCCACCAGGGCGGCGCCTACTCCAGGCTTTACCAGGCATACGAAGAAGCCTCCAACGCCAACAACCAACCTGCCTAGCTTCAACCACAGTCAGGGCTACTGTTTCATCATCAACAGTAGCCCTGGTTACTGTTGATTTACGATCATCAATAAATAATAAATAACATTAATAACTTAATTTAATTAATTGATAAATATATAATTTTAACAACTATTCTATCTATTTTAATTTTGGCATGGAACATGCCACTACTAAGGCTCCAACCTGTTCATCTGCGCAGGCTCAATTACAAGGAGACTCCCCATGTCGTCAGCAAGCTCTCAAAACACTTCCGTTGATACCCTTTGGTACACACGCTGCCCTGTTCCTACCCCGCTCGGCCTTGCAGCCCGCCAGGACTGGTTCAAACAGGAATTCCAGCCCGACAACATCACGATCAACACGCTACAGGAAACCCGCGACCCGGAACTGCTCGAATCGCACTATGACCACAAGCTGCCGCATTCCTTCCGCCAAGGCGGCAACGTCCCTGCTATCTGGGCGCGCGCCAATGGCGCAGATACCAAGGTCATCGGCCTCAACTGGGTTGACGAAGCCCAATTGATTCTCGCCCTGCCTGCTTCCGGCATCAAGGAGCCAAAAGACCTCAAAGGCAAGAAAATCGCATTGCCATTGAACCGCATCAGTATCGACCATCAACGCGCCAGCGCATTGCGCGGCATTGTCGTTACGTTGGAAACAGCTGGCCTTTCCACCAAAGATGTGGAATTGATCGATTTTGAAGTGCCGCAATCCGCGCCTGGCTTTGGCTGGGGCAGCGGCACCCGCGTAGCTTATGCAACCGAGCTGGAAGCGCTCAATAGTGGCAAGGTTGATGTCATTTTCACCAAGGGCGCGCGCGGTTACGAAACTGCTGAAGCCAATGGGCTAACCATTGTTTATGACGTACGCAACCACCCCGACCCGAAAGTCCGCGCCAATAACGGCGCTCCACGCCCTATCACGGTTGATGGAGAGCTTCTGCGCCAGCGGCCTGACCTGGTAGCCCGCTTCCTGCGCCGCATCGTTGATGCTGGCGACTGGGCAGCAGCCCACGAAGCTGAAACCGTAGCCTACATTGCCAAGGAATCTGGCTCCACCGACGACTACGTGCGCAAGGCCTACGGCAACGACATCCACCTGCACCAAGGAACTGAGCTGATCCCGGAATTCATCGCCGCACTGGAGGGCTACAAGAACTTCCTGCTGGAATGGGGCTTCATCAAGGCTGACTTCGACGTCAAAGCCTGGATAGACCCAACCCCGCTGGCCGAAGTGCTGCGCTCCCTTGCAAAGAAAGCAGCGTAATAAGCATATTATTAAAATAATATAGATACATTGACTTATATGCTTAAATTGAGAAGTTAAATCACATCCCGATCCACCTTCCTCTTACACAAGTAAGGTGGATTCCAACATAACCTAAGAGGAGCCCCATGATGGCAACATTACGACTAGGTGATACCGCACCCGACTTTACCCAGGAGTCGAGCATCGGCAAGATTTCTTTCCACGATTGGCTGGGCGACAGCTGGGGTATCCTCTTCTCCCATCCGGCAGACTACACTCCCGTATGCACCACTGAGCTCGGCGCCACCGCCAAGCTGTTCGATGAATTCAAGAAGCGCAACGTCAAACCGATTGCACTTTCCGTAGACCCCGTGGAATCTCATAAAGGCTGGATCGTCGATATCAACGAAACCCAAAGTACCGAGGTCAACTTCCCTATCATCGCCGATGCCGACCGCAAGGTATCTGGACTGTATGACCTGATCCATCCCAACGCCAGCACCACTGCTACCGTGCGCTCGGTATTCATCATCGACCCCAACAAGAAAATCCGCCTGACGCTCACTTATCCCGCCAGCACTGGCCGTAATTTCATTGAGCTTCTGCGCGTGATTGACTCGCTGCAGCTGACCGAATACCACAGCGTAGCTACTCCTGCGGACTGGAAAGATGGCGACGATGTGGTGATTGCGCCATCCATTACCGATCCGGAAGTCCTGAAACAGAAATTCCCCAAGGGCTACAAAACCATTAAGCCCTATCTCAGGCTGACCCCGCAACCTAACAAATAAGCGCCCTTCCACCTGTCATGCCAAGCTATCTACCCGGCTTGGCAAGGCAAGGGAGCTATCCGCACACCTTAATTCCAGCATCCAGACATGTACTTGGATTGCCATTTCAATGCCAAAAAATATGATCTGAAGAAGGAAAATTCAGGCCTGCCAAGACACAGTCAGAATCTCGCAAGTGAGGCTGCAGTTTTTGCAGAAAAACAGTTGACCACTCCCCGCCAGCCCAGTATAGTAGCGCCTTTATCAATTCCCCGATAGCTCAGTCGGTAGAGCAACGGACTGTTAATCCGTGTGTCCCTGGTTCGAGCCCAGGTCGGGGAGCCAGATAGGAAGCTCGCTATGAACCACCGTGTTTGTAGCGAGCTTTTTGCTTCCAGCGATGGCAATCAACTTCTCCGGCCAGTAGTTCAACTCGATCCCCTTATCCTGCAGCACGACTTCCTTGATGAAGGTCGATAAAAACATGCGCACTTTGGCAGAGGATTTGCTTTGGGTCATGCCTATGGACTGACCTCGATTGCAGCTATGGGCGATGATGTCGTGTTTGTAGACTCTCTGGCCCTTTTTCACATGACCCATCGTTACGCCCTTCGAGATGATCAGTGGGAACGCATCGAACACTTGCTGCCCGGTCGCAAGGGCCATGTCGAGGTGACTGCACGAGACAACCGCCTGTTCGTCAAAGCGGTACTGTATCGCTACCGTGCCGGCATCCCGTGGCGTTATCTGCCGGAACGCTTAGGCGACTTTCGTGTCGTTCATACCCGGCTCTCCCGCTGGAGTCGCACCGGTGGGTGGAAACGGGTGTTCCAGGCGCTGGCGCACCATGCCGACGAGGAGTAATCAAGTGCAGCCCAATCGAATTGGAAACCCTGGCAGAAGTCATCACGGGTTACCGCTTTTCTTACTTGATGACCGTCACTGGCAAAGGCACGCCGTATGTGGTTCAGGTAGCAGTGGTGATGCAAGGCAGCGACGGTGATCGACCATATCGGCAGCCGCACGCATGGAAACATACTTGCCCGGCCCATTGTCGGTTTGGTTTGGTCGCCGCTATCCGAAACAGACTATTCGTTGATTGTCGATTGCCAAGCCGCCATATCGGTACGGATCACGCCGATCCGCGCCGTGCTGCATCATCCAGCCTCTTCACCTAAACCTACTGAAACAACAAGCTGCGGCTCAGACTGCATAGAAATCAGCCTCGCCTCAAGTCCGGACAAGCTAAAACTTGCCCTTGCCGTCCTACTCAATCAGTCGCATGTCGATCAACTACGTCTGGAGTGTCTAACAAGATTCGAAGAGGGACTCTAGGTCAGGCTGCCGCAGGCAGCACTCAGTAGGAAAAAGCAGCGCAACAAAGACAGAAGAGTGCTGAGTGGCTCTCAGCCATACTTCTGCTGCAAACCCGGAATCTCGCTCGTAGGCACTGTGGCGATCACGGTGACAAATTCCCCAAATGCCTTGTCGAGGATTTCACCATTCATTCTGGCGATTTCCCGCGTGAAGTTGTCGAGTTGTTTGTAATCAAGATCAATGCGGATTTTCTGCATTTCGACAAAAGGACCGATCTGCGCGGCGTCCAGCGCCATTTTTGCCGTGCCACCATAAGCACGTGCCAGGCCGCCGGTGCCGAGATTGATGCCGCCGTAGTAGCGGATCACGCCGACGCAGACGTTGATGAGGTCGCGGCCTTCGAGGAACTGCAACACGGGCTTGCCCGCGGTGCCCGAGGGTTCGCCCGCATCGCTGAAGCGCTGAATGATGCCTTGCGGGGTCTTGATGCGAAAGGCATAGGCGAGGTGATGGGCGCTTTGATGCACAGCCGCCAGCCGCCGCAACACCACGGCGACGGCACGTTCATCGGCACAATAGTCTGCGCTAGCGACAAAACGGGATTTGTTGATGGTCTGCTCGGCCTGACCGGATTGAGTGATGATCTGCAAACTGTCTTACCTGAATCTGATGCGACACCGCATTATTTGCCGCGCTTGTTGCCGCCGAGAATGGAGCCCAACACGCCGCGGGCAATCTGCCGACCCAGCTCCGAACCAATGACGCGGGCTGCGCTTTTAGCAGCAGCCTCGAACATGGATTGTGATTGCCGTCCTGCGGGCTTGCTGGTTTTATTGTCTGGGCTCCCGCCACCGAACAAACTGCCCCAGTCGAACCCGCTGTCTTTTTCCACTTCTGCAGGTGCTGGCGCTTCAGCGGCTCTGCCCTTGAGGATTTCATAGGCAGATTCGCGGTCAACGCTGTTTTCATAATGTCCATAAATCAGGGATGCCTTGATGAGCCGTTCGCGATCTGCAGGCGACACTGGCCCGATATGGCTGCCAGGAGGGCAGATAAAGGCTCGCTCCACAGGCGTGGGCCTCCCCTGCTCATCGAGGAACGAGACTAATGCCTCGCCCACACCCAGTTCAGTAATCACTTCGCTGACTTTCAGGCCGGGATTGGCGCGGAAGGTTTCCGCCGCCGCCTTGACGGCTTTCTGGTCGCGTGGCGTGAAAGCTCGCAAGGCATGCTGCACGCGATTGCCAAGTTGGCCGAGCACGACATCGGGAATATCCAGTGGATTCTGGCTGACGAAATAGACGCCGACGCCCTTGGAGCGTATCAGACGGACGACCTGCTCGATCTTGTCCATGAGCGATTTGGGCGCATCGTTGAACAGCAAGTGCGCTTCGTCAAAAAAGAACGCTAGCTTGGGCTTGTCCAGGTCGCCTACTTCGGGCAGTTTTTCAAACAGCTCGGAAAGCAGCCAGAGCAAGAGCGTGGCATAGACACGCGGCGAATTGAAGAGCATGTCCGCCGCCAGGATATTCACTATGCCGTAGCCGTTCTGATCGGTCTGCATCATGTCGTCGAGATTGAGCGCAGGCTCGCCGAACAGTTGATCCGCACCCTCGTGCTCCAATTGCAGCAAGGCGCGCTGGATGGCGCCGACGCTGGCGCTGGAGATGTTGCCGTATTGCGCGCTGTATTCCGCCCCATGCTCGGAGGCATGCTGGATCATGGCACGCAAGTCCTTCATATCCAGCAACAGCCAGCCCTTGTCATCGGCAATCTTGAACACGGCGGTCAACACGCCGGATTGCACATCGTTGAGGTTGAGCATGCGCGACAGCAGTAACGGCCCCATTTCGGCAATGGTAGTGCGCACCGGGTGCCCCTGCTTGCCGAATACATCCCAGAACGTCACGGGGCATCCGGCAAACTTGAAATCGTCCATGCCCAATTGTGTAATCCGCGCATCCACCTTGGCATTGCCGCCGCCGGGCTGGCTGATACCGCCGAGATCGCCCTTGACGTCGGCCATGAACACCGGAACGCCGATGCGTGAGAAGCTTTCGGCGATGCTTTGCAGCGTCACTGTCTTGCCGGTTCCGGTCGCGCCTGCAATCAGGCCGTGGCGGTTTGCCATGCGGGGTAAGAGATAAAGGAAATCTGCGCTTTTTGCCAATCGGATCGGGTTCATTTTATGTTCCAGAATTTTTCAGTCAGTCAATTTGCCAATGTCAGGTGATTGAAAAATAGCAAGCCAGGTATCTTAACGTGTTCAATGTTGCTCGCCATGCGTTTTCAGCTCCGCTTCCACTGCCTTGCGATTGTAGTGCGGTGCCAGCAGCTCAATAAACGCATAGGCATAACCGCGCAGATAGCCATCCCGCCGCAAACCTATATAAGTGGTGCTGGGCAGGAACAAATGACTGACATCGCGCATCGCCAGCTGGCCGTCGCGGCTGGGGTCATACGCCATATTGGCCAGCAAGCCCACGCCCAGTCCAAGACCGACATAAGTCTTGATCACGTCCGCATCGATCGCGGTCAGCACGACATTCGGCGTTAGGCCCGCCTCGTCAAATGCCTTGTTCACCAATGAGCCGCCAGTAAAAGCAAAATCATAGGTGATCAATGGATATTGAGTAAGCTTTTCCAGCGTCAATACCCGCTCCTGCATCAAGGGATGGTCGTGCGGCGCGACAATGCAGCGATTCCACTGATAGCAAGGCAGGCATAATAATTCGTCAATACTGCTGATCGACTCAGTGGCAATGCCGATATCCGCCTCGCCACGCCTCACCTGCTCTGCCACCTGTGAAGGATTACCCTGGTGAATGGTCAGCTTGACATCGGGGAAACGCTGCATGAATTCCTTGACAGCCGCAGGCAACCGATAGCGTGCCTGGGTGTGGGTGGTGGCAATGGTCAGGGTGCCAGTATCCTCATGCGTGAACTCTTCTCCCACGCGCTTGATATTTTCGACTTCCTGCATGACACGGTCTGCCAGATCAAGGATAATCTGGCCTGGCTCGGTAATACCGGTCAGCCGTTTGCCATTACGCTTGAAAATCTGTAAATTCAGTTCGTCCTCAAGCAACTGGATCTGTTTGCTGACCCCAGGTTGCGAGGTATGCAAGGCTTCAGCTGCCAAAGAAACACTCAATCCCTGCCTGGCTACCTCCCTCACATATCGCAGTTGATGAATTTTCATATTGGCTCGCGCTGATTTCTTTATAATAAAAAAGAATATTCATAGAATATCATAATCTGAAAACTCTTATTCAAGCTGTTATAATGCAGCACATTTCAGAATGCTGTTATTGGGCCTAGTTCAACCTCAGCATATCAAACTAGGCAACAGCGATTATTCATTCATGGATTTAGGATACATTCTCTCCGGCTTTGCCGTTGGCTTTCTCGTCGGCATCACCGGGGTTGGTGGCGGTTCCCTGATGACACCGCTACTGGTTTTTCTGTTTGGTTTCAAGCCCGTAGTGGCAGTGGGAACAGATCTATTATTTGCCGCATTGACCAAATCAGGCGGCGTATGGGTACACCACGGCACCCATAAATCGGTGGATTGGAAGATTGTCGGCCTGCTTTCAGCAGGTAGCCTGCCAGTGTCGCTTGCAACCATCTACGTCATCAAGCATCTGATGTCCGTAGGCAAGGAGATTACCGGGCTGATTACCTATGCGCTTGGCATCGCGTTGATCCTGACAGCCTGCGCCCTGCTGATCCGCAGCTTGGTCATGCGTAAAAAACATGAGCGCGGAACCAATGGCAACGACGACAATACGGGCCGCTTCAAGGGTAGCTATCAGGTAGCTGCCGTAGTTCTGACCGGCGCCATACTGGGCGCACTGGTCACGCTCTCATCGGTAGGGGCGGGAGCGTTAGGCACTATCGCCATCCTGCTGCTCTATCCACGGCTGAGCACCTTGAAAGTGGTTGGCACCGACCTTGCCCACGCCATCCCGCTCACTGCGCTGGCAGGTATTGGGCACTGGACCCTGGGCCATGTGGATTTTGTATTGCTGGGCAGCCTGCTGATCGGCTCGTTCCCCGGTATCTGGATCGGCAGCCACCTGAGCGCCAAGATTCCAGAAAAGATATTACGCCCGATCCTGGCAACCTTGCTGCTGTTGATCGGTTTGAAATTTGTTTTAGCCTAAGATTTTATAGATAAATGTATAAATACGACGAAATTGACCAAGCCATCGTGGATGAACGCGTCAAGCAGTATCGCGACCAGACACGTCGTTTTCTCGCGGGCGAACTGACTGACGAGGAATTCCGTCCGTTGCGCTTGCAAAACGGCCTGTACATCCAGCGTCATGCACCCATGCTGCGTATTGCTGTACCTTACGGCATGCTTTCCTCCAGGCAATTGCGCAAGCTTGGCGACATCGCCAAACGTTATGACCGCGGCTATGGTCATTTCACCACCCGTACCAATATGCAACTGAACTGGCCCAAGCTGGAAGACGTGCCTGATATCCTGGCAGAGCTCGCCACCGTGCAAATGCATGCCATCCAGACTTCTGGCAACTGCATCCGCAATACCACTACCGACCAGTTTGCCGGCGTTGCGCCGGATGAAGTAGTTGACCCACGCGCGATTGCGGAAATCATTCGCCAGTGGAGCACCTTCCACCCCGAGTTCGCCCTGTTGCCGCGTAAGTTCAAGATCGCCGTTTCCGGCACTAAGCAGGATCGCGCCTTGATTCAGGCTCACGATATCGGCCTGGAATTCTACCGCGACCAGGAAGACAAGATCGCCATTCGCGTCTGGGTGGGCGGCGGCCTGGGCCGCACCCCTATCCTGGGCTCCGTCGTGCGCGACCATCTGGAATGGCAGCATGTGCTGACCTACTGCGAAGCCATCATCCGCGTCTACAACCTGCATGGCCGCCGCGATAATGCCTATAAGGCGCGTATCAAGATTCTGGTCAAGGCGCTGGGCGTCGAGGAATTCAGCCGTCAGGTAGAAGAGGAATGGCAACACATCAAGGACAGCCCGAACACCATTACCGAGCAGGAACTTGCGCGGGTCAGCCAGCATTTCACCAAGATGCCATATGAAACTCTGCCGGAGCACGATGCCAGCTTTGACAGTGCAATCGCGAGCAACCCGGCATTCGCTGCCTGGGTCAAGCGCAATACCCATGCGCACCAGCAACCCGGTTATCGCGCCGTGACCTTGTCACTCAAGACTCACGGTCAACCGCCTGGCGACATTACCTCCGAGCAAATGCATATCGTCGCAAACCTGGCTGATGAATATAGCTTCGGTGAAGTGCGCCCATCGCATGAGCAAAACGTGATCCTGGCCGACGTCAAGCTGTCCGACCTGTTCCCGCTCTGGGAAAAGGCACGCGCAGCAGGCCTCGCCACCGCCAATATCGGATTACTGACAGACATCATTTGCTGCCCTGGCGGCGATTTCTGCGCCTTGGCCAATGCCAAGAGCATCCCGATTGCTGAAGCCATCCAGATGCAATTTGACGATCTAGATTATCTCTACGACATTGGCGAACTTGAGCTGAACATCTCGGGTTGCATGAATGCCTGCGGTCACCATCACGTTGGCCATATCGGCATCCTCGGCGTAGATAAGGACGGCTCCGAGTGGTACCAAGTCACCCTGGGCGGCAAACAAGGTAATGATGCCAGCCTGGGCACCGTGCTTGGCCCTTCATTTGCTGCGGACGAAATGCCCGGCGTTATCCAGAAGCTGATCAATGTCTATGTGCGCGAGCGCACTCCGGAAGAACGCTTCATTGATACGGTACGACGCATTGGCGTTGCCCCATTCAAGACGCACGTTTATGGCGAGAAGAAAAAGGAAGTAGCCCATGCCTGATCATCAGTCCAACTTGATCATGAACAATGCCATCGTCGCAGACGAATGGACATTGGTCACCATGCCTGCCGGTGAAGAGGTCGTCAAGAAACAGGCCGGCAAGGTCGTACTGTTCAAGCTCACGGGCGAAGCCAGCTACACTGCCGACCAGATCGCCAATACCGTTATCCCGGCCACCGGCAAGGTGCTGGTGCCGCTGGCTGTATGGCGCGAACGCAAGCCCGAACTTGCAGCCCGTCAGGCTGCTGGCGAACTGGGCATCTGGCTTGACACCCATGAGTTGCTGGAAGACCTGGTCAGCGCGATCGAAGATATTAATAGCCTGCCCTTGATCGCCGTGCATGTGGAACGCTTTGCCGATGGCCGTATTTTCTCTATCGGCAATCTGCTGCGCACCCGCTATCATTACAAAAATGAGCTACGCGCCTTCGGCGATGTATTGCGCGACCAATTGTTCTTCCTCAAGCGCTGCGGCTTCACCAGCTACCTGATCCGCGCTGACCGCTCCGCGGAAGATGCGCTGGCGAGCTTGCAGGACTTCAGCCAGCCATACCAGGGCGCGGTGGATGAGCAATTACCCGTGTGGCGGCGTGTGGACCGGTCATCGGTTTAGTAATATTCGAGTGAAAGCGGCCTGGGATACAAGCCCGGGCCGCCTGCTTTTTGAGAGTGCAAGTTTAGTTTAGGAATCCTGACTGGAGATGTAAGCTGACGAACAGCAGCAGTTTTCAGCACAAAATTGATATGACAACCTTGAATCAACAAACTCTTTCCCATCTTGACTGGCTGGAGGCAGAAGCCATCCACATCATGCGTGAAGTAGCAGGCCAGTGCTCCAACCCAGTGTTATTGTTCTCCGGCGGCAAGGACTCCCTGTGCATGCTGCGTCTGGCGGAAAAAGCCTTCCGCCCCGGCCGCTTCCCCTTTCCACTCATGCATATCGACACTGGCCACAATTACCAGGAAGTCATCAACTTCCGCGACCAGCGCGCGGCAGAGTTGGGCGAACGCCTGATCGTGCGTTCGGTGGAAGACTCCATGAAGCGCGGCAGCGTAGTGCTGAAATCGCCGGACGAGCCGCGCAACAAACATCAGTCCGTCACCCTGCTCGAGGCGATTGAAGAATTCGGCTTCGACTGCTGCATTGGCGGCGCGCGCCGCGACGAGGAAAAAGCCCGTGCCAAGGAACGCATCATGAGTTTCCGCGACGAATTCGGTCAATGGGATCCGAAAAACCAGCGTCCGGAATTGTGGAACCTCTACAATGCCCGCACGCACAAGGGCGAAAACATCCGCGCCTTCCCGATCTCGAACTGGACAGAAATGGATGTTTGGCAGTATATCGAGCGCGAACAACTCGGTCTGCCCAGCATCTACTTCGCGCATAATCGCGACATCATCATGCGTAACGGCGCTATCGTCCCGGTCAATGTGCCATTAAGCAGCGGCGAGGTCATCAACCGGCCCAAGAATGGCGAAGATGTCATCAACATGCAAGTACGCTTCCGCACCGTGGGCGATATCACCTGCACCGCCCCTGTGCCCAGCGACGCAGACTCAGTGGGCAAGATCGTGCTGGAAACCGCCACGACTACCATCACCGAGCGCGGCGCCACCCGCCTGGATGACCAAACCTCGGATGCCTCCATGGAGCAACGCAAGAGGGAAGGCTATTTCTAAAGCCAAGCGACGCCCCGGCAACCCATCATGGATGACCGGGTGAAAACACCAGCACAAGTTTGAAAAGAGTACCAAGATGTCCAGACAAGAAAATCCAGTAGCCCACAACGACAGCCTGCTGCGCTTCATGACCTGCGGTAGCGTGGATGACGGCAAGAGCACATTGATTGGCCGCCTGCTTTATGACACCAAGACCATCCTGGCAGACACCCTGACCCAGATCGAGCGCACCTCGCAGAAGCGCGGCATGGAGTCCGTGGACCTGTCCCTGATCACCGACGGCCTGCAAGCCGAACGCGAGCAAGGCATCACCATCGACGTGGCCTATCGCTACTTCAGTACTGGTACGCGCAAATACATCATTGCCGATGCTCCCGGTCACGAGCAATACACACGCAACATGGTCACCGCTGCTTCTACCGCCAACCTCGCCATCATCCTGATCGATGCGCGCAAGGGTGTGCTGACCCAGACCCGCCGCCACTCCTATCTCGCGCAACTAGTCGGTATTCCACACATCGTGGTCGCGATCAACAAGATGGACTTGGTGGATTATTCCCAGGCGGAATTCGAGCGCATCAAGGCCAGCTATCTGGAATTTGCCGAGCAGATCGGCCTGCAGCGTAATGGCCGTGATATCCGCTTTGTGCCGATGTCCGCCTTGAATGGCGACATGCTGGTCGAGCGTGGCAACGCCATGCCCTGGTATGAAGGCCCGACCATCCTGGAACTGCTGGAATCCGCACCGCCCGCACACTCTGAGCGCAGCGAATCATTCCGCTTTCCCGTGCAGTTCGTCTGCCGTCCACATGCCTCTGAAGATCCTGAGCTGCATGATTTCCGCGGCTTCATGGGCCGTATCGAATCCGGCACCATTGCTATCGGCGATAACATTACCGTGCTGCCATCCGGCCAGACCTCCCATGTTAAGGCCATCCAATCGGGCAACACGCAATTGGAACGCGCGATTACCGAACAATCCGTGACCATCCTGCTGGAAGACGAAATTGATATTTCCCGCGGCGACATGATCGTCAAGAGCGACTCCGTGCCCGAGCCAGTCAAGCAATTGAATGCCATGGTGTGCTGGCTATCTGAAACCCCGCTTTCCACCGCGCGCACCTATATCATTCGTCATACCACACGCGAATCCAAGGCCAAGATCGGTAATATCGCCTACAAGATTGACGTGAACACCACGACGCAACTGCCCGTGGAAGGCAGCTTGCAGATGAACGATATCGCCAGCATCAGCTTCAAACTGGCACAGCCGCTCATGGCCGATCCTTATGAACTCAGCCGCGCGACTGGTGCCTTCATCATCATCGACGAAGCCACCAATAACACCGTGGGCGCCGGGATGGTACAAGCGTGATTTATCGCTGAAACAAAATAGACTTATCTATAAAATCAATAAATATAGTGTTTCATATCACTTATAATGCGTCGCTATCTTGGTAAATAGCAGCGACCCTTAGAGGAATAAAATGGCATACGTTGTAACTGAAAATTGTATCCAGTGTAAATATACCGATTGCGTGGATGTTTGCCCGGTAGATTGCTTTGTCGAAGGCCCGAACTTCCTGGCGATCAACCCGGACGAATGCATCGACTGCACCTTGTGCGTAGCTGAATGCCCTGCCGAAGCCATTTTCGCGGAAGACGACGTGCCAGAAGATCAGCAGGAATTCATCGCTCTCAACGCGCGCCTCGCTGAAATCTGGCCCACTATTTCCGCACGCAAAGCGCCATTGCCAGATGCAGACGCCAACAATGGCACACCTGGCAAACGTGATCTGTTGGTTGAGTAATCGATCAGCTGTAATCAATAAAAAAGGCCCTTTCGGGCCTTTTTCTTTTCCATGAGGTGAGAGACTACTCTACTGGATATACACCTCATACCTCATGGCATTCTATGCTTGCACCAGCTTGCTGATCGGCACTTCAGGGTTCACATCAGCTTCATAATCCACACCTTCCACACCGAAACCGAACAGGCGCAGGAAGTCTGATTTGTAACCCGAAAAATCGGTCAACTCATACAGGTTGTCATCCGTCACCTTGTCCCACAGGGCAGCCACTTCATTCTGGATTTCAGGCGCCAGTTCCTTGTAGTCAGCGCGCAGGCGGCCTTCTTCATCCACAATCGGCTTATCGTTGTAAAGACTGTCACGATACAGACCATCGACCTGTTCGATACAACCCTCATGCGTGCCTGCCTTTTTCATGGCCTTGAACAATAAAGAGAGATAAAGCGGCATCATCGGAATAGCAGAGCTGGCTTGCGTCACCAATGCCTTGAGCACGGCCACGCGCGCATCGCCGCCCTTGGCAGCCAGTTGCGCGCGGATCTGCAACACGCGCTGGTCGAGGTCTTTCTTCGCCGCGCCTATAGTGCCGTTCCAGTAGATATCGTGCGTAATCTGCTCGCCCAGGTAGGTGAAAGCCGTAGTCTTGGCACCGTCGGCCAGCACACCAGCTTCTTCCAACGCCTCGATCCACATCTGCCAATCCTCACCACCCATCACGGCCACGGTGTTGGCGATTTCCTCATCCGTTGCGGGTTCGATCACGTTCTCTTTCACCACTTCCTTGTCAGTATCCAGGCCTCGCTGGTGCAGAGTTTTGCCGATCGGTTTGAGGGTAGAGTTATACATATGACCGGTCTTGGGATGAGTGCGGCGTGGCGCAGCCAGGCTATAAACCACCAAATCTACTTGCCCGAGGTCACGCTTGATGGTGTCGATCGTCTGCTGCTTCACGGTATCTGAAAAGGCATCGCCATTGATGCTACTGGCATACAGCCCTTCCGCCTCGGCGAACTTGTGGAATGCCGCGGAGTTGTACCACCCGGCCGTGCCGGGCTTGCTGCCCTCGCCCGCGCGCTCCAGAAACACGCCCACGGTGGCCGCGCCACTGGCAAAAGCCGCGCTGATGCGTGCCGCCAGGCCGTAACCGGTGGAAGCACCGATTACCAGCACACGCTTTGGACCATTGAATGGCCCCTGTGCCTTCACATAATCAATCTGTTGCTGGACATTGGCTTCACAACCTGTGGGATGTGCTGTCACACAGATAAAGCCACGTACACGGGGTTTGATAACCATGAATACCTCTCGAAAACTGTTGGTGCGCCAGTCGGCAAAATTAAAGGAGTTGCCAGGCAGATCAAGCCGCAGAAACTCCGGAAGCTGGCGCTATTATACGGGAAGAGCCTGGTTGCATGGCCTGCGCTATGTCATGCGCATGAACAACTGGCTACGCCGGACAATCAGCCAGCCCAGCAATAGATATCCAAGCATGCCAAACGCCAGCCCTGTGGGATGATGCCAGAGCAGCGGTGCGATCAACCCTGCTGCGATGGTGGAAAACAGCATCTGCATAAATGCCTGCCCAGAAGCTGCCGTGCCGCGGATTTTCGGGTGGCAATCCAGGGCTGCAATAGAAAGTACCGGCATTGCTAGCGCCATGCCGATATTGAACAGGGCAATCGGTAGGATGCTCAAAGCAGCATGCACAAAAGGCAGCAGGCTGACCAATAGATTCAGCAAAGCCGTCAGTGCCATCCAACCATAAGCGCACCGCAATATCATTCCCGCGCTGTAACGCCCTGCCGCGCGACGCGCCAGCCATGAACCAAGCACCATCCCGCACACTGTCGGGATAAACATCCAGGCGAATTGCTGCGAATTTAGTCCCAGGTGCTGGATCAGGAATACCGGACTGGCAAGCACATAGAGAAAGAAGGCAGCGAAATTAGCGCCAATCGCCGCCACCAGCAGGCTGAATTCACGATGATTGAACAGCATCAGATAATTGCGGTAAACGTTCGCCACCGATAAAGGCGTGCGCCGCTCCTTGGGCATGGTTTCTGGCAGGTAGTGAACGGCAGCCCAAACTGTCAGTAACGCATATAGTGCCAGAAAGCCAAAAATCGCTTGCCAGTGCACTCCAAGCAGCCAACCGCCGATAATGGGTGCGACGGCAGGCGCGATACCAAACAATATCTGCACCGTGGCCATCACCTTCTGCGCTTCCACGCCCTGGTACAAATCACGCACCATGGCACGCGCTACCACATTGCCCGCTCCGGCGGACAGACCTTGCAACACCCGCATCACCCACAAGGTTTCGATATTTGGTGCGAGCATGCAGCCGATGGAGGCCAACACGAACACACTCAATCCCCAACGGATAGTCGTGATGCGCCCCACCGCATCGCTGATCGCGCCATGGAACAGCGTCATCAGCGCATACGGCAGCAGGTACAGGGTCAGGCTGTGCTGCACCTCCACCGTGGAAGCCCCAAGGTCGCGCTCCAGCACAGGGAAAGCGGGCAAGTATGTGTCAATGGCAAACGGTGCCAGCGCGGTCAGTCCGGCCAGTACGTAAACCAGCAGATGGGATCGATGCATAAGTAGTGAAACAGCGCCTGGTCAATCGCCAGGAACGCTCGCGGCAAAAGCCGGGAGCATAGCGGTTATCGATAGATATGGCTACGATTGAAAGGATAATCCAGGCGCCCCTGCACATCCGGTTTGCCTGCCACGACCTGGAACAACGCCAGCCAATTGTGATCGAATGCAAACGCCGACCCAGCCATGTAAATACGCCAGATACGGTATTTGCGCTCTCCTATCATGGCAAGCGCCTGCACACGGTGCCGCTCCAGGCGTTCCACCCATTGCCACAAGGTCTTGCCGTAATGCGGCCGCAGGTTTTCCGCGTCCAAGGGCTCCAGCCCAGCAAGCGACAACTCCGCCAGCACCTTGGAAACATGCGTCAACTCGCCACCTGGAAATACATAGTTATCAATGAACTCGGCGATGCCATTCCCCAGCCCGCTGCTCTTCACCGCCACCGAAGTAATGCCATGGTTCATCACCAGCCCGCCGGTATTCAGCAGGCTGTAGATCTTGTCGAAATACAGCCGGAGATTCTTGCGCCCGACATGCTCGAACATGCCCACACTGGCAATCTTGTCAAAAGTTTCGTTTGTGGGCAGATCACGGTAATCCATCAACCGGACTTCCAGCCGGTCCTGCCAGCCACGTTCCTCTATCAGGCGCTGCACATGCGCATACTGATTGTCGGAAAGCGTGATGCCGACCGCCTTCACCCCGTAATGCTCTACCGCATGCATCACGAGGCCGCCCCAGCCGCAACCGATATCCAGGAAACGCTCCCCCGGCTTCAGCATCAGCTTGCGGCAGATATGGTCCAGCTTTTTTTCCTGCGCCCGCTCCAGGCTCTCGTCACCATCGGCGAAATAGGCACAGGAATAGACCCGTCGCTGATCCAGCCAAAGGCCATAGAAATCGTTGGAGACATCGTAGTGGTAATTGATGTTGCGCCTATCCCGGCTGCGGGTATGCCGCCACCAGCGCCAATCCTTGCGCGTCTCGGCATCGCTGCTCGCATCCGCGCCGCAATAGGCCTGCCCAAGCGACAGGATATCCTGAGCGCTGCCATGCAAATCCACCCAGCCCTCGACATAGGCGCGAGCCAATCCGCCCAGTGTGGGTTTTGCCAGGATCGTCAGCACTTTTGCATCCTTGATCAGAATGGAGACCCTCGCATCCTCATCCCCGGCAAGCCGTTCGCCATTCCAGCTTACCGACACCGGTAAGCCTTCCAGACTCTTCTGGATCTGGTTTTGCAATAGTGCATTGAACATCCCTGACCTCCTTCTCAAGTGTTATCTTCTCACCAGGCGCATGTCATACGAGATCATGCAAGATATGGGTGTGGTTTCAATATCATCGCAACGCTTTGCTACAATACGTTACTTGAACGACGGCATCATCATACGACCTACCAATACTGGAGTACAACATGCAACTGGATCTGGAAAAAATCAACGCGGACATCGGCCACGATGCAGAAAGACTGGTGGAATGGGCGCTCAGTCTGGACAGGAAAGCCATTGTCACTACCAACTTCCGCCCTTTTGAAGCCGTTATCTTGCACATGGTGACCAACATTCAGCCCAATACCCCGGTGATCTGGATGGACAGCGGCTACAACACCGAAGCCACCTACCGCTGTGCGGACGAAATCACCAAGCAGCTCAACCTCAACCTCACCATCTATCTGCCCAAGCGCTCACGCGCCCACCGCGAAGCAGTGGATGGCACAGTGCCAGCGCTCGATGACCCGCGCCATACCGCTTTCACGGCGGAAGTCAAACTCGAACCCTTCGCCCGCGCCTTGAACGAAACCGCGCCCGAGGTCTGGTTCACTGCGCTGCGCGCCACCGATACCGCTGTGCGCGCCAAGATGGACCCCGTCAGCCTCAACCCGGACGGCCTGATCAAGGTTGCCCCCTTGCTGCACTGGACTTCCAAGGAACTTTACGAATACATCACCAAACACAAACTGCCAAACAACTTTGATTACTTCGACCCGACCAAGGGCGAAGAAAACCGCGAATGCGGGCTGCATTTGGCGCATTGAGTCAAATAACCAGTAAAAACAATTATGGGAGCCTTGGCTCCCATAATTGTTTCTGACTGATGATACTGAATTGAATATAGCTTTTGTAGATTGCGCAGCCGCCGCTCATTCCTGATGACTCCAGCATTTTCTGTGGCTCTTTCTTGTGGAGGCATACACAACTACTTTGTTATCAGACTAAATACACAGCAAGCCTGCGGAATATCTAGCGGGGTTTTCTGGCATACCTGAGCAGCGTAAACAAATATTGCTGAATACAACATCTGCAACAGATACTGGATCCGCACCTCATCCCTCTTGGCACGCACTATCAACACTCCCATGCCGATTGGCAATATCAAACCCAAACGCCACAAAGGAAAAAAGCGTGGGTAATGCTACCCCACGCCTTTCTCCTCCTCTATCCCCCCCGGGATTCAGATGGTATGACCTTATTTGTCGGTCAATGTCCTTTTGCGGCGAGTCGCTGTAAAGCCGATGATGGCCATGCCAGCGAGCAATAACGCGTAACTGCTGGGTTCTGGTACCGCTGCTACAGCAGTACCGAATAATGGAGTGTCGGCTGCGGCGAATCCGCCTTTGCCCAAGGTCACGCTGTTGTTCCAGTTGTTGGCGACAATCGTGCCGTTCAGGTTGCCAGAGCCTTGGTTGATAGTGGCGTTCACAGCGAGAATGCTGGCGTTCAGGCTTAGACCATTCAAGGTCACGCTGGTGGCTTCATAGAAATTGAACAGCACGTTGTATTGGCTGCCCAGGCTTTGCCATTGCCAGCCCAGGTTGGCGCTTTCCCCTGCCACGTTGAAGATCAGTGTGGTGCCTGCGGCGATGCTATTGAATGTAAGGTTGTTGAAGCTCGCGAACTCGCTGGCATTGAGCGAGAAAAACTCGACATTGGAACCGGAGGCGGTAAATACCTTGCTAGCCTGGTTCCATTGGTCTTTAGCTGCGTAGCTGCCGGTAGCGCCTACCTTGGAGAGTTCGCTGGAGAGCGTGGTCAGTTGTGTCCTGGCAGCGGCAAAATCCACTGGCGCTGATGCTGTGGATGCGGTATCCACATGGCCGGAAACACTGTATGACTGGGTGATGCCGTTGTTGCCGCCTATCCAGGCGTTGCCATTGACGCTACCGCCATAGACCTTGTTGAAATCACCGCCGACCACCAGGCCATAAGCATTGTGTTGGGCGTTGGCGATGCTGTTACCCGCCAGGGTGGCGTTACCACCGATGGCAAGTGCGCCTGCGACTGAGTTGCCATTGGTGGTGTAATCGCCAAAGACGAATGCGCTGTAATTGCTGGCAACCCCTAGGTCAATCGTTCCCGCAGCGGCTGGCGCGGAGATTGTGGCCAATACTGCCAAGATGCCTAATTGTGTTTTCATCGCTGCATTTCCTGTGTTGGGTTGCGTTCGCTTTACTATAAGCAACCGCTATACCAAACCCTTGCCAGGTCATGCGCAACATTTGAAATTATTTAAAATCTATATTTATTTCAATATGTTAAAAAAATACTTTCCGCACCCAACCATACTCCCTATTCAATTTTTCATTGTTTTATACAACCCATGAGAGCTACTAATCTGTCAGAATTTCAACACCTCGATCAGAATTCTGACAATGTATTTCGCCTGTGATGGCAATCTGCCTAAGAGCCTATTCATGCTCTTAGGGCAACTCACACAGCTTGCCCAGCGCCATGAAATAGATCGCCTTGCGCACCGGCAGTCCTTCGTCGGCGAACAACGCCGCATAGCCGGCAAGTTGCGGCGCATAGGCGCTGGCGGCAACGCGCATGGCTTCCATATCGGCGTCGGCAGGCAAGCGGGTGGATTTGTAGTCGATGATCCAGCGTTCGCCATGTTCGACAAAGCAGCGGTCCACGATCTGCTGCCGGAACCCGGCATCGTCCACATGCCCGATCGCCAGCTCGGCGGCGGCTTCCGGCCGCGCTGCCAGCACCCAGCGCCCGTCCGGGCTGTTCAGGGTCAATTCCAGCAGCGCAGTGACCTGGATTGCAGCCTGTTTGGCTACTTCATGCGCATGGCCTTGCCGGACAAACCAGCGCGCCATGGCAGGCTTGAGGGCAGGTAAGCGCGCCAGCCAGTCGTCCAGCTCCGGCTTTGCGGCCATCATTTCCACATAGCGATGCGCCAGCGTGCCGATATGCGCTTCCAGCCCGGCCGGCCTGCCCAATATCGCATCGCCATGAAGTTGTCCGGCTGAAACGGTCTCGTGCCGGTTTTCGGCATAGATCGACGGCATGGCCGGTTGCGCCACCCTGACCAGTTTGGGGATGAAGTCAGCCAGCGACGGTGCTGGCACTGCGCCTGTTATATGCTCATCCGCCTGCGCTGCTGCTTCCGTGAATCGGCCTTCTACTTGCGACCAGAGCAGGTCAAGAAAGGTGCCGCCGGCAGGCTTAGGCTCGCCCTTGGCATTGAGGGTAACGCTGCCAAGCAGGTGCAGGTGGCGTTCGGTGCGGGTCGCCGCGACATAGAGCACGCGGGCGCTTTCATTGTCCGCTCGCTCCTTCTCCAGCATCTTGAGATAACTGTAGGGGCTGGGTTCGTCGCGTCCCGCCGCGCCTTTGGGAATGAATGGCGCCGTCACCAGCTCGGTGCTGACGCCCGCCGCGGTTTCCACGGCCACTTCCTCCCATAACAATAAAGGCGTGTTGCCGTTGTTTGGCCGCCGCTCCAGCCCCGGCAGGATGACGGTATCGAACTCCAGTCCCTTGGATTTGTGGATGGTCATGAACTGCAACTGACCATTGGCCTCCACGTCCGGCGCGGCATAGAGCTTGTCCACTTCCTGCACCAGCCGCTCCAGGCTGAAACGCCCCTGCTGATCCAGCGCTTCCACCGTGGCGAAGAACGCCTCCGCATCGGCGACATCGCCTGCCTGCCACAGGCACTGCGCGCCACCCAGCATCAGCCAGGTGCTTTCCAGCCAGCGCCTCAGCGGCATGCGGCCCTGCTGCATCATTGCTTCTGTCAGCACCTGCGCCAGGTGCCGGACGCGCTCGCGGCCATCCTCGCTCAGGCCTGCCAGCACTTGCGCATCGTTCAGCAAGGACCAGACCGTGCGGTAGCGCTCCCTGCCCGCCAGCGCATGCAGGTCGGCCAGCGTCAGCCCGCACCAAGGCGCGCGCAATATCGCCAGCCAATTCACGCGGTCGGCACGATGCAGCAAGGCGTGGGTAAGTGCCAATAAGTCCTGCACGCTCTGACGTCCGGCAAGCTGCTCGATTTCGACTGCCTGGAAATGCAGATCGGGATGATGGCGGCGGATTTCCGCCACCAATGTTTCGAGGTGCGCGCGTGCGCGCACCAATACGGCAATGTTCGCCTCCGGCTTGCCCGCCCATGTATCGCGGATGATACCGACCACGCGCCTAGCCTCGCGGATGCGCAAGGCTTCGGTATCCTCATCTTCACCAGCCACCAGCGGATGCACGGTGACACCCGCCCCTGTTTCCGGCTCGCGCGTCGCCACAAATTCGCGATAATGAATCGCGCCCTGCACCACATTATCCTGCTTAGGGAACACTTGCCTAAAGGTCGCGTTGATCCAGTCCACCACCTGCGGGGAAGAACGGTTGTTGCGGCAAAGCTGCAACCGCTCCAGCTTGAGCCCGCCTATGCCTTCGGCGGCCACTTCGAGGAATAAGCCGACATTGGCCTTGCGGAAGCGGTAGATCGACTGCATGGGGTCGCCCACGGCGAATAGGGTGCGTCCGTCGCCCGGCATCCAGCCTTGCGTCAGCTTCTGCAACAGCTTGACTTGGCCGGGGCTGGTGTCCTGGAATTCGTCCACCAGCAGGTGGCTGATGATGTAGTCGAGCTTCATGGCCAAGTCGCTTGCTGCCTCGTCCTCGCCGCCTAATGCCTGCAAGGCACGCTGCGAGATCTCGACAAAATCGACTTCGCCCGCCTGCTGAAACACTACCCACAGTTGCGCCGCAGCAATCTTGAGCAATTGCGCGAGCGCCGCCACCATCCGCCAAGCTTGCTCGTCCTGCCGCACCGGCAGGCTGCGCAGGCGCTGCAAGGCGGCTTCCGCCCCGGCCGTTTGCTGCAAGGTCGCCACCACTTCGGCGAACTGCTCTTTATATGGCTTGGCTTCCGCTCCTGGCGGAAAGCCGTTCTTCACATTGACCGTCTTGCGCAGCGAGCCTGTCGCGGTCAACAGCAGATCACATACCGCCAGCCAGAGCGGCAATGCCTGCGGCGTTACGGGCAGCGAAGTTTCCCAATCGAGCAGCAAGGCCTGCGGCACATCGCAAGCCAGGTTGCTGGCGGCATACCGCGCCACGGGCATCAGGGCGCTTTGCACGCGCTGCGGCAAAACGGCAGCGGCGGCGTGCACGTCCTGGCCGATCAAATGCTCCAGCGCTCGCTCGGCAGCCTGCTGCAAATCGCCGTGGTTGACGTAGTCCAGCCACTGGTCGCGCCTGCCCAGCATGTCGACCAGCAAGGCCGTGAGCTTCTGCACATCGTTATCGACATAGCCCAGCGCGAGCCGCACCGCTTCGCCCAAGCCATCCTCATCTACCAATGCCAGCGTGCGTTCCGCGGCAAGCTGGTAGTGCGCCGCAGCATCCTCGCTGACGGCAGGCTGGCTGCCGAACCGGCTCAACAGCGGCATCTGCCGCGCCAGGTGGCCGGAAAGCGAGTCAATGGTGAATATGCGCAATCGGGAAGGGTTGTCCAGCAATTGCCAATCCAGGCTCGCGGCATGCTGCAACGCCGCCACGCCCAGCCGGAAGGTCTGCTGCTTGTGCGCGGCTTGCGGCATCTCGCCGCTGGCCGCCATCAGCAGGCTATCGAGGATGCGCGCGCGCATCTCGGCTGCCGCCTTGTTGGTGAAGGTGATGGCAATGATCTGCTCAGGCACGGATACCGTGGTGAGCAGCCGCAGGAACCGCTGGGTGAGCAGCTCGGTCTTGCCCGCGCCCGCAGGTGCTTCCACGATGAAGGAAGCAAGCTCGAGCGCGCGTTCGCGGCTGCTACGGTCCAGTTCCAGCAAATCCAGGGGTTGGTTCATGATGCTTCCCCCTGCTGCATGCGCTCGAACTGCAATTTGCGCTCCGGCAAGCGCAACAAAGGCAGCACTTCGCAATATTTCAGTTCTTTTTCATCCTGCAACTTCACTGCCGCCTCTCCCTGCTTCAGTTCATTGACCACGGCAATGATGCTGGCGCGCCAATGCGCCAATACGCTGGGCCAATCCGGGAAATCCGTCTCGGGAAAACTCTCCCTGGTTTTCTTGTCGTCCAGCATCGGCATGTCCGGCAACAACGCCTCGCGCGCAAGCCCGGCAAAGCCATGCTCTTCCAGCTTGACCATGCCGAATGCAATCGCCGCTACCTCGCCGGCCTTGTCCGCTGGATCCTCCGCGGACAGCACAAAGGCGGCATACACCGGCAATTGCGGCTCGGTGATCCGGCTTTCCGCCCAATTGCGGGTATCAGGCTTGCGCCCGGTCTTGTAGTCGATGACGATGCGGCTGCCGTCTTCCAACTGGTCGATGCGATCAATGATGAGCCGGATTTCTACGCCTTCGATGGTAATGCACTGCTCTTGCTCGCTCGCCAGTACGGTGAACGGCTGCTCGCGTATTTTCTCCAACGCCAACCAGCCCTTGAGCAGCCGCGTCAGGCGCATGGTTTCCAGCCCGGCAAATGCCTCGCTCAGTTCCTCGTCGCATGTTTCCATATAGATGGCCAGGGCAGCCTGCACAGCGCTGGCGAGCGATTGCTCCAGTTGCGCCTCGTCCATTTCCTGCAAATCATGCAGGCCGCGCCCACGCCAGAAATGTTCCAGCACCAGGTGCACCAGGGTGCCGCGTTCCGCCGCATCCAGCCCGTTGACCGGCGTCTTCAGCGCGCGCGCATGCAGGCGGTACTGGTAATAGGCCCAAGCCGGACAGATCGACTGCGCCTTGAGCAGCCCGGTGCCGCCGGAGATATGCTCTCCCTCTTCCACCGGCGGTGCGCAGTGGTCATCCAGCCATTGCATTTCGGCATGCTGCGCAGCCATCACCTGCACCATGCTTGGACTGGTATTGGCAAAGATTTCAATCAAAGGAATATCCTGCACCAGCGGACTCAAGCGCAACTCGCGTTCTCCTTCCTTGGCTGCGCTGGAGAATATCACTTGACGCGCGCTGCGCAGCAGGCGTTTATGCACTGCCTGGGCAAAAGCCGCCTGTGCTGCGCTATCGGCATTCGGCACTCCGTGCTGGCGCTGCATGGCGGCAGGCAGCAACGGATTGGGACGCGGCGGCGGCGGCCAGAGATGGTCGTTCATGCCCATCACCCACAAGCTGTCCAGCGGCTCGCTCACGCTCTCCAGCATGCCCATGACCTGCAAGCGCACTTCCCCCTCCGCCTCGGGCTGGTAAATCTGCTCCTGCACCAGCTCGCGCAACCGGGTCAGCGCCTGGCTGAACGAAACCGGCTGCTGCAACACGTCCAGCGCCGCCAAGGCCTGCAGCGACTTGTCGAAGGCCTGGATGGACTGGTACTCGAAGCTGGACAAGCTACGCTGCCTGCCCGGCCATTCCAGCGCCTCCAGCACGCGCCGCATCACCTCGACCCAGGCGCCAGGCAATTGCTGCTTTCCAACCTGCGCCTGCAGGATCGCCAGCGCCGCCGTGATGTGCGCCTGCAAGCCATGCAGCGGCAAAGGCGCTTGCTCGTTGTGGGCTTCGCACCGGATGAAACGCTGCAACCGCGACATGCTCACCGACAACGGCAGGCGCTCGCGCATGCGCGCATCGAGCTGAGCGCGGGTATCCGCCTCGGTCAGGGCATACGACCAGTAAGGCTGCTGCAACAGTTGCGAGAACTCCTGCTGCTCCACCCTGTCCTGGTGTCGGCACTGGCTGAAGAATTGCAGTAATGCCAGCGCGGTGCGGACGACCGGCTCTCGCTGCAAAGGCTCTCCCAGGGAAAAGTCATATTGCCGCGGCGCTTCCACCATGGCGGGCCGCACCCATGCCGGATGCAAGGCATCGTCCAGCATGCGCGCCAGTGTCGCGCGCAGCGCGGCCAGCTCGGGCACCACGATACCAATTCTTGCCTCGGGGATTTCCGACAAATTCTGCTTGGCCCAGGCCACAGCCGCGCGGCATTCCGCCTCCCGGTCCGCCAGCAAGGCTCGCGCAGCGCGGGCAGGTTCAGATAGGCCGGTCTCATGGCGCTGCACATCCACATTGCGCTGCCGCAATACTTGCTGCAATTGCGCCATTTGAGGTGTGATACGGTCAAATCCGGCAAAGGCGATAGCCCCCGGCAATTGCCCGGCGCCATCGACCAACATGGCGATCTGCCAATCTAGGTATTGCGCAGGCGCCATCCAGCCTTCCTGTTTGCAGCGCGAGATAAACGCGCGGCGCCAATGGAGAAACTGCCGGGTTTCTTCGCTGTGTCCTGCATCTGGCACCGGCAGCCGCCACTCTTGCAGCAAGTGGTTGGCCTCCTGCGCGAGGCAGGCCATGCCCTTGATATCGAACAATTCTCCCGAGACATCAGCAGGCAAGGAATCCTTGATGATGCTTTCCCACAGCATGCGCTCCTGCACGCTACCCAGCACGCCTTGCGGCACTTGCTGCATCTCCAGCTCCCCGACCAGCATGGCTTCCTCGAACAGGCCGTCCAGCCATTGGCCGACGGTCAGGGTATTGAGCACAGGCCATTGTTTCAGCCCGCTGGCCGCCTGTTTACGGGCATGGTCAAGCTGCAATGCGCGGGCCAGTCGCGCCGTGGTGCAGAGAATCAGGTGGGTTTTCATCTAGCGGATTTTACTTGATTCGGCGCGTCATGGCCTGATGCGAAATCCGCATGCCCTGCTTGACAAGCGGCGCCCGCATCCCTACCTTGCGTAGCCTATGGCAGACCAGAAAAACTACATCACTCCTGAGGGCTACGCGCGTCTCAAGGACGAATTCGATCAACTGTATAAAATCGAGCGCCCCAAGGTCGTCAGCGACGTCTCCTGGGCGGCCGGCAACGGCGACCGCAGCGAGAACGGCGACTATATCTATGGCAAGAAACGCCTGCGCCAGATCGACTCCCGCCTACGCTTCCTCATGAAGCGCATGGATATCGCCGTGGTCGTGGACCCGGCGCAACAGCAGGAGCTGGAGAAAATCTATTTCGGCGCCTGGGTAGAGCTTTACTCCATCGACAAGGATACCGAGCACCGCTACCGCATCGTCGGCCAGGACGAGCTCGACCCGGGCAAGGGCTATATCAGCTGGATATCCCCCTTGGCGCGTGTCCTGCTCGGCAAGCAGCCCGGCGACGTGATCCGCCTGGAAACCCCTGCGGGCGAGGAAAGCTACGAAGTCGTGGATGTCAGTTACCGATCACCAAGCACGGAATGACCATGTCCTCGCGCTGGGACATCTTCTGCAGCATTGTCGATAATTATGGCGATATTGGCGTCTGCTGGCGTCTTGCGAGGCAACTGGCAAACGAGCATGGGCTGGCCGTCAGGCTCTGGATCGACCATCCTGATATTGCAGCAAAGTTAATCCACGGGATGAACCCCGCGCTGGAAATACAGGAAATCAGCTGCGTGGAAATCCGCCACTGGACGATGCCTTTCCCGGAAGTGGGCATTCCCGAGGTGGTCATCGAGGCCTTTGCCTGCGAACTGCCCGATACCTACCTGCACGCGATGCAGCATGCGCGCCCGCTATGGATCAACCTTGAATACCTGAGCGCGGAAAGCTGGGTGGACAACTTCCACGCAGGCCAATCTGTCCACCCTCAACTGGGTCTCACTAAGCATTTTTTCTTTCCTGGTTTCAGCGCGGCTTCCGGCGGATTGCTGCGCGAGCGCCATTTACTGGAACAGCGCAAACACTTCCAGCAAAGTCCTGCGAGACAAGCAACTTTCTGGCAATCGCTAGGCATCTCGCCGCAGCATGCCTACACCGTCAGCCTGTTCTGCTACCCTCACGCGCCGGTGGATTCTCTGCTTACAGCCATGTCTCAGTGCCAAGACGCCGTGCTCTGCATCATCTCGGAAGGGCCACTGGCAAACCGGGCTATCCATTGGCATGCATCCAACAACAATCACGGCAACCTCAAGATCGTCACCATCCCCTTTCTCTCACAAGCCGAGTACGACCAATTGCTCTGGGCCTGCGACCTCAATTTGGTGCGCGGAGAGGATAGCTGGATTCGCGCGCTATGGGCTGGCAAACCCATGATCTGGCAACCGTACCGGCAGGAGGAAGACGCCCACCTTGGCAAGCTTGAGGCTTTTCTGCGCCGCTATACGGATAACTGCCCAACAGCACTGATGGAGAGTATGACGTCCGCGCACCATGCATGGAACCAGGATGGATTGGAAGGATTCACTGCGGCCTCATGGCAATCCCTTCTGGCTGCGCTGCCTGACTGGCAGCACCATGCGCAATCCTGGACGAAACGTCAGGCAGCTGAGTCCGATCTGGCCGCTAAGCTGGTGATTTACTGTAAGAATTTTTTTTAATTTTCGGGTATAATGCGCCCCTTTTTACCGTTCAACTTTTAAAGCATATCAATTATGAAGACAGCTCAGGAACTTCGCGTAGGCAACGTAGTGATGATCGGCAACGACCCATTGGTCGTGCAAAAGACTGAATACAACAAATCGGGCCGCAACGCTGCCGTGGTCAAGATGAAGTTCAAGAACCTGCTGACCGAAGCTCCCAGCGAATCTGTCTACAAAGCTGACGATAAGTTCGACGTTGTGATCCTGGAGCGCAAGGACGTTACCTACTCCTATTTTGCCGATCCGATGTATGTCTTCATGGATTCTGAATACAACCAGTACGAAGTAGAAGCCGACAACATGACAGACGCGCTGAACTTCCTGGAAGACGGCATGGAATGTGAAGTGGTGTTCTACAACGGCAAGGCGATTTCCGTTGAGCTGCCAAACTCCGTCGTGCGTGAAATTACCTACACCGAGCCTGCCGTCAAGGGCGACACCTCCGGCAAGGTGATGAAGCCTGCACGTATTTCCACCGGCTTCGAGCTTCCAGTACCTTTATTCTGCGATATCGGCGACAAGATCGAAATCGACACCCGCACCCTGGAATACAAGAACCGCGTCAAGTAACCCGGCAACTGTTCCACCATCATCAACCGCAGCCAGCCTTGGCTGCGGTTTTTTATTTCACATGGCTCCAGCACCGAACGTCTCTGGACTACGCCAGGACCAGATACAGCAGGTTTATCAATAACTTAGGCGGGGCCATCATATGCCGGTGCTTTATGAAACTTGACCCGGCTTCCAACCGCTTGGCTTCCAGTGGGACAAAGGCCGCGCCATTGCCATTGAAAACCGATGAGCCGCAAGCCTGTCGAATCGCTACGAACGAATTCTGGAAACATAAAGGCCGAATCCTTGATGGCAAGAAAGTCGATCACTTGGGGGCGAACATCTCTTTGAGTTCTTTGTCGCGCACCTTTTTAGCCATGCCGGTCAACAGCACTTTGAACAGCAACCCACTGACCAACGTAGAGATCGTCAGGCTGAAGAATGCCGCAACCACCCAATCTACCAACGCGAAGCCGCTGTGGGTGATTTCCGGTCGATAGATGGCAATGCCCAGAAACACCACCCAATGACTGATACAGAAGAAGCACTGGAACAGATAGCCCGTCATGTGGCCGATCTTTTGTGCCCAGGTGCGAAGGGGGGCAAAGAGTTCGCCTTGAGTGATCGAAATCGAAATGCTGCTGGCCGCCAACGCGATCACGAAGCAAACCCATAGCGAATCCCAGATGGCGGGTGACAGTGCTGTGCTCATAGTTCAAGACTCCGAAGTTGCTGACGTAAGGGCTCTGTGCGAGCCATACCCATGGCCACACGCGAGGTAAAGTTGCATCACTCTATCATTCAATTACTTTCTTGAATGATAGAGTGATGCTAATGTGCTGTCAATGAACTCCAATTCCCGTATCAATGCCACCAGTCGTCTCGACCAATTGGCCGAGGTCGCCAAGACCTTGGGGCATCCGCATCGCTTGGCGTTGCTGGAACAGATTGTGCGTGGAGAAAGGTCGGTCGAGACCTTGGCCGAATTGACGGGATTGTCTGTGGCGAACGCTTCACAGCACCTGCAACACCTCAAGCGTGCTGGCTGCGTACAGACGCGGCGTGACGGCAAACATATACTGTATCGCTTGGGGCCAGGGCCACTGGCTACCGTCGTCGCAGCCCTGCATGACTATGTGGCGTTCCAGCACGCTCGCATTCGCGAGGCCATCACAGATAGCCGCCAACGCCCCCAAGAGATGGAGTCTGTCTCGATCGACGGCCTGCTTGACCGTCTGGAGGAAGGCGCTGTGGTGCTGCTGGACATTCGCAGCGATGACGAATTTGCTCTGGGGCATCTGCCCGGTGCGATCAACATCCCGCTGGAGCAACTGGCCGATCGAATCGGCGAGTTGTCGCGGGGTGTGGAGGTCGTGGCCTACTGCCGTGGGCCGCACTGCGTGCTGTCGATGCAGGCAGTCTCCATCCTGCAAGCCCACGGAATACAAGCTATGCCACTGGCTGGCGGTGTGCCGGAGTGGCGCGCAGCCGGACTTAGCGTCGAGTAAATAGAAGGCACACGCCAGCAACACTGGGACGTGCCCTGCACGGTATTACGTGCGCGCTCAAGCCGACAGCGTTCACGACCATTCGCATGAAGTAGGCAAAAACTCCTAGTAATAAGACGCTAGCTAACCATATAACGGTGAGCCAGAGCAGGCGCTTCCAAAAAGGCGCTAAATCTGCATGATTTTTCATCAATGATAGCCACCTTGATCAACCGTAACCTCACCTCGGAAAACATAATAACTCCACGCGATATAACCAAGAATTATAGGAATGCTAAATAGTGTTCCTACCAAGATAAATCCTTGACTTTGCGGTGGAGCAGCGGCTTCCCATATGATGATTGAGCCTGACAGGATATTTGGTCAGAGGCTAATGATTAGCCCGCTAAGTCCAAGAAACATCATGAATACAGTAAGAACAAAGGACATGGTGTAGCTTTCATTCCTTATTGATCTTCTAATTAGGGTCATGGCTAGAACAGATGGTTAAGATGGATGTTAACCTACTGTTATGTCGATAAAAAACAGGTATGTGAACCGTTCAAAAATCAGTGAGGCCAAATTCCGTGAGTTGGTTCGCTACTTGGCTGCCGATCTGGATGCTTCCCAGATCACGTTGCTCAGTGGCCTGAACCGCAACACCGTGAACCGCTATCTCAAAGCGATTCGTGAACGCATCGCCGAACATTGCGAACTTGAATATCCTCAATATCGTTAGAGCTAGACCTCTGTTCTAGTCATGACCCTTTTTTATTGCTGTCATTCAACTCCTTTCTGTAAACAGATATTCCAGAAAACACTCCCATTCACTTCCTGTAAACAGAACTATCCATCATCCGCCATTGTCTCAAAAATGCAACTTAGTACGTTCTTCCTATTGAATATCTCTTATGAATTGACATACATTTCCTCCATAAACTGTTTACAATTGCAGTTGCTTTGTAGGTTTAACAGATGATTTTACTTACATTTTTACCCACTCTGACTAGGTTGGGTTTAAGGCTGTGGTTGATTACCACAGCCTTTTTTTATGCGCCTTGTTTAGCGCTTTTCTCTGGGGAATAACATGCAGCACCATCCTATGTATTTGTTTCCAATCAGCTCATCGCCCTAAAAGAGATTCAAGCTGGACAAAAACGGCAATCTTTAGGAAACTTTAACGGATGCGTCTACTGATTATCCTGCTATTGACGCTATTGCTACTCGGCTGCAAGGAAGCGCCAAAACCGCTTGCAGATCCGCGCAATAGCAAGGAGATCATCGTGGTTACCCACAATGGTCCTAGCACATATTATTACAGCGACAACAATCAATACGCCGGGCTTGAACATGACCTGGTGCGCAACTTTGTGCGTGATGAGCTTGGGCCTGAATACAGCGTCAAATTCCTGGTCGTTCATAACATCTCCCAGGTCATTCCTACCCTGCTCAAGCACAAAGCGCATTTTGCGGCGGCAGACCTCAGCATCACGCATACGCGTGAACACCTGGTGAAATTCACCATGCCTTACCGCAAGGTGCAACAACAGATTGTCTTCAATAAATCCCTGAACAAACCTCCCACCACCGTCCATGATTTGCTTGGTAGCCAGATCATGATTCCTTCGGGCACTAGTTATGCGGAACGCCTGCAACGCCTGAAAGACAAAGAGCCTCAGCTCGACTGGATCGAAACCGATCATGAGAACTCCGATGAGTTGATGGCGCAAGTGGCCGAGGGTGAACTGGATTTCACTGTAGTGGACAACCATCTGGTTTCCTTGGTGCAGAATTACTACCCCAACCTGGGCGCTGGCCTGCAGTTGGGCAAGCCCGAACAAATCGCCTGGGCCTTTCCGAAAACAGGCAATAAATGGCTGTATGACAAAGCCAATGCATTCTTCAAACGCATCAGCGAGGATGGCACCCTGCGCAACCTGATAGACCGCTATTACGGCCACGCAGACCGTTTGCAGCCTGTCGATGTCACGACTTTCCTGCAGCGTATCGAAACATTATTGCCCCAATACAGGCGCTTCTTTTATGAAGCACAAGAGCTCACCGCGCTGGATTGGCGGCTGATCGCAGCCATCGCTTACCAGGAGTCACATTGGGACAGGTTCAACACTTCACCCACCAATGTGCGCGGCATGATGATGCTGACCGAGGACACTGCTGACCGCCTGGGCGTTACTGACCGGCTGGATGCACGCCAGAGCATCATCGCAGGCGCGCGCTATGTGCTCATGCTCAAGGATTTGATTCCCACTACCGTACCCGAGCCGGATCGTACCTGGATGGCGCTGGCAGCCTATAATATCGGTTATGCCCACTTGCAGGATGCCCGTATCCTGGCCAAAAAGCTGAAGCTCAACCCCGACCGCTGGGTGGATGTGAAAAAAATGCTACCGCTGCTCAGCAAGGAAGAGCATTATTCAACCTTGAAATACGGATATGCACGTGGTGGCGCTCCCGTAGTTTTCGTGGAATCAGTACGCACTTATCACAAAATACTGGTTCAGCGCGCTCCCCGGCATACCCCGATATTCCCGAGCTTCGAGGTAGCAGGGTTGAATGGTCTCGGCAATATGCTGACCCAGGAATAAACCAAACCCAAAACCAGCTTCACACCTTGCCCTTGATGCCACCAGAAACAGCCTGAAAAACCTGGCCCCGGCACCTGACAAATACAAGCAAGAAAGAATACGATTTATGCACGCCGCCGCCTTCATACAAGACTTGGCGCTCATCATGCTGGTAGCAGGCATGGTCACGATCCTCTTCCACCGCATGAAGCAGCCAGTGGTACTGGGCTACATCCTTGCCGGCCTGATTCTCGGCCCCCATACGCCGCCCTTCTCCCTGGTGCATGACAACCACACCATTGAGATTCTCGCGGAGCTTGGTATCGTTTTCCTGATGTTCTCGCTGGGATTGGAATTCAGCCTGCGCAAGTTGCGAGCCGTAGGCGCCACGGCGGTAGTCGCTGCCTCGGTGGAAATCGTGGTGATGGTATGGCTAGGCTATGAAATCGGTAGCTATTTCGGCTGGAAACTCATGGATTCCATCTTCCTCGGCGCCATGCTCGCCATCTCGTCCACCACCATCATCGTCAAAGCGCTGGATGAGCTCAACATGAAGCACGAGCGCTTCGCCCAGATGATTTTCGGGGTATTGATCGTCGAGGATATCCTCGGCATCGGCATCATCGCCCTGCTTTCCGGCATTGCCGCCACCGGGCACGTTTCCACCATGGATGCGGCCATCACGGTTTCCAAGCTCACCCTGTTCATGGTGGTAGCACTGGTACTTGGCATCATTCTTGTTCCCAAACTGCTGGAATATGTCGCCAGCTTCAAGCGCGACGAAATGCTGCTGATCACCATCCTCGGCCTGTGCTTCGGCTTCTGCCTGCTGGTGATGAAGCTGGATTACAGCATTGCGCTGGGCGCCTTCATGATCGGTGCCATCATGGCGGAATCGCGGCGCATCCGCGCGATAGAAAGGCTGATCATGCCCATACGCGATATGTTCAGCGCCATTTTCTTTGTCGCCATCGGCTTGATGCTGGACCCGGCCATCATTGTCGAGCATGCCAAGCCGGTCATGGTCGTGATCGTCGCCATTATCTTCGGCAAGATCTTCGCCTGCACGCTAGGCGCCATGGCCGTGGGCAATGATGGCCGCACCTCGCTGCGCGTGGGCATGGGCTTATCCCAGATCGGGGAGTTTTCCTTCATCATTGCCGCGCTGGGCCTGTCGCTCGGCGTCACCAGTTCGTTTCTTTACCCGATCGCGGTAGCCGCTTCGGTGATGACCACCCTGACCACGCCTTACCTGATCAAGGCAGCAGATCCGCTCTCCCACAGGCTGGCGCATGGCATGCCGGAGAAATTGGCGCAATTCTTCCGTTTATACCGCGACTGCATGGCCTCCAGCAGCCATGCACCAGACAGCGACGGCGCCATCCTCGCCGGCATCTACCGCAAATTATTGCTGCAGGTATTCGTCAATCTATGCATGGTCAGCGCCATCTTTCTCGGTGCTGGCTGGCTGGTCAACGATTACCTGCTCGGCCACCCATCGCCCATGCGCGACATTATGTGGAAAGAAGCTGTCATCTGGGGTGTCGGCCTATTGCTGGCCGCACCATTCCTGATCGCGGCATTCAGGAAACTGCAATCGCTGGGTTTGTTGCTGGCCGACCATAGTACACAAAGCATGAACAGCAGCGACTGCAGCCGCGTGCAGCAATTCATCGCCAAAACGGTCAATATCCTAGCTATCGCCGCCATGGCCCTGCTGATTGCAGCACTGAGTCACCACATCCTGCCACCGCCGGATGTCTGGATTGTTGTACTGCTCATGGTTACGGGGCTGGTTACCCTGCTCTGGCGCTGGTTCGTCAGGCTGCATTACCGCATGCAAATTACGCTGGTGGAAACCCTAAGCCAGGAAAAGGAAGAGCATTGACCAGGTTTGGACATTCCCAGGCCAGCCCTTGCTATCAGGCATAGTCTATTGATCGGGCAATATCTCGGACCGGTCGATCTGGATATGGTTGACGGCTTCCGGATCACCGATCCAGAAATAATAGAACTCACGTACCACGGATAGAAACAGTCGCTGGGTAGGCTTCATGTTGAAAATGCCGACAGTTGCATCCACTGCCTGGCGATAGACCTTATGGTCGCGCTCAGGTATGTCCTTGAGCTTGAGCAGCAGCAACTTGACCAGCCGCAGTCGCGTATCTACCAGCGCCTGTTCTGCCCCCTCCTGGCGCAGAGCATAACTGTAGGCCTTGAGTGGCCAGGTATCTGCCACGCCGAACTTCTCGTTGTCCAGCCGCTGCCACAATGTCTTCAGGTTCTGGTCAGCCGTCTGTCCCTTGGCCGGGTTGAGCTCAAATTCGTCACCGGCATTCAAGGCCGCAATGGCCTTGATGTCCCCATTCCAGAAATGATAGTACTCGCGCACCACGGACAGGAAAAACGGCCATTGCTCGCGCTCCACGCTAACCAGCTGCTGCTCGACTGCCTCGCGATAAACCAGACCATCCACAGCCTCCCCTGCAATGGAAGGCACCAGATCGAGCAACCACTGCTCGCGTTGCTTTAATCCACCCTCATCAACACCTTTACTCCTGAGCAGCTTGAGATAGGCGCTAATGGCCTCACGTTCGCGGATATCATTCATGGACTTGACCAACATTCACTTGCATCATTTCAAAAAACATTCCCGGGCGGGAACGCCTTGGCAGTGTAAGCATATTAACGTTCCTCGCCAAATTAAATTTAAATTCCATCGGGTTAGGAATAGATAACCCATATTGCAGCCTGATCGTGACAGTTGCTTTGATCCTCATTAATATGGCGTATCCTTTGAACCCGCATTCCCGAACTGGATTTGGCATGAATCAGGAACAGGCCTTGGCCTATATGCATACGCTGCTGCGCTCCATGCTGGAGAAAAAAGCATCGGACCTCTTCATCTCGGCAGACTTTCCACCCGCCATGAAAATAGACGGCAAGATGACGCCTGTCACCCAACAGAAGCTCAGCGGCGACCATACCAAGGCGTTTGCCTATGCACTTATGAACGACAAGCAGCGTCAGGAGTTCGAACAAAGCAAGGAATGTAATTTCGCCATCTGGCCCAAGGAAATCGGCCGCTTCCGCGTCAATGTCTTTATCCAGCAGGAGAAAGTCGGCATGGTGCTACGCACCATCACCACGCAGATCCCACGCTTCGACGATCTCGGCCTGCCACCAGTGCTCAAGGAGGTTATCTCGGCCAAGCGTGGGCTGGTCATTCTCGTCGGCGGCACCGGCTCGGGCAAGTCCACCACGCTCGCCGCGTTGATCGACTACCGCAACGAAAACAGCCACGGCCATATCATCACCGTGGAAGACCCGGTGGAATACGTGCATGCGAGCAAGAACTGCCTGATCACGCACCGCGAAGTCGGGCGCGATACCAACGACTGGTTCAGCGCGCTCAAGAATACCCTGCGGCAAGCGCCAGACGTCATCCTGATCGGCGAAATCCGCGACCGCGAAACCATGGAATTCGCCATGGCCTTCGCCGAAACCGGCCACCTGTGCATGGCGACCCTGCACGCCAACAGCGCCAACCAGGCCATAGACCGCATCATCAACTTCTTCCCGGAAGAACGCCATGCGCAGCTGCACATGGATCTCTCGCTCAACCTGCGCGGCTTCGTCTCGCAGCGACTGGTGCCGAAAAAAGGCGGCGGGCGCTGCGCCGCNNTGCGCCTGCGCTTCAAGCTGCACGGCAAGAACGCCGCCGCGCAGGACAACAACGCGCGCGTGGATGCCCTGAGCCTGCATGAAGACGAACCTGAAGAAGAACCCGACCTGCCAACCCCATGATAGAACTCTATTTACTCGCCATTGCCATCATCGCCGCCTGGTACTGGATAGACAGCATCGGCAGCCGGGAACAAGCCGTCGCCAGCGGACGCGAACTTGCCGAACGCTGGAACCTGCAATTGCTGGATGAAACCGTGGCCTGCAGCAAGGTCTGGTTTGGACGCAACAGCCGGGGCCGCATGCAATTGCAGCGCACCTATCAATTTGAGGTCAGCACCCGCGGCAGCGACCGCCTCTCGTGCGAACTGGTATTGCTGGGCCGCCACCTGCAAAGCTGGCACATTCCGCCCTATCTCCAGCCTGTACCGTCGAATCCCCTCTATTAACACCTGTCGCCATGATGCAACCATCCACGGTCCGGGGCCGCTTTGCTCCTTCCCCCACCGGGCCGCTGCATTTCGGCTCTCTTATCGCCGCTGTTGCCAGCTATCTGGACGCACGTTCGCAGCAAGGCAATTGGCTGGTGCGCATCGAGGACCTCGACCTACCAAGACAAATGCCCGGTGCAGCCGATATCATCCTGCGCACGCTGGAAGCCTATGGCTTCGAATGGGATGGCGAGGTGCTGTATCAAAGCCAGCGCGACCGCTATTACCAAGATGCGCTGCATGCATTGTCAGCGCGCGGTCTGCTCTACCCCTGCAGCTGCTCGCGCAAGGAAATCGCCGATTCCGCCACCCATGGTATTGATGGCCTGGTCTATCCCGGCACTTGCCGCGATGGCCTGGCTCCAGGCAAGCAGGCACGTGCCTGGCGTATCAAGGTAGATGAGCAACCTGTTTTCTTTCATGATGCCGTGCAAGGCGAGATTTGCCAGATACTGGCGCGGGATATCGGTGATTTTGTCCTGAAACGCGCCGATGGCCTGTTTGCCTACCAGCTTGCCGTCGTCGTGGATGACCACCTGCAAGGCATCACCCACATCGTGCGCGGCGCGGACCTGCTCGATTCCACCCCCAGGCAGATATTCCTGCAACAGGCGCTGGGCTACGCCACGCCGCACTACCTGCACGTCCCGGTCGCCGCCAATGCCGCAGGCGAAAAACTCAGCAAGCAAACATTGGCCGAGCCACTGGACAGCCGCAACCGCAGCGAGGATTTATGGCAGGTGCTGGCATTCCTTGGTCAATCCCCGCCACCTGAATTACGCCAGTCGCCGCATACCGATATCTGGCAATGGGCCATGCAACACTGGCAGCCAGCCAGCATCCCGCGCCAGCGGGCCATCGCCGTTTAAACCACACTATTCAAAAGGATAACTAAACAACACCGCTGACAGACAGTGGTATCATCCAAGATCTGATAACAAGCGCCATACCAATAAAACTCCATGCAGATCAGCGACCATCTCCACCGTTTCCTGTTTGACAACACTCCCGTGCGCGGCAACCTCGTCCACCTGGACGCAAGCTACACCCAGTCATTGCAACATCATGATTTCCCGCTCATCCTGCGCCAGGCGCTGGGCGAACTCATGGCAGCCAGCACCTTGCTGGCCGCCACCCTCAAACTGCAAGGCGGCGCGCTCATCCTGCAAGTGCAGGGCAAAGGCCCGCTCAAGCTGCTGGTCGTGGAATGCACGGCCGACCTTGGCATCCGCGCCACCGCCAAATGGTCTGGCGACCTCGACGGCATGAGCTTCAATGAAATGGTGAGCAACGGACAATTCGTCATCACCCTGGACCCACGGGATGGAGGCCAGCCTTACCAAGGCATCGTCGCTGTCGAAGGCGACAGCATCGCGGAAATCCTACAAAACTACATGCAGCGCTCCGAGCAGATCGACACCCACCTGTGGCTGGCCTGCGATGGTAAAAACGCCGCTGGCATGTTGCTGCAGAAACTGCCTGACCAGCCCGATGCGGAAGACCCCGACACCTGGAACCGCATCATCACCCTGGCAGAAACCGTGCAGGATAACGAACTACTCACCCTGCCCGCCACCACCCTGCTGCAACGCCTGTTCCATGAAGACGACATCCGCCTCTTCAACGAACAAGCCGTGGCCTTCCATTGCAGCTGCTCCAGGAAAAGCGTCGCCAACATGCTGCGCATGCTGGGAGAAGAAGAAGTCGCCGAAATACTCGCGGAAGAAGACACCATCGACATCCACTGCGACTTCTGCAATGCGGAATACCACTTCGACCAAGTGGATGCCGAACAACTCTTCAGCACCGACATCGTCCTGCCCGGCAACGATATCCGGCATTGATGCCCCGACCCCGGACAAATCCGGGGTCTGATGTTTTCAAGACAACACCCTCACCAATCTCTCAAACATTCACTACCTTTTCCCATCATCATTGGCTGCGCCGAGTAGTGCAACCAATGAGGATGATTAACAAAATATTGAGTAGACCTATGTGTTTTTCTCTTTCAATCCTCATCCCAATCCATTGCTATTCATACAGCGTCCTGACTTGACAAGCCAAGTACGCCCTACTTAAGTTATTCGGTAACTGCTTCTTCGGAGGCAGGTGCAGTCATGGTTCCGTCATCCGAGGTTAATTCTGGCGTTTTACCATCAAATTTAAATTCATAACCTCTATACCCAACTACAACTGGTGATGAAAATGTCTGGTCGATGGTAATACTGGATGTACTACCTAAATAGCTTTTGATTCTAACCCCGGCAAAATCCAGATCCTGAGGCTTTCCTGCCTGATCCGCTTTGGCTAGTTGCTCATCAAATAACTTGTACAATGCCTGTACTTTCTCCGGTTCTGGCTTGGGGTTTGCGTCAGTAGCGACAGTATTTTTATCTGGTTGACTTAGCTGAGAATTTTCACCATTGTCCGCTCCAGGTTCAGACTTCAATAAATCTGCGATCTTCTGTTTCGTGCTTTCTGGGTCATAAACAACCCTGCTCTCCAGATTGCCACTAATAGCTTTCTTAGCACCAATTTCGGTGGTAATAGCATAGGCAGCATAAATTTCACCTACGACCATAATCTTTGCTTCCAATTTAGATCCACTTTTAGGCTCTTTACAATTTTTTTGGTAATCATTTTTTAGAGTCTGTAACTTTTTCCAATCACTCTCAGCAGAATACTGCTTAAAAAATATTTCTTTCATTTCCTGCCAAGGCAACTGATAAGACACCGCCGATGGAACAGACATACTGACCTTATTTACATCCTGCTTACTTAGGCCGAACTTACTCAACATAATCCCCGAAGGTAATGCTGCCCCAGCACCCACCCCAGTCACTGTCACAGCAGCAAAATCAGGGAAAGCAACCTGCTTCAATGCTTTGATATTCTGGTTACCAGAGAAAATATTGTCAGATTTTGGCAAACCCTTTCCTTTATTATTTCCCTCCTGCTCATCCACAGGCATAGCAACACTTTTCTTATAGAATCCCTGTAACTCCTGATTGACATTCAACCGATTAATCATGAGAGGAATAGGTAGCCACTCATTAGGATTTTTTTCTTTTCTATCCTGATCAGATTCAATTTCACACACCAATATAATATCTCCTACCTGAAAATCCTCTCTCGGTGGAAAAATAGGTTGAACCTGATACTCCCTAATCTTTTCTGCCCATTTCTGAGCCAGTCCTATCTTCTTATCCCCTGGCGTACCGCATCCCGCTACAATCAGCGATGCTCCTATCAACAACAGTATCTTGGCAGTAGTCTTGTTCATTTTTCCATCCTCCTTGATTCGCAGCATACGCTGCCCTAAATGGCAGTCGCAGCCATATCAGTAAAAAAAGCCCCGTTTCATAATCAAATACGGGGCTTGTTCAGGCGTTACGCTAATCCATTAGCACTCATCATGCAGTCACAGAAACTTTCCTGCGTCTAGCCACAAAGCCGACCATTCCCAACCCCGCCAACAGCAAGGCATAGGTGGAAGGCTCAGGCACAGCGGCAATGCTCAGGGTGAGGCCAGTGTCGCTGTAGTGAGTGCTGTAGGTGTATTGAGCAAGGTCAAGTCCTGTGACCTGGATAGCGTCAAAGGTGGTTTGGTCCCAATCGCCATAGCTGAGGATCGTATAGGCATTGCCTGCAGCAGGCAGGTAGCCCGCAGTGAAGAACACATCGAGAGTACCCGCCAGGGAGGCAGTGCCGCTGATGTTGAGCCAGTCGTAGCTCACACCTTGGTCGGTGCCGGCAATGTCAATGGCCAGTATGCCATCAGCACGTTGGGTGAAGTCACCCTGCACGTTTAATGTGACAAGGAAACCACCAGGAATAATGAGGCCAGCGTTGGATACATTACCAGTGATGGTGCCGTTGCCAGCGAGGATACCGCCCTGAATATCTACTAGATTCGCTGACAAAGTTCCTTCAACGAAGGTGACACCAGCGTTCTGCACATAATCAGTACTGGAGACAAGACTGCTGCCTGCTCCAATCTCTATGTGTCCAGCATTGCTAAAATTTCCGATACCAAGGGCTGCACCATTCAATAATAATAAGGCGCCTTCCGAAGTATTGGTGGCTAAACCCGATAGAGCATTCCCGCCAACACTTGTATTTAGCAGATGGGCGTTGGGACCATTCAGAAGAATTACAGCGCTGTTGGTGCGGATGCTGTTGGTACTGTTGCCGAGGTTGATGGCGAGGGTGTTGCCGTCGTCAATGTGATAACTGCCGCCAGAGAGGGTCTGGCTGGTGCGGTTGTAGTTGCTGAGGTTGTCCAACTGCAAGGTGCCGGACTTCACATAGACAACGCCGGTGTTGTTGAAGGTCACGACACCTACGGTAGTCTGCTTGCCAGATGCATCCTGCACGAAAGCGCCAGCGTTGTTAAAGGTGCTGGTACTCCCATAATCAAAGCTGGTGATAATGTTGCTATAGACAGTGTTGTTACGTACATCGCCCTTGCTGGTGAAAGTACCATTGTTATTGATGGTGCTGCCACCGTTCAGAGTTACATAGCTGCTCTGTAAGATGCTGTCGCCATTGAGGGTGAGAGTGCGACCATTGTTGCTGCCACTGCCCAAGGATTGATAGCTGTAGTAGTTGCTGCCATCTCCAAAGTTGGTAGTGCCATTGACGGTGGTAGTGCCATTGCCGTTCTGGGTGCCGCTCAACCAATTCAATGTCGTAGTAACCAAGTTGCCATAGCCACTGATGGTACCGTCATTAACTTGAATGACTTCGGCCACTACTACCGAATGATCATTAGATGTATTGAGCGTAACTGTACCACCCATGATCTGGACCGTATCCGTGGGAAATGGGATACGACCTTCAAGCCAGTTGGTAGGAAAATTCCAGTTGCCCGTACCACCGCTCCAAGAGATGGTGGCCGCCGATGCCGGGGCCGAGAGCGCAACCAGCGCCGCCGCGATGGGCGCTAGTCTAAAGAAAGTGTGCTTCTGTGCTTCTGTGCTTTCAGCATGATAACCTCCCTGAAGCTTTTCTTAGTGCATTCCTACAAGAAAAAGTTAATAAAATTAGGCGCATACCTATGAACGACATGACAATCCCTGAATGATTTTCAAATGAGTCTGCGCTTTTGTCTATGGCCCACTTGGGCTATAGACAAAACAATGGAAATGTTCATAAGAAAGAGAAAAAGCGGCTTGATAAGCGTGAAAAAGCACGGAAAAGAGATGCCGGGCCTGGCCCGGTATGATAGGCGATCTCTTATTCGCCCTGCCTGAGCGCCTGCCGCCTGCGCTCAAACAAACACACTGCCGTTGCCGCCGCGGCATTGAGCGATTCCACCTGCCCGGCCATGGGGATGCTGACCTGACAACTGGCGGCGGCGATCAATGCATCGCTCAGCCCTGCGCCCTCGTTGCCGATGATAAACGCGGTTGGCTGCTGCAAACCGATGTCATACAGGGATTGCCCAGCCAGTGTGGCCGCCAGGGTCTGGCCATGAAAACCCTGGGACTCTTGCACCAGGTCCGCGCGTTCGATTATCGGCAGCACGAATTGCGCGCCCTGCCCGCCGCGCAATGCCTTGGGCGACCAGGCATCGGTGCAGCCCTGTGAAAGGTAGACGCCCTGCACGCCCGCCGCCGCGGCTGAGCGCAACATGCTGCCGAGGTTGCCGGGGTCCTGGATATCTTCCAGCATCAACACGAAATCCGGCTGCTCCGGCATAGGCAATTGCGGAATATCCACCAGCGCGAGGATGCCTGTGGGCGTGGCCACGGGGGAGAGTTCGGCGAACATGAGGGTGGTGAACATGACAGTGGGTACATCCGCCAGCGCTTGCAGCAGGCCGACGACTTCGTTGGTGGATTCGCCCTCGGCGATGATCAGGAGCTTGGGCAGGCCGAATTGTTCGATATACGCCTGCAACAAATGTGCGCCGTCCAGCAGGGTTTCGTTGCTCTTGCGCCGCTCGCGCGCGTTTTCGGCCAGTTTGCGCAATTGCTTGAACAGGCTGTTATCGCGGGAGGTGATATGTTTAAATGTCATGAAAATTCGCAGGCTGCTGAATAAAGATGCAGGGCATTTTACCCGATTCGGCGGGCGCGCCTGCGGGTAAAACCATCCCTGCCACCCCATCCGAGGAGAATCATCATGAATGACAAGGAGCTGGTCGCCATCCGCGCTGCACGCCATGTGCAGGATGGCATGACCGTGGGCCTGGGCACGGGCTCGACCGCCAATTTTTTCATCCAGGAGCTGGCGCGCCGCCACAAGGAAGAAGGCTTGCGCGTGACCGCCGCCGCAAGCTCTGTTGTCAGCACTATCAAGGCGCAGGCGCTGGGCCTGCCGCTGGTAGCGCTGGAACACCTGGGCAGGCTCGACTTGTATGTCGATGGCGCGGATGAGGTGACGCCGCAGATGGCGCTGCTGAAGGGCCGGGGCTATGACCTGGTGCGGGAGAAGCTGCTCGCGCGCGGTAGCGACCGTTTTATCGTGCTGGTCGATAAAAGCAAGCTGGTGAGCCACATCGGCGAGAAATTCCCCATCCCGGTGGAGGTGATGCCGTTTGCCTGGCAGTTGGTGAAAAACCGTCTGCAAGCCTTGGGCGGCCAGGCGGAACTGCGGCAGAACGCCGCGAAGGACGGTCTTGCGATTACTTCTTATGGCAGCCTGGTGCTGGACCTGACTTTTGACGCACCTGTGGACAGCGCCGCACTCAACCAGCAGCTCAACGATATTCCGGGGATTGCCGAACACGGTATTTTCCAGGATATCGCCAGCGCTGTTTTTATCGCCGACAACGGCAATGTCGAGGAAATCTGGAAAAAATAATGAGAACCGCATTCATCCTTGAAGCCATCTCCGCCGTGAACGACGCCGTGCTCAACAGCGAGGCCGAGCTGGAATCGCTGGACCGCGAGATTGGCGACGGCGACCATTTCATCAACCTCAAGCGCGGCTGCGCCACCCTGCTCGCCATGCGCGAGGAACTGGCCCCGCTGCCGCCTGCCGACGCGTTGCAACGCATTGGCATGAAATTGCTTTCCACCATAGGCGGCGCCTCAGGCCCGCTGATCGCGACCTTCTTCATGACCATGGCCAAGGTGGAAAAAGCCGGCGACATCAGCAGCCTGGCCGAAATCGCCGCCGCTTTCCATGCCAGTGTCGAGGCCATCAAGCAGCGCGGCAAGGCCGATGCAGGCGAGAAAACCATGCTGGATACCTTAATCCCCGTCGCGCAGACCTTCAGCCGCCTGACGGCGGAAGACGCAGCACCTGTCGATATCTACGCCGCCATCCAACAAGCAGCGGAGCAAGGCATGCTATCCACCAAGGACATGATCGCCACCAAGGGCCGCGCCGCCTTCCTCGGCGAACGCGCAATCGGCCATATCGATCCCGGCGCGCGCAGCAGCCAGATCATCATC
>JRYL01000459.1_pt1 | contig 86339 bp, 87 predicted proteins | sample 235391 | NCBI WGS metagenome assembly JRYL01 (sample SAMN03074223, study PRJNA261481) | activated sludge metagenome | biome: Wastewater Treatment Plant; feature: Wastewater; material: Activated sludge; isolation source: activated biomass of a wastewater treatment plant treating wastewater from... ...
GTTCTAAGGGGTTGGTAATGTCATAGGGGTGGGTCGGTATTATGTTCCCGATTGGGAAAAGCAAATATAAATTAAAATAAATTAGAAATGCAAAATTTTTGTTAATAAAATTTTAATAAATTGTTAAATATATTGAAATACAGATCTTTGGAAGAAATGAGGGCATCAAACCAAGCCAATGACGCCCTCACTTCCGGTGTCCAAATTAATTATTTACAAATTTTCTGGTCACCAATTCTCCTGTTTCGGTTTTCACTTTCACCACTACAATCTGATGATTGAAGTTTACAGCATCTATACGATATTCATTTGAATTGATTTCCGATTTTTTAAATACCGGACGGCTGTTCAAATCAAAGAGTTCCACTTCTGTGATTTTGTCAATGGACGAAGTGATCACAATCTGATTGTCAATCTTGGCAAAATCCACCACATTTCTGATATCGGCAGCGACTCCGATGGTATTGCCCGGTCTGTACACAATCATAAATCGATTGTCGGTCTGGCCTTTTCTGGTAATAAATTTATACGGTTTCTGACTCAGATTAACGGTTTTGTTGAGCAGTTTGTCAACCAGATAAATGCTTTGTTCATTTTCAAATACTCCTTCGGGCTGATAAACCGAAATGATATGGGTTCCTGTTTCAAACGCTTTGTATCCCAGCGGAATCTGATCTGTGTTGGCAAAAGAGCCCTTGCCCTGAATTGCCAGTCTGTTATTTCCCGCAAAGGTGTAGATATCGTTTGAAGACATAAAGCTTTCGGTATCATCGATTGCAAAATCATCATTTCCGCTTGGGAAATATACAACGGCCAGCATGGGTTCAATTCCGGATGGAGTGGTCAGTGTCAGCCAATATCTGCCGTCATTTGTTTCAACCTCATCACTCTGTCCCGGTTTTCCGGTATAATCGATGGTTCCTGCTTTTAGCCTGTATGAATTTTCAAAATGAAGAGTCACACCCGGTTTAAGCGCCTGAAGCATAAATCCGGTTCCCACTTTTGTATATCTGTCCGGAATTCTTGCAGGCATGCCTGAGCCCGGTTCATTTACTCTGGGTGCTGAAACTCCGCTTCCTTCAGTTCCTGAAGCTGCATTAAAGACTGCATACTGATTTTGAGTATAACCCGATCCCATCTGATGGTGGATCTGATTGGTTCGGTTGTCCCAGAAATAGAAATTGCGGTCTATATCCAAATTCAAAGAATCACTTCCCTTATTTGCATCATACAGCTTTTTGATATCCAAATTGGACGGATAAGGATTTCCGACCAAATTATAACCCGGTCCTGTATAAGCCATTGAATAGTCGAGGATACCATTATAGAATTCACCTTTAAATACGCCGGTTTGGGGCATCTCGCCTTCATTTCCGGGTGATTCCTGAACCGCATAAGCCAGTCCGGGAACATAAGGTCCGACGGTTTCGTAGAAATAATAGTTTCCTTCGTTGTACCTCTGCACGCTTTTTGGAACAACCGGATAAATGTTCGGTTTGATATTCCCGTTATTTACCGGTGAAGTGATAAAGTTGTATTCAAGTCTTCCGTTTGAGAAATTATAGGTTCTGTTGACCGTAATCTCGCCGCTGTTGGACGCCGTATCATTGATCTGAATCNNATGTTGAAGCCTGATTTCTGACAAAATCTGTAACTGTGAGGCTGGCGCCATCTTTGATTTCGAGGTGTCCTGTATTTCTGACCGTCAGGTTTTTGGCCAGACCGTGTACCGGATTGTCAGCTGCATCGGTATCGAGATAAACCGTTTTTTTAACGATGACACAGTTGTTGGCCGATGGTACTGTCGCAATACCCAGACCGGCTGCAGGCTTCCAGTCTGCGGCTACCGACCAGTCGGAATTGTCTGAATTCCACACCTTTGTTGTGTTTTGCAATATGACCTGTCCGTCCACCGTACAGCCGTTGCTCAGTACCGCAGTGGATTTAAGTGTCCAGTATGCATTTGATTCCAACTGAAAGTCATTGGGTTTGATGCAGACCTCAGAGACATCTTCTCCGCTGTAAGGTGTCTCACAATCAATGTCATATATATCCACATCATTATTGACGGCAGCCCATATAAATTTGGGTTCCAGTGCACGGTTGCCGTAAAGACGGATGTTGTCCAGTGCGGCCATATTGTATTTCCAGCCGGTTCCTCCTGCTGCTGTGAATAGCACAAAGCGGATTTTGATATTGTCAACCTGATAGGTTTCATCGAGTTGGAAGACCTGATGGACAAATCTGCCCGGATTGCCCAGGGTATTGATATAGGTTTGCAGGGTAGTCCAGCTTGCACCGTTGTCGGTTGAAATCTGAAGTTTCAGATGTTCCTGAGTTTCGTCTCCGCCTATATAGGTCTGGAAATAGAGTCCAAACTCCAGTGTGAGTCCGGTCAGATCCGATGCGTTCACTTTGTCTGTGAGTTGCAGTATTTTGGTGATATTGGCATCCTGTCCGATGTCGGTAATCGCTGTGACAAATCTTCCGTTGTTGTAGCCCGATGACATGGCAGGCCTTACCACATTGTAGGGCGGTTTGGTAACCGTATAAGGATTTTCACGGTTTTTCCAGTCGGCATCCGGCAGATTGGTTCCCTGATAAACACTGGCATCAAAGTTTGTGAAAGCACCCAGCCCGCCGTTTTCAAATTCATCGTTAAAGGTTTCATCAATGAGGAAAATTTGCTCATAATCACCCCAGGCGTTCACATTGAGACTGGCGTCGTCACCGCAGATTTCCTGCATTCCGCCCCCTATTTCTATCTGAGGTATGGGGTCAATTCTTGCGATCACCGGCACCCTCGCCACCGATTCACAACCCCCGGCCGTTACAGTCACCCAGTAGGTGGTAGTTTCCTCTAATTCTTCTATGAACAAAGTATTGGAGCTTTGTCCAATCTGTATGGGGTCATCGCCGTATTGTGAAGCATACCAGTTGTAAAGTGCTCCTGCCGGTCCCTGTGCCGAAATGTTCAAATCACCCGGGCCGCATCGGACACCGTCGCCTTCGTTCACATTCACAGCAGTAACTTTGGCGTCACAATCCGGAATGACTTTGAACATATAGTCTTCAGCTTCACCATATTCTCTCTGAGTTGCACTATAAGATTGTCCACCAATAGTAACAGATCCCGTTAGCAAGACAAAATCCTCACATGGGGTAAAATCATATACCCAGGATTCTTGGGTGTACGGATACGGAGGATATCCAGGTATATTCAGCCATGAATTGTATGTCCTGATTCTAATTCTGTATTCGCCTATCGGCTGATCGGGTGGAATTACAAAACCGAAGAGGACCGCATTGGATGCCACGGTTTCGGTGTCATACACCAATTCAGAATTACTGAAATAACCGTTCTGGTCCCAATCCACCCAGGCTTTGAAATGGCCTCTCCAGGAGTTCAGCTGTGCATGTACATTGATCACCTGCCCCTGTGCCTGTCTGGGCATTTCATTGGTATTCCAGAGATCGGTGAAATCCTGATAACCATTGGAATAGCCATTCCCCAGATTGACAACATTGGTGGGATTGAGTGCACCCAGAAAACGGACATCTCTGATGAACAATTCATCTGGATCTGTAAGGGTACGGGGTTCACAAGGCTCTACGAAATCCTCGTAAACAATAACCAAACGAGGCGGATTATTTCCAGAATGCCCCCGAAATCTCNNCCAACCCTGTGCTAATGAATTTTGTACATAATCAATCCCCAGAGAAGTAAATGTATTAATTTTCCAATCATTATTACTGCCTAAAAGAATATTGTCAGATATATAATTTTGGGTACTTTCCCAAATTTCATTGTAAGTTGAGGTTACGGGATCTGCATTTAAATCTCCAATAGCCATTCGCCTGTTATTTCCGGTATTCCCTTGTGAATTAAAACAATAAAACCCGGATTGAACAGAAACAATTGCTTTATCGGAATCAATTCCACTCAGATTAAATTTTGCAAAACCATTTATTCTATATCCGGAACTATGGTAACCTGCTCTAACCTCATTGTCATCTCCATTACCCTGAGATGCCCATCCGGACCATTTGTTGGAATTATTAGGATTCACAGTCACCGAAGGATCCACCATAACCGGAAACTGTCTTTCACTGCTCAGCAGCCAGGAAGTTTTAACCTTGGTTTTTACAGTCAGTATCTGTCCGATCTGCTGAACTTCAAAAACCGTGTTTGTATCGGTTGAAATCAATTGAGAATTTGCATCAGTTGATTTTGGACTGTCATACAGATAGATATTATTTCCCAGATTGTCTTTTATAACCACTCCATTTTCTGACATTGCAAATGTCCATCCGACCGGAAGTATAATATCTTCGCTGAAAACCAGATAAGACGCACCCATAGGAATATCGCCCAAAGCCTGTTTGTTCGGAATGATATAATTCAAATCTCTTTTTCCGGTCAGCACGGTAAATTCTGCCGAAATCTGACCAAAGAGATTGTTGTAATACAATTTATTGTCCTGCACACTTGCTGCGGGATTGTTGCTGTCGATTTTACTTTTTTGTTGTCCGTTTACTTCCCAATACATCTTAGTATTCAGGAACTCAACCACTTCACCTTCGTTGGTCTTGCTTTTTACACCTTTGTGCGCGGTTGCACCAAAATAGGACTCAAAAAGGTTTGTTGAATTTGAATACGGAAATGCCGAATCGGGGTTTCCGGTGATGCTGTGATCGATATCCAAAAACTTTCCGTTTTTTTCATAATGGATAGGTCCGGCACCAATCAATGCGGTATGACTTCCATCCGGGTTGTCATAGGTTTTTGAGTAGAGATCTCGTTTTGAAATGTTTTCTTTCAATCCTTTGACGGCATCAAAAGGCGATTGGCTGACAGAACCGCTGTTGGGTTGTTGTCCGCTTTTTGAATAATTGTCCGTTTGGTTTCCAGAGACGGAAGATACTGAAACAGATTTATCTGTTTTTGAAATTTTAGCTGAAGGATTCATTGCTGATCCCTGCTGAACAGTCAGGGTTTGCGACGAATTTGCGACTTCAGTCGAATTCGGCAGTTGCTGATTGATTTGTGCGCCGACAAAAGAGATTGCCATGATGCACAGACACAGCGAGTAGATTTTCTTCATAATACCACTTTTAAGAAGCATTCATACACTTCTCAAAGGTCTGAGGTTGTTGGTGTTGGGTTCAGGTATTGGTATTATGGTTTGGATTGGAAAAAGCAAATATAAATCAATTCATTTCGAATTTCCAAATTTTTTGTTAAATGTTTTGGGGGTGGGGCGTCGGGTGTATGATGGGGAAAATGGGTGAATGATGTTGTCAACCCCAATCAGGGATTTTCAAACCTCTAATTTCTAAACTTGGAACCTGCCCCGAGCGAAGCGAACTGTACGAAGTAAAACCTGAAACACCTAATTCCCCGTCAGATCCTCAAAAATCAATTCTGCAGTTCTCTCTGAAGCGCCCGGACCGCCCAGCTTTTTTCTGAGCAGTTTGTAATCATTCAGAATCTGAGAACGTTTGGGTTCGGTCAGGATATGATTGAGTTCGGCTTTCAGATTTTTGGTTGTCAGATCGGACTGTATCAGTTCTTTTACCACTTCGCGATCCATAATCAGATTGACCAGAGAAATGTATTTGACAAATTTCACCACTCTTTTCCCGATTTCATAGGAGATGCGGCTGCCTTTGTAACAAACAACTTCCGGCGTGTCGAGCAATGCGGTTTCTAAAGTCGCAGTGCCCGAAGTCACAAGAGCTGCTTCAGAATTACGGATCAGATCATAGGTTTTTCCAAAAACGATTTTTAAATCTTTTCTGACTGCCTGATGATAAAATTCTTCGTCCTGTGAAGGCGCACCCGCCACCACAAACTGATAATCGGGAAAAGCCTCGGTCACCGAAAGCATGATCGGCAGTTTGACCTTGATCTCCTGCTGACGGCTGCCCGGAAGAAGCGCAATGATCTTTCGATCGTCCAGTTGGTTTTCGGTTTTGAATTGCTGCGGATTGGTTTCGGGCAAATCCTTCATCGCATCCAAAAGCGGATGACCCACAAAATCGACTTCAAAATCATATTGGGCGTAAAAATCTTTTTCGAACGGAAGGATCACAAACATCCGGTTGACAAACTTTTTGATCTGATGCACCCGGCCGGTTTTCCAAGCCCAGATTTGAGGCGAGATATAATAATAGACTTTGATGCCTAACTTTCTGACAAATTCTGCAATCCTCAGATTAAAACCCGGATAATCGATCAGTATGACCGCATCGGGTTTCCAGTTTTCGATGTCTTTTTTACAGAATTTAATGTTGCCGAGTATGGTTCTCAGATTCATGATTACTTCAGCAAACCCCATAAATGCAAGATCCCGATAATGTTTGACCTGTGTTCCGCCCTGCTGCTGCATCAGATCGCCGCCCCAAAATCTAAATTCAGCTTTCTGATCTTTGATTTTCAGTTCTTTCATCAGATTGGATCCGTGCAAATCGCCCGATGCCTCACCTGCTATGATATAATATTTCACTCCTGCTTTTTGTTCGAAAAAACAAAGATATAATTTTGAATTCAGGAAACAGCTGTCGGAAATTGTAATAATTGCAAAGCTTTCTGCGTTGAATGATTAAATCAAATTCCAAAAAAATGAAAAAATTGCTGAAACTCACCGCGCTCATGAGCCTTTTTATCGCACTTTCCTTTGTGCCGACAAATAACAAAACCATCATTGTACTCGATGCCGGACACGGCGGAAAAGATTTGGGTGCGCAGAATGACGGATTTTCCGAAAAGGATTATACACTTGCCATTGCAAAACAGATCGTCAGACAAAATCAAAACAAAAACATTGAATTTGTACTGACAAGAGACGGTGATCAGTTTATTTCATTGGATGAAAGAACCCAAAAAATCAATCAGATCAAACCCGATCTAATGATTTCGATTCATCTGAACAATGCCCAAAATACGGATACAAACGGTATTGAGTTCTATGTGAGCAATGAGAATCCGCAATACGACAAATCGATGAAATATGCAGAAATGCTTTCAGAGAATTTTGGAAATTCGATTTTTAACAATCGGGGTGTAAAAGACAATCGATTTTATATTTTGAGAAATTCTGATTGTCCGGCGATCATTGCAAATATCGGTTTTTTGTCCAACCGCAAAGACAGAGATTATCTGAAATCAGAAGGAAGCAAAATTGATATTGCCGATAAAATCCTGAGTTTTATCGACGGTTTGAATCATTAATTGACAGCTCTCAACAGCACTGTATAGACCGGAAAGTGGTCGCTGTATCCGTCCGGATAATAGGTGTCGCCGCCAAACATTCTGTACGGATAACCTTTGTAGGGTCCGTCGGGCGAATGAAGATAGGACGGTGAGAAGATTTCGACTTTGTACAATTTATAGGTTTCAAATTTCTTTTCGTTGTCAACCAGTGTTCCGGTGACAAAAAACTGGTCGAACAGATTCCACGAATCCCGATAGGCAAGCGTGCCCAAACCTTTTTTGTACATGCTTTCCATCGGATTGTAGATATCTCCTTTTTTGACCTGTTCTTTTTTTCCGACGGTTCCGATTCCTTCTTTGATGCTCACATTGACCGGATCATCGTTGAAGTCACCCATTGCAATGATTATTGCATCCGGATTTTCAGCTCTGATTTCATCAAAGATCGCTTTTTCAACTTGGGCAGCTTTCATACGGTTGGGCTGGCTTCTTTTCTCGCCTCCGAATCTTGACGGCCAGTGGTTGACCAGAAATGTAATTTCTTCGCCGTCCAAAAGTCCGGTGACACGAAGCACATCACGGGTATAAATCTTTTTTCCGTCAGGATCGGTGATATCGATCGGATAAGGTTTTGCTTGGGTCACCGTAAATCTGCTTTTCTGATAAATCAGTGCCAGGTCGATTCCTCTTGCATCAAATGAGTTGAAATGAACCACGCCGTAATTGTATGGTTTCAGTACAGGCTGAGCCACCAGATCTTCAACCACTTCTTTGGTTTCAACCTCACTCAGACCAACGATGACCGGCGGTGTTCCGGTTTCATCCTTTCCGATTTGAGAAATCACTTTTGCCAGCTGATGGAGTTTTCTGTAATATTTTTCGGAATTCCATTCTTTTTTTCCTTTGGGAGAAAATTCATCTTCCTGCAGGATCAGCGGACGGATGATTTTTTTACCGTCGATCAGATCATAAGTAAATCTGCCTCTGAAATAGACGGTATCGTATTTTGAAATATCTGATTTTGGGATTGAAAGGTGGTAAAGCGGGTCGTCGGGCTTTCGCGTTCCGTCCACATAGTCAACCGAGACGATGGTGTCAAAAAGGTTTTCAACATTGTAAAACGCAACGGTTGCAGACCTGTATTTTTGCTGTGCTGACAGAGATGTTGATAAGAAAATCAGAACAAATACAGTGATTAGCCGAGATTTATTAAATTTACACATAACAATTTTATTAAATTTGCCGCTCTAAGCGAAATTTCAGTTTGCTAAAATAAAGATAAAAATTCTTTAAATGAATAAATTATTGTTTACAATGGCCCTGCTGATCCTCACCGGAATCGGACTGATGGGTCAGACCAAAATTTCGGGAATTGTGAAAGACAGTTCCACCGATAAAGAAATTTATAACCTGAACGTACTGATGCTTGAAACCGGTGAGCAGGTACAGACCGACCGGATCGGTTATTTCCAGTTTGTGGATGTACCGGCCGGAATTTACACCATCAAAATCTCGGGCATCGGCTATCAGAGTGTGGAACAGATCGTTCAGACCGACGGCCAGACGGCTGTGGATCTGGGCAACCTGTATGTCAATTTCAATCCGGCAGGCGAAACCGTCGGAATCATCACACTGACCGATGACGAACTCGATGCGGATGAAACTTCTTCTCAGTCTTCGGCTGGTCTGCTCCAGTCTTCACAGGATGTATTTGACAGAACAGCCGCTTTTGAACTCGGTGCTTACTGGTTCAAAACAAGAGGTTATGACAACAAATACAGCGATGTGTTTTTTAATGGAGTCAGAATGAACAAAATCAACAACAATCGCGTCAATTTTGGCGATTGGGGCGGTTTGAACGATGTGACCAGAAGACCTTTTGAACAGACCAACGGCATCAACCCTTCCGAATTTGCATTTGGAAGCGTGGGCGGAACAACTTATNNCTTATATTGATACCCGTCCGTCGCTGATGAGAAAAGGAACCAGTCTTGCCTATTCGTTTACCAACCGTTCGTACAACCAGCGCGTCCTTGCCACTTACAACACCGGTCTGATGAAAAACGGCTGGGCGATCATGGGTTCATTTGCAAGAAGATGGGCCGAGGAAGGAGTAATTGACGGAACTTTTTATGATTCTTATGCCTACTATCTGGCTGTTGAGAAAAAAATCAACAACAATCATACAATCACCTTTACCAGCTTTGGCGCACCGACCAGAAGATCGACCAACAGTCCGAATACTCAGGAGATTTATGATCTGATGGGTAAAGATTACAATGCTTACTGGGGATGGCAGGACGGCGAAAAAAGAAGTGAAAGAGTCAGAAAATTCTTTGAGCCGGTCAATTTGCTGACCCACTATTGGACCATCAACAGCAAGTCAAGACTGACCACAACGGTCGGTTATCAGTTCGGAAAAGACAGCAGAAGCCGTTTGGACTGGAACCACGCAAACAATCCTTCACCGATTTATTACAGAAATATGCCGAGTTATTATGAGTCATTGGCTGATTCTACACCGGATTTGGTCAATATGGTGATTGACCGATGGAAAAACGATCAGACCTATTCTCAGTTGGACTGGAGCGATATTTACAGACAAAACTACAACCGCGGAAACGGAGGTGCAGCCTATGTACTGGCAGGTGATGTAAACGAAGACAAAATCTGGTCGGCAAGTTCGATTTTCAAATCAGAATTGAATGAAAACATCAAATACACAATCGGCATCAGCTATCAGAATACAAATTCGCATCTGTACAGAGAGGTGATCGACCTTTTGGGCGGACATCATTTTGTAAACTATGATGATTTTGAAAACGTATCCTACAACATCGATGAGGAAGCTGGAAGAGAAGTTGGAGAAGGCGACAAATACCAGTATATGATTATGAGATCCACCACCAGCTGACCAATCTGTTTGCTCAGTTTGATGTGGCAATGGGTAAATTTGATCTGACCTTCGGTGCCAAATTATCAAACACAAATGTTTATCGTTTCGGAAATTACAGACACGAACAATATCTGGACAATTCAAAAGGAAAAAGCAAAACTTATGATTTCTGGAATTTCGGTACCAAGGCACAATTGTTATACAAAATGGACGGACGGAATTTCATTCAGTTCAATACCATGTATATGACTTATGCACCGACTACCGACGAGATTTTTCCAAATGCAAGATCAAACGATTATACAGTTGACGAAAACAATTTTACACACGACGGTGACAATCTGAAAAACTCAAAAGTATTTTCTTCTGATTTGAGTTATGTGCTGAGAGCGCCGAGAGTAAAAGGGCGTGCAACTGCCTATTACACAAAATTCTTTAACGAATTTGAGAAAAACTTCGGATACATCGATGAGGGCGGCGGATCGAGCAATCTGTTTGCAGCCGACTATACATACGGAATCGACAAACAATTTGTAGGCGGTGAACTGGCTTTGGAAGCACAGCTGACCACCACTATCACTTTGAACGCGGTAGCCTCACTGGGTCAGTTTACTTATGCAAACAATCCGACACATCAGCGTTTTTCTGACAGCCGGACATTTAACGAACTCGAAGGAGATTTGACCACAGTCGGTGCAACTGCGCCTCAGACCACTTATTTGAAAAATTACAGAGTGGCAACCGGGCCGCAGCAGGGATATTCTTTGGGGCTTCAGTACAGAGACCCGAAATTCTGGTGGGTTGGATTTACTGCAAACTACCTGGCTTCAAATTATCTGTCTCCGGCTCCTTTCAGAAGAACTGCTTCGATTTGGGGCGGCAATGATCCGGGCGATTTCCCCGAAGGTCTGGCTGAATCGTTCCTGAAACAGGAAAAATTCTCAGATGAATTCATGCTGAATGTAAATATCGGTAAGACCTTCAGAATCGGAAAATATTTTGCTGGCATCAGTGCGAGCGTGAACAATGTATTGGACAATCGTGATTATGTGACCGGCGGTTTTGAGCAGATCCGTGTCGGAAGTCTTCAGGTATTGGCTGACAATCCTGCCTATTCCAAGATTTTCGGGCCGAAATACTGGTATGACCGCGGAAGATCTTATTTCATCAATGCTTTCTTTAGATTTTAATAAACACAAACGAATAATTTAGACTAAAATGAATACAATCAAAAAAATTAGATTTGCTTTAATCGCGGTTTTGGGGCTGCTGACCATCAACTCCTGCGTTAAAGACGACGACTGGTCTCTGCCGCCTGTGGCCGATTGCGCCGACAGCTGGACGACTGACCTCACCATCGAAGAGCTGTTCAATATGGTGGACAATGCAGGACAGATTCTGGCTTTTGACGATGAAAGAGTATTGGAAGGATATGTGGTATCGAGCGACAGCACCGGAAACTTCTTCAAAACGGTTTCCATCCAGAACAGTCTGACCAATCCGACCAAAGGTTTGCAGATTGAAATGGATAGACCCAATTTGTTCAATAATTTTCCGCTGGGATCAAAAATAAAAGTAAACCTGAAAGGACTCCATGTGGGATATGACAGAGGCATGCTGAAAATCGGCGATCTGTTTGACAACAACACACGTGTGGGACGTATGGCCGAACTCAAAATTGACGGACATGTGAAACAAACCTGCGATCCGAAAGAATATGCAACTCCGGTTCAGTTCAACGGAATTCAGGATCTGCTCAACAACGGTGTGTTCAATACACTGGCGACAATCAACAATGTTCAGTTTGATGATTCTGAATTGGGCAATACCTATGCCGATGCAATCGGACAGCAGACCGTGAACAGAAAACTGATCGATGCAGAAGGAAAAACCATCGTGTTGAGAAACAGCGGTTTTGCAACTTTTGCAGGCGATCTGATGCCTGAGGGAAGCGGAAGCATCACAGTTGTGATCAGCGGATATGATGCCAACAACAACGGCACGGTTTCGCCAAGCGAATACCAGCTGTTCATCAGAGATACAAACGATGTGAACTTTAACAATCCGAGATTTGGAGACGGCGGCGGTTCTGATCCGAACGAATTCTTTGGATGTCTGAACGAAAGTTTTGAAACTTATTCGGAAGGAAATGAAAACTTCAACAAATATGAAAATCTGGCTGCTACCGGCGGAAGAAAATGGAGAGTGACTGCTTTTGGCGGTAACCAGTACATTCAGGTAAGCGCATTCAACGGTTCAGGGCCTGTTGTTTCTTATTTTGTTGTTCCGGTTGATTTCTCAAATGCAGATACTTTCTCATTCAAATCAAATGACGGATACAACAACGGAGATCCTTTGAAAGTTTATTATTCGACTGATTATGTACCGGGCGGAAACATCAGCAATGCAACCCTGGTGAACATCACTTCTTCATTCAACATCTCGACCGGACACGACACCGGATACGGCCCCGGATTTGTAGATTCCGGTGATTACAGTCTTGCCTCACTTTCGGGCAACGGAGTCATTGTCTTTGCTTATGAAGGCAGCTCAACCGGAATCACTACCACCATGCAGATCGATGACATCAAAATCGTTGACAATGACGATCCGGACTGTGGAAGCGGCGGCGGTCAGGATCCGCCATCTGCAAATGCAAAACCATTGTTTGCAGGCTATAATTTTGAAGACTGGTCGGCCTTCCTCGGCGGATTAAACTCATTTGGTCTCCAGGATTATGCAACCCAAAGCATGGGAACCGGTTTGGAAGGAAGCGCTTCGCTGAAAATTGCAACCGATCCGACCACTACAAACGGAAACGATTATGTATTTACCTCGTTTGCAACTTCTGAAACGCCTTCATCTTACTCAAAAGTGATTTTCTTTATGAAAGGAACTTCAGACAAATCGGTTTCACTGAATCTTTATGTGGACGATACCACTTATTATAAATTTAATCTTGGTACGCTCACTGAAGGTCAGGTAATCCAGCAATCAGGAAATAACCAGTACACCGGTACCATCAACACCGGCGGCCAGTGGATCCAGATTACGCTTGATCTGACCGGAATTACAGATTTGAATACATCCAATACTTCGGGCAATCTGTTTGCACTCAAGATTGGAAAAAATGCAAACTACGATCTGCATTTCGATAATTTCACCATCGAATAACCGGATTTAAAATCGATACAAAACAGCATCATTCAAAAAAATGGTGCTGTTTTTGTTTGCAGTAAAGTCAAAAGAAATCAATCGGAATCATAATATTTCAGTTATTCTTCCGATTATTCTTAATATAGCATCTTCAAATTCAAAACATGAGCAGAACAATCAGGTTGGGATTTCTCTTTTTGGCCTTTCTATTTTCAAATCATTTTCTGAATGCACAGAATACCGTCATTCTGTCGGGCAACGCAACAGACGATATAACCGAACTTCCGGTTTCTGCCGCAACCGTATTTTTGACTTCAAAAAAAGATTCTGCACTGATCGATTATACGCTGACGGATGATCACGGTAAGTTTAAACTTCAAATTAAAAAAACCGATGAACCCGTAATTTTCAGAGTAACCGATGATCTGTTTGGAGATTATGAAAAAGAATTTGAATCGATCGATAAGGATATTGATTTCGGAATCATCAAACTCAGTCAGAAAATTGATCTGGAAGGCGCTGTCATCAATGCTGCACCGCCGATCCGGATTAAAAACGATACACTGGAATTTGATGCGGCCTCTTTCAAAGTCAGACCCGATGCAAATGTTGAAACACTGCTGAAACAACTGCCCGGCGTAGATATAGACGAAGACGGAAAAATCACGGTCAACGGAAAAGAAGTCAATCAGATCCTGGTCAACGGAAAACCGTTTTTTGACNNATCAATCTGACCATCGACAAAGAAAAAAACAAGGGTGTAATGTTCAAAGCAATGGCAGGATACGGAACCGACGAACGCTATGAATCCAGTCTGATGCTCAATTATTTCAAAGGAGATTCAAGACTCAGCATACTCGGTTCGTCAAACAATATCAACTCGGTCGGTTTTTCGATGAATGAGATTTTTGACAATATGGGCAGTATGAGAAGAAGCTCGTTGTACGTCAATGACAACGGAAGTTTTGGAATCAACGGGATGAACTTTGGTTCGGGCAAAGGAATCACAGAATCAAATCTGGGTGGCATCAGTTATTCGGACACTTTTGCAAAAGGATTTGATTTCACCGGAAATTACTTTTATACACACGCCGATACCCGAAACAACAATTTCAGCCGTCAGCAAAATCTGCTCCCCGACAATATTTATACCACCGAATCCCATTCAAAATCGAAGAATCAAAGCGATTCCAATAATTTCAGCAGCAGTTTTGAAATCAAACTCAGCGAAACTTCATCGATCTGGCTGGAACCCAAATACAGTTCAAACAAAATCAAATCTTCAAATGTTTTTGACAGCCAAACTGTCAATGAAACCGGCGATCTGCTGAACGAATCAAACGGAGAAACAATTTCGGAAAGCCTGAGCCAGTCGTTTGCAAACAGTTTTGAATATTTCAAATCATTTGAAAATAAAACCGATCTGAGTCTGAGCTTTTCAAATGACAACAGCCGAAAACACAGCGACGATTACAATATTACAAATACATTTTTCTATCAGACCGACGATCCCGACGATCTCAGAAATCAGCTGAGCAAAATCAGCAACAAACGTGAAAAATACAATTTTGAGCTTGAATACAGCATTCCGATTTTGGATTCGGTCAAGCTGGGAATCGGTTCGGAATATGACATCAGCCGTCAGCACGATGTGGTTTCAACGCTTGATTTTGATGAAATTTCAGGAAGTTATTCGATCCGAAATAACCGGCTGTCAACAGATCTGGCTTCTGATTTCAACAATTTCAATCCGTATGTTTCATTCAAAATTCAAAAAAAGAAATTTTATTTCACTTTGACCACCGGTCTTCAAATGATGAAACAGAAAGACAGAGGATATTATATGGGTGATTTATACGAACTGAAACAGGATGATGCGCTGCCGTCGCTCAATCTGTATTCAAATTACCGTTTTGGACAAAATGCATCGATCTATATCAATTACAATCTGGAAGAAAATTATGCAAATGCTTCACAGCTGCTTCCGATCGAGAATCTGTCCAATCCGCTGAATACCATCGTCGGAAATCCGGATTTGAAAACACTGAAAGGACATACGGTTTATATCGGTTTCAATAATTTCAACTTCCAGTCAAAAACCGGTTTCAATCTCTATATGGGCGGCCGTTATGACGAACGAAGCGTGGTGAATTTTAAAACCATCGACGACAATTTCAAATCGATGACCACCTATGTGAACATCAGCGGAAATTACAATGTCTGGATGGGCGCCAATATCAACAAATCGTTCAAAAGCGGCAGAAGCAAATTCAGAGCAGGGCTCGGTTTCAGCGGCACCCATTCGTTCCGTCAGGGTTTTACAAACGGAGTGAAATACGATGCCAGATCATACAACTTCAGACCAAGAGTCAATTTCAACTGGGATTTGGGCGAAGTGCTGAACATCAATCCGAGCTACAATCTGAATTATCAGTTCACCGAATACAAAAATTACAGAATCGACAAAAGCGACAATCTTTCACATGTCTTCAAACTCGCAACCACCAGCTACTGGCCAAAACATATCGTATTTGGAAATGATTTCAGTTATACCTACAATTCAAACATCTCTGACGGTTTCAAAAAAGATTTCTTTTTGTGGAACACCAGTCTGGGTTATAATTTCTGGAAAGACCAGCTGACCTTTAAGGTGAAGGTTTATGACGTGCTCGGTCAGAATACCGGTGTATCAAGAACAATTTCGGATACTTTGATTTCAGATGTTCAGGACGACGTTTTGACCCGTTATGTAATGTTCTCGCTCGGTTACAAACTCGACAAATTCGGCGGAAAGAAAAAAGGCGGCAGAGGAAGATTTATCATGATGGATTGAGACGTTGGGTGTTGGGTGTTGGGTGCTGGATGTTGGGTGATGGAAGCCAAAAAAACGGTCAACATTAATCAGAGATGTTCAATTTTACAAGAAAAAAGTCTCACATCTCAAAGTCTAATGTCTCATGTCTAACTTGGAACCTGAAACCTAAATTTGGTAACTTTGCAAAACTTTTCAAATCCAATATGCAATTCAAAATTCATTCGGACTATCAGCCCACCGGAGACCAGCCACAGGCGATCCGTTCGCTTACGGACGGAATTGAAAACGGCGACAAATACCAGACGCTGCTGGGTGTGACCGGTTCAGGCAAGACTTTTACGATTGCAAATGTGGTTCAAAATGTACAGCTCCCGACGCTGGTTCTGGCACACAACAAAACGCTTGCAGCCCAGCTCTATATGGAGTTCAAAGAATTCTTTCCCGACAGTGCAATCGAATATTTTGTTTCCTATTACGATTATTATCAGCCCGAAGCCTATGTGCCTGCAACCGGACTGTATATCGAAAAAGATTTGTCGATCAATGAAGAAATCGAGAAACTGAGACTGAGCACCACTTCTTCTTTGCTTTCGGGCCGAAGGGATGTGCTGGTCGTAGCATCGGTTTCCTGTCTTTACGGTATCGGAAACCCGACCGAATTTCATAAAAATATCATTCACATCGAAGTCGGTCAGACGATTGCAAGAACAAAATTTCTTCAAAAACTGGTCGCATCTCTTTATTCAAGATCTGAAATTGATTTTGGCAGAGGTTCTTTTCGGGTCAGAGGCGAGGTTACCGATATTTTTCCGGCCTATTCGGATCAGTCGGTTCGGATCACTTTTTTCGGTGATACCATCGATGAAATCGAAATCACAGATCCGGCGACAGGTTCAAGAATCAATTCGCTTGACCAGATCAATATCTATCCCGCGAATCTGTTTGTAACTTCACCCGAAACTCTCAATCAGGCAATACGAAACATACAGATCGATCTTGGGAAGCAGGTTGAATATTTTCAGGAAATCGGAAAAGGTCTGGAAGCAAAAAGACTGCAGGAGAGAACCGAATTTGATGTCGAAATGATGAAGGAGCTCGGTTACTGTTCCGGAATTGAAAACTATTCGCGCTATCTCGACGGCAGACTTCCGGGTACACGTCCGTTCTGTCTGCTCGATTATTTTCCCGAAGATTATTTGATGGTAATCGACGAATCTCACGTTACCGTTCCGCAGGTTCATGCCATGTACGGAGGTGACCGAAGCCGAAAGGAGAATCTGGTCGAATACGGTTTCAGACTGCCTTCTGCGCTTGACAACCGGCCTTTGAAATTTGAAGAATTTGTCGCGATGCAGAATCAGGTGATTTATGTTTCCGCCACACCTGCAGATTATGAACTCAAACAGTCGGAAGGAGTTGTGGTTGAACAGATTATCCGTCCGACCGGACTGCTCGATCCGGTGATTGAAGTCAGACCCTCACTGAATCAGATGGACGATCTGATGGAGGAAATTCAAAAAAGAGCCGAAGAAGACGAAAGAACTTTGGTGACCACACTGACCAAAAGAATGGCCGAAGAACTGACCAAATATCTGGTCCGTTTTGGTGTTCGTACCCGATATATCCACTCGGATGTGGACACTTTGGAAAGAGTAAAAATCATGCAGGATTTGAGAGCCGGAATTTTTGATGTACTGGTCGGTGTCAATCTTTTGAGAGAAGGATTGGATCTGCCCGAAGTTTCACTGGTTGCTATTCTTGATGCCGACAAAGAAGGATTTTTGAGAAATCACCGTTCGCTGACCCAAACATCAGGACGTGCGGCAAGAAATGTAAACGGAAAAGTGATTATGTACGCAGACAAAATCACAGATTCGATGCAGAAAACCATTGACGAAACCGAAAGAAGAAGAACCCTGCAGATCAAATACAATACGGATCACCACAAAACACCACAGCCGATTGTCAAGAAAATTACTGCAATCAACACCCGCGCCGAGCAGTTTGAACTGAATCCTTATGAACGGAAATCAATTCAAAATTTTGCTGCGGAAGAAAGACAGAAAATCGGTCAGATGAGCGAAGAGCAGAAAGAGAAAAAAATTGCCGAATTACAGAAAAAAATGGAAAAGGCGGCTCAAAATCTGGATTTTATAGAAGCTGCAAAATTCAGGGATATGATGAGAGAAATCAAAGAAATAAATTAATCCTTATTGTCCGGGTCTGTTGATGTCGCGATGAAGCGGATAACCGCAGGTCTTGCAGAAATTCGCTCCGTCCATATGATTTGAATCGTGACAATGCTGACAAACCTGAGTATTTCTTTTGACCTGTGTATTTCTTACTTCCTTGTATGCGCCCACAGCGAGTATTCCCGGAACAGCAATCACTCCGTAACCCAAAACCATCACAATCGAAGCCAAAAACCGCCCCGATGAAGTGACCGGCGTGATGTCACCGTAACCGATGGTGGTCAAGGTAACCAGCGCCCAGTAGATTCCGGTCGGCATGGTCGTAATGTTCGAACCGGGTGTATCAACTTCCAAAATGTACATCAGCGATCCGAGAACCACACCCACCAAAATTACAAAAGACAGAAATACAACAATCTGAGCCTGTGTGCGTTTGAGCGCGCCAATCAACAGGTTTCCGCCTCTGAGGAATTTTGTGAGTCTGAAAATCCTGAAGATTCTAAACAGTCTGAGAATACGTATGCTCGACAGATATTTTGTGGACGGATACAGGATTCCCAAATAGGTCGGCAGTATGCTCAAAAGGTCTATGATGCCGTAAAAACTGAAAAAATATCTCCAGGGCCTTCTGACGCATTAAAGCCGCAAACCGTATTCGACCGTAAAAAGTATGGTGATAATCCATTCAAAAATGACCAGCACATGATGGTACTTTGCATTGAAGGTAGGAACCGATTCAAGCATCGCCAGCATCACGCTCAGCAGGATGGTGCACAGCAACACGACATCAAACAGTTTACCGTAAAAACTGTCCGCTTCGAAGATGACTTCGAATATCTTTTCACGTTGTTTGGTTCTTCTGGATTTTTCAAGTTTTGGAAAAATCAATTCATCCTCCAAATCCATTTGGTTAAATTTGTCAATACGAAATTAATCATAATTTGTGAATTGATCTTTTTTGTGATTGATTAATCCTTTTTAAACGCTAAATTGCTGTAAAATGAATCTCAAAATTGAATCAAAATGAAAACAGTTCTGATCAGCGGCGGAACCGGACTGGTAGGTAGCGTTCTGACAAAGAAATTAAGGGCTGCGGGCCATCGGGTCAGAATATTGTCACGACAAAAAGGCGAAGATCATTTTTACTGGAATCCCGAAAAAAATGAAATTGATGCTTCAGCTTTTGAGAATCTGGATGCGGTCATTCATCTTGCAGGTGCTTCGATTGCAAAAAGATGGACAGCTTCATACAAAAAAGAATTGTACAGCAGCCGGATCGACACTTCAAAACTGATTTTTGAACAATTAAAAAAATCAAATACAAAAATCGACTGTTTCATTTCGGCTTCGGGTGTAAATTATTACGGAACCGAAACTTCAAGACATATTTTCAGCGAAGAAGATCCGAATTCCAATGACTTTTTGGGAAAACTCTGTGCGGACTGGGAAGCTACAGCATTTGATTTTGAACAATTGGGCGCAAGAGTCTGCGCACTCAGAACCGCTGTGGTACTTTCTGCCGATGGCGGAATGATCAAAAAACTGATTCCTGCTGCAAAATTCAATTTGGTTTCAGCTTTGGGAAGCGGCAACCAGATCGTTCCCTGGATTCATGTGGACGATCTCGCGAATATGTACAAATGGCTGATTGAAAATCCGAATCTTTCGGGTGCATTCAATGCTTCTGCCACTCAGATTGTGAACAGCAGAGAATTTACAAAAGCATTTGTCGGCGCGATGGGAAAGAAAATCATACTGCCCAATACGCCTGCATTTATGCTGAAACTGATTTTTGGTGAGACCGCTTCGATTATGCTCGAAGGCAGCGCAGTTTCAAACAAAAAAATAAAAGATACCGGTTTCAGATTTCAGTTTGATAATTTGGATACCGCTTTTAAAAATCTTTTGGATGGATGATGATGGAAATTTTTCCTGCTGAATTTCAGAAACAGAAATAAAAAACCCGGAACAACTGTCCGGGTTTGTATTTTAAATAGAAATTATCATCTTTTATTTTGACCATTCACCCCATGGAATCATTACCAACAGACAGATCATAGCGACCAGCGCCAGCAGCATGGTGACAATTCCAACGATTTTCTCCTTCTTTAATTTTGAATTGGCAACCGTCATCAGCAGAACTGCGGTGAACATCATGATCGGGTGTTCGAGCACATAAAAAGTGTCTCCGCTTTCCACCTTGGGTGAAATAAAATACAGAATTGCGCCGGTCACCAGCTGAACATGAAAAGTGATGATGGTGAATAAACCGAGTTTTCTGACAAATTTGTCTCTTGCTCTTCTGTTCAATGCGTAAAATCCAACGATAATCAGGAACATAACGCCCATCAGTATGGTCAGATAGGCCCAGCCGCTGTGGAAATGAAGTAGAATTTTGTATAGCATAATTTTATTTTTTCAATTTTTAACCAATGCAAAAATAACAAATAAGAAACACAATGCGGCCGATATTTGTATATTGAAATTTTCAGATCTCAATCTGATGATTCTCAACAGACTATCTGATCGCTTTCAGGCTCAAATCTTTGTTGGGCGCAGAATGTATAATCGCTCCCGACGATATAAAATCAACGCCGGTTTCAGCAACTCCTCTCAGCGTTTCCAAAGTGATTCCGCCCGAAGCTTCTGTCTCGCAGCGGTCACCGATCAGCGCGACTGCTTCTCTCATCTGATCGTTGGTCATATTGTCGAGCATAATGATATCGACCAGACCGGTTGAAAGCGCTTCTTTCACTTCATCCAGATTTCTGGTTTCAACTTCAATTTTCAGATTTTTGTGATTTTCATCCAGATATTTTTTTACCGAATTGACCGATTTTGTAATGCTGCCCGCATAATCGTTGTGATTGTCTTTGAGCATCACCATATCGTACAGTCCGTATCTGTGATTGTGCGCACCGCCGATTGCAACCGCCCATTTTTCACACATTCTGAAATTGGGTGTGGTCTTTCGGGTATCGAGTATTCTGACGCCGGTTCCTTCAACTTCTTTTACAGCTTCCAAAGCCATGGTCGCAATACCGCTCATTCGCTGCATACAGTTGAGCATCAATCTCTCGGTGGTCAAAAGCGATCTTGCCGATCCGCTGACTTTGAATGCGATATCACCCGGTTGAACAGCAGTACCGTCCGGAATCAAAACTTCAAATTTGAGTTCGGGATCAAAAAATTTAAAGATCTCACCCGCCAATTCAACTCCTGCAAGCACACATTCCTCTTTGACCAGCAGCTGAGCCGAATCTTTGACATCAGCATCCACACTGCCGAGTGTGGAATGATCTCCTTCGCCCACATCTTCTTTGAATGCTTCCGAAATAAAATGTTTCAGTCTTTCATCGGTAACATAATCGGGTCTTTTCATCTGATAATTTTTTTGAATAAAAAACGGTGACTTTTTGAGCCACCGTTCTTTTTTATAAATTATAGTTTATGAATTCAATGTTGCATTGACAGCTCTCACCGCTTCTGCTGCAGTTGCGAATTTTTGTTTTTCTTCTTCTGTCAGCGGAATATCAACAATTCTTTCCCAGCCGTCTTTGCCGATGATCACCGGCACACCCATACAGATATCGCTTTGGCCGTATTCTCCGTTGACCAGGATTGAACATGGGAACATTTTTTTCTGATCGCAGACAATCGCCTGAACCAGTCCGGATACTGCAGCTCCAGGTGCATACCAGGCTGAAGTGCCGAGCAGTTTTGTCAGTGTCGCGCCGCCCACACGGGTTTCTTCTTCCACATATTTCATCTGATCGTCGTTCAGAAATTCTGAAACAGGAACTCCGTTTCTTGTTGCTTTGGACATCAGCGGAACCATACCGGTGTCTGAGTGTGCACCGACCACCATTCCGTCAACATCTGAAATCGGACAGTTGAGCGCTTCCGCCAGTCTGTATTTGAAACGTGCAGAATCAAGTGCGCCGCCCATTCCGATGATTCTGTTTTTGGGCAGACCTGAAGTTTTGTGAACGAGATAGGTCATGGTGTCCATCGGGTTTGAAACCACGATCAGTATGATGTTGGGTGAATGTTTGACCAGATTTTGGGTCACGTCTTTTACGATTCCTGCATTGATTCCGATCAGTTCTTCGCGGGTCATACCCGGCTTTCTCGGAATTCCGGAAGTAATCACTGCAACCGCTGAACCTGCCGTTTTTGAATAATCTCCGGTGGTACCGGTGATCTTGGTGTCAAATCCGTTCAGAGATGCGGTCTGCATCAGGTCCATCGCCTTTCCTTCGGCATATCCTTCCTTGATGTCAACCAGAACTACCTCAGATGCAAAATTCTTGATCGCAATATATTCAGCACAGCTTGCACCCACTGCACCCGCTCCTACCACAGTTACTTTCATAATGTTTTTTTAATTTTTGATTGAGTGTGTAAAGATAAAGGTTTCAGCCGAAATTACTTAAAAACCTCAATGCTTTATTTTGGATCAAAAAATTGAAGCTTCGATTTGACTTTATTTTTCTAATTTTGCCACCAATGAAATCAGTCGTAATCATCGGTGCCGGCAATGTGGCATTTCATCTGACCCGTGCGCTTATCGAAAACACGGTCAACGTCAGACAAATCTTCAATCGGACGCTTGAACACGCCGAAGAGTTGGGAATGGCAAACAATATCGGCTATACCGATAAGATTTCTGAACTCGAAAAAGCAGATCTGTACATCATCGCTGCTTCAGATTCTGCCATCGAAGAACTTTCTCATTATATTCCTTACGAAGATACGCTGGTCGTACATACTTCGGGTTCAATGAGTGTGAACACACTGAAAGGAAATTACAGAAAAGGAGTTTTTTATCCGCTCCAGACTTTTTCAAAAGTCAAATCGCTCAAATACGATGAAATCCCGTTTTTTGTGGAAGCTCAAAATGATGAAGATCTGAATGCACTTTATAATCTTGCACAAAAAGTTTCAAACAAAGTTTACAGAGTGGACAGCGAGAAAAGACTGAGACTGCACATGGCGGCGGTTTGGGTCAATAATTTTGCAAATCATCTGTATTATATCGGTGACAATATCTGTAAAGATGCTGATATTCCGTTCAATGTGCTTCAGCCGCTGATCAAGGAAACTTACAAAAAAATCAAGGACATGAGTCCGTATGATGCACAGACCGGACCTGCAAAAAGAGGTGATGAAATCGTGATTCAAAAACATCTTGAACTGCTCGACAGCGATTCAAGACTGCAGCAGCTGTATCAGCTGTTGTCAGATTCGATCAAAAGAACCTATTACAATGATTAGTTACAAACAAAAACTGAAAAATATTACCACACTGATTTTTGATGTGGACGGTGTGCTGACCGACGGAAGTCTGATTCTGACCGCTGACGGCGAGATGGTCAGAACGATGAATACGAAAGACGGTTATGCGATTCGGCTGGCGATTAAAAAGGGTTTCAGAATCGTTGCCATCACCGGCGGAAGTGACCGTATGGTCGAAAAAAGACTCAGATATCTGGGTGTAACCGATATTTATCTCGGTTCGAGAAACAAGCTGGATTCGCTTGAAGATCTGGTTTTCAGTTACAATCTGAAACCCGAAGAAATCCTGTTTATGGGCGATGACGTTCCCGATCTTGAAGTAATGAAAAGAGTAGGTCTGGCCTGTTGTCCGAACGATGCAGTTGCCGATATCCGTTCAATCTGCGAATACATTTCACTGCTCGACGGCGGCAAAGGCTGTGTGCGCGACATCATAGAACAGACGATGAAGGTGCAGGGAAAATGGTACGACAGTGATGACCACACCCAATCGGTTTAGAAATGCTCGATCAAAAATTAAAAAACAAAAAAATACTGCTGGCTTCAAAATCACCAAGAAGAAGAGAACTGCTGGCTTCGCTTGGGATTGATTTTGAAATTGTCATCATAAAATCGGACGAAGCTTATCCGTCCGAATTAAAACGCGAAAAAATCACAGAATACATTGCAGTCGAAAAATCAGATGTTTACGGAAAACTGAATCCGGATGAAATTCTGATTACCGCCGACACCATCGTTTGGTTCAATGACCAAAAAATCGGAAAACCAAAAGATAAAAACGATGCATTTGAAATGCTGTCCGAACTTTCGGGAAATACACATGAGGTTTTTACTTCGGTTTGTGTAAGAACCGATTCAAAAAAAATCTGTTTTTCTGAAACTACTGAAGTCGATTTTGATTTTGCTTCTGATGAAGAAATCCTTTATTATATCGAAAATTTCAATCCATTGGACAAAGCCGGATCGTATGGAATTCAGGACTGGTTTGGTTTTACAAAGGTTTTGGGCATACGCGGTGATTATTACAATGTGATGGGACTTCCGGTAAGAAAACTTTATCAGGTACTCAATTTGGAATTTTAATTGAGTTGAATTTAATCGTCTGCTGATTTTGTTCTGACCAATAATCTTTACTTTTGAACAGCCATTGAAAACATGTACAAAAACTTTCTGAAACGGTTTTTTGATTTGATTATATCATTTTGCAGTCTGGTAGTACTCAGTCCGATTTTTATTGCGGTACTGCTGATTTTGTTTTTTGCAAACAGCGGCAAACCGTTTTTTATACAGCCGAGACCCGGAAGAAATGAAAGAATTTTCAGAATCATCAAATTCAGAACGATGAACGACAGACGCGACCGCGAAGGAAACCTTTTACCGGACGCAGAACGTCTGACCGCCGCCGGAAAATTTATCAGAAAAACTTCTTTGGACGAAATCCCACAGCTGATCAATGTGGTCAAAGGCGACATGAGTCTTGTCGGTCCGAGACCGCTGCTGGTTCAGTATCTTCCGCTGTACAATCAGGTTCAGAAAAGAAGACACGAGGTTCGTCCGGGCATCACCGGCTGGGCACAGGTCAACGGTCGGAATGCGATCAGCTGGCAGCAGAAATTTGAATATGATGTCTGGTATGCGGATCATATTTCTTTTGGATTGGATTTGAAAATCGTATTTTTGACACTGAAAAAAGTGATCGCCGGCGAAGGAATTTCACAGCGCGGACAGGCGACCATAGAAGAATTTAAAGGAAATCAGTAATGTATTTATTCGGAGCAAGCGGACACGGCAAAGTGGTGGCAGAAATCGCTGAGGAACACGGTTTGAAAATCGAAGCGGTGATCGATGAAGATTCGTCAAAAACACAGCTTCTCGAATATAAGGTTACCCAAAATCTGCCCGAAGATCATTCCGAAATGCTGATTTCGATCGGCAACAATCAAAACCGAAAAAAAATTGCAGAACGCTATCCGAATTTCAATTACATCAAACTGATTCACAGCGGAGCTCATATTTCAAAAAGAGCAAAAATCGGCGAAGGAACAGTGATAATGGCTGNNCAATTCAAATTCTGTGATTGAGCACGAATGCGAGATCGGCGATTATGTGCACATCTCTCCCGGAGCCGCTTTGGCCGGAAATGTCAGTGTGGGCGAAGGCAGCCAGATCGGGATTGGCGCTTCTGTTATTCAGGGAATCAAAATCGGAAAATGGTGCATCATCGGTGCGGGTGCTGTGATTATTCGTGATGTGCCGGACGGTGTTACGGTGGTCGGAAATCCCGGTCGGATCATCGGCTGATCAGCTTTTTGATTCCATATAAGATTGCAGAATCAAAGTTGCGCTGACCTTGTCGATCAGAGATTTGTCCTGACGTTTCTTTTTCTTTGCACCCGATTCAAAAATCGCTCTTGACGCAATGATTGAAGTAAAGGTTTCATCCTGTCTGAAAACCGGAAGCTGTGGGAATTTCTGTTTAAAATTTGTAATGAATTTTTGAATTTCGGTTTCCAGCTGACCGACTTCGCCGTGCATCCTCATCGGCAGTCCGACCACGATTTCCTGCACATTGTTTTCGGCAATATATTTTTCAAGAAATTCAAAAAGTTTCTGGGTTTCAACCGTATCCAGCGGATTTGCGATCAACTGAAGCTCGTCGGTGACTGCAAGACCGGTTCTTTTCATTCCGTAATCGATGGCGATGATTCTGGGCATGCTGCAAATTTAGTGTTTTTTGTGAGGGTTGGAATTTTTTGGTACAGATGCGAGATATTCATATGCGACTTCTCTGAAGTCGAATCAAATCCACTAAACATTTTGCTACAAATATTCCACTTCTCCGAAGTGGGTAGTCCTGTGAATCAATTAAATTTAAAGTTAAATTTTATTAATTTCCGAAAGGATGATTTCGGAGAAATCAAATATTTGTAGAAAAGATTTCACCCGTCAAAAAACGAATTCGGAGAATTCGAATATTAACCATTATAATTTTGTAAATTTATAATCTCAGCTAAAATTTATAAGCCATGGCAGACACATTCTCACAAATCTATATTCAAATTGTTTTTGCCGTCAAAGGAAGACAAAGCCTGATTCAGACTTCCTGGGAAACAGAATTATACAAATACATCACCGGGATTATTCAAAATCGAAATCAAAAACTTTTGGCGGTCAACGGTATGCCTGATCATATCCATATTTTGATCGGGATGAGCACGAGCTGCTGTTTGTCTGATCTGGTTAGAGAGGTAAAAAAATCTTCAAATGAATTCATAAATTCAAAAGGTTTTTCAAAATTTAAATTTTATTGGCAAAATGGTTTTGGTGCTTTTTCATATCATCGGTCAGATTTGGACAGGATGATTTCATATATACAAAATCAAAAGGAACATCATTCGAAGAAGTCGTTTAAGGAAGAATATTTGGAATTGTTAAAAGAATTCCGGGTTGATTTTAAGGATGAATATCTTTTTGATTGGATCGAAGACATCGTTTGATTGAGATTGAGTTAATATGCAACTTCTCCGAAGTCGGAGTGAAATGGCGAAATGATTGGCTACAAATATTCCACTTCTCCGAAGTGGGTAATAATGTAAATCAATTAGGATTTGGAGTTAAATTTATAAATTTCCGAAAAGACTGATTTCGGAGAAATCAAATATTTGTAGAAAAGATTTCACCCGTCAAAAAACGAATTCGGAGAATTCGAATATGAAAATTGTCAATTGGAATTTTCAAGAAATCCAATGTTTATCGGATGCTTTGATTCAATTTCTTTAAAGTCGTAAAACATTAGGTTTTTTCAAGAAGTGCCTCAAAGTTTAGAAAGTATTAAATCAGAATTGTACAATTAGTATAATTTATTTATATTTGTAAACAGGAGACCGGTCAGAATGAAAGTAAAAATTTTAAGACTTAAAGATAATACGCTCATTGACGCTCGAATTTTAGATTCAAAGTATGCAAGTGTAAAACTTCCTTCAGTTGTTGACGGGTGGAGATTTAATTTTTCAAAACATTCAAAAAGAAAAGGATTTGAGACTTATATTCTTGTTAAAGAGGACAATCCATCTGAAATTGAAGGTTGTTTGATTTTTGAAATGAAAAAAGAAATAGAACCTTATATGTCTTTTATAGAAGTTGCTCCCCATAATCAGGGCGACGACAAAAGATACGAAAGAGTTGCCGGTTGCTTAATTGCTTTTGCCTGCAGATTAAGTTTTATGAAGGGAAATGATGATTTTAAAGGCTGGTTGGCTTTTGACATTTTAGAAGAGAAAAAAGAAGATGAAATTAAATTGATGGCAATGTATTCAAACAAATACGGAGCTTTAAGATATGATGAAACGATGATGATTATTACACCCGAAGGAGGTGAAAAATTAATTAATGAATTTTTAAAATAACTGTTTATGAAAAATAAAGAGATAAAGTTTGAGGATATTTGGGATGACAAAAGAAAAGAAGGCGTCAAAGAATTTATCGCCACTCAATCTGCCAAACAGTCCAAAGAACAAAAATTAACCAACAAATTGCTTTCTATTCAATACAAGTTGGAAGATTATATTGAAAATGATGATGAAAATATTAAAGTCATGAAAATTCTTGATTTTGTGAAAATGTATCTGAAAGCACTTAATTTGACTAAGAAAGAACTGGCTGATTATTTTGAAATGCGTGACAGCAATCTCCACAAATATCTTACAGGTGAAAGAAAATTAAATGCCGAAGTGGCTTTGAAACTCAGTGCCTTTTCACATACAAAACCCGAACATTGGTACAGAATCCAAATTAAGAATGAGCTTTTTGAATTAAGAAAAGAAAAACAAAAAATCGATGCCTATAAAAAATATGACTATCGTAATTTGGTTGAAATATAACATGTGAATATACTGAATACAAATACTTGGTCCTATCTAATCAATTCAATGAAATTCTCAGAAAAGATATTTTAATATGAGAAAGAGAGGTTATACCATTCTAATATTAATTCTATTGGCTTCTTCGTGCTATAGAAATTCCAAGAAGGAAGAAAAAACAGAAAAAGAATTCACTTCACTGGATGTTGAAATCAAAAATTTTACTTTTCTATCCATTAATGACAGTTTAAAAATGGATAACAAATTGAAAATAGAAAAGGCTTTAAAAGAGAAAGGATTATTTGAAGGTTATAATAATGAAGAAATTATATTTAGGATTCCCTCCAAATCTAAAGAAGGTTCGGATATTCTACTAATAGATAAAGTGCTTTTCTTATATTTTAAGAATGAGGTATTGTTTGGAATATACACCTATAACAATCCAGCTACTGAAACTGTCGAATATAATATACTCATTTTAGACTTTAAGAATAGCCAATATTATAACGAATTGCTTGAAGGAAAATTTAATGAGGTTGGTAATATAATTTCAGTTGGATTTTTGGATGAAAGCTATGAATTAAACGTCCTTATAAAGTATAAATACTTTAATGAAAACACTGAAAGATTTGTCCAATATTACTATGATACTGCAAAAATGACAAATATTGTTTGGAATCCGTAAGTTTCATTCATACAAATGATTGACACTTTCTGAAATGAAAAAATTAATACACACTAAAATTCAAATGAAACAATTCATTTATTTCCTATTTTTCATTCTGGTCTTCGGCTGTTCGACCAATATGTTTTTAGAGAACAAAACATATAAAATCAGTCATATTGAAGGTGAGCCAACAGATGTTCAAAAGCTCTTCTTTATGCTGGGAGACAATCAATTATCCAATGACTCTCTGTATTTTAGGTATGAAAAAGATGCTTTTAACAACTGTTATATATACAGCGGAAATAATTTGGCTTCAGCATTTAAAATTAAAAAAGATGAAAGTGAGAAAATCATTGCAGAAAATTATTTTCCAATTGAAGAAATGGGATACAGTTACAGAGATTCCAATCGGTTTCAGTATCAATTGAATATTGAAAAAGACAATGGTAAAATTCGTTTGGTTTTTGACAATTTGGAGGATTACGATTCCGAATGGGCAAAAAATAATCAATTGAATCAAAAGCTAATTATTGAAATCGAAAGCAACTAACCAAATTGCTGTATTTGTAAAAACTAATTTGTTTTCTGTAATATTTATAAACAATCTCAAAATGTTTTGTATTATTCTTTTGAGCTGATGATTTTCATGAATTCTCAATAAATTCAATCTCGATTTGGTCAGTCTCGATTCTTTTTGGGATTTTTGCTTGTTCAAAGAATTATAAAACACACAAAAGATGAAAAAAATATTTCCGGCGATTGCGCTTTTGATCGTATTCTGCGGTTTTGGTCAGAACAAAAAACTGAGTATGCAGGATGCGGTACTCGGTCTGGGTTCAAATCTGAGAGTCGAAAGCCTTCGCCAGCTCAATTGGATTCCGAACAGAGATGCTTATACCGAAGCGGTCGGCAATGTACTGCTGATGCGGTCGGTCCCTGATTTGAAAACCGATACCATTGCAAAAGCTTCTGATTTTAAAAACGGAAGCGTTCCCTTTTTTCAATGGATCGATGAAAACACTGCTTTTTATTCTGAAGGACAAAAGATGATGCTTTGGGACATCAAAACCGGAAAATCAAGTCAGTGGCTGGAACTGCCCGAGGGTGCGGAAGATCAGTCATTTGAAAAAAACACAAAATCATTTGCATGGGTGCTTGACAATAATCTGTATCTGCACGATTCAAAGGGTGAACTTCATCAGATTACAAAAGACGGCAGCTATGAAATCGTGAACGGAAAGTCTGTTCATCGGGATGAATTTGGAATCGACAAAGGGATTTTCTTTTCGCCAAAAGGAAATTATGTGGCATTTTACAGAATGGATCAGTCGATGGTGGAAGATTATCCGATCGTTGACTGGTCGACCGTTCCGGCCGTCAATTACAACATCAAATATCCGTTTGCCGGAAGAACTTCACATCAGGTGACACTTGGCGTTTATGATCCGAAAACCAAACAGACCGTATTTCTTCAGACCGGTGAACCAAAAGATCAGTTTCTGACCTGTGTGACCTGGTCTCCGGATGAAAAATCAATTTTTATTGCAGTCCTCAACCGTGATCAGAATCATCTGAAACTGAATCAGTATGATGTGAAAACCGGAAAATTTGTAAAAACATTATTTGAAGAAAAAGACGATAAATATGTGGAACCTCAAAATCCACTTTACTTTCTGCCCGGCGGAAATGAGTTTGTATGGTGGAGCCAGAGAGACGGTTGGATGCATCTGTATCGTTATGATCAGAACGGAAAACTGATCAATCAGATTACAAAAGGAAACTGGCTGGTGAATGAAATTGCCGGAATCAATGCAAAGAAAAAAGAACTGCTGATCACCGCAACCAAAGACGGAGCAATGGAAAAACATCTCTATTCAGTGAATTGGACCAACGGAAAAATTGAAAGAATCGATACCGACAAAGGTTATCATTCGATCAGCTCAAATTCAAACGGAACTTATGCAATCGACACCTGGACAAATGAAAGTACACCAAGAAAAATCGATTTGATATCGACCGACAAAAAATTCAAAAAGAATCTGCTGACTGCAAAAAATCCATTGGCTGATTACGATATGCCAAAAGTTGAAAATGTAACGCTGAAGGCAGATGACGGCAGCGATTTGTACGGCAAACTGATTTATCCGACTCAATTTGATGCCACAAAAAAATATCCGGTCATCGTTTATCTGTACAACGGCCCGCATGCGCAGCTGAATCTGAACCGTTTTCCGGCCAGCGGAAATCTGTGGTATGATTATATGGCTCAAAACGGTTATGTGGTTTGGGTGATGGACGGCAGAGGAAGTTCAAACAGAGGTTTGAAATTTGAACAGACCATTTTCAGAAATCTGGGAACCAACGAAATGGAAGATCAGATGAAAGGTGTTGAATATCTGAAATCGCTTCCATTTGTTGACGGCGACAGAATGGGTATTCACGGCTGGAGTTACGGCGGATTTATGACCACTTCTTTTATGCTCAGAAAACCGGATGTTTTCAAAGTCGGAGTTGCCGGCGGACCGGTGATGGACTGGAGCATGTACGAAATCATGTACGGTGAAAGATATATGGACACGCCGCAGACAAATCCGGATGGTTATTCAAAAAATCTGCTGACCGACAAGACCAAAAATCTGAAAGGAAAACTGCTTCTGATTCACGGAGCGCAGGACAATGTGGTGGTTTGGCAGCATTCGATCAATTTTCTGAGAGAAGCGGTTTCAAACGGTGTTCAGGTTGATTATTTTGTTTATCCGGGTTATGAGCACAATGTCCGCGGAAAAGACAGAGTTCATCTGATGCAGAAGATTTCTGATTATTTTGATTTGTATTTGAAGAAATAATTTCAATTCAGCATAAAAAAATCGGCCCGAAATATCTCGGGCCGATTTCATTATATCAAAATGATAAGAATTGTTTATTTAAAATCCGCATCGGAGACCGGTGTATTGAATTTCACATCCACCAGGTTGAATTCCATATCCATTCCCACATTCATCGTGAATGAATCCGGAATTTTGATGCCGTCATGGTCTTTGTATTCGCCAAAGGTGATGGTCTGCATGATTTTCTGACCCTGAGCTTCCAGTTCGGTTACCACACCAAGTCTCAGACCCGACTCCATATCATAATAATATTTTGTCTTGCCGTCCTCAACCACATAAGCATCTTTTCCGTTGAAATTTTCAATTCCGGTTACTTTCACGCCCTCTTTTTCTGACAGTGCCAGTTCGGGGAAAGGAAGTGCGTTGTATTTCATCAGTTCAACTTCATTTGCACCCATTTCGGTTTTTTGACCCTGCTGTGCGGTATAACCTTTTTTTCCGTCAAACACTGCTTTCTGAAGTTCCATTCCCATACCTGAGAAAATAGTCGAAGATCTGCCGTCAGCGGTATTGATGGTTTTCAGATTCAGTTTCATTCCCTGCATTTCGGTTTCGTAATTTGAAGTCATTGTGCTTACTTCTTTTACTTTGTCACCGCCGATTGCTTTGATGTAGTTTTCAAAAATATTTTTTGCACTCACATTTGCATCTGCTTTTTTCTGTTCGGGTTTTGCTGTCGGATTTCCAAATCTGTCGTAATAATTGATGTTATAACCCAATTTTTCCAATCCCGGAAGAACTTCTGAAGCCTTGCCCACAACCAGAATTCTTGCATTGTCATAGCTGAAATATTTTTTTGCAGCCGCTTCTACCTGTTCGGGTGTCACCGCATTGATGTTTTTGATGTAATTCTGATAAAAATCTGCGGGAAGATTCTGAGTTTGAACAAGCAACGCCTGTCTTGCCACAAATTCAGGTTTTTCGGCATCCATCACAAAAGCGCCGATCAGACCGGCTTTAACGGTTGCCAGCATAGTCGGATCAACCTTTGTGGTTCTGACTCTTTTCAGCTCTTTCATTGATTCGACAACCGCAGAATCGGTCACTTCATTTCTTACCGAAGCACCGGCTCTGAATTTTCCAACGTATTTATTTCCTGAAATTACAGAACGTGCACCGTAAGTCCAGCCGTGATCTTCTCTCAGATTCATATTCAGATACGAATTGAAATCACCGCCCAAAATTCTGTTGGCAACAATGGCAGGAAAATAATCGGGGTCAGTCATTTTCAGATTGACAGAACTCAAAATTCCGACTTCAGACTGAACTGCATTGGACATATCTACAAAATCGATTTCTGTTTTTGAAACATTTTTTGGTTCTGGATAATTTGAAACGGCAATGTTTCCTTTTTTCCATTTTCCAAAATTCTTTTCAACCAGTTTTTTTACATCGTTGAATTTCACATCGCCCAAAACAATCAGATAAGCATTGTTCGGAACCACATTTTCTTTGTAAAAACTGATCACATCGCTCAATTTCAGAGATTTCAGTTTGTCTTCTGTAACAAACTCACCTCTCGGATGATCAGCACCAAATACCAGCACATTTTCAACTCTCTGTGCATTGAATGTAACGCTTTTCTCATTTGCCTTCAGACCGTCAATTGTACGGTTGATTTCCCTGTCAAAATCATCTTTGTCAAAATAAGGATCTGTAAGACCCTGTGCCATCAGCTCGAGCGTTCTGTCAAAATATTTCGACAGTGTGTTTGCATAAGCACCGCTTGTACTGAAGTTGATGCTCGAACCCATAAAGTCGATTTCTTCCTGAAATTTATTTTTAGAAATTTTTGAAGTTCCGTTTCCGATCAGCTCACCTGTGATGTCGCTGATCCCTTTTTTGCTTCCTTCTGCAAACGGCGGATTGTCCAGACTCAGACTCATCACCGCTCTCGGCAGTTTGTGATTTTCAACCACTATCACCTTCAGTCCGTTTTTGAGCTGGAAAGTTTGAGGTTTTCCAAAATTCACTTCCGGAAAAGGTCCCGGTTTGGGCTGGCTCCTGTCGAACTGGGCCTGAGCGCCTGCAGCTAAAAATGTCATAACGACTAGATATATTAATTTTTTCATTTCTCTAATTTTATCGGTTTACAGCTTATTTTTTCTCGGGTCCGTAGATCAAAACCAGTCTCTGATTGTCGTTCAGATATTTGTTCGCAACATCCCTGATTTCCTCACGGGTGATCGAACGGTAGATATCCATTTCGTTGTTGATCAGATTTACATCACCATACAACAGATAGTATTCTGCCAGGCTGTGCGCCACTCCTTCGATATTCGAATTCGAATTCACATAATTGTTTTCAAGCTTGTTCAGCAGTTTCTCATATTCTCTTTCTGAAATCAGATCCGTCTGAAGTTTTTTCACCTCTTTTGAAAAATCATTTGTCAAATCCTGAAGAGAAGTATCGCCCAATGGAAGTCCATAAATGAAATAGGTTCCGTAGTCTTCCTGGCTGTAGTTGAATGAAGCCACCTGAAGCGCTTTTTTCTCGTCGTCAACCAGTTTTTTGTAAAGTCTTGAACTTTTTCCGTCGCTGAGAATCATCGAAATCATATCGAGTACTCTTGCGTCTCTTGTTTTCATTGAAGGTGTGCGGTAAGCAGTAATCACCATCGGAATCTGAACATTCGGGTCTTCCCATTCTGCATTGATCTGTTTTGTGATTGGCGCTTCTTCATAATGTTTTTTGGGTGTAACCGTTCCTTTTGCAATCGGACCGAAATAATCTGAGATCCACTGTTTTGCCTGATCTTTTTCAAAATCGCCGGCAACGATCAGCACCGCATTGTTCGGCACATAGAATTTATGGAAAAACGCAATGAACTCATCCAGTTTGGCAGCATCCAGATGTTCCATTTCGCCAATGGTCGTCCATCGGTAAGGGTGAACTTTGAACATATTTTCTTTCACCGCTTTCAGTATATTTCCGTACGGCTGATTGTCTATTCTCAGTCTTTTTTCTTCTTTCACCACCTCGTTTTGTGTATCCACTCCGATTTGGTTGATTACCGGATGCATCAGTCTTTCGGACTCCATCCACAAACCGAGTTTCAGACTGTTTGACGGAAAAACTTCATAATAATAAGTTCTGTCGTCAGTGGTATTTGCGTTGTTCTGTCCACCGTTTGACGAAACGATTTTGAACCATTCGCCACGGCCTATATTTTCGGTTCCTTCAAACAGAAGGTGTTCAAAAAAATGCGCAAAACCGGTTCTGTCCGGCTGTTCGTCTTTTGCTCCCACATGGTACATTACAGAGGTTACAACCACCGGTGCTGAATGATCCTGATGCAGAATCACATGCAAACCGTTTGGCAAATCGTATTCTTCAAATTCGATTTTTTGGGCATGGCTGCTCGCCCCTAGCATTCCCATTAATGCGAACATAAATCCAATTTTTTTCATTCTTATTTTAATTAATTATTTCCAATTAGTCAGGCTGAAGCTGTATTTGTTACAAAACAGTCAAAGTTTTATTGCTGTGGTTTGTATTTTTTCCAAAGAAGTTTCACATCAAATTCAAATTTACCCGAATAGGGATCGCCCTGCATCAGACTTTCAGAAACGATGACTTTGTAAATTCCTTTCTCTGAGATCGGATAATCGATCTCACGTCCAAAAGGTCCGTCCGATTTTCCGGTCGGATCGATGATCTGACTGATTCTCAGATTGGCTGTGCTGTCGGCGGGTGTAACTTTGAGCAACAGCCCGGTTGCGGTACTCGAATCAAATTCAAACACCGTCTTTTGCCTCGCCAGTTTTGAAGTATCAGACTTTGCCTTTGCCCACATGATTTGCAGTTTCACGGTATCTGCCGGCGGCTGAACGATTTCTTTTTGTTCCGTAATTTTCTGCGGATTTTCTTTTTTGACGGTTTCTGTCTTTTTTGATATTTTTGAAGTTTTTCGAACCGGTTGTTCGGGTTTGTTGTTGATTCTTTCGCTGATCAGATCCTGCGCATATTCTTTTTTGTCAAACTGCACCGGTTTTGAAATTGGAATCTCGGGTTCTTTATGACAGGATGCAAAAAGAAACACAAAAATCAGGATTCCGGACAGTAAACGCATGAATTAAAAACTTTGGGTAAATTTACGATGTTGAATGGAATTAATGAGGGTATTGAAATTAAAAGTGGTAGTATCACAAAATAATGTTGTTATTATAATTGTTTAAAAAATTGAAAATGAGAAAATCAATCCTGATTATTTTTCTGCTGATTTTTAATTTGGCCATTGGCCAGGAAAAAATTTATCAGTTGATTTCAAAAACCGAAAATTCGGATATTGATTATAAGTCATTTGAAAGATTTGATGATTTGGAAATCTATAAAAATGATGGTTTNNGATGGTTTGAAGAATGCATTCAAACCTGTAAGAGGAAAATACACTGTTTATTTTTTTATTTCAGAATTTATGGGTGATTCATTTGACGGCACCCGAAAAACTTTTCATGATTATTTAATTTTAAAAACCGATCCAAAAACCGATCTGATTACCGATGGATTTCAGTTTACGATTGAATGGGCTGAGCCGCCGCCAATTACAGATCTGTATCGATTAACTCAGAAGACTGAGAAAATTAGAAACAATTTGAACTTGAATTTATTGAAAATGCAGGCAGTTGATTCGGAGTATTATAGTGAGATTAACAAAGAATTGAATGACAACGGAATTTTAAAACTTGAATAATCTGATTCTGTTTTCTTTTAAGTGAATTTGGTTAAATATTGTGTAAATTACCACTGAATTCTAAACTAAAAGCCAAAGAAAATGGAAGTCAAAACGTGGAAGGAAATAAAGGATAATTTTTACGGAGAAAAAGGGGCTGAAAGAAGAGATCAGCTTGAAAGAGACTTTGAGTCTTTTAAAATAGGTCTTCTGATTAAAAAGGCGCGTGAAGAAAAAGAGCTGACCCAAAATCAGTTTGCTGAAATTATTCATAAAAAAAGAGAATTCATTTCAAGAGTTGAAAATGACGGGAGCAATATCACACTAAAAACCTTATATGATATTGTTGAAAAAGGTTTAGGAGGAAAAGTCGATATAACAATTACACTCTAAAACTTTAATCAAAAAAAGACAAAGATTAATTTTAAAAATCTTCAATCTGTTTAAAAAACATTCAATTCAAAATCATGCTTTATCATCAAACTTCAGGAAACGGCAGCGCGGTGCTGCTGATACACGGTTATCTCGAAAATCTGAAAATGTGGGACGATATTTCTTCGGAATTGTCAAAAAATCATCTGGTCATCCGATGTGACTATCCGGGTCACGGCAGATCACCAAATTATTCCGAAATCCACAGCATGGAACTGGCTGCTCAAAAAATCAATGAGGTAATTGAAAGTCTGGGTGTGTCTGAAGTTTCGGTGGTCGGTCATTCGATGGGCGGCTATATCACACTGGCATTTGCAGAACTGTTTCCCGAAAAAGTCAAATCAATTTTTCTGATGAATTCAAGCTCGCTGCCAGATACCGATGAAAAAAAGGAATTGAGAAAAAGAGCAGCCGAAGTGGCTCAAAAAAATATGGAAGCACTGATCAAAATGAGCATTCCGCTGCTGTTTGCAGAAAATTCAGAAGGGCTCGAAAATCAAAAAGAATTTGCAAGACAGATGATGCGCGAAACTTCAATTCCGGGTGTACTCGCTGCATTAAAAGGTATGAGCCAAAGACCCGACCGGACAGAAATTCTTCAAAATTTTGAGGAAAAAATCGGTGTAATTCTTGGCACAAAAGACAAAACCGTAGATCCGAATACTTTTAAAAATGTAATTCCCCAAAAAGACAATATTTCAATTCTCGAACTCGACTGCGGTCATATGTCGTATCTCGAAAAACCGGATGAGACACTGAACTTTCTGAAAGAATTTATCGGCTGAAAAATTAATTTTTGTAACAAAATCAAAATCAAAAAGACTAATGGAACAGTTTGACAGATTATGAAAAAACTGATTTCACTTTTTTTGATATTGATGTTCGGCCTCGGATACGGTCAGCAGAAATGGAGTTTGAGACAGTGTGTCGATTATGCGGCTCAGAACAATCTGACGATCAGTCAGAGCAAAATTCAGGAACAGCTGGCTGAAAACGATCAGCGTATTACAAACAACCAGTGGCTGCCGACGGTTTCGGGTCATTTTGACAATTCGCTGACAATCGGCACCAATCATCCGTCGATTAACAAAGGCTATCAGCAGTACGGCAACAATCTGGGTATCAACTCATCAATCACGATTTACAACGGCGGACTGCTTGGTCTGAACAATGAAAAAGCTGCTTTGAACATTGAATCACAAAAATTTCAGACCGATAAAACCATAGATGACATTTCACTGATGGTGGTCAATTATTATCTGAATGTGATGCTCAACCGCGAACTGCTGGAGATCGCTCAGAGCAATCTTGAAATCAGCGAACAGCAGCTCGACCGTTCACAAAAACTGTTTGATGCCGGACGAAGCGCAAAAGCGGATTTGGTGCAGGCAGAAGCAAGTCTGGCACAGGAAAAGAAAAATGTGGCGGATGCAAAAATCGAAGTGGATAGAGCGCTTTTCAATCTTTCGGTTTTGCTGCAACTGCCCGATTATCGCGACTTTGATGTGGAAACCATCACACTTCCTGACGATCTGACACTTCCGCTTTACGATCTGGATCAGGTGGTGAATATCGCGTACAGCAATCAGCCGGCGGTCAAAAAGGCATCGACCGATCTGAAAGTTGCAGAAAAAGACATTGAAATTGCAAAAACAGGTTTCAAACCGACCATCAGCGGAACCTACAATCTGGGGACTTCCTATGCGGATTATTTCAACAAAGGACTGATGACTGACGCCTGGCTGAGTCAGTGGTATGACAATATTACCAATGTATTTGGGGTAAGTGTGAGCATCCCGATTTTTGAAAAACACAACAACAAACTCAATGTTGAAAAAGCTCAGATCAGCCGATCGATGGCAGAAAATCAGATGGAACAGCAAAAACAGACCATTCGAGAAAATGTGCAGGCAGCTTTTTTTGATGCGAATTCAACCTTCGAAGCCTATGAAGCTGCAAAAGAAAGCGTCCGTTCAAATGAAATTTCTGCCGATTTTGCACAAAGAAGTTTTGATGCGGGCGTATTGAATCTGTATGATCTGAATATTGCAAGAAACAATCTGATCGTTGCCAAATCACAGCTGGCGCAGTCAAAATACAATTTTGCATTCAGAATGAAGGTGCTTGATTTCTATGCCGGAATTCCGCTCACTGTCGGTTTGGAATAATTCAAAGACTGAAAATTTCGGATTCTGAAAAAGCTTTGCGGTTTTATTCATTAGTTTTGCAAACCGAATCTTTATCGGTCAGCCGATGAAATTCTAATTTACAGCCAATGACAATTCTCTATTTGGAAACTTCAACCAAAAACTGTTCGGTCGCTTTTTCAAAAGACGGCCAGTTGTTGAGTCTTTGCGAAGAATATGACGACAAATACGGACATTCAGAAAAGCTGCATCAGTTTGTAGAATGGGCTTTGGAAGGCGCAGAAATCGAAATGAAGGATCTGAATGCGGTTTGTGTTTCAAAAGGTCCGGGTTCTTTTACCGGTCTCAGAATCGGAGTTTCTGCCGCAAAAGGTTTTTGTTACGGTCTGAATATTCCGTTGCTCTCGCTGACTTCACTGGAAATTCTGACGCAGACCCAAATCGGAAAGAATTATGATTTGATCATCCCGATGATTGATGCGCGCAGGATGGAAGTTTATACCGCAGTTTTTGACGGAAACGGAAAACAGATTTCGGATACCGAAGCAAAAATTCTGGACGAAAATTCATTTTCAGAATTCAAAGACAAAAAAATTGCATTTGTTGGTGACGGTGTTGAAAAAAGCAAAACAATTCTTCAGCTGCCAAATGCTGATTTCATTGAAGGCGTTCATCCTTCTGCAAAAAATATGATCGGTCCGGCAAAAATCAAATTTAAAAAAGGCGAATTTGAAGATGTGGCCTATTTTGAACCTTTTTATCTGAAAGAATTTCGGGCAGGAAAGTGATTCCGAAAAACCCTTGAAGGGTTTGAAACCCTTCAAATATTGATAGCTGCAGATTATAAATTGATTAATTAAATTTTGTAACTTTGATATCTAAAGAAAATTAAGATGTCTCAGATAATATCAATAGATTATCCTGAATTTTTAGCAAATTCAATGAGGTTGAGCAAAGATGATTTTGGAAAGGAAATAAAAGTTTCTGCGCTTGTTAAACTGTTTGAAATGGGCAAGATTTCTTCCGGAACAGCTGCAAAAGTATTGAAGATATCCAGAATTGAGTTTTTAGATTTACTTGAAAAATACAATGTTGGATTCCTAAATTCAGACAATTTGAAACAAGATTTGGAAAATGCTTAAGATTGTTTCTAATACAACACCAATAATTTCACTATTAAAAATAAACAAACTGAATTTGCTTCAGAAACTTTATGGTGAAATTATTATTCCACAAGAAGTTTATTTCGAAATTGAAAAAGGAAAGTCAAAGAATTATTACATCGACCTGAATACAATTGATTGGATTAGGATTTTGAAAATCAGCAACCCGGAAGCGGTTTCCTATTTTATTGATTTGGACAAAGGAGAAGCAGAGACAATAATTTTGGCAAATGAAATTAAAGCTGATTTGGTAATAATTGATGAGATCCTGGGAAGATTTCATGCAAACAACATCGAATTAAAAGTTACGGGAACTATAGGATTACTCTTAAAAGCAAAGGAGGCAGGTCATATTGATCAAATTAAACCCTTGCTGTATGAATTAAAGAATAAAGGAATTTGGTTGAGTGAGGATTTAATTAATGAAATTTTAAAATTGGCAAACGAGTAGTCAATAGTCTATGATATGAATCTCAAATCCAAAATACTCACTGTCTTTCTTCTGTTTTTTACAGTGAATCTTGCCGCTCAGGAAAGTTTGAAAATTCTTGAATCTTATATTTTGGAAGATCTTCAGGGTGAAAGAATTTCAAAACGGGCATTGCCGGCAAAAGATTTAAAATGGATACTTGAGATGTATTTTGAGAATACGCTGATAATACCCACAGAAGAAGAAACATTTGAACTGGTCAAATCAAATTTTACACTAGATGATAAATTTCCGGCCGATATTGAATTTCATGATTTTTCATTCAAAGCCAACAAAAGAAAAAATATCAGTCTGAGATTTACGCTTCCGTTGATTTCAAAAAATAGAAAATATGCAGTCTTTTATCAGGAACGTCCTTGCAAAAGAAATCTTTGCGGATCAGGGATTTTGNNAATCGATTCTCACCGGATGGATCAGTTGACATCTGATATGATTTCTTTTTCGGCCAATTTTGTTAATTCTTCCAAAGCTTTTTACCTTTAGACCTTCAATTCATAAAAACACACAAAATGGAATTACCCTGGGCAGAACCCTATAAAATCAAGATGACCGAAGAGATCAGAATCTCAAGTCGTGAAGAACGCGAAAGATGGATCGAAGAAGCGGGTTACAATCTTTTTAATTTGGCGAGCGATCATGTTTTCATCGATCTGCTCACAGACAGCGGAACCGGCGCAATGTCAGACAAACAGTGGTCAGAAATAATGATCGGCGACGAGAGTTATGCCGGATCAAGATCATACACCAAACTGAAAAATACGGTCAATGAAATCCTGGGATTTCCGTATGTACTGCCGACCCATCAGGGAAGAGCTGCCGAAAATGTACTGTTCAGCGTGATTGTAAAAGCAGGTGATGTGGTTCCCGGAAATTCACATTTTGACACCACAAAAGGACATATTGAATTCAGAAAAGCAAGCGCAATCGACTGTACAATCGACGAAGCATTTATCATCGATCATATCCATCCGTTCAAAGGAAATATCGATCTGGAAAAACTGGAACAGGTATACAAAACCCATCCAAAAGAAAATATTCCGCTTTGTCTGATTACGGTAACCTGTAATTCATCGGGCGGTCAGCCGGTTTCTATGGCGAACATCAAAGCGGTAAAAGCACTATCGGACAAATACGGCGTGCCTGTGTTTTTTGATGCAGCCCGTTTTGCCGAAAATGCATATTTCATCAAAGAAAGAGAAGAAGGCTACAAAGACAAATCGATCAAAGAAATCGTCAAAGAAATGTTTTCTTACGGCGAAGGTTTCACCATGTCGGCAAAGAAAAACGGTCTGGTGAACATCGGCGGTCTGCTCGCGTTCAGAAATGAGGAACTCTACCGCAACTGTGGAAATATGGGAATCATCTATGAAGGTTATCTGACTTATGGCGGTCTTGCCGGAAGAGATTTGGGCGCATTGGCCGAAGGTTTGAATGAATCCACAGAATACAATTTCCTGAAAGCAAGAATCGGTCAGGTCGAATATCTGGGCAACAAACTGATCGAATACGGAATTCCGGTTCAGCGACCGATCGGCGGTCATGCTGTGTTTGTGGATGCACTCAGCTTTTTGCCGCATATCCCTCAATCTGAATATCCGGCTCAGGTGATCGGTGTGGAACTCTACAAAGAAGGCGGTGTGAGAGGAGTTGAAATCGGTACGCTGCTCGCAGATCGTGATCCGGTGACACGTGAAGAAAGATTCCCAAAAATGGAACTGCTCAGGCTGGCGATTCCGCAGCGGACTTACACTTTCAGACATATGGATTATATCGCAGCCGCGCTGAAAAATGTTTATGACCGAAGAGATGAAATCAAATCGGGTCTTGAAATCGTTTGGCAGGCTGAGATTCTGAGACATTTTACTGTGAAGCTGAGAAAGAAAGCGAATTAATCGGCTGTCCCTCAGAGCGAAATTTGTATAATGTATATTGTAGGACTGTATATTGTAAAGGAATTATAGGAATCTGAAATTCTAACTTTTCCAAAGTTTCAAACTTTGGAAAAGTTTAATAAAATCCAATTACCCTGAATCAACAATTTTTGATTTTGTGGATTTTATCAAAGTCACTTTATTTGATAATCGGTTTTACAATCGTATTCTTTAAATAATCAAACTTTTTCGTATATCAATTTGATAACTCAAACCTTCAATATACATTATACAATACTACAATATACCCGATAAATCATACAACTGCAGGAACTTCTCGAATTTCCAACCTCTTATTTCTGTAATCTGATTTCTTATTTCTACATTTGTATCAAATGTTGGTAAAAGATTACATAAGCAAAGATTTCGCGCCGGCCAAAATCAGTCAGACGGCAGGGCATGCGCTTAAATTGGTCGATAAATTTAATCTGACCCATATTCCGGTGCTTGAAGGTTTGGAATTTGCAGGAAATCTGTCAAAAGAAATTCTGGAAGAAAATGAAGCTTCAACCGTACTTTCAAAGCTCAAAGATTTTTTTGAAAACTTTTTTATCGATGAAAAGGCGTCGCTTTTGGATGCGGTTCAGATCTATCACAACCACACTTCAAATGTACTTCCGATCCTGAATCAGCCCCATCATTATGTAGGCATGCTGATGCTTGACGATGTGATTTCGGGTCTTTCATCCATGCCGCTGATCATCGAACCCGGATCGATTATGATTGTTGAAATTCCGCAAAAGAAACTTTCGTTCAGTGAGATTTCAAACATAGTCGAAGGAAACAATGCGAAAATCATCGGTATGTTTGTGACCGCTTATCAGGATGAAAATGTCAGAGTGGCGCTCAAACTGGTGTCTGAAAATCTGACTTCTGTCGGCGAAACTTTTGAACGATTTGATTACAAAGTGGTCTATAAATTCTTCAATGACGAAAAAGAAGAACTGATGAAAGAGCGTTTTGAACAACTGATGAAATACCTGAATATATAGATGAGGATAGCGGTTTACGGCCTGAAGGCAACTGTTGAGCACAGAATACTTTTTGAAGAATTCTTCAGAAGGATGGCTGCCAAAAACATCAAAATCTATATTTTTTCTGAACTCGCACAAATTTTAAAAAACGAACTGGCTTTAAGTGCAGATCATTACGAAACTTTTGACGGCTACAAAGGCCTTCCCGCCGATCTCGATTTCTTTTTCACTTTTGGCGGAGACGGCACCATACTGAGTGCTGCCACTGTGATTCAGGACAGAGAAATACCTGTGGTTGGTGTCAATACCGGTCGGCTCGGATTTCTGGCGACCATCAATTCAGAATCTCTTTTTGGCGTTTTGGATGATATCCTCGGCGGTGAATATCAGGTCAGCAGTCGTACGATGATCGGGATTCATTCGGACGAGATCGATCTTGAATTTCCGTTTGCGCTCAATGAAATTTCGGTTACCCGACGCGAAACCACCAGCATGATCACGGTTGAAGCCTGGATCAACCGCGAATATCTCAACAATTACTGGGGCGACGGGCTGATCATTGCCACACCCACCGGATCGACCGGTTATTCGCTCAGTTGCGGCGGTCCGATCGTACATCCGAGAAACCGGGTTTTTATTGTTACTGCGATTGCGCCTCACAATCTGAATATCAGACCCTATATCATTTCTGATGACAGCGAACTGGATTTGAAGATTGACAGCCGCGAAGGCGAATACTTTTTATCGCTCGATTCAAGGAATATCCCGCTGCCTTCCAATGTGAAATTACATCTCAAAAAAGCAGATTTCAAACTGAATATTGTAATTCCGAAAGAGATGACCTACCTCATCACGCTAAGAGACAAGATGTTCTGGGGCTCTGACAAAAGGAATTAAAAAATCAAAGTTTTTTTCTTAATTTTTGTTAAAGCATATAGCGACCTGCTATATTTGTTTATATTTGTCGCTTAATAGAAAGAATATGCAACATTTTTATTAATTTTCCGTTGATTTTCTTGCATATCTATTCTAAAATATAACATGAAGAATATATTTTTATTAACCTTGGGGCTTATCTGTTCGTTGTCTTTTGCACAAAGACATGAAATTGGGGTCTTTGTCGGGGGGACAAACGTAATTGGCGACATCGGAAAAGCAAATTTCATTAATCCTGCACCTGTTCCTTATTTTACCGCTGAAAGAGTGGGGAGGGTTGCCTACGGTCTCGGAGGTATATACAGGTTCAATGTCAATCCGTATATGGGGCTCAGATTTAATGCACTGTTTGGCCGTGTGATCGGTGCGGACTATGCAGCACCCGAACAGTACAAAAGGAGAAGAGATTATACTTATAAAAATAAAATTTGGGAAGCTTCCATTGTTTTTGAATACAACTTCCTGAACATCAACGATTATTACGGCAGCAAACATTCGCCTTTCATTTTTGCGGGTGTTGCCGCCTTTATGTATGACAACCTGCTGTATGATGTGAACCATACTTTTGCAAGGGATGAAAACGGAGTCATCATCGATCCGCCATCCATCCATACAGAGATTGAAACCAGAACCGAAAAGCAGACCAAATTCACTGTGCCTTTCGGTGTGGGTTACAAATACAAATACAGAAATTTTGTAATTGGAGCCGAGGTTGGATTCAGATACACCAAGACAGATAATCTTGATTTCAGTTTTTCTGACGAAAAAGATTTTACATTCAATGTTGAACCGGGCCTGGATCCGGACCAGATAGAGATATTGAACAACAACATTATCAAATCGCGTCAGGTGGGCAATACTTCAAACTACGACTGGTATGTTTTTACAGGTCTGACATTGACCTATACCTTCGGCAGACCGCCTTGCTATTGTAATTAACTTACATGAATCAATCACCGACAGCCAAAATAGACAAGTCAAATTTGCCCCAACACGTAGCCATCATCATGGACGGAAACGGGCGCTGGGCCCGAAAACAGGGCCTGGACAGGACTTTTGGCCACAGAAATGCGGTTGAATCAGTTCGTGCAGCCATAGAAGTATGCGGTGATCTGGACATTCCTTATCTGACCCTTTTTGCTTTTTCGACCGAAAATTGGAAAAGACCAAAAACAGAGGTCAGCTTTCTGATGAAACTGCTTTCATCAACCATCAAATCAGAGATTGACGAACTGGACAGAAAAGGTATCCGTCTGCTGATCATCGGTCAGAACGACAAACTGCCGCCTGCGGTTTTGAAACAGTTGCAAAAAGCCATTGACCGTACAAAGGACAATAAAAAAGCAACACTGATCATCGCATTGAATTACGGTTCAAAAGATGAAATCGTGAATGCAGCGAAGAAAATTGCAGAAGATGTCAAATCCGGAAATATTGAAATTTCGGATATTGATCAGGATTTATTTGAACAAAATTTATATACGGGAGATATCCCAAATGTTGATCTGCTTATCAGGACGAGCGGTGAATACAGAATCAGCAACTTTCTGCTCTGGCAGATCGCTTATGCCGAGCTCTATTTCACAAAAACGCTTTGGCCCGATTTCAGACAGGAGGATTTTTTAAAAGCGATTCGGGAATACAGTTCCAGAGAAAGAAGATATGGAAAAACCGGAGAGCAAATCAAAACAGAATAATAGTAAAATGCTGAGAAAATTGATTGTGAGGAGAATATATGCTATTCTGATTTTTGCCTTGAGCGGAAGTCTGTTTGCCCAAATTGATTCGACTGCTGTTCAAACTGAAACAGGGCCGGATCTTTCGATTGCGGGATACAACAACCCTAAAACTTATATTTTGACCGATTTGGAAGTCAGCGGTGACACCCATTACAGTAAAAACCAAATCCTCAGATTTACAGGTTTGAGACTGGGCGATTCGATGGAGATACCCGGAACCAAGACCAACAATGCGCTCAAGAAATTGTGGCGCTCGGGTCTGTTTTCAAATGTAGATCTGTATGTGGTCAAGACAGAGGATGATAAAATTTGGCTGAGAATGCATCTGATCGGATTGCCCGAACTTGCTGAAGTCAAAGTCAACGGTTTGAGAAGAGGAAAAAAAGATGATTTGATCAAGGATTACAAACTCAATCCGGGAACCAAAATTACAAACAACCTGAAAAATCAGCTGAGAAATACCATCAAAGGACAATTTATCTCAAAAGGATATCCGCAGCCAAAGGTTGAATTTATTGAAAACAGAGATCCGGAAGATCCGTCAAAAGTAAATTTGGTAATCAATGCGGATAAAGGCGAAAGGGTCAAAATCGACAATATCATTTTTGAAGGAAACAAGGAATTGAGAAGCGGTCAGTTGAGAAGAAAGGCGATGAAAGGCACCAACCGCAAATCACTCAATCTGTTCAAAAGCTCAAAATTCGTCCCCGAAAAATATCATGAAAATCTCACCAAAGTGGTGGACGAATACAAATCAATCGGATTCAGAGATGCAAAAATCGTATCCGACACAGTGATTCAAAAAGACCCGAAAAATCTGGTAATCAAAATCAAGGTGGAAGAAGGCCGTCCGTATTATTTGGGCAAGGTCACCTTTACCGGAAACTCGGTTTTTCCGACCGAAGTGCTTGAAAGAAGGTTTGCTTATCAGGAAGGAGACCGTTATGATGCAGTGGGAATCAACAAAAAAATTGACGGTTCTGAAAAAGACGATGACCTGCATACCATGTATATGGACAGAGGTTATCTGTTTTCAAATCTGATTCCGATCGAAAAAAATGTAAAAAATGACACCATCGATCTTGAAATCAAGATCATGGAGGGAGAACCTGCAACCTTTGACAAGGTGACTTTCTCAGGAAACGATGTGACTTATGACCATGTGATTGCAAGAGAGTTGAGAACCAAACCGGGCGATCTGTTTTCAAAATCAGAAATCAAAAGAACCTATTTTGAATTGGCGAGTCTCGGTTATTTTGAACCGACTCAGATCAATCCCGACATACAGCCGCACCCCGAAAACAATACAGTTGACGTCAACTGGGAACTGGTTCACAAAAGCTCGAGTCAGGTCGAACTTCAGGGCGGTTACGGTGCAGGAACTTTCCTGGGTACGCTGGGTCTGACTTTTGGAAATTTCTCGGTCAGAAATATGTTCAAAAAGAAGGCATGGCGACCGGTACCGATGGGTGACGGACAGTCTGTTTCTTTGAGAGCACAGGCAGGCCGTGGTTACCAAAATTACAGTTTCTCATTTATGGAACCCTGGATCGGCGGAAGAAGACCTACTGCATTGACCACCTCTATATATTATTCGAGATACAATTATATGGATGCTTTCAGACAGGAGTCCACTCTAAACATACTCGGTGCCAGTGCCGGACTGAGCAAACTGCTGACCTGGCCGGATGACTATTTCAGACTTCAGGGAACGGTATCCTATCAGAGATATAAATTTGAAAACTATGCGCTGCAGGTCGGCGATTTGAGATATGACAACGGCACGGCCAACGATTTGAATTACACAATCGGTCTGACCCGTAATTCTGCAGGTCCCGATCCGGTATTCCCAACAGGAGGTTCAGATATGGGGCTGTCATTTACATTTACCGTTCCCTATTCGTTGTTTGGAAACAAAGATTACGAAAGCATGAGTGCGGTTGACAAATTTGAATGGCTCGAATATTACAAAATCAAAGCAAGATCATACTGGTACAAAGAACTCGCCGGAAAGGTGGTTCTGAAAGTAGGCGGTGAATTCGGTTATCTGGGCAAATACAACAGCAAGATCGGAACCATTCCGTTTGAACGTTTTTATCTGGGCGGTACCGGTCTGATGGGCAATCGTTTTGACGGACGTGAAATCATTCCGCTGAGAGGATATGAAGATTCAACTCAGGGAGGCGGAACTGTGGACGATATCACTCCTGCAGGCGGCGGAAGTGTTTACGACAAATTCATGATTGAATTGAGATACCCGATCACCATGGGGCAGCAGGCAAAAATCTATGCGCTCACATTTGCAGAGGCAGGAAACACCTGGTCAGACACAAAAGACTTCAGCCCGTTCAATTTGAAGAGATCTGCCGGATTTGGCGTGAGAATCTTTATGGCTGCATTCGGAATGCTCGGATTTGACTTTGGCTACGGATTTGACAAACCGATTTACAGCGAAAAACGCTCGGGTTGGCAAACTCATTTTATTATTGGTCAGGAATTTTAAATAGTGTAATTTTGCAAAATCCTTATGTGGCATAATTTTCGATAAAACAACAGACATGAAAAAACTATTTTTAACCATACTTTTTTGCGGCCTGCTGATTCCTGTCGGAGCACAGCGGTTCGGATATGTTGACACTGACTATATACTGGAAAATCTTCCCGAATATGTTCAGGCACAGAATACACTGAAAGTAAAGACAGAACAGTGGAATCGTGAAATTCAGACCCGTGAAGATATACTGAATCAGAGACAGGCTGACTTTTTGAACGAAAAAGTCCTGCTGACAGAGGAGCAAATCAAGAAAGAGGAGGAAAGTCTGGAGTTTGAAAGAAAAGACATTCAGACGCTCAGAGAAAAAAGATACGGTCAGGGAGGCGATCTGATCAAACTGAGAGTATCGCTTGTAAAACCGATTCAGGATCAGATTTATCTGGCAGTAGATCAGGTGGCAAAAAAGAAAAATTACTCATTTATATTTGACAAGGGAAGCGATCTGATCATGATCTATACCGACCCCAAATTTGATATCAGCCGTGACGTACTGCTCGAACTGAATCCAAATGCAGTAGCTAAGGAACCCAAACAGCCCAATCCAAAACCGAAGAGTACCGGAACCAACACCAAAGGAAGAAGTACACCGGCCAAAGGATCAACACCGGCAAGCCGGTCCAACGCACCAAAACAACTTGGAACCGGGTCCAAACCCAACTCGTTAAAATGATAACCAAAATTAATTTATATCAAAGATGAAAAAAATGAAATTATTTAGCATTTTCGCATTTATGTTCTTTGGAACCATAGGCCTTTCTGCTCAGGAATTTGGAGTAGTGAGCATCGAGGATGTTCTGAACAACTATCCGGCAAAAGTCAGTGCTGATGCTGAATTGGATGCGATGGTAAAAGCGCATCAGACCAAAATGCAGGAAAAGCAAAATGCACTTCAGGCAATTGAGAATGACGTGAAAGCTAAAACTGACGGTAAATCTCAGGCAGAAATCCAGGCGATCATGCCCGAACTTGAGGCAAAACAGCAGGAATATATGGCAAAACAGCAGGATCTTGTCAACTACCAGCAGGCAGCTGCAAAAGAGGTGAGTGAGAGAGAGGAAGCGCTGATGGGGCCGATCGAAACCAAAATCAAAGCTTCAATCAAGAAAGTTGCAGATGCAAAAGGATTGAAATATGTGATTGAGAAGAATATTCTTCTTTATTCAAACGGTGCTGATATCACTGCGGATGTCAAAAAAGATCTGGGAATCAAATAATAAGATCAAAAAATCAAATACAGGCCGCTCTTTTATACAAAAAAGCGGCTTTTTATTTTTAAATTGGCGCATAATTTTCCAAAATGAAATTTGAAGAAACTTATTTGAAAGGATGTTTTGTGATCGATCCGACTGTGTTTGAAGACAGCCGCGGTTATTTCTTCGAAAGCTTTCATCTCGAAAAATTTAAATCCGCGATCGGACAGTCCATCGACTTTATTCAGGACAACGAATCGCTTTCAAAATACGGTGTAGTCCGCGGACTCCATTTCCAGAGAGGCGAATGGGGGCAGGCAAAACTGGTCAGAGCGCAATGGGGAACCATCCTCGATGTAGCGGTTGACATCCGGCCCGATTCGGATACTTTTGGAAGATATTTTTCAATTGAACTGAGCGCAAAAAACAAAAAACAGCTGTTTGTACCCGAAGGATTTATGCACGGATTTTCGGTTTTGAGCGATGAGGCCATCGTACAGTACAAATGCAGCCGGCTGTACAACAAAGAATCCGAAGCCGGAATTTATCCGCTCGACAAATCATTGGCCATCGACTGGCAAATCCCAAGAGAAGAAATGATCATTTCCGAAAAAGATCAGAATGCACTTCCGTTTTCTGAAATCCAAAGTTTTCTGAAATGAAAAGAATACTGGTGACCGGTGCAAACGGCCAGCTCGGCCGCTGTCTGAAGGATTTTGTCATGAAATCAGACAACAAAGAACTTCAGTTTGTCTTTATGGACAAACAACAGCTTGACATCACCAGAAAAGAACTGATTGAAACCTTTTTTTTCAGCAACAAAATCGATTACTGCATCAACTGCGCAGCATATACAAACGTGGATCTGGCTGAAACAGAAGTCGAAAAAGCATTCAGTGTCAATTCGGACGGACCCGCATTTCTCGCCGAAGAATGTAAAGAACAGGGTGCGGTGCTGATTCATATTTCCACCGATTATGTATTTGACGGAAATGCTGACTATCCTTATCTGCCCGACGATCCGCCCAATCCGATCAATGTGTACGGGAAATCAAAACTGGAAGGCGAAAGACGTGCTGCCAACCAAAACCCAAAAACCATCATCGTTCGGACATCCTGGCTTTATTCACAGTACGGCAAGAACTTTTATACCACCATGCTCCGGCTGATGGCGGAAAAAGACGAACTGAATGTAGTCAGTGACCAGATCGGAAAACCGACCGATGCAAACGATCTGGCAGAATTTTTATATTACCTCGTCGAATCCGGTCAAAACGATCCGAAGATTTATCATTTTGCCGGAAAGGAACAAATGTCCTGGTATGAATTTGCGCAAAAAATCGCAAAAGAAAACGGTTTCAAAACCAAAATCAATCCGATTCCGACTTCACAGTATCCGACACCGGCTGTAAGACCGAAGTGGAGTGTGTTGGGGTAAATTCAAAAACTTTAAATAGGTTTTCTCCTATTTATTTTTCTATTATATTTGTTGACAAGATTGCCGTCATACCGTATGAAGCAAATTGATATTAAATAAGGAAATCAGATTATGGCCGAAAACTCAGAAAAAAGTACATCACAAGAGATTGATTTATTTTCAATAATGAAAAGAATTGGAAACTCTTTTGACAGACTTGGACTATCCATTTACAGATTTATAAACTTCCTGATTCGAAATATACTAATTATCTTGGGATTAATAGTAGTAGGATTCGTTATTGGATACTTTATAGATAATAACAAAGAGCCAAAATACAGTCACAAAATTGTCGTTGCGCCTAATTTTGGGAGCTTGGAGAATTTATATAACGAGGTTGATAATATGAATTTATCAAAAACTCCAATTAGTTCAATGGAAATTGAGCCTATAATAGATATTTATGAATTTTCTAAAGACAGATGGTCAAATGGTGAACTGCTAAAAACCCTTTATACAAATAACTATTTCATTGATAAATATAAGCCGGGTTCGAATGTCGAAAGATTTTACCGTTATCATTTGTTGACCATAGTCACAAACCGAAAGGATATAGGTAATAAAATCATAGACAGCCTTTTGAATAATTTTAATAAAGGTGAATATTTTCTTGAGAGACAAAAAGTTGAGCGGTTAAATCGGGAAAAGGAAATTACCGAACTGGAATCTTCTGTGAGTTTAATTAATGGGATTTTAGAAAAATTAGGGTCATCAGAAATTCCTTCGAGCAATTTAAATGTTGAAATGTATTCAGATTTAAACAGCATAATTGGATCAAAGAAAAATATTGTTGAAGAAATTAGCAGATCAAAGGTTATCCAGATAGAACAGTCTAAAACAATTTTTGACGTATCAAGAGTGACAAATATTAAAGAAAATCAAATATCCAAAAAGATACAAATTCCAATTCTATTATTTGTTTTGTTTTTGTTCTTTTCATCATTCAAAAGACTTTTTATACGATATCACAAAATTGATAGAGCATAAACTGAAGCATAGTCTTCGTAATTATCAAAAAATTGAAACTAAAAAATCTGATTATTTTCGGTACCCGGCCGGAGGCTATTAAAATGGCACCTCTGATTCATGAATTCAAAAAAAACAGTGAAAAATTCGAAACCAGAGTTTGTATCACAGCTCAACACAGGGAAATGCTCGATCAGGTGCTTGAATTTTTCAATATAAAACCCGATTACGATCTGAATCTGATGCGTCCGAATCAGAATCTGTTTAATCTCACTTCTGATATTATTTTGAATCTCAAACCGGTTTTGGAAGATTTTGAGCCAGATTTTGTTTATGTTCACGGTGATACTACCACTACGATGGCAGCTGCCCTGGCTTCTTTTTATCACGGATCCAAAGTTTGTCATATCGAGGCCGGTCTCAGAACTTATAATCTTCAGTCTCCGTTTCCTGAAGAAATGAACCGCCAGGTGACGACCGTTTTAACCAACTTTAATTTTGCACCTACAGAAACTTCAAAAAGCAATTTGCTCAATGAAGGAAGAGACGAAAAAAATATCTGTGTGACAGGTAATACCGTGATAGATGCACTGTTTTATGGAGTAGAAAAGGTGAACGCTCAAAATTACACCGATACTGAAATTGACTATTTGAAAAAGATAATCAAAAACAATAAAAGACTGATTTTGGTTACCGGACACAGAAGAGAAAACCATGGTGAAGGATTTATCAGAATTTGTGAATCGCTGAAACAGATAGCAGAGCAGCATCCTGATGTCCAGATTATTTATCCGGTTCATTTGAATCCAAATGTAAAAAAGCCGGTATATGAGTTGCTCTCGGGGATTGATAATATTTCACTGATTACACCCTTGGCTTACCCCGCATTTATCTGGCTGATGGAGAAATCACATTTGCTGATTACAGACAGCGGCGGTGTTCAGGAAGAAGCACCGAGTTTGGGTAAACCTGTATTGGTGATGAGAGATACTACCGAAAGACCCGAAGCAGTAACTGCCGGAACGGTTATTTTGGTGGGTACGGTCAAAGAGAAAATAATCTCTGAAACTGAGCGATTGTTAAATGACGAACATGCTTATCATCAAATGAGTAAGGTAATCAATCCTTACGGTGACGGAAAAGCAAGTGAAAGAATTGTAGAATTTATAATGAAACAAACCGATGAGTTATAATCCTGAAGTGGTAACAATAGGTCTGGGATATATCGGATTACCCACCTCTGCACTGATTGCACAAAATAATATTAAAGTTTTCGGTGTTGACATCAGTCCGAATGTTGTCAACACAATCAATGAAGGTAAAATTCATATCGTAGAGCCCGATTTGGATACTGCAGTAGCTGCGGCTGTAAAAAATAATTTTTTGAAAGCCGGTTTGAAACCCGAAACTGCTAATGTATACCTGATCGTAGTTCCAACTCCTTTCAAGGGCGATCATGAACCCGATATTTCTTATGTACAGGCAGCAACAGAAACCATTATTCCATATCTGAAAGAGGGAGATCTTTATATCATCGAATCAACTTCACCGGTCGGAACAACCGAAAAGATGCAGGAACTGATTTACTCCAGAAGACCTGAATTAAAAGACAAAGTTTATATGGCATACTGTCCTGAAAGAGTGCTTCCGGGCAATGTAATGTATGAACTCGTTCATAATGATCGGGTGATTGGCGGAGTGGATGAAACTTCAACCGAAAAGGCAGTAAAATTCTACAGTCAGTTTGTAAAAGGAGAATTGCACAAAACAAATGCAAGAACTGCAGAAATGTGCAAATTGGTTGAAAATTCTTCACGTGATGTTCAAATTGCATTTGCAAACGAACTTTCACTGATTTGCGACAAAGCCGGAATCAATGTTTGGGAACTGATCAGACTGGCAAACAAACATCCGAGAGTCAATATCCTTCAGCCGGGTTGCGGCGTGGGCGGTCACTGTATAGCGGTTGATCCTTATTTTATCGTTTCTGATTATCCGCTGGAAACCAGAATTATCGGCAAAGCAAGAGAAGTTAACAATTACAAATCCTTTTGGTGTGCAGAGAAAATCAATCAGTCAAAAAAAGAATTTCAACTGAAGAACAATCGCGAACCAAAAATCGCACTGATGGGTCTTGCATTCAAACCAAATATCGATGATCTGAGAGAATCTCCCGCCAAATACATTGTTCAGCGTGTACTGCAGAATGCAAATGATGAAGAATATTTCATAGTCGAACCCAACATCAAAGAACACAATATCTTCAAACTGACCGATTACAGGGAAGCTGTTGAAAAAGCGGATATTATTGCTTTTTTGGTGGCACATAAAGAATTTACTGATTTAAATATTTCTGATTCAAAGGTAGTTTTGGATTTTTGCGGGGTGATAAAAAAGGCATAAACAATTAAAATGCTCAGGAGCCTTTTTAACAAACGATATATCTTTTACGGCGGCTCGATTATCATAAGCCGTGGCTTGGAATACTTTGTGCTTTTTTTTGCGGCTCATTTTCTGACAAAAGAAGCATATGGAGAATTGGAATACTACAAAAAATTTGTTGAAGTAGGGTCAAATGTTCTTGCTTTCGGTTTTCCTGCATTAATCCTCAGTTATACAAAGAGCAAAGACAGTAAAATTTATTTTTATCTGTTATCCATACTGTTTGTTTTGTCTTTTGGGCTGATTTTGAGCCTTATTGGTCTTTATTCTTCAATTTGGTTTCTACTTATACTTTCAATGGTCTTTTATGCATTGTTTTTTAGTGGCGGAATCACTCAGTCGTTTCAACTTGTAAAACTCGGAAGTAATTATGCTTCTATATATAAAATTGTAATTTCAATTTTGTTTTATGGGGGTGTTTTTGGATTTGTATATTATTTCAATGTTGGCGGAAAAGCATACTTGTATCCTTCTCTTTTTCTTTTACCATTGGCACTTCTATACGCATTTTATGAAATTAACAAGGAACACCTTCAACTGTTTAAAATTAAAAGATATTGGCGACTGTTCAGAAAGCTGTTAATCAGTTCTTTTACTTTAGTTGTCAGTAATTTCGCAAATTTTATGTTTTTATATACAGATGTCTTTGTAATCAAAATATTGTCACAAACCGCAAATAATGAAATTGCAGACTTTAGTTTTGCATTGAATGTTGCCGGTATGTTATTGATAATTTCGATGACTCTGGTACAAGTCGATATAGAGAAGCTGAAATCGGAGTCAAAAACATTTTTTATACTCAATAAGAAAATAGCATTTTCAACAATACTGATGTCAATTTTTTTAATCCTCTTTTATTATATTCTAATTCAGTCTTTTTATACCAATTTCAGTCAAACATTTATATTGTTTTTGGTTATTCTGACCGGAAAAATCTGTTCTTCAATGGCAAATCTGTATGGAACCTACTTGATAATTCTTAAAAAGTTCAGATTAAACCTGAATGTTAATTTGTTGTTTCTGATTTTAAACATATTCGTAAGCTGGGTTGCTTATTTGTTATTTGGTTTAATTGGTTTGGCTGTTGGGAGTTCGACTATGTTAATTACAAGAAGTGCAATCTTTTATTTTTACAGCATTAAAAACATTAAACACCAATAAACCATTCACTGTCCAAAATGTAATTTTAATGCCAGTAAGGCAGTTACAACAGCAAATTTATTCCTGAATTCAAAAACATTATCATTGTAAATCTTCATCAAATCACTTTTTAACTCTGTGTCTATATAATCCCGCTGCAATTCATTTTCCAATATTTTGTCAAGAGTCAATAAAATGAATGGAAATTCTTTTATCCAAATGGCATAGGGATTCATACTGTCATACGAAAGATTAAAATATTTCTTTCCGCCATTTATATACTTCTTATAATACTTTCCGTAAACCATCTTAAATTTTTTATTTGGTTTCATTTGAATCTTTTCCCATGAATAATTCAAAATATTTTTATGATGTTCTTTTAGCCATTCATAATAAATTATTTGATCCTTCTTAAAATCAGATGGGAGCGAAATACAAAAATTAATTAATTCCAGGTCGTAAAATGGCGAAATATTATCAATAGAATTTACCAGACTTCTGTCACCAACTATAGTGGCATTAATTTGGCGCTGCTCATAAGAGTATATTTCATAACCAAGATCCTGATACTTTTCAAGAATTGGTTTTAAGGACACAATCTTATCGATTAAGCCTTTGTCTCTGACATTCCCCGTATATCCAATTTTGGCTTTATTTATTTCGAAATTAAAGTTCTCTTTAGAAAAAGAACCCAATAAAACATCGCCTATCTGACCGGTGTGCAATAAAGAAAATGGTTTCAAATTTAAGCTTCTAATTGTTGATGATGTGTGTGCGGATGTGTGATACATCATTAACCCATCATTCGGCTTAATATAATTGTTCTCAATATCGTCAATCAGGTACGAGGGATTGTTAAGATATCGGACGAAATGGTTTAGTTTCTCGCCTTTTGCAATTTCTTCAGCATATTTCACATCCTGAGAACCAAACTGCCCAAATGTCACTGCTGTTATGTCTGTAAATCTCAAACTTTTAGCAACCAATACATTTGTTCGTGCATCAAGACCACCACTCAAAAGTGAAAGATGACGATTACCATATTCCAAATCCTTACTCCAACATTTTTTAACGCTTTGTTCAAACAAAGAATTAAGCTGGTTGATTGCATCCTTTTTCCGAATTTTTTCATTTGCTGAAGAACGATATTCAAAATTCCTGCTGATTGAAATTGAATTAGATTTGAGATTATAACAAATTACAGAACTATAGTGTAATTTCTTTATTTCGTTTGCGTAAGTATGATCCTCAAGCAAAAAACCATACAGGGCCATCATATAAACAGCATCTCTGTCAATAGAACAGGATATTTTTGAATCGCTTAAAAATTTTGTGATTGACTGTAATTCTGAAGAAAATATGAATCCTACTTTTTCATTATGATAGTAAAAAATATTTTTCGTTGAAAGATGATCCGTGAAAATGAAAATTTCACCCTTTTTCTCATCAAAAATAAAACCGCAATAACTCCCCTTCAATTCATTGATAAGCCTAATTCCTGAGGTTTGATATTCTGTAAAAGCATTCTCCTTTTGGAATTTGTCGCTTAGATTAACTCCTTCGAAGCAGATCGTAACACCATCCTTGGTTTCAAAAAACCGATCATTTTCTAATTTTTGAATTACGGATCGACCCAAAATCCCATCTAATAATACTTTTTCGTTAACAATGGGATTTGGTGACAAATATTCAAAAAATCTTTCGGTTTCTTTCTCCTTTAGAAAAACACCATAAATTCCAGCCATACACAATCTAATTTTTATACATTAAAAGAGGTTACTTTCTATTAATTAATAGGTTATCCTAATTTTTTTTGGAGAATCTGACTCTACTCTCTTTTGTTTCTTCAAATTTATGGACAACAATCCTAACCAATTTATAAATTGTGTGAATTTCCTCTAAAGTTTTCCCTTAATTTNNTTGAGTTCTCTGCCACTTCTCTTATTCAACATCCTTTAATAATTTGTTTTTTAGATTTTGTTCTGGAATTGTGTGGAATAATGATTATATACATTCTCAAAAATTTTGAAACTGAATAAGATAATTTCCAACTCAATTTGCCCAAGAATATAATCTTAAACTACGGGTATGATTTATAATTAAAATAAACGGAATCGCGATCTATTCAAAATAAATAAGTAATTTTCCGACAAATTTAAATTATACTTAATTAACATGAATTTATCGCTAAAAAAAGAAAGTCCGGTAAGTTCTTTTTTAGTTTTAATTCCATTCTTTTTAATCTTTGGAGGAACAGTCTTTCAGAATACTGATTTGAGTGAAATTTCAAGTAAAACAAAGATTATTTCTTTTTTCTACATGATCGTTTATGTCTTGGTTAACAGAAAAATTGAAATTAATTTGTTCTTAATGACAATTCTTTTCCTTCCATTCTGGATATATTCGATTTTCAACAATCCTTATGATATAAATGCCGCTGTTTCAGATGGTATCCGCTATATGTTTCCGGTTGTAACTTTGTATTACAGCTATTCAATAAAGGAATATTTTCCATTATTGTTGAAATTTGTAGTCTTTTTCATAATTATAAATTTCCTGGTTCAATTATCAAATTATTTCTTTTGGTTGAAGGGCGCCCAGGATCAATGGTTTTATTACACAATGCCGGGCGGTACCAGATGGGCAAATCAGACTGCAGGTGTTATAAGAGCCACCGGAACAGTGGTTTTCTTTTCACTTTTCGGATTTATCAATTTGGTGGCTTTCTTTCTAATTCAAAGGCATTATAACCACAGATTTAAAATCATTTTATTATTGATTTCTGTTCTGGGTCTATTTTTAAGTTTTTCATACAAGGGAATTGGAGCTTTTGCAATAATTCTGATATTTTATTACTTTAAAAAATTATACAAAGTCGTTATTTATTTTGGATTTGCAGTAGCCTTGGTTTATATCTCATTTCCAAAAATGATTAATAATTTCATTGAGGACAGCGCACTGAGATTGAGTCTTTATGTAACAGAAGGTAATTCTGCAAGAAGTGAATCATACAGAGTTATGTTTAATGAAATAAAAGATGGCAACTGGTTTGGAAAAGGTGCAGGAGTATTTGGAGGGCCGGCCTCAACCGAATTCAAATCTCCATATTATCATGAAGTGAATTTTAACTGGTATGACACAAAATGGATGGGATTGACTACAACAGATACCTATCCGCCACATGCTTTTGTTGAGTTGGGCACTATTGGTGCAATTGTGTATTTTTTTTTATTGATGATACCATTGATTAGATCAAATATTACAAATAATTACAAAATGGCATTGATTGTTTACTTTTGTTTGATGAGTGATATGCTGGTCTCATTTTCATTAAATAATTTAGAGTATTTATTTTTCTCTCTTATCTTTATCTATCCGATCCTCTTTTATAAGCCTGAAAATAAACTTGAAATTTTATAATGAAAAAATCAGATAAAATAAAAGTTTTCTTNNTATCCCGATTAAAGGGGTCGAATCTTCATATGGAGGCGCCACTACCCTTGCCGAAGAAATTTTAAGATTTCTTTTTAAGGAAAAAAGAATTGAAGTAAAGCACCGGCCGATAAGATATATCTGGAAACCAAAATGGCATCTGCTCGACCACATAGCTTGGATTTTCAAATTCCCATTTGTAACCAGGGAATATGATGTAATAAGTATTCATGCCACTTGGGACTTTACATTTACAACCGCACCTATAATTTGGCTTTGGGCAAGATTAATGGGTAAAAGAATTGTCTACCATCACTTTGGAGGTGATTTTCACAAAAGATTCGACAGGCAGTCGGGTTTTATAAAATATATACTCAAAAAAACAATTTTGAATTCGGATGTTGTTTTCTTTGAAACCAAAATGATAATCAAATACTTTAAAGAAAAAGGAATTGTAGAAGCCGAATGGCTGCCAAATGCCAGAAAGTCAATAAAAAAAGAATTGGAGGAAAAAGATTATAATAGACGCTTCGTGTTTATTTCGAGGGTTATTCCGGACAAAGGAGTTAATGAAATTATCGAAGCTGCCGAGAATCTTCCCGAGAACTATATAATTGATTTATATGGTCCAATAGATTCACGATATTTTAGTGAAAATGAATTTGAAAACAAAAATGTTCATTATAAAGGCGCATTGTCTCCCAAAGATGTCAATAACATTCTTGATTCTTACGATATTTTATTGTTGCCAACCTGGTTTTTTGGAGAAGGTTATCCGGGAATTATCATTGAGGCACTTTCTTTGGGCATTCCGTCAATTTCAACCTACTGGAATGCAATTCCGGAAATCATTGAAAATGATTATAACGGAAAATTGATTCCAATAAAAAATTCCGGCGATCTTGAAAAAGCAATTTTGAGTTTTGATGAATCAAATTATCAGTATTATCGAACAAATGCTTTTAAAAGTTTTGAAAACTTCGACAGTGATTTGGTCTTTGAGAAATTTGTTAATGCTTATTTAAATGACCGGATATCCAAATAAACTGATAATGATTTTAAGTATTCTGCTGGTAGTAATATTGGCAAATTACAGATATTCATCCAAACTGAATAAACAACTGCTGCAATTCAAATTTGACTGGAATAAAGAAAAAATCATTCATGAGATTGATGATCTCAAAATTGATTCTCTTTCCTATAATCGGCTGATGATCGATGATGTGAAAGAAAATTATAAACCGAATAATCAAAATACGTATTCGGTTGTTTTTGACGATAATTCTAAATTTTATTTCAGGTATGTTTATTCAAATATTACTGATTCCAAAATTTTATTTTCGGGTTTGGAATGGCTAAATGGTCAACCCGAAGAGAAAAATCAAAGTATAAAACTCATAGAGTCAAATATTCCGATGAAAAAAACCGGCGGGAAAATCGTTATGACGATTGGAAATGAAATTGTCNNATTTTAGAAGAAAAATGGCCGAGGAAAGAAAAATTGACTTCATCGGAGATGATAAAGATGTATTTAATTATTCATATCAAAATATTAATGATTCAGAGCAGATAATGAATCAGGTTAAAGACATTGAACCTGCGGAAGTCTATATTATTTTTTGGTCACCAAATGAACATACTCAGATTTCTAAGACTCTTCAGGAAGATTTCCAAAATCTGATAAACTTTTTAGATCAAACCCCAAAAACTCAAAAGATTATTTGGATTACACTGCCATCGATAAAAGATAATGAACAAAACTTTAGGATTCACCTTATTAACGAAATGATTGAGAATTTAAAAAGCTCTAAACTAATCAGGATTGATTCGGAGTCAATACTCAATGAAAAAAATCAAGAATACCTAATGAGTGACGGACTTTCGTTGAATAAATATGGATATGAAAAGTTGGCGCAAGGGGTAATCAAACAAATTAAATGATGCAAATAGCCAAAAAACTAAATATAGAAAAGTTGTTTTTTTGGAGCTTGGGTTTATCAGCAGCCTGCATACCCTTGCCAGGAAACAATTTTAGTTCCTTTTCGCTAATATTATTAATAATTATATGGATTTTTTACCAACCTGTAAAAAGCAAATGGGTTCTTTTAAAATCAAATTCTAAAAGCTTCCTGATTTTATTAATTCCATTGTTGCTGGCTGGTTTTGGTTTGATTTACACTGATAACTTTGAATATGGATTGCGTAAAATAGATCTTTTACTGCCTTTTTTATTTTATCCTCTGGCACTATTGTCCATTCCAAAAGAAAGGCAACTNNCTTTCAGTACCTTTTTAACAGCGCTGATCGCAGTAATGAGGGCTGCCTATTTAAAATTTAATAATTTGGGTGAATTTTTTTATTATTATAAATTCTCTGAATTGTTAGATAAGCACACCACCTATTTTTCTCTGTTCGTGGTTATAAGTTTATTGTTTTTATTTAGTGAAACCTTAAAAAAAAGAATTAAACCAATAGCTTTTATAATTGCAGCCGTATTTTTTCTTTTCGTTTTGTATATAGTAAGTGCGAGAATCAGCATCATAGCTTTGGGGATAGGAGGGCTTATCCTAATAATGAAAGAAATTAAAAGCAAAAAAAAGTATTTGTTTCTCTTATTTCTTTTTTTATTGGGCGCTCTCTACACCTTACCAAACTTTCAAAAGAGATTTGAATTAAACCAAACCGAAAGCGGCGAAATTACCGATTGGGAATTTAGAAATAAGCATTGGTTGGCAGTTATTGAAACAATTAAGCATAATCCGATTTTAATTGGAGCCGGGACAGGAAGTAACCGTGACTTCCTTTATGAACGGTATCAGCATTATCAGTTGACTTCAGCTTATGAATTGGAATACAATGCGCATAACCAATATTTGGAATTTGTTCTGGATTATGGCTTAATTGGGCTGATTTCCGTGCTGTTTTTACTTACACTTTTATTTTATTATCTTTGGATTAACAGAAATAACTTGGGTATTTCTCTTTTGATGGTATTTGTCATTTATTTTATGACCGAATCACTGCTACAAAGAAGTGATGGGATTATGACTTTTAGTTTATTGATGTCAACTTTTTTAAATTCTAAAACAAGTGTTAACAAATTTTAGATTCCTTCCGCTTTATTTCATGGGATACTTTTCAATTCTATTCTTATTCGTTGAAAACAATAATCATTCGGTAATAGATGATAAAATCCCTCAAAACGATATTTCTCTGGGGAAATATGAAAAGATGAGCTTTTATGATGACTTTGAAAATGGATTGCAAAAATTTTGGGAGGCTGAAGTAACTGACAGCAATCGCTATCAAATTGTTTCTGATCCGTTGAATCCCGAAAATAAAGTATTGAAGATTAATTTATTGTTGGACGATTATACAAATGGAGGGCGCAGATCTGAATTGAAGATAGTTAAAATGCCTGAATTGGATTATTTGAGCCGCTATAGTTTCAGATTCCTTGTTCCGGATGACTTTTTCAGGACAGATGAAGACCCTGGAATTATATTAATTCATCAATGGCATGATCAGGCAGATCCCGGTTTTAATTGGAGAACTCAAAAGTAAGTGACACATCCGCCGGTTTATTTATTTTTTGACAGAAAAGAAGGAGGTATTTATAATTTGGTATTCAGAACAGGACTTGAAACCGGAGAAATGAATGAAACGGTTACTTCAGTTTGGAAAGATGATATAAAACCCAACCGATGGTACCAATTCAGTTGTGAAATTCACTGGCACATTTATTCAAAAACAGGATACGCTATTCCTAAGTTAGATGACGAATATTTTTATAAATCTCAGGATAATTCATTGGCAGATCCTCATAAAATATACAGAAGAAACATGTATAACGGTATAGGTAATTACCCAAAGATCGGTTTATATAGATTCGGTAATGAAAAAAGTGACAGGACTATTTATTTTGATGATTTCAAATTAGAATCCGAATATATTAAATGCGAATAAATCAATAGGATACTTTTACGTTATCAAAATTTATTTCTCTTTCTGAAACATCAGATTCCCTTGACCACCAATGAGGTTTGTACACTCCGATTTTCAAATATACAGTGACAGGTAAACCATTTACTTTTTTTGCGAAAATATTTTTGGACTTTTCTTTTGAAAATACAAGAAGACCATTCTTCCACACTTTTATTTTCCCTCTTTTCTTATTTGAAAATTTTATCTGAAACTTCCAATTGACCCATTTCCCCTTTTCAATATTTCCAAGCGAAATAAAATCAGTATCCTTTTCCTCCTTATCGTTATTCGGATTTAGATTCAACATCCATTGATTGCAAACGATTCTTAGAGAAATTGGAGACATGGTTTGACCTTTCAAAACGGCATAGCTGAAGTGCCATTGACCTGTAAGTTCATAGTTCGACTTACTTGGATTGCTGCAATTTTGGCTTTCAAATACAAAATCATCCGGGACCATTATTTCGAATTCAAAATAGTAGTTTTGATTGGGCCAGTATGAGGTCTGGTTGGGACTGTCCCAGGTTGCAATTTCATTTCTCGCAATGTGAGTAAAAAAGTTGTGGTAATCAACTTTCTCATTATTGATTTCACCGTTTTTCATCACATCATTTCGAAGAATGCCCTCATTCATTCTTTTTAAGTAAAAATGAATAAAAGAATCGTCTGTATTATTATCATCAAAAGAAATCATTTTAATATTTTCCCAAGGATCAATTTTTCCATTATTGTCAAAATCCTGATTTTCGGAATGAAAAAAGGTCCATCTTTCCCTTTCTTCACTGATTTCTTTAAAGGTCTCAAAATCGCTGAACTCAAAAGATTCGTCAAAGTAAATTTGACCAAATACTTCAAAATAATTTGCAAATAAAATAAAAAATACTAATGAAATTTTTCTCATTTAAAACTCTTGTTTAAATTCAAAAATATTATACAAATATTAATCAAGCTGTTAAAATTATTTATTTGTTCCAATTCAATTTTCAGGATACACCGTATTAAAAAAATTCGTTATTTTACAATTGGAATAATAAATGAAATTGCTTCTTTGTATCCTGAAATAATTATTGCTGGTTTTCGGATAAAACAAAAACAGGTTTTGATTCAAAAAATGGACGAAATTGTGATTTTTCAACAAGAATTTTTTAAGAATAACTATTTCAAACATCGGGTAAAGAAATTTAATGTTTTGGAAAGCCATTGCCCTTTTGGGATTATATGCAAAAGGAAGTGATGAAGCAAAGTAATAAATAAATGAGGACTTTTTAAATTTTTCATTATTAAAACTCTAAATTAATTAAACAATACAAGATTTTATATGTGTGGATTCCTTGGTAGTATCAATTCCTCCTTTGATTATGAGATTTTAAATCTAATAAAGCACAGAGGACCTGATTATGGACATATCAATCAAATCCAAATCGGAGAAAATATAGTATATCAGGGACACAGAAGACTTTCAATTCTTGATCTTTCGTCAGAAGCCAACCAACCAATGTTTTCTGACGATTTAAACTGTTCAATAATTTTTAATGGCGAAATATATAACCATTCCGACCTAAGGAAATCAATGTCGGAGGTTGATTTTAAAACCCATTCGGATACTGAGACCATTTTATATCATCTGAAAAAACATGGGATTGAAGGAGTAGCCGATTTCAATGGTATTTTTGCTTTTTGCTTTTTGGACAAAAAGAAAGGAGAATTGTATTTGGTTAGAGATCAATATGGTGTTAAACCTGTCTATTATCATATCGAAGATCGTAAATTAGTTTTTTCCTCCGAAATCAGAGCTATTAAAAGTCTGACTCAGAATTCATTTAATTCTGAAGCATTGCCGGAATTACTGAAATTGAGATATAATCCGTCTCCCGATACTCTTTATAAGAAAATTAAAAGGCTCAGACCGGGTCACATCCTAACTTATAAACTGGAAAACCATGAGCTGGATATCCAACCATATTTTCGCCCAATCACACCAAAGAAGGAAATCAACCTTAATCAGGCAATTCACCAATATGGTGACCTGTTTGAGAAGGCGGTCAAAAAGCAGATGATGTCCGATGTTGAAATTGGAACTCTGCTTAGTGGTGGAGTTGATTCTGCTTTGGTTACTTATTTTGCAAAAGAATTCTACTCCAAACCGATGAAGTCCTTTACGGTTGGTTATGAAGGTATTGATTCATCAAATGAACTCAACGAAGCAAAAGAATCAGCAGAATTTTTAAAAACAGAACATCATGAAGTTATTATAAATCAATCCGATTTCCATCAGCTATGGATGAAAGTAATAGGAATAATTGAAGAACCATTAGCATCTACTTCTGCTATTCCAATGTACTTTCTGAGCAAAGAAGTAGCCGACAAACACATAAAGGTAGTTCTAACCGGTCAGGGGGCTGATGAGCCTTTGGGAGGTTATGAACGTTATAAAAGTGAAATCTACAGAAAATATTTACCATCTTTTGTCTTTAATTTATTTAAACCAATCAATTCTCTGATAAAGAATGAGAAATTGAGAAGATTTATATACTCAGCAGGAGAACCGGATAAAATAAAAAGATTTGAAAAGTCTTATTCCATATTTTCAGATCGGGAGATTAAAAAATTGACAGGTGCAGATGACACTTCCTCATATGACAAAATCAAATATTTTTATGATTTACTTGGCGGCCGGACAGTTTCAAGTCTGGAGGCGATGATGGCCTTGGATATGAAATTAAATTTGGCAGATGATTTATTACTCTATACCGATAAAGTTTCAATGCATTTTGGAGTTGAAGCAAGAGTTCCTTTTTTAGATTTTGAATTGATTGAGTTTATCGAGTCATTGCCAACAAAATTTAAAATCAATAAAAACGGCGGTAAACTTATTCATAAGGAATTTGCCAAAAGTGTCTTGCCGGAAAAAATTGTAAACCGCCCCAAAAAGGGGTTTTTATCACCAACCCAAAAATGGTTTTCACAAAATTCAGAAATAATGATTGAAACACTCATTAAGGAAAATAACCCTTTATTCAATCAATTGTTTGAGATGTCTGAAATAATGAGGATAATTAACAGGCATAAATCCGGAGTCAATCAGGAAAAACAATTGTTCCTGATATTCTCAATTTTCTATTGGCTCAAAAATGCTAACTTGCCGCCACTTCGATAGAATAATGGAAAATAAAATAGAAATTCTAAAAACCTATTATCATAATGTTTCGATGAAAGAAACTTTGTCAATAATAGACAATGCAATCCGGAACCGAAGACAAATCCAACAAGTTGTAATTAATGCTGCAAAAATTGTGGCGTTACAAAAAGATAAGGAGTTACGGGTAAGCGTTAATTCATCGGATTTAATCAATATAGATGGACAGGCAGTAGTTTGGGCCGCAAGATTTTTAAACAAACCGGCAAAAGAAAGAGTTTCAGGAATAGACCTTATGATTAATTTGGTANNATTTGGTAGATTTGGCTGCTCAAAAAGGGTATAAAATTTTTCTTCTGGGAGCAAAAGAAGAAGTGGTTTCTAAACTTAACAACATATATAAAGAAAAATATGGACCGGGAGTGGTTGCAGGATATAGAAACGGCTATTTTAAATCAACTGAAGAAGGTGAGATAATCCAGCAGATTGTGAAATCGAAATCTGATATGCTTTTTGTTGCAATAAGCTCTCCCAAGAAAGAAAATTTACTCTATAAGTATAAAAATGAATTGTCTGCCGTTCCTTTTATAATGGGAGTTGGAGGAAGCTTTGATGTTTTAACAGGTTTAACAAAACGAGCACCAAAACTAATGCAAAAGTTAGGAATGGAATGGTTCTTTCGATTGATTCAAGAACCAAAAAGGATGTGGAAAAGGTATTTGATAGGCAACTCAAAATTTATAGCTTTGGTTCTAAAAGAAAAGTTTAAGTCAAAATAGACAGATGAATAAAAATTTAAGAATAGAATTTAGACTTCTTTTGTTGTTGATTGATTATCTGATTATTTCAGCACTTTTTTTCTATTTCCTTTATTTTAGATTCGACTATTTATATAAGGAGAAAACAGTTGCCACCCTTTTGGAAATGTTTAAAGACCAGTACAAGGCATATCTGCTTATCCTTGTTTCCTGGTTTTTAATTTCTGAATTTACAAATTTTTACAGAAGTCCCAGATTCCTTCGCTATCTGAATTATATCAGAAGATTGATTTATCAGCTTGTCTTATTTGCATTTATTTTATACACAGTTTCCGGTATTAAAGTTGAAAATCTTTTTACTAACAGGCAATCTTTTTATTTCCTAAGTATTTTGACTTTGTACGTATTCATAAGTCGTACAGCGTTTTTCTTTCTTGTCAGATACTATCTGACAAAAGGCTATAATTTAAAAAATCTGATAATTATTGGCTCAAATGATAATTCAAAATATATAATTGATCTTATTAGAGAACATAATAATTTTGGACTGAAGCTTCTTAAAATTTTTGAATGTTCAGAAATTAGTCCTTCAGATTTGGATAAATTTCTGAAGACCAATAAGATTGATTATGCATATATAAGCCTGGGAAAGGAATTTTCAGAAGAGAATCTGAATAAATTTACCGAAACACTTGAAGATCACTATATTTCGATTGGTTTTATTCCAAGCACAGCTTTGGAATCAAAACAAAGTCTGGAAATTAATTATTTGGATTCATTCCCAATTTTAACCTACAAAAGATACCCGCTAGAATATCCATTCAATCAAATCACAAAACGAGTCTTTGATCTGATCTTTGCGAGTTTGATATTCTTCATACTCCTCTGGTGGCTGATCCCTCTCCTTTCAATTATGGTTTATTTCTCCCAGGGCCGACCCATCTTTTACGCCCAAAAACGAAACGGACTCAACGGGAAAGAGTTTGACTGTCTCAAATTCAGAACCATGCGTCCGGATAAATCCAATGNNCCGAAAGAGATGACCCCCGGGTGACCAAACTCGGCAAAATCCTCAGAAAAACAAGTTTGGACGAACTGCCTCAGTTTTTTAATGTGCTCAAAGGTGATATGTCAATCGTCGGACCGAGACCGCATATGGTTTCAGAAAACGAATCTTATTCAGAGATCATCAAAAAATATTCGCTTCGTCATTATGTGAAACCCGGAATCACCGGATTGGCACAGATCAGAGGTTACAGAGGTGCAATCGATTCTGAAAAAGATATGGAACTCAGGGTACGGACAGATATTTACTATGTCAGAAACTGGTCCTTCCTGCTCGATCTGCTGATTATCTACAAAACCGTCAGACTGATCTTAGTCGGTGACGAAAATGCAATCTGACTTGGCTCAGGCACACAAAAAAACCTGTGTCAAAACCAACTGACTGGCTGACACAGGTCTGCTATTTCCCAATAAATATTTTATCGGCCGTTTACCAGCCTTTGTATTCTTTGTCTTCTTTGTCTCCGAAGCTTGCCAGCTTATACAGCCACCATCCGATCAGACCGAAACCGACAATAAACAGTATCCAGTCAAATGAGTGTGCAATCGGCTCCAAAAGATTTTCAAATGTCCAGATGAAGAAATGTCCGAGTCCAAACCAAATATCTGTAAGTATTCCCATATCTTTGTAATCTTAAGTGGCAAAGTTAAAAAAATGTTGGTAAAGTTACTTTCGCAAAAATCATTTTTGTTGCAATTTTTTCTCGGAGCCTTGTTTTTAGCTTTGTTTTTACTCGGCTTAAGCCCTATCCGGCCTGATCTGTACAGCATTTCAGCGATTTTGCTGCTGCTTCTGACGGCTGTAGTCTGCCTGCTATTTTATAACTATTCTAATTTAGTCAAGTCACCCGGTTTCGGCCTCTGGTTCTATCTGATCTGGATACTGATGTTTTCAAAGATCACAACCGATCTGCCGATGACCGCCTCACTGCTGTTCTGTTCTCTGATTTTTTGGAGATGGATTTCAGCCACAAATCCGGCAGAAAACCGAATGATTATGTTTGAAAGCGGTTTTCTTTTGGCTGTTTCGGCTTTGTTCTATCCGCCGTCGGTTTTTCTGATTGTCTTTGTACTGGTCGCCTATTTCTATACTCAGACACTGAATTTGAGAGGCCTGCTGCTGCTGATCATCGGGCTTTCGCTGCCGGCACTGATTGCGGCTCAGATTCTGTATCTCACCGGACATTTTGGTCTGATCGATAATTATTTTGAATCCTTTTATCTGAATTTTTGGAATGTTCCGGTCTGGACACTGATACCTTTCGGTCTGCTTATCCTGTTCAGCTGGATGGATCATCTGACTAAATTTGCCACCCAGAATATTTACAAAAGACATAAATATTTTCTGATCTTTATTTATTTTGTCAATTGGATGATCATACTGGCTCTGTACGGCGGGGATAAAGTGTATTCACTGATGTTTCTCGGCTTTCCGGTTTCAATTTTTTTAAGCCGTTTTGTGCAGTATGCTTCAACCGCCGGAAAAAAGGAATTCTGGCTGTGGCTGTTTGCAGTTTTTGCAATGACCTATATTTTCGAAGATGAGCTGATTCAACTCTACAACAGCGTTTTAGGCGATGTCTCTTTCCAACTTTAAATTTTCACCGTCAAAAACCGCATAGGTGAAATGCCCAACCCAGTCGCCGAGATTCACATATTTTGAATTTTCACCCAGCTCAATCTGCATCGGCAGATGACGATGACCAAACAGGAAATAATCAAAATGTTCCATTTCAAGTTTTTTGCGTGAATAAATCGCAAGCCATTCTTCGTCTTCTCCAAGGAATTTCACATCCTCGGCTCCCGAAATCAGTTTGTTTTTTCTTGAAGTTGTAATTCCCAGCCAAACCGCAAAATCAGGATGAAGCAGATAAAAAAGAAACTGTGCAATCTTGTTGGTAAACACTTTTTTCATCCGTTTGTAACCTTTGTCGCCCGGACCCAAACCGTCACCGTGTGCAATAAAAAACCTGGTTTTGTTGATTACAAAAGTTTTTTTGTCTCTGAAAACCCTTGCATTGATTTCTTTTTCGAGATAATCTCTCATCCACAAATCATGATTTCCGGTCCAAAAGTAAATCTGAATTCCCGAATCCGAAAGTTCGGCAAGTTTTCCGAGTACCCTTACAAAACCTCTGGGTACCACCTGTCTGTATTCAAACCAAAAATCAAACAGATCGCCCAAAAGAAACAGATACTGACAGTCCGGTTTGATTTCGTCAAGCCATCGTACAAAACGTTTTTCACGGATTCTGCTTTCAAAATCGTCGGGTGCACCGAAATGCTGATCCGATGCAAAATAGGCCTTCTTTCCCTCTTTCAGCTTTAATTCTATCTGTTGTCCTCCGCCTGCCATTCTGCATAAGATGTTTCGGTTTCGTGCAGTCTCACGGATTGCAGCGCTACTTCGGGGTTCAGTTTCGGACGAATCAGATTGACCATATCAATCAGCATATTTTCGCAACTTGGCTGATAGTCTGTAAAGATTACTTTGTGTCCTTCGGCAATCAGTCCTTCGCCCAATTCTTTGTGAGGTGAATTCACATTCAGCAATATTGAATGATCAAATTTGTCAACCACTTCCGATCTTACAATTTTCTTGATATCGCCAAAATCAATCACCATTCCGAATTTCGGGCTGTTTGAATCCGAATTCGGAGTTCCGATGACGGTAACAAACAGTTTGTAGGAGTGACCGTGAATATTTTTGCACTTGCCGTCATAGCCGTAAAGTGCATGTGCGGTTTCAAAATTAAAAGACTTGGTGACCCTTATTTTATTCATTATCTTTATAGGTGTGAACCAAATGCAAAGTTAATGGAAATCCTGTCAATCGGAAATTCGGTACTTAATTTATTTTTTCCAAGACGCTGTCTGAACTGCGATTCGGTGATTTCGTCTGACAATCCGCTTTGTGTCAGTTGTGCTGCAGAATTACCTTACACCCATTGGAATGCAGACAAAAAGAATCAGGCTTACCGAAAACTCAAACCGCTTTGTACCGTCAGTTTTGCACACAGTCTGCTGTTTTTCAAACATGACAATGTCACCCAGAAACTGCTTCACTTTCTAAAATATCACGGACATCTTTCAATCGGAAGACTGCTTGCAGACAAAACTTCTGAAACCGTCAATCTTTCTAATTTTGACGGAATCATTCCGGTTCCGGTTCATCCCAAAAAACTGAAGAAAAGAGGTTACAACCAGGTGATTCCTTATGCAGAAACTTTGGCAAAAAATGCAGGAATTCCGCTGATTAATGATTTTCTGATTCGGGTTGAAAACAATCCGTCGCAGGTCCATAAAAACAGAGAAAAAAGACTGAATTCAATCAAAAACGCATTTGGTCTCAAACATGAAAAATTAAAAGGGAATTTTATACTGGTCGATGACGTACTGACCAGCGGTGCAACACTTTCGACCTGTGCCAATCTGATCGTTTCATCGACCGATTCAAAAATTGCAGTAATGACCATCGCCTGTACCGTTTGATTTCAAATGAAAACCATAACTTTAAAACCTGAAAAAATTAAAATATGAAACTGACAGGCCCGTTTTCACAAATCCTGACGCTTTCGGGAATTCCACTCAAGGGAGCAGTCAAAGACGAACAGCTTGAAATCATTACCGACGGAGGCATTGTTACGGCTGACGGAAAAATCATAAAAACCGGCTCTTTTGAGAAATTGAGAAATGAATTCCCAAATGCCGAAATCGAAGAAATCAAAGGAAAAAATGTGCTGCTTCCCGGATTTATCGACAGCCATACCCATATCTGTTTTGGCGGAAAAAGAGCAAAGGATTTTGCAATGCGGCTCAACGGAAAAACTTATCTGGAAATAGCCGAAAGCGGCGGCGGAATCTGGAGTTCGGTGACCAATACCCGAAACGAAACCGAAGAACAACTGTTTCAATCGACATTTGAAAGAGCCGAAAGACTGATCAAAAACGGAATCACAACCATCGAAATCAAAAGCGGTTACGGTCTGAGTCCGGAACATGAAATCAAAATACTGAAAGTCATCAATCGGGTTAAAGATCAATCAAAGGCGACCATCGTTCCGACATTTTTGGGCGCGCACATGAAACCGAGAGATTTTGAAGGAACCAATTTGGAGTATCTTCAGCTTTTAGTCAACGAAGTTTTCCCAATCATCAAATCAGAAAATCTTGCAAAACGAATTGATATTTTTACAGAGAAATCAGCATTTTCAATCGAAGAAAGCAGAGCCTATCTTCAAAAAGCAAAAGAAAACGGTTTTGAAATTACGGTTCATGCCGATCAGTTTACGCCGGGCGCAAGTGTGATGGCGGTTGAATTTGGTGCAATGAGCGCAGATCATCTTGAATTTTCTGATGAAAATGATATCAGAGCACTTTCCGGCAGCGATACGGTGGCAACCGCGCTTCCGGGTGCATCCATCGGATTGGGCATGCAGTATGCGCCTGCCAGAAAACTGCTCGATTCGGGCGCCTGTCTTGCGATTGCATCCGACTGGAATCCGGGTTCAGCACCGATGGGCGATCTGCTCACCCAGGCTTCGATTTTGGCAACTTTTGAAAAACTGTCAATGGCTGAAGTCTTGTCGGGTATTACTTTCAGATCTGCAAAAGCATTGAATCTGACCGACAGAGGTGTATTGGAAATAGGAAAAAAAGCAGATTTTATAAGTTTTCCGACCGATGATTTCAGAGATATTATTTACAATCAGGGGCAATTGAAACCCAATCAAGTTTGGAAAAGAGGAGTTCAAATATCGTAATATTATAATTATTTGTTATTAGAATATCATAAAGATATAATAATTTGATAATGAAATAACAAACCATTATGTTTTTTGTGTGTTTTTAATTATATTCGCATAACAAAAGGATGGGAATGATTAAAAGAATTCAACAGGAAAACATTAAAGAATCACTCTATAAGGGAAAGGCAGTCGTTTTATTTGGGGCTCGACAGGTTGGGAAATCTTCACTGATAAAAGAGCTGGTAAAACAGGAAAAATTTCTGTGGTTAAATGGTGACGAACCGGATGTTCCTCTGTTGTTGGACAATATAACGTCTGATCGATTGAAAGCAATCACAGGAGAAAGTAAGCTGTTGGTAATTGATGAAGCGCAAATGATTCCCAATATCGGCTTATTGATAAAACGAATGGTTGATAATTTCCCTGAAATCCAAATTATAGCCACGGGAAGCAGTGCTTTTGAACTCGCAGACCGAACAAAAGAGTCAATGGTCGGAAGAAAGGAGGAATTTCAGTTATTTCCATTGTCTTTTTCTGAAATGGTAAAACACGGTGATTTTATTACAGAATCGCGTTTGGTGGCAAACCGACTGATTTATGGTTATTATCCGGAAGTGGTTACCAGTCCCGGCAAAGAAGAAAAAATTCTCAGAGACCTCACAGAAGGTTTTTTATACAAGGACATTCTAAATCTGGAAGGAATAAAAAAATCTTCCACTTTACAACGTCTGGTTCAAATGCTTGCGTTTCGGGTCGGGAGCGAGATAAATTATTCGTCACTCGGAAATGATTTGGGAATCAGCCGATTGACGGTAGAAAAACACATTGATATTTTGGAGAAAAACTTTATCGTTTTCAGGTTAAATACTTTCAGTAAAAATCAGGACAATGAATTGAAAAAAGGGCGAAAAGTTTATTTTTGGGATGTTGGACTGAGAAATCAAATTATCAAAAACTTTCGTCCGGTGGAATTTCGGGAAGACATTGGTGCACTATGGGAAAATTTCATCATCAGCGAACGAAAAAAGAAACTCAGTTATGCTTCCGATTTCAGCGACACATATTTCTGGCGCAATACGCAACAGGCTGAAATTGATTACATCGAAGTCAAAAACAACGAAATCAGTGCTTACGAAATCAAATACAGCCCCAACCAAAAAGTGCGTTTTACCAAAAGCTTTGTGAATGCATATCAGCCAAAAATCACACAAGCCATTAATAATCAAAATTATTGGGAATTTTTACTGTAAGAAAAAGAAGCTTCCTTTATAATCGATCACACATCTTTAATGAATTTAAAATAAAGCAAATCTAAGCGAAAGCCTGAAGCAGGACTCATGAAATAATCGCTCAAAATCATCATTATACGACATTTTTCACTACTTTTGGGCTCAAATTAATTAGCACAACATGATTCAATCGATGACCGGTTACGGAAAGGCGATAGCAAACTGTACTGCAAGAAAAATTACGGTCGAAGTACGTTCGCTCAACAGTAAATCTCTGGATTTGAGTACTCGTTTGCCCTATCTGTATCGGGAAAGAGAATTGGAAATCAGAAAAATCATTTCAGAAGATCTTCAGCGCGGAAAAATCGACTTCTCAATACAGTCAGAGGCAAATTCAGACAACAAAAGCCAGAAACTCAATCCGCAGGTGATCAAATCTTATATGAACGAATTCAAAGAAATCGTTCCCGACGCAAGCGAAACCGAACTGCTTTCGATCACAATGAAACTGCCCGACGTGGTCGATTACACAAGTGACGAAATCAGCGATGAGGAATGGAGCAGAGCGCTCGGATGCATTAGAATCGCAATCGACAATCTGATCGAATTCAGAAAAACTGAGGGTGCGGTTTTGGAAAAGGATTTTATCAAAAGAATCAAAATCATCGATGATCTGCTGAGTCAGGTTGAGCCGTTTGAAAAGGAAAGAATTGAAACACTGAAAGAACGTTTTTCAAAAAATCTGGAAGAACTGAAAACAGATTATGATAAAAACAGATTTGAACAAGAACTGATCTATTATCTTGAGAAACTGGATATTACAGAAGAAAAAGTAAGACTGAGAAATCACTGCAACTATTTTTTGGAAACGCTTGGTGCAGATAATTCAGAAGGAAAAAAACTCAATTTCATCTGTCAGGAAATCGGTCGTGAAATCAATACACTCGGATCAAAATCAAATCATTCAGAAATGCAGAAGATTGTAGTCCAGATGAAAGATGAGCTTGAAAAAATCAAAGAACAGGTTCTGAACATCCTCTAAATTAATCATCAATCCTGAGCGGTATGGACAAAGGAAAACTGATCATTGTTTCTGCTCCGTCGGGCGCCGGCAAAACCACACTTGTCAGGTATTTGCTTGAAAGCATTGACGAGCTTGAGTTTTCGGTTTCATGTGCTACCCGAAAACCAAGACCCAATGAGAAAAATGGTGTCGATTATTATTTTATCACTGCAGACGAATTCAGAAAAAAAATTGAAAATTCAGAATTTGCAGAATGGGAAGAGGTTTATACCGATTCGTATTACGGCACTTTGAAATCAGAAATTGAAAGAATCACTTCAAAAGGAAATTCCGTGATTTTTGATATCGATGTGATTGGCGGAATCAATCTGAAAAAATTATATCCCAATAACTCACTTTCAATCTTTATCATGCCGCCGTCGATTGAAGAGCTTGAAAATCGGCTTAGGGACAGGAAGACAGAAAGTGAAGAAAAATTAAAACAAAGAGTTGAAAAAGCAGCCGGGGAACTGCGAATGTCGTCCGAATTTGACTGCATCATCCTCAATGACCGACTGAAAGAAAGCAAAATCGACATCATGAAAACCGTCAGAAATTTTCTTGAAGCTGACGATCAGGAATCGAATGCCTAAAACAGGGTTTTTCCAACTTGGAGTTTTCAAATCATTTTGTACATTTATAAACTAAAATTCCCGAAAGGGCAACAGACAATATCACAATTCAAAAAATTAAAAACGGCGAAATGACAGAAATTAAAAAATTCAGCCCAGAGGATTTGAAAGACAATCCCGTCATTGCCCAGATGGGTCAATACAATCACGAACAACTTTTGTTTTGCAACGATAACGAGACCGGATTAAAAGCAATCATAGCCGTTCACAATACAGTTCTCGGGCCTGCGCTCGGCGGAACCAGGATGTGGAAATACAACAATGAGATGGAAGCGCTCAACGATGTGCTTCGTCTGTCACGCGGTATGACCTACAAAAACTCGATCTCGGGTCTGAACCTCGGCGGCGGAAAAGCGGTAATCATCGGCGATTCAAAAACCCAAAAATCAGAAGCTTTTTTCAGAAGATACGGCCGTTTTATTGACAGTCTCAACGGAATTTATATCACAGCCGAAGATGTGGGAACCAGCACCCAGGATATGGTTTGGGTACACGAAGAAACCAATCACGTCTGCGGTCTGCCCGGGAAGAGCGGCGACCCTTCACCGATCACCGCATTGGGTGTGTATGTGGGCATGAAAGCCTGCGCAAAACTTCAATTCGGGAATGACAGTCTGAACGGAAAAAAAGTTGCAGTTCAGGGTGCCGGACATGTCGGTCAGTATCTGATGAAACATCTTCATGAGGAAGGAGCACAAATTTTTGTTACAGACATCGATCAGGCAGCACTCAAAAATGCTGCTGACAGTTTTGGCGCAAAAGTGGTTGGAGTGGATGAAATTTATGATGTGGACATGGATATCTATGCGCCCTGTGCATTGGGAGCAACCGTTAACGACAATACGCTTTCGAGACTGAAATGCTCGATCATTGCAGGTTCTGCCAACAACCAGCTGGCGGATGAAAATGTGCACGGAAAAGAAGTGCTCGAAAAAGGAATTATCTATGCTCCCGACTTTGCAATCAATGCAGGCGGTGTGATCAATGTGTATGCAGAGGTCAAAGAACTTTCTGCCGAATGGGCATTGGACAAAGCGAGAAATATTTATGATACGGTTTATCAGATCATCAAAAGATCTGCTGACGAAAAGATTCCTTCTTATGCGATTGCAAATAAAATTGCGGAGGAAAGAATCGCTGCGGGCGAGAAAGCAGAAGTCTGAATCAATCTTAAAAAACATTAAAGCTCCGGCCGGAAATTTATTTTTCAGCCGGAGTTTTATTTTTGGTCAAACTGAATCTACCGGATTGAAAAATTCGGCCTGAGTCCTTTAAAAATTCCAAAAATTTGGCTTAACTTGTGTGGACTTTAATCAAAAAAAATAAAACAATATGGCAGATTCAGAAATACGCGGCCCTCAAAGATTGGGTCCGCTAACTCCGCTTGTCGGAGAATGGGAAGGCGATGCAGGCGTCGACCTTTCTTATCACAACGATGACGATGTGACCGAAAAAACTTCTTATTTTGAAAAAGCCTGGTTCAAACCGATTCCAAAACAGGAAAACGGAAAACAGTTTCTTGAAGGTCTTGCCTACAAATCAACTGCATGGCGTCACGGCGAAGAAGCGATGGAACCTTTTCATGACGAAATGGGATTTCTGCTTTGGGACAAAGAGAGGGGGCAGGTGATCAGAACCGTGGTATTTGGTCGCGGTATTGCAATCATGGCGGGCGCAGATGCCGGACCGAGAGACAAAGAAATCCATTTCAAGGCAACACCCGGCGATCCGTGTTACGGAATTCTTCAAAACCGTTATCTGCTGGAAAGAGCCGAGCTCAAAAGTTTTGAAAGCACCTTTAAATTCAATGATGACGGAACTTTCACCCATTCATCGGACATTGTGCTGAAACTCGCCGCCCAGAACGGTCTTGAAATGCATCATACCGATGTGAATTCGATGCATAAAGTAAAACATTATCATCCCGGATCTGAGTTTCAATAACAGAAATTCATTTTTTGAAAATTAAAAAACGGATGAACCGAAAAGCCGATTCATCCGTTTTTATTTGTTTTCAAATCTTTTNNTCTTTTATTCTACGGTAACCGATTTCGCAAGATTCCTCGGCTGATCAACATTTCTGCCAAGTTTAACGGCAATATAGTAGGAAAGCAGCTGAAGCGGAATTGCAGCCAGTATCGGACTGAATTCTTCGGATGAATTTGGAATTTCAATCACATGATCTGCAATTTTGCTCAATTCGGTGTCGCCCGTATTGACCACCGCAATGATCTGACCTTTTCTTGCCTTGATTTCCATTGCATTGCTGACAACTTTTTCATAATAACCGGTTCTTGGTGCAATGATCACCACCGGCATATTTTCGTCGATAAGTGCAATCGGGCCGTGTTTCATTTCTGCTGCCGGATAGCCTTCTGCGTGGATGTATGAAATTTCTTTCAGTTTCAAAGCACCTTCCAAAGCAGACGGGAAATTGTAACCTCTTCCCAGATAAAGTGCGTTGGTTGCGTTTTTGTATTTTTCTGAAATTTCAATCACCTTTTCGGCTGTATTTTCAAGCGTCTTTTGAACCAGCTCGGGTATATTGTCCAATTCGCTGATCAGTGAATTGAATCTTTCCTTGCTCAGATTTCCGTTGTGTTTTCCAAGTTTGATCGCAATCAGCGAAAGTATGGTCAGCTGGGCTGTAAATGCTTTGGTTGATGCCACACCGATTTCGGGACCGGCATGGGTATAGGAACCGGCATCTGTGATTCTTGCAATCGAAGAACCCACCACATTATTGATGCCATAGATGAATGCACCTTTTTCGCGTGCCAGTTTCAATGCGGCTAGCGTATCAGCGGTTTCACCCGATTGTGAAATTGCAATCACCACATCTTTACGGTTGATGATCGGATTTCTGTATCTGAATTCAGATGCATATTCAACTTCGACCGGAATTCTTGCCAGATCTTCGATCAGATATTCACCGATCAGACCGGCATGATAAGAAGTTCCGCAGGCAACGATGATGATTCTTTTTGCGTTCAGAAATTTTTCCTGATAATCCCAGATTCCCGCCATCTTGATGATTCCCTCATCAACCAGCAATCGTCCTCTCATCGTGTCCCGAATCGATTTTGGCTGCTCGTAAATTTCTTTCAGCATAAAATGCTCATAACCGCTTTTTTCGATTTCCTCCAGATTGATTTTCAGTTCCTGAACCGTATGGGTAACCTTCAGATTGTCTTTGATTTTTCTGATGTCTATGTCTTTGTCTCTTCTGATGGTCGCCATTTCGCCGTCGTCGAGATAGAAAGCTTCTTTTGTAAATTCCAAAAACGGTGAAGCGTCAGATGCGATGAAAAATTCATTGTCACCAATTCCGATCACCAATGGACTTCCCAATCTTGCCACCACGATTTCGTCCGGATCGTTTTTGTCCATCACCGCAATCGCATAGGCACCAACAACCTCATTCAGCGAATATCTCACTGCTTCGGTCAGGTTCAAATTTTCTTTGTCTTTGAAATATTGTATCAGATTGACCAGCACTTCGGTATCTGTTTCACTGTGAAACACAAATCCTTTCTGGATCAATTCTGTTTTGAGTGAATCATAATTTTCGATAATTCCGTTGTGGACCAACACGATCTGTTCGTCATTTGACAGATGCGGGTGAGAGTTCACATCATTTGGTTCACCGTGGGTTGCCCAACGGGTGTGACCGACGCCCAGAGTGGATCCGTTGTTCAGAAATTTGGATTTTTCTTCCAATTCCGAAACCTTACCTTTGGTTTTCACCAGTCCGAAACCATCGTCTTCCATCACCACCAGACCGGCGCTGTCATAACCTCTGTATTCGAGTCTTTTCAGTCCGTTGATGATGATCGGATATGCTTTTCTGTTTCCCAGATAACCTACGATTCCACACATATCTCTTTATTTTTTGGTATAATAAATCTTAAGTCTCAGCTTCTTGTCGCTTTGTTCCGTATTGTTTCCGTGCAGTACAACACGATTTGGATTGAATGCCCTGTCGCTGTAAAACGGGTTGCTTGTGTTCAGGATTTCAGAATAACCCGAAGTCGGCATCATCAGGAAATTACCAAGACTCAAAACGATTTTTGCATCTTCATAAACCACTCCTTTTTCAACGATTTCTTTGATGTAATCGGTAATTCTGATGGTATATTTCTTGTCGTCATCATCGAAATTATACATCGGGTTGAATTGCACAAAAGTCGGATAACGGTTATAGAAACTGGTTACGTCCTTAAAGTTTTTGTTTCTGACTTTTCCGTCCTCGGTATAATTGTTCCATGCATACAGATAGGGTGGTTTTTTAAATCCGTAACTGTCATCCACGCTGAAATTCAATTCTGCACCCACAATCGCCCATCCGTCATTTTCGACATGATGTCTGATTTCGTTCAGCTCATCCTGATTGATTTTAATGATCGTCTTTGTTCCGTCCAGTCCCGACAGATAGAGCCTCGGATCACCCTCGACCGTATTCGGGTTGGTGTAAGCATTAACAAACTGCGAACTCCTGTTGGTATGTTCAAACTGATTGACCTGTACATTGTATCCCGGCGAACTGCTCCAATAAGTGGTGAAGAACAGTGGCAAAGCACCGTTTTTGTTTTCAACTTCACCTTCTGCATTGGTTTTGTCAAAATTGTAATACATCACCAGATTAAAAGAAGCCGAGTTGGGCTGAAAGTTGAACAGGAATCCCTGATCGTCAACCGTACTGATTTCTATTCCTCTGAAAAAATTTCTGATAAATGAAGCCTGATCACCCATTCCGCTCGAACCTTCATTGCCGATAAATTTTTGTTCAAAATAATCTTTGTTCAATTTGACTTTATAAACCACAGACGGCAATTCGGTTTCCGGATCGTTCAGTTTTTTGGTCTGATAAGTGGTTATTTCCTTTGTAATCTGCTGAGTTCCGAGCACTTCAAAAAAGGTTTCGATATGATTGATATTATCGCACCCCTGACAATTTGCCAATGCCGGATTTGAATAATGAATCGAATCCTGAGACTGCATATATTTTGAAACTTCTTTGACTCTCAGTGTGATCGGCTGATCTGCATTTCCGTAAATCGAATCCAGTTTGTAAGTTCTTTTGATCCTGATGGTCGCAGTATCTGAAGGTTCCTGACCTTCGGACAGATAAACATAGGTGGTGTCGATTGTAATATCATCTTCGCCGGTTTTATAAAATACGGGAATATTGAGTATCACCGAGTCCATTTTGGGATTGTCTCCAAAATCAGGATTCAGCACACCGATACGTGCCTGAGAATAAAACTTCGCCTTCACCCTTCCAAAGACCGGATCTTCATACACGCCGAGTATACCAGACTGAAGCACCTGCTCGTCCGAACGGATCGAATCGTTGTTGGTGTTGTACGAAACAACATCAGCATAATAAACATTTGAGGATGCGCCGTCGAAAATCCCGCTTCCTATTTCATTCACATCATTTTCGCAAGAAAAGACAAGGAGTGCTGTTGCGCTAACTGTTATTGCAACAACGAATTTTGAAAATCCTTTCATCAATAATTTTTAGTTTTCATTCATTAATTCTTCTGCATAGAAAACTTTGTAGGCTTCGCAGATTCCGTCAACCGGACAGTATTCCATGACGGGAATGTTTTTGGATTCAAGATATTTGTTGATTGACTCGGGCAAAAATTCTTCCCCTTTAACCGCAGCATCCGCATATCTCAAAGCCGATTTTACCATCGCTTCGTAATCCGGATTTTTCAGAAATTTTGCAACTTCACCGTTAATACCGTCAAAGGCAAGTTTGTTTCCGATTTCTGAATTCAGCTGACCTTCGAAAGGATTGTCATAAAGTGAAACAACCACTTTTGCTTCGTTAAAGAAAGAGTCTTCTGCGTAATATTCCTTGAGATAGGCAGGAACCAGACCTGACATCCAGCCCAGTATGTGAACCACATCCGGCTTCCAGTTCAGTTTTTTTACGGTTTCCAGAACTCCTTTGGCAAAGAAAATGGCACGCTCGTCATTGTCGTTGAAAAGTTGACCTCTGTCGTCGGTATAAACCGATTTCCTTTTGAAGTACTCTTCGTTGTCAATGAAGTAAACCTGAATCTTCTCACCGGGTACCGATGCCACTTTTATGATGAGCGGCTGGTCCATATCGTTTATGATCAGATTCATCCCCGAAAGACGAATCACCTCGTGGAGCTGATGCCTTCTTTCATTTATGACCCCGAATCTTGGCATAAATATCCTGACATCCGCACCTTTATCATTCATCGCTTTGGGAATTCTTAAAGATTGCAGAGACATCGGAGATTCAGGAAAGTAGGGGATCATTTCAGTTGTAACGTACAAAATACGATTTCCGTCCATACTCAAACTCATTAAATACTTGAAATTCTGCACAAAGATACGAAAATTCTGCGACATTTAATATGCTTGTATTATTTTTGCTTTCTTTAAGAAAGAATTTAACATTATCAGATGATTGTTTTTCGGAAATCTGAAGAAGCTGAAAAAGGGATTTCGGCCATAAGAAAATCAGGGAAAAAAATTGGATTTGTACCAACTATGGGCGCGCTCCATCAGGGTCATCTTTCGCTGGTCGAACATTCTAAAAAAGAAAATGATTTTAACATCGTCAGCATATTTGTCAACCCGACACAATTCAACAACAGCACTGATCTTGAAAAATATCCGAGAACCGAAGAAGCAGATCTGAAACTGCTTGAGGAAATCGGCTGTGACGCGGTTTTTATTCCAACGGTCGATGAAATTTATCCGAACGGAAGTCATTCCGAAAAATTTGATTTCAACGGACTCGAACTCCAGATGGAAGGAAAATTCAGACCCGGTCATTTTGACGGAGTCGGAACCGTGGTCAAAAGACTGTTTGAAATCGTGAAACCTGACAATGCTTATTTTGGCGAAAAAGATTTTCAGCAGCTGAGAATCATCCAGCAGCTGGTCAAATCAGAAAAACTGAATGTCAGAATCGTTCCGGTGCCGATCAAAAGAGAAAAAGACGGTTTGGCGATGAGCTCCAGAAATCTCAGACTGACAGAAGAAATGAGAGATGAAGCACCTGTGATTTATAAAATACTGAAAGAATCAAAAGATTATTTCAAAAATCATTCGGTGAAAGAAACCGAAAAATTTGCAAAAAAACTGTTTGATAAAACTGCACTCAAACTCGAATATTTTGAAATTGCAGATGAAGAAACACTTGAATCTGCACAGGAAAAACCGGATTCAAAACACCTGCGTGCCTTTGTTGCAGCATTTGCCGGCGACATCAGACTGATTGACAATCTGAGAATAAAATAAGGCATAAAAATTGTTTTTTAAAAATCTCACTACATTTGCCGAATTATGATGATAGAAATTGTTCGTTCAAAAATTCACCGTGTAAAGGTTACAGCTGCCGATCTGAACTATATCGGGAGCATCACCATTGATCAGGATCTGCTCGATGCAGCCAATATGATTTCGGGTGAAAAAGTTCAGGTGGTCAATATTCAGAACGGAGAACGTTTTGAGACCTACACCATTCCGGGCGCAAGAGGAAGCGGTGAAATTTCTGTCAACGGTCCTGCCGCAAGAAAGGTTCAGCCGGGTGACGTCGTTATTGTGATGAGTTATGGTCTGTTTGAATTTGAAGAAGCAAAGAAATTTAAACCGTCCATTATTTTTCCAAACGAAGAGACAAACCGTCTGGACGGATAATGAAATCAAAAATCAGTCATCTTATTTTCATCGCGGTTGCCATCATTCTGGCCGCCGTTTTTATTTGGCTGACCGTCAGACAAACCGACTTTGAAGTTTTAAAATCAGTAGCTGCCAATGCAAATTATTTTTGGTTTGCATTATCAATGATTCTGAGCATCGTATCTTACTGGCTCAGAGCCGCCAGATGGAAACTGCTGCTCGACCCGATCGGTTATCCAGTGCCGGTTTCAAGCGGTTTCTGGTCGATTTCATTTGCTTATTTTATGAATCTGACCATACCCAGAAGCGGTGAACTGGCACGCGCCACTTCATTGTACAAAATGGAAAAAGTTCCGGTTGACAAATCACTCGGAATCATCATACTTGAAAGGGTGATCGATCTGATGTTTCTCGGACTCTTTTTTGGTCTCGCAATGATTTTCAATGCAGACACTCTTTTCTCATTTTTCTCATTTGCTGATGCATCATCGCTCGGAAAATTCTCAATCGCAGCCGGACTGCTGATATTGCTGATCCTGCTTTTCTTTGTATTCAGAGGACGATTGGGAAAAATCAAAATTTTTAAAAAAGCTGATAATTTTATCACTGGAATCATAGAAGGTTTCAAATCAATCCTTCATCTGAAACAGCGGACTTCATTTATATTGTATTCGGTCGGCATCTGGTTTTGCTATTTTCTGATGACCTATCTGGTTGTATTTGCATTTCCGGAAACTTCAAACTTTGGCCTGGCAGAAGGATTCTTTCTGATTGTTGCCGGCGCATTGGGGATGATTCTTCCGGCTGTGGGCGGATTGGGCTATCCCTATGTGATGAGCATTGCTTTTGCTGCGATTTATCTGACAAAAGGACAAACCGCCGAAGAAGGCAGAATGGTCGGAAATTATTTTGGGCTGATGCTTTATTTTGCGCAGATTATTTCAATGCTTTTGTTCGGGTTTCTTTCGATTTATTTTATCGCGAGAATCAGTCGGGAGAAGTCGGAGCAGATCGAATAGTGGTTGGTGAGGGCATTCAGTGGTTGGTGAGGGCAACCACGGGATCTCATCACTGCACTCTCATCCCATCGGTCGGTGTCCTCACCGACCGGAATAATCCTCATCGCACCCCCATCGGTAGGTGTCCCCACCAACCGAAACCGCCCCCACCAAACGAATGATTGACTATCATTGTGATATGTTAACCAAATACACAAATACCTGGTTCTTCACCGCTACCATCAACAGTTGGCAAAATCTGCTGTTTCCGGATCATCGGAAGGAGATCATAATAAATGCATTAAAATATTTGGTTGAACAGAAGAAAATAAAATTGCACGCTTATGTCATCATGCCCAATCATATTCATCTGATCTTTACTCTATTGCAGCAACCTGCCGATTTTGGTCAATTTCAATTGAGCTTACTCAGATTTACTGCCAAAGCCTTAATCAAGGATATAAAGGAGCAAGGAAATGAAAATGAATTATTGCCCTATAAAAGTACTCAATCAGACCGTGAAATACATATTTGGGAGCGACGTCCCAAATGGATTGCTGTAATCAATCACCCTATTTACCTTCAGAAATTAAGGTATATTCATTTGAACCCTTTGCAAAAAAAGTGGCGCCTGGTCGNNATTAAAATCGTAAATTTGCACCCACTTTGGCGGAAATTGAAACAAAGTATTGAATCACAATGTATAACAACTCTCAGAATCCTGTCTTCCGCAACTGATTTTCAGCAGATTATTTTGAGATACAAATTTTTAAATTATGTCGAAAAAGACACAAAACGAAGATCAGGAAACTCAGGTTGAAGATCTGAAAATCAACAAACCGCTTTCTAACGCCAATGTTTCAACCGAAGATTTCGACTGGGAATCTTTCGAATCAGGTTTGGACGAAGAAGACAGAAAAGAAAAAGCCGAATTGGAAAAAATGTATGATGATACATTGGAAGATTTGGAAGAAAACACTGTTTTCAAAGGTAAAGTGGTTCGTTTGACCGACAGAGAGGCGATTGTTGACATCAACTTCAAATCAGAAGGTGTAATCTCACTCAATGAATTCCGTTACAACCCGAATCTGGCGGTTGGCGACGAAGTTGAAGTGATGGTTGACAAACGTGAAGACAAAAACGGTCAGCTGATCCTTTCACACAGAAAAGCAAGAACACTGAATGCATGGGATGCTGTCAATGCGGCTCATGACAGTCAGGAAATTGTGAACGGTTACATCAAAGCAAGAACAAAAGGAGGTATGATCGTGGATGTATTCGGAATTGAAGCATTCCTTCCCGGTTCTCAAATCGATGTGAAACCAATCCGTGACTACGAACAGTATGTAGGAAAAACCATGGAATTCAAAGTGGTGAAA